>Ga0265338_10002822_pt1 | contig 25368 bp, 24 predicted proteins | sample 42126metaG_FD_193579 | JGI IMG/M metagenome (GOLD analysis project Ga0265338, IMG submission 193579) | Rhizosphere microbial communities from Carex aquatilis grown in University of Washington, Seatle, WA, United States - 4-21-26 metaG | ecosystem: Host-associated > Plants > Roots > Rhizosphere... | reverse complement strand
GCGCCTTGCCGCGTCGTGTACGTCATCGACGAACCGACGAGAGTCGGCTTCGCGTACGGGACGCTGCCGGGACACCCCGAGTGCGGCGAAGCGTCGTTCATGCTCCTCGGCGAGAAGGGAGAACGTGTCCGCGTTGTCGTCCGCTCGTTCTCGCGCCGCGTCGATCCACTTGCGCGGCTTGGCGCACCCCTGGCTCGCCTCACACAAACGCGAGTTACAAGGCAGTACATCCGCGCACTCGCCGCAGCGGCGCGCGAGGCCGCCCGGCCGGAACGCCGGACGACCTCGCTGTAGGAGATCTGCTGCGCGGAGGGCTAGGTCATCGCGGGAGCGGCGGCGGGCGCCTCGGAACTCCGCATCATGAGCACGCTTGAGATCCCGACCCAGACGGCGATGGAGATGAAGCCGACGAGGCCCATCGTGCCGGTGATCGAGCTGAAGCCGTTGTCCTTGAGCGAAACGCCGGCCACGATCCAGATGGCCGCGCCGAACAACGACAGCAACGCATACCAATCCGACATCACGTCCGACCGTTTCGCCGCGAGCCAGGTCGCGAGCGCGAGCGCCGCCATCGTCCAGAAGATCCGCGCGTAGAGCCACGAGCCGACGCCGTACATTGCGGCGACAGTGCTCGGATCGGCGGTGTACGTGATCTTCGCCACTCCAAGCTGGATGCCGTCGCCGATCGCGGCGATGGCAACGGTCGCGACACCGGCGCCGTAGATGATCGTCGCGAGCCGTCCCTGCCCGGCGTCGCGGAACATCCCCGCGAAGCTCGAGAGGAACCAGAGCAGCGCGACGTACGCGAGCCCCGACAGGATCATCGAGGCGAGGAGCTTCTTGTGCTCGCCCTGCAGGTATGACTGGACGTCAGCTGCCGATGCGTTCCACTTCGCCGGACTGCCCGGCAGGAACCCGCTGACGATGAGCAGGACGGCAAACGCGAGACCGGTCGAGGCCGCCGAGCGCTCCATAGACCACTTGTTCATTGAGCCTCCTTGGAGTTCGTGATCAGCGTCACGAGTTCGGGCGGCCGGTCAGGACTCCTTCCTCGCGCGGCTCGGCTGGACGCGCTTCGGCTCGCCGGGCATCTTCGGGAAGTTCGGCGGATACGGCGCCTCCCCGACGCCCGCGGCCTCCTCCCGCTCCACCCACTCGAACAGCTTCCGGAGATCGCACAGCGACTTGTCGATCCCCGCCTGGACGTCGCCGAGCTCGGCGAACCGCGCCGGCATCGTCGCGAGGGTGAAGTCCTCCGTGACGAGGTCGTCGAGCTCGTCCCAGCGGAACGGCGCGGAGACGGTCGCATCGATCCGCGCGCGCACCGAGTAGGCGGACGCGATCGTGCGGTCGCGCGCGTTCTGGTTGTAGTCGATGAAGACGCGCTTGCCGCGCTCCTCCTTCCACCACGCGGTCGTCACGAGTTTCGGCGCGCGCCGCTCGACCTCGCGCGCGAAGGCGAGCGCGCACCGGCGCACTTCCTGGAAGCCCCACTTCGGCTCGATCCGGCACGCGATGTGGATGCCGCGGTTCCCCGACGTCTTCGGCCAGCCGACGTAGCCGAGCTCGTCGAGCGTGTCGTGGACGATCGCCGCGACCTGCTTTGCGTGCTTGAACGTCGTGCCTGGTTGGGGATCGATGTCGATCCGTAACTCATCCGGATGCTCGACGTCCTTGCGCCGCGACGGCCACGGGTGGAAGTCGAGCGTGCCGAGGTTCGCCGCCCAGCAGACCTGCGCGAGCTCGGTGACGCAGAGCTCGTCGGCGGTGCGCCCCGAGGGGAATGTCACGGTCGCCGTCTCGATCCATTCGGGCCGCTTCTCCGGCACGCGCTTCTGGTAGATCGCCTCGCCCTCGGCGCCGTCCGGGTGCCGCTTTAGCTGCGTCGGCCGCTCGTAGAGCGCGCGCACGATCCCGTCGCCGACCGAGAGGTAGTACTGGACGAGGTCGAGCTTCGTCTCCTTCCGCTTCCGGAAGTAGACCTTGTCGGGATTCGTCACCTTGACGGTGCGCTTCCCGACCTCGAGCTCGATGAAGGGGGAGTCGGCCATTTCCAGGAGTATTCTGGCTGTCGTGTTGGAGCACTCGCGCCCCACAAGACTCGCGCTCGAGCCGCTCGACGACTTCGTCGTCGTCGAGTACGCCGAGGAGGAGGCCGAGACGCGCGCCGGGCTGATCCTGCCGGCGAGCCTCGAGGCGCACTGCCGCAGCGGCATCGTCATCGCCGTAGGCCCGGAGGCCGAGGGAGTCTCGCCCGGCGACAAGGTCCTGTTCCCGAAGGACGCCGGCTACGACGTCCGTCTCGCAGGCACCGCGCAGCGCCTCCTCAAGCGCGAAGCGCTGATCGCCCGCATCCTCGACTGAGGACGCCGGCGGCAGGCTATTTCGCGGCTTTGACGCTGACCTTCGTGCCGACGGCCCAGCGTGATCCCCGCCGGCGGCTCTGCGAGACCACCGCTATTTCCCGACCTTGACGGAGACCTTTGCGCCGATGGCCAGGCGCCTTCCCCGCTTGCGGTTCTGGTAGAGCACGCGACCACGTTGCTTCCTGGTCGAGTGCACCTTGGTGACCCTCCCGAGGCGGCAGCGCCCCACCGCAAGCGCCGACTTCGCGCCGGAAAGCTTCAGCCCCTTGAGCTTCGGGACCACGCACGCGGCCAATGCTTCATCGGTCAGGGTCGCAGCCGGGGTCAAGGAGCTCTCGTCCGACACGTGGAAGACGTACGCCGCACCGGTCTGCGAGCGTACGCCGGGGGCGCCGACGAGCGCGGTCGCTCCGTCGGCGGAAAACACCCCGACTCCCAGCTGATCGTTGGCGTGAGCGCCGGACTTGGTCAGGGTCGCGTTTGGCGCATCGCTGGAGGACCAGGCTCCCTCTCCCGATGCGCGGAAGATGTAGGCAGCACCGCGCTTTGCGCCGACGCCGGGGGCGCCGACGAGAGCGGTCATGCCGTCAGTGGACATCGCCAGCTTTTCTCCCAAGGAGTCACCTGCCGAGCCACCGGCCCGGGTCAACGTCGCCGTTGGAGTCGTGATCGAGGTCCAGGCAGCTTCCCCGGAGGCGTGGAACACGTCCACCGCGCCCCTAGCCGAATCGACGCCGGGAGCGCCGAGGAGTGCGACTGTTCCGTCGCCGGAGAGCGCGACGGCAAGTCCGAGAGAGTCATTCGAGCCACTGTCGGCGTCGGACAGGATCGCATTCGGCGTCGATTTCGTCGTCCAGGCATCCTCTGCGGAGACGTGGTAGAGGTACGCGCCGCCTCCGTTCGGGTTCGCGTTGTCGCTGACGAGCGCGGTCGTCCCGTCTCCCGAGACCGCCACCGCAAGGCCCACTCCGCCGTCCTTCTGACTCTCGCCCGCGTTGCTCAAAGTTGCGCTCGGAGTCGAACTCGAGGCCCACACGTCTTCACTCGAAGCGTGGAAGACGTACGCCCCACCCGCGGCGCCGTTGTAAGCAGGTGCGCCGGCGACGAGAGTTTTCCCGTCGGTTGACAGCGCGAGGGCCGCGATGCCGACGAATATCCCGTTGCTGGCGGTCAAGGTTGCCCTCGGAGTGGAGGAGGACGACCAGGCGTCCTCGGCGGAGACATGGAACGCGTATATCGCGCCGGCTGGGAACAAGCCGGTTCCGGTGAAAGGAGCGCCGACGAAGGCTGTCGTCCCGTCCGCCGAAAGAGCGACGGAAAACCCGAAATCGCCCTTTGCCGTACCGCGTTTGCGCGTCAGGGTCGCGGTCGGCTTCCCGCTCGATGACCAGGAGTTCGCGTCGGGCGCGTGGAAGATGTAGGCCGCGCCTTTGCCTCCGGCAACGCCGGGTGCGCCGACGAGCGCAGTCGTCCCGTCCGCGGACAGCGCGACGGAAAGTGCCAGGTCCGGTTGCGGCCCGGCAAGCGCTGCCGAGCTCGACCTGATCGTCCCCGCTCCGAGCCGGGCGTGGATCGCGGCCGCCAGGCCGGCCGGAATCTCGTGCGCGCCGCGTACCACAGCGGCGGACGACCCGAGTCCCGAGCCGGGCAGGAATGCCGCCGTCATCAGGACCGCGATCACGCTTGCCACCAGGAACCGCCGCTTGCCGTGCATCGCCCTCCTCCTTGGTCGTGTCCATTCCAGCACACGCCCAGGCGAGCGAATGCCGGCGCGTGTTCCACCGGCATCCGCTAGCTGCGGACGGAGAGGGAGGGATTTGAACCCTCGAGGCACCTTTCGGCACCCACACGATTTCCAGTCGTGCTCCTTCGACCGCTCGGACACCTCTCCCGAGCGGATGCAGGGTAACGCCCTGGGGGTCAAGTCGAACGCCCGACGCGCCGATGAGAGGGCGGTGCGCCGCCTACGCGACGAGTCCGGCTTCACGCTGATCGAGATCGCAGCCGTCGTCGTGATCCTCGGTTGCTTGATCGCGATCGCGGTGCCCGCGTACCTCGCCTTCACCGGAATGTCGCAGACGGCTGGGGCCAAGGCGAATGTCCACTCGGCGATTACGGCGGCGGAGCAGATGGGTAACGAGAACGGGAGCTACGCCGGCATCTCCGGCGCCACGCTTCGCACCACGACTCCCGGGATCGGCACCGCGGTCAAGGCGGTCGCCGTGCACTCGAACCTCGGTTACTGCATCCAGGACACCGAGAGCGGCGGTTCGACGTTCTACGACTACGTCGGCGGGAACCCCGGCGCGACTCTCCAGACCGGCTACGGCGCGGCCACGATCCAGCCCGGCACGTGCCTGCAGGCCGTCGGCGTCGCGGCGGGCTAGCCCCCACGCAGGCTTGCCACCAGCACCGGCAGGAGCACGACGATCGCGGCCAACTCAACCCCTCCTGCCGCCTCCTGCCAGCCGCCGCGCAGACTCTCCGTGTAGCCGAACATGCCGTGATAGACGCTGAGGAAGAAGGCAGCGAGTGTTGCGGCGGCGTAGGCGATCGCGGCGAGCGTCACCGAGGAACGAGCGGAAGCGATGACCATGACACCGGTCACGACGGCGGCACCGGCGTTGACGAGAAAGAGGACGCCGATCACGTGCACGCGGTTGAAGTAATCGAAGTAGAGCCAGAGATGCATGGCACCGGCCGCGAGTACGAGCAGGCCGCCCGCGAGCCGTCCGATCGTGACCGCTTGATCCATCTCCAGCGATTACGACGATCGCCAGAACTTGGATTACGCGCTATCGGTGCAGCGGCGTCGACGCGATCCCTACCGCCTTTGTGTCGTTGCCGGCGCTCGTGAAGTTCCCGCCGGCGTAGAGCTTGCGGCTGATGGTCGCCAGCGCGAGGCCGTAGCCGATCCACGGGCCGTTGGTGCCCTTCGCTCCGAGCGGACGCCACTTGACGCCGTCGAAGAACGCGATGTTGTCGGCGTGGGAATTGCTCCCCGCATTCTGGAACGAGCCCGTGGCGAAGATGTACGAGCGGTAGTGAGCGAGGCCGTAGATAAAGGCTGTGCTCGGGAACCAGCCGTTCGAGCCGGCCTTGTTCGCTCCGAGGGCCCTCCAGCTCGTGCCGTTCCAACGGGCGACGTGGTCAGCCTGCGCGATCCCGCCGACGTCATTCGCATCGGTGCCGACGTAGAGGTTCGTGCCAACCGCCATGAGGCTGCGGACGAAGTCGTCGATCGAGCCGCCGTTCGGGCCGGGGCCTGTGCCGAGCGCGTGCCAGCTGCCGTTCGAGTACGCGGCGACATCGTCCGCGCCGGGGACTTTGCCCAGGTTCGTAAACCCGCCGCCCGCATAGAGCGTCCCGTCGCTGTCTGCTGCGAGCGCGTAGACCGAGCCGCCGAAGTCGCCGTCGTTGAGCATCGTCGAGCTTGCGACGCCGGTCGTGAGGTTGCAGGCGAGGAGGTAGTCCGCCGAGGCGATGCCGGCGCCGTTTGCGAACGAGCCTCCGATGTAGAGCGTCGAGCCGATGATCTGGAGGGCGTTCACGTTCCCGGACACGAGCGGCCCGGGCACGGTCGAGTTGCACACGCGCCCCCACTTATGCCCGTTCCACACGGCGACGAAGTCGAGGTCCGGGTTGCCGCCGGCGTTCGTGAAGACGCCGCCCGCGTAGACCTTGCCGGCGTGGTAGGCGATCGCGTGGACGGCGCCTTTCAGGCGCGGCGAGCCGACGGCCGACCACTTCGTACCGTTCCAGCGCGCGAGGTAGGCCGCCGTGGCGTGGCCGCCTGCGCTCGTGAAGCTGCCGCCGGCAAAGAGAACCCCGGGGTCATCGGTGTTCAGCGCGTAGACCGCGCCGTTCAGCGACGGCTTACTCGCCGTGCCGCCAGTTCCGACGTGCGACCAGATGCCCGAAAGAGGAGACGTAGACGCGACAGCTCCGGCCGAAAGCACGAGAACGACCAGCAGAGCCGCGAGGCTGGGCGCCGCTCTCAGGGCAGTGCGCCTGCGTGAGCTGTTGCGAGTCCCGTGCATCGTCCGCCTCCGTCCGGTTAGACCGGGCTACCGGGACGGCGGCGCGGTTCGTGCCTTCGCTGCTCGCCTCGGCGGCGTCCGCCAAGTCTGGGCGCGTGGAGATCGTAGTACTCGATCCGCTCCGCTCAGCCGATGGCCAACCCCCACGCGCACTCGCTCGTGTTGAAAGCGGCGTCACGATGGGTGACCGACGGTGAAAGCTTGGAGGTAAAGGATCTCGTTGCAAGCGGGTACGCGCGGACGTTCGCGACGCTGCCGCAGTCGGCGACGTAGAGGTTGCCGCTCGCATCCCACGCGAAGTTCGCCTCGTACGGGATGCCCTTCAAACCGGCCTTGTCCACCACGCTGGGCTTCGCACCGGGCTTGAGGGCAGCGGCGTTGTAGCGCACGATCGCGGCGCCTTTGCCGTTCGACGGGTTGCTCGACGCGTACAGGTCGCCGTGCGTGTCGAAGGTGAGCCCACCTGGAGCAATGAGTCCCTTGAGGAACGTGGGCACGCTCACCTCGGAGAAGGGCGCGCGGTACATGGCGATCGAGCGCGTCGATTTACTCGTGACGTTGGAGACGAAAAGGTCGCCTTTCGAGTCGAGGGCCAATCCCGACGGCGTCATGTTCGGGAGCGACAGCGTGAGGCTGGGCACGAGCGTCGTGTTATCGGTGAACGGCGCCGGGAACTCGTAGACCTGCTTGTTGTAGGCGTCCTCGACCCACGCGTTGCCCTTGCGGTCGAAGGTGAGGTTGTCGACGTCACCAGCGCCAGGAAGCGTCAGGGTGAACACGGGCGTGCTCGACGGGTTGAGCGGGAGGCTGAAGACCTGGATCTCCGCGGGCGACGGAGCTGAGCACCCCGAGGGGTAGCTGATGACCCAGAGACGGTGCTTTTCGTCGACGGCCATACCCGACGTGCAGCGCAGGCCGTTGTCCAAGCTGCCCGAGATCGATGTGTCGGTCGACTTCGCGGTGAGCGGCAGCTTGGAGTACTCGAGCTGGTAGTCCGACGACCCGGCCCAGAACAGATCCCAGTACACGTCCTGGACGACCACTTTCTCTGCGCGCGAGGAGGTCGCCGACTTCCCCTTGCTATCCGTGACCGTCGCTCGAACCGTGTAGTGACCGGCATAGGCGTAGCGGTGCTTGGGCGAGGCGGCGAGTTTGTGCAGGACGACCGGGCGCGTGCCGTCGCCCCAGTTGATCTTGACGCTCCGCAGCGTCGTGCCGCGCGGCAGCGAGCTGCCTCTGAAACTCGCGTAGACGTCCTCGCCTGGCAGCGCTGTGCGCGGAGTCAGAGCCAAGGCGGATCTGAGGGTGGTGGCGGCGTTCGGTCGCGTGGTCGCACCCGAGCCGGTCGCCGCCGCGAGCGAAACGGCGACAAGGAGAACTGCGACGACTCCCGCGAGAACACCCCTCGAGATCCCGATCAAGTCGAGGAGTCTATCTGTGGGTTCGGAGGAGTCCCAGAATGTCGGGGACCGCTCGGCCCGATTTGCTCGGTTCAGAAGGTCTGCTGGGTCTGCATCGAGAGGAAGAAGCCGTGCCCGGTCGTTGCGCTGTGGCACTTCAGACCCGTCGTCTTAGACTTGCAGCGAAGGTCGCGTCTGGACCAGCGGTGCCCGTAGTTCAGGACAGGCCCCGGCGTCGGCCCGTCCTGTGGGCGGCTGTGCACAACCTGATGGTGGGACGTCAGAACCCACGCAATCGCAAACTGCTGCGGAGAGCTACTCCCGGTCGAAAGCACCCAGCACTCGATGGATTCTCCGGAAGAGTTCGATCCTTCCGCATCCCAGCTGTTGCAGATGATGTTCCCAGACGGGGTCTGGAAGCGGTGCCAGTGCGCAGTGCTGACGCCGGCGGCTTGGGAGGAGCCGACGAGGAGCGCAGTGACCGTCACGATCGCCACGACCAGAAGAGTGCGCATTACGCCCGTCCTTTCGGGGAGTTGTCGCCGCGGACAATCGCGCCGACTCAAGAGCGTAACAGCTCGCACTTTCGCGATCTTGTCGTCGGTGCCGCGCGATCCGCACCGACACGCATGTCGAGCACAGCTCAGGGCGAGGTGACGAACGGCTGGGTGTTCGAGGAGCCGTCGGTGTAGTAGCCGCCGGCTGCGCAGCTGCCCGTACTCCCACACGAGATCGAGGTCACTGCGGCCTGGCCGCCGGCATTCATGACCGCTGTGCCCCGCAGCTCGCTTGCCTTGCGCCAAACCCCGCTCTTCTCGCTCACCACGAACGCCTGCGAGTGAGCGGAACTGTCGCTGTAGGAGCCGCCAGCTACGCAGTTGCCTGTGCTCGCGCACGAGATCGAGTTCACACCCGCAAAGCCGCCGACATTGAGGGCCGCGGTGCCCGGCACCTCGATCGCCTTGCGCCAGACCCCCTTCGTTTCGCTCACCACGAACGCCTGGTAATGAAGGGAACCGTCGCTGTACTGGCCGCCGGCTGCGCAGTTGCCCGTGCTCGCGCACGAGATCGAGTTCACATCCGCAAAGCCGCCGACATTGAGGGCCGCGGTGCCCGGCACCTTGATCGCCTTGCGCCAAACCCCGCTCTTCTCGCTCACAACGAACGTCTGGGAGTGACCGGAGCCGTCGTGGTAGTAGCCGCCGGCTGCGCAGTTGCCCGTGCTCGTGCATGAGACCGAGGTCACTCGGGCAGCGCCGCCGAGATTGAGGGCCGCTGTGCCCGGCACCTCGATCGCCTTGCGCCAGACCCCTTTCGTTTCGCTCACCACGAACGCCTGGTCGTGAACGGAGCCGTCGCGGTAGTAGCCGCCGGCCGCGCAGTTGCCGGCGCTCGCGCACGAGATCGCGAACACGAAGGCTTGGCCGCCGAGATTGAGGGACGCTAAACCCGGCACCGCTCTTGCGTTGCGCCAAACCCCGCTCTTCTCGCTCACGACGAACGCCTGCCAGTGAAAGGAACCGTCCATATAGAAGCCGCCGGCTGCGCAATTGCCCGTGCGCGCGCACGAGATCGCGTTCGTCCCCGCACTGCCGCCGAGATTGAGCGCAGCGATGCCCGGCACCTCGATCGCGCTGCCCCAGGCTCCGCTCTCCACCACGAACGCCTGGTCTTGACCAGAGCCGTCGCGGTAGAAGCCGCCGGCCGCGCAGTCGCCTGTCCTCGCGCACGAGACCGAGCGCACCTGGGCATCGCGGCCGAGATTGAGGGCCGTCATACCCGGCACCTCGCTCGCGTGGCGCCAGACCCCGCTCTTCTCGCCCACCACGAGGGCGTGGTCGAAACCGGAACCGTCGCGGTAGAAGCCGCCGGCTGCGCAATTGCCTGTGCTCGGGCACGAGATGGAACTCACTGCCGCAGAGCCGCCGGGATTGAGGATCGCTGTGCCCGGCACCTCGATCGCGCTACCCCAATGCACTCCTCCGCTCGCCGCACGAGCAGCAGTACCCACGCCGGCCAGTAGGCCAATCAGGCCGAACACGCAAAGCAATCGACGACGAAATCCCATGACGCCCGCTCCTCGAGGTCGCAGTTTCCATCGCAAAACGGTTCGTGCAGGCAACGTCACTTGACAGTGGCTACGAAATCGCCCCCGTTGGAGTACCCGTCGACAAAGCACACAGTCGAAGTGCAGTAGGAACTCGTGAGCCTGGCCGTCTTGAACGATCCCGTCGTTGCGGGGCGGGCGAGCGTCGACGTGCCAGTCCACGTCTTCGGGTTGCCCGCGATGTACACCGGCGCAGCGTGTTTGTCGCCCCCAACAGCAACGCAGTAGGTCGCTGAGCGGCAACTGATCGAGGTCAGGAATCCTGAACCATGTCCGGCGACGGCGGAAAACCCACCGACGGTGCTCGGCGAAGAGGCGGACACCGGGAGATTGAAGGCGCTCGATGCTGTCCACGTCGATGGGTTTCCCCGCAGCACGAGTGGCTTCGCCTTGGCGGTGAGCTGTCCAGTGCTCCCGGACTGACCGACGCTCACGCAGTACGTGCTCGAGGTGCAAACGACAGACGAGAGGCTGCCCAAAGAACTGAACGCGCTGCCAAGAGTGATCTGTCTGGCCTGCGTCGCACTCCAGGTGGCCGGGTTGCCGGCCAGCACGAGCGGCAGGCCCTTCCGGTCCTGGCCAACCGCGACACAAGAAGTGGACGAAGCGCACGCGATCGAGACGAGCCAGCCGCCGTAGCCGAAGGACTTGCCAAGGGTGATCTGCTTGGCCTTGCTCGAGCTCCATGTGGATGGGTTGCCGGCCACCACGAGAGGCTGGTTGTGCCCGTCCTCACCAACGGCGACGCAAGAGGTGGACGACGTGCAGGCCACAGCGGAAAGACTGGAACCCGTATGGAGCGGGTTCAACGAGCTTCCGAGGGTGATCTCGTGCCCATGAGCGGTGCCCCACGTGGACGGATTGCCGGTGAGTGCGAGCGGTTCTGACGTCTGGAGGTTGCTGTTCCAGTCATCACCGACGGCGACGCAATATGTGGCCGACGCGCAGGCGGCGCCGACGAGATTGCCATAGGTACTTGTGACGCCACTCATGACCGTGGGCGTGACCTGATCCCAAGTCGTCGGGTTACCTCGGAGGATGAAGGGGCCAATGCCGCCCCCGGCCCCCCCGTCGTAGCCGACGTTGAAACAAGCCGTGGCCGACGAGCATGTCAGCTGCGGATGAGCGTCCTGAGCGCCGAACGCCATTCCCGTTAGCGTGACCTCCGTGGTCTGGGCAGCGCTCCAAGTGGAAGGATCGCCGGCCAGCGTGAGCGGTTCAGACTTCCCATCTGAGCCGACCACGACGCACGAAGTCGCCGACAGACAGGCGACCGACGAAAGGAAACCTTGCGAGCCGAACGAGCTCCCGAGGGTGACCTCGCGCGCCTGAGCAGCACTCCAGATCGACGGGTTGCCGACCAGCGTGAGCGGTTCGGACTTCCCATCCGAGCCGGTCGCGACGCACGAAGTCGCCGACAGACAGGAGACCGACGGAAGAGAACCTTGCGAGCCGAACGAGCTACCGAGGGCGATCTCGCGCGCCTGCGCGGCAGTCCAGGTGGACGGATTGCCGGCCAGCGTGAGTGGTTCGGACTTCCCATCTGAGCCGACCACGACGCACGAAGTCGCCGACAGACACGAGACCGACGAAGGGAAACCTTGCGAGCCGAACGTGCTCCCGAGGGCGATCTCGCGCGCCTGAGCGGCGCTCCAGGTGGACGGATCGCCGGCCAGCGTAAGGGGTTCGGCCTTCCCATCTGAGCCGGCCGCGACGCACGAAGTCGCCGACAGACACGAGATCGACGAAAGGAAACCTTGCGAGTCGAACGCGCTCCCGAGGGCGATCTCGCGCGCCTGCGCGGCGCTCCAGGTCGACGGATCGCCGGCCAGCACGAGCGGCTGCCCGTGCCCGTCCCCGCCGACGGCGACACACGAAGTGCCCGACACGCAGGAGACCGAGGAAAGAGAACCGAAGGTGCCAAACGTGCTCCCGAGGGTGATCTCGCGCGCCTGAGCGGCGCTCCAGGTCGACGGATCGCCGGCCAGCACGAGCGGCTGCCCCTTCCAGTCGTAGCCGACGGCGACGCACGAAGTGGCCGACTGACAGGCGACCGACGAGAGAGAACCGTGCGAGCCGAACGCGCTCCCGAGGTTGATTTCCTTGGCCTGGCTCTTGCTCCAGGTGGAAGGGTCGCCCGCGAGCACGAGCGGCTGCCCGTTCTCGTCCTGGCCAACGGCAACGCAGGAGCTCGACGAAGCGCACCACGTCCCAGCGAGGGATCCGGTCGCCGGCAACTGACTGAGCGAGTTGACCACCGGCGTGAACGTGGAGGAGCTAGCTGCGCTCGCAGCGAGAATGCCGAACGCGGCGAAGGCAAGCACCGCGGAGGTTGCGATTACCGTGACCGACCCCTTGAAGCGCATCGCGACCGCTCCTCCCCTAAGAGACGTGTTAGTCCTTTGAACGTAACAGGTTCTCAAGAGGCGGAAAAGGCCCGGCCGGAAACAATGTCTGTCGAAGCCAGAGCACTGCGGTTACGAGGGCTCGGCCCGGAATCGAGACTGGTGAAGGCACCCGACGGACCGCCCGGGGCACGTGCCAGAGCCGATTGCTGGGATCGGCTCCGGCTTGGTAGAGCCTTGCGCCGTTCTGGTCGCAAGGGGCTTGTTCAAGCCGATCCGGTCGCGGGTGCGCGACGCGCGAGCCGGTCCGCGCGCCGGTCTGGACACGTCGGGACGCCGCATTCGGCGAGCGAGGCGCGGCTGCGTACCTAACCGCCGGTTCGGCGGGCGCGATCGCGAGCTTCTTCCAGACCGGCGACTTGAACCGTCGTGAAGAAGAACGCGTCGTCGGCTTCACGACCCCCGCCACGCACTAAACTCCCCTGGAGTTTCTCCCGAACGCTGTGCTGACGAGCCTCTCAAAGCTGGACAATTCCGCCGGCCAGGCGGTCGAGCGGCTCGTCGTCTTGCATCATCGCCGGCGCCTCGCGCGGATCGGTCGGCTTGATGCCCTTGATGCGCCGGCGGAGGGCTTTGCCGGCGGCGATCCGCAGCCGCGGATAGGGAATCGGCTCGAGATTCTGATCGACGGCGCGACGGCGTTGCCGCGTATCGCTGACGAGATCGAGAAAGCCGAATCGCATGTGCATCTCGCGGGCTGGTTCTTTTCGCCGGAGTTCGAGCTGCGCGACGACGGGCCGGGGTTGCGCGAGCTGTTGGCCGAGGTTGCGGAGCGGGTCGATGTTCGCGTTCTCTGCTGGGCGGGCTCGCCGCTTCCGCTCTTCCGTCCTGACCGCAAGCAGGTCCGCGAGATGCGCGAGGAGCTCGTGCGCGAGTCCCGTGTCGTGTGCGCGCTCGACCGCAAAGAGCGCCCGATGCACTGCCACCACGAGAAGCTCGTCATCGTCGACGACCGCGTCGCCTTCGTTGGCGGGATCGATCTGACCGATTTCTCAGGACAGCGCTTCGACTCGCATGAGCATCCGTTGCGCGAAGGTCTCGGCTGGCACGACGGCGCCGCGCGCGTCGAGGGTCCCGCGGTCGCGGACGTCGCCGAGCACTTCCGGTTGCGCTGGCACGAGGTGACCGCCGAGACTCTGCCGCCGGTCAAGCCGCAGCCCCCGGCCGGCGACGTCGAGGTGCAGGTCGTGCGCACCGTGCCGGAGAAGGTCTATCGGCAGCTCCCGCGAGGTGACTTCCGCATCCTCGAGGCGTACCAGCGGGCGCTTCGCTCGGCCGAGCGCTTCATCTACCTCGAGAACCAGTTCCTCTGGTCGCCGGAGATCGTCGCGACCCTGGTCGAGAAGCTGCGGCGCCCGCCCTCCGACGACTTCCGGCTGCTCGTCCTGCTCCCCGCAAAGCCGAGCAGCGGCAAGGACGACACACGCGGCCAGCTCGGTCAGCTGATGCAGGCAGACAACGGCGCCGGCCGAGTGCTTGCCTGCACCATCTACCAGCGCGGGGAGGATGCTTCCCCGGTCTACGTGCACGCCAAGATCGGGATCGTCGACGATCGCTGGCTGACTATCGGCTCTGCGAACCTGAACGAGCACTCACTCTTCAACGACACCGAGATGAACATCGTCGTCATGGATGAGCGAGTCGTGCGTGACGTGCGGCTGCGCCTCTGGGCCGAGCACCTTGGGCGGCGGGTCGAGGACATCCAGGTCGAGCCGGCCGCGGCCTTCGACCAGTTCTGGAAGCCGATCGCCGAGGAACAACGGCGGCGGCGCGAGGAGGGCGCCGCGCCGACCCACCACCTGGTCCAGCTCCCGCACCTATCGCGGCGCTCGGGCAGCCTTCTCGGCCCGCTGACCGGACTGCTCCTCGACGGCTGAGCGCTGAACGGCAGGGCCGGGATCGAACCCGCGACCTTCCAGATCAGATCCTCCGGTAGCGGGCGTCGCTCACCGAGTAGACGGCGAAGGCGATCAGGCCCGCGCCCACGATTCCGAGCGTGAACAAGCCGTAGGAGTGATGCAAGAGCTTGGCGAGGGCGCCGTCGAGGCCGACCGCGGCGCTGGCCCGGAAGTCGACCGCCGACTTGATCAGGAAGATCCCGACGAGCCCGAAGACCACCATCCGGGCGAGGTGCCCGACGAGCCCGATCCTGCCGATCCACTCTTTCATCCGGGGTCCCATCTCCTCGGTCTTCGAGTCCTCGAGGAACTTCTTCGTGATGCCTCGGTAGCCCTGGTAGAGAGCGACCCCGATCATCACGGCCCCGGCGATCCCGACGATCCAGGTGCCGCCTGGCCATCCGAAGACTCCGGCCGTCGTCTTCTTCGCGCTGCCGGAGCTGCCTCCGCTCGAACCCATGACGATCTCCACGGCGAGAATGCACATCGCGCCGTAGGCGAGCCCGCTCGCAACTGCTGCCACGCGTTCGAAGCCGCTGTCCGAGCCCTCGCGGCCGTGCCCGAGCGCCGCCCGGAGCAGCCGCCAGAGGGAGTAGCCGCCCAGTCCGATTGCGACGAGTATGAGGAGGAACGTCCCGAAGGACTGGTGGGCGACCGTGTGCAGAGCGCCTTGCTGGTTCGTGATCTTGCCCCCTGCGCCGATCGCGAGACGGAACGCGAGAACGCCGATGATTCCGTAGACGAGCCCCCGCGCCAGGAACCCCGCGCGGGCGAGCACTTCGTACGCGCGGGAGCCTGCGAAATCTTCGCCGGCGCCCCGGGCGGCGCCACCTGCCCTACTACTCGGCCGCGAGACATGCATCGACGGAGGCTCCTCTCGTTGCCTCCGCCTCGTGCGGCGGGGCGCTTTGATTCGAACGGGTGCAAGAGGTCTTCCCCGCCCGGCGAGTCGGAAACACCACGCGCGAGAGTCGCCGCATGCGACGCGATCTCACGGAGCGCTGTTCGGAACGCACACGCTCACCGCGGCCGGCTCGACCTTCACCTTGAACGACTTGACCTTGACCCGGTCGCCGCCGTCGAGCTCGTAGAGCACCTTCCGGCTCAGCTTGACCTTGACCGAGTGGGTCTTCGTCACTTGTACGAAAGGCGATTTGGCCGCCGTCCCGATCGCCGTCCGGGCGATCGTGCGGGCCCACTGGATGAGGCCCTCGGCGGTCACGACACCCAATTCGAGCAGCCCGTCGTCGGGTCGCGCGTCCTCGAAGGCCTCGACTCCGGCGAAGAGGTTGCCGACGTTGCCGAGCAGAATGCAGGTCGCCTTGCCCTTGTACCAGCCGACACCGTCGACCTTGATCGTGGCGTTGAAGGCCTTCAGGCGCAGGTTCTCCGAGCCGCTCCAGACGTAGGCGACCCGTCCGATTCTGTCCTTGAGAGTTCCGGCGTCGCGGATCATCGCGGCGTCGAACCCGACCCCGGCCATCACCGCGAACCGCTCGCCGTTGAAGCGGCCGACGTCGAAGCGACGGCGTTCGCCATGAAGCCCGAGCGCGACTGCCTGCTCGATGTCCTTCGGGATCCCGAGATTCGTGGCGAAGAGGTTCGCGGTGCCGGCGGGGATGATCGCCAGGCTTGTCTCCGACCCGGCAAGCACGTCGACGCACCGCTGAACCATCCCGTCGCCGCCCCACGCGAACACGAGCTCGACGCCCTCGTCGAGAGCCCGCTGAACCTGCGCCGGCGCCTTCCGACTCTTAGGCACTTCAGCCCAGAGCAGGTCGGTCACTCCCTCGGCTTCGAGCAGACGCCGGAGCTCGAGCAGCCCGCCGCCGAGCGTCTTGCCCGAGTGGGCGATGACGGCGACTTTCATTCGAGTTCCTCGGGTCGGCGCGGCCTCACGAAGCTCGCGTCTGGTCTTTCGTGCGCGACTCCGCTGCGGCGCCGGCCGACCGGCAGGCGAAGACGATCACCGTAAGCGCAGCGATCCCCAACAGCGCTCCTCCGGTCACATCCAGCGGGTAATGCATTCCGCGGTACATCCGCGACAGGGCGACGTAGATCGGGATTGCCACCGCGACGGTCCACGCGCACGCTCGGAAAGCGGGGTTGGTGATCCTCGAGGTGAGAAGGAGGACGATGCCCCCGTAGACGGCGATCGAGGCCGCCGTGTGGCCCGATGGGTAGCTGGCGTTCACCGGCAGGCTCTCGAGCCGGACGACGCGCGGCCGGTGCTCGTGGACCACGAGCGTCGTAACCCGATACGCCCCCGACTCGGCGATCAGCCCGAAGACGGCGAACGCCACGATCCGCCACTTCCGCAGCGCGGCTCCCACGACGCCGATGACCGCAACGATGATCGGCAGGACGACTCCGCCGGCCATGATCGATCCGATCAGAGAGGCGTCGGTGCGAGACGGCGTTCGGTGTGCTGCCAGCCAACCCTCGAAGTGCCGGCTGGCAGTGGCGACGCCCCCAACGTGCCAGAGGCCGTGCGTGAGGAGGAATCCGGCGCCGATCGAGAGCACGGCAATCAACGCGAACCCTCCGAACCACGCGGCAAAGAAGACGATTACGGGGTGACGATCCCGGCCGAGTGCGGCCGCAAATCGCTCTGCCCGCCCTCCCGCGGCCGGTTCGAGGACGGGAATCGTCAACCAGGCGGTCATGTGTCGATTCTCTGCATGTGGAGGAGGTTTGCCCCAAGAGGACGCGCGCAAACGCTTGCGATCTGGATCAAGTGGACAGAATCGAAGATCGCCCCGACGGTTTCGGTCGGGCGGAATCACCCGATGCCAGTTCTCATCCTCGTCTTGGTAGCCCTGAGCGCCGGAGTGACGGCCGGACTGGTCACGTGGCGGTATCCGCGGAGGAGGCCGGCAGCCGCTCCCACGATCGACGCGGCCCGGAAGGTGGGCGAGACGGTCCGGAGGCATCCGGGACTGAGGACCGCGCTCGACCGGAGGCTCAACCCCGAGTCGGCGACAGGGCTCGCGTTGACCCTGGCTCTGGCCTTCACGGTCGGCGCCGGCATCGTGCTCGGACTGCTCGCCTACCTCGTACGCACGAACTCGCGCCTGATCGGCATCGACAACAGCGTCGGGAAATGGGGAAACCGCCACGCCTCGGCCCTGTCCACGCACGCGCTGAATGCCGTGACGCAACTCGGGTCGATCTATGTCGTCGTCGCACTCTGCGTCGTCCTGGCCGTCGTCGAGACGCGCAGGACGCGAAGCCGCTGGATCGTGCCCTTCATCCTTGCCGTGGTGGGCGGCGAGGAGATCGTGACGACCGTGATCAAGCAGATCGTCGACCGGGCGCGACCCGCCTTCAACCCGGCCGCTGCAACGCTCGGCCCGTCGTTTCCGAGCGGCCACTCGACGACCGCTGCCGCGTTCTACGCAGCCGCCGCTTTGCTGCTCGGCTGGCATCGCCCTCGTGCGGCACGCGCGGTGTTGACCGGCGTTGCAGTCGGGATCGCCGTAGCCGTCGCATCGAGCCGGGTGCTGCTCGACGTCCACTGGCTCACAGACGTGATCGGAGGTCTTGCGCTCGGCTGGGCCTGGTTCGCGATCTGCGGAATCGCGTTCGGCGGCCGGATCCTCTCCTTCGGTGCAGCCGCGGAGGTCGCCGCACGAGTCGCGGAGCCCGGCGGGCAGGCGCAGACGAGTGCCGACACAGCGGCGCGTGTGAACAGGCGCTAGAGCTTGTGAGGGGATTTCGGAAAGAGAGCAGACTGCTCGTCCTGGGGCTGATCGTGGGCCTTGTCGGGGCGGGTTGCGGCAGTGGCGGCAAGCTGGGAGTGAAGGCGCTCTCGCAGGAATCGAAGTCGCTGCGGTCGTTGGCCGCCGAGGGGGCGCTCTTGGCCCAAGACGCAGTCTCCGGCAAGACGACGCGCGTCTACACCCGCGAGCATTCCTCCGACCTCTACAAGGCGGCCTCCCAGGCCGAGGCCTCGTTGAAGACAGCCGAGACCGAGCCGGAACTCGAGCCGAAGCTCCGCCAGTTGGCTGTCCTCGCTGCCCAAGTCAGCGCCGACCTCAACCGCCTCGGCAGCGCCTCCAAGGAGGAGGAGCGCGCGGTCGGCCGCGAACTCCAGGCGGCCGCCAAGGAGAGCAAGAAGATCGGCGAGGGGCTTAAGTGAGCGTGAAGAACGTGCTCGCCGTCGCCCTCGGGATCATGTCGGCGATCGGCGGTTTCGTCGACATCGGCGATCTCGTCTTCAACACGCAGGCCGGCGCGATCTTCGGCTTCCAGCTGCTGTGGGTCGTCGTGATCGGAGTCGTCGGGATCATCGTCTACTCGGAGATGTGCGGACGCGTCTCGGCGGTCGCCAAGCGCCCGGTCTTCGACCTGGTTCGCGAGCGGACCGGGTTCGGGGCGGGACTCGCAACCCTGATCGCCTCCGAGATCGTCAACCTGATGACCTGCGCGGCCGAGATCGGCGGCGTGGCGATCTGCTTCCAGCTGCTCTCAGGCCTTCCCTACCGTCTCTTGATCCCGCTCGCGGTCATCGGCCTCGCTGTCTGCTCCTGGGTGCTGCCGTTCAGGTGGCTCGAGCGGGTCTTCGGCTATCTCGGCCTCGGCCTGCTCGTCTTCGCCGTCGCGGCGATCAAGCTTCATCCCGATTGGGGCCAGGTCGCGCACGGCTTCGTGCCCGGCTCGCACTCCGGCGGCAGCCTCATGGTCTACCTCTACTTCGTGGTCGGCCTGCTCGGAGCGGCGATGACTCCTTACGAGGTCTACTTCTACTCTTCGGGCGCAGTCGAGGACCGCTGGGGCCTCAAGGAGCTCCGGCTGAACCAGGTGACCTCGATCATCGGCTACGTCCTCGGCGGCTTTCTCTCTTTCGCGCTAATGATCGTCGCCGGGGCGCTCTTCCTACCGTTGGGCATCTCGCCCCAGTTCCTGGGTACGCCGGCTCTGGCCGCCGAGCACGCGCTTGGGCAACTGGGGCTGCTGCTGGCGCTGGTCGGCATCCTCTTCGCCGTCGGCGGCGCGGCGATCGAGACCTCGTTTGCCGGCGGCTACAACATGGCCCAGTTCTTCGGCTGGAGATGGGGCAAGAGGGAACGACCTGCCAGAGCCTCGCGCTTCACTCTCTCGTGGCTCGCGATCTTCGCCCTTGCGCTCCTCCTCGTCATGACCGGTTACGACCCGGTCAAACTGACGGAGTTCTCGGTCATCTTCTCGGTCGTGGCGCTGCCGTTGACCTACCTGCCCATCCTCCTGATCGCCAACGACCGTGCCTATATGGGCTCGAATGTGAACGGGAAGCTGGCCAACGTTCTCGGCGGCCTCTACTTCCTCCTCATCCTCGTGATTGCGGTCGTGGCCATCCCGTTGATGCTGCTGACGCACGGAGGCCAAGGATGAACAAGGTCATCGACGTCGACATTGCCCTCAGCATCCTCGATCACCAGCTCGTCGACGGCGACGGCCAGAACTGCGGCAAGGTCGACGATCTCGAAATCGCCGGTCTCGACACTGACTCGCCGGAGATCGTGGAGATCATCGTCGGCGGCAACGCCTGGCGCTCTCGCGGCCTCCTGGGAAGGCTTGCGGCCCGCCTATCGGGAGACGCCGTTCACGTCCCGTGGCCGGAGGTCGACTCCGTCACATCGGTCGTCACGCTGAAGCGCCCGGCGGCGGAGCTGCGGTTGAACCGCGGCGACGAGCGCTGGGCGGCCCTCGTCGGGAAGGTGCCGGGATCCTGATGCGGATTTCGGAGCTCTTGAACCGAGAGGTCGTCACCGAGTCCGGCCTGCGGCTTGGCCGTGTCCACGACATCCGCGGAGAGCTCGCGGGGGGACGCCTGCGCATCACCGGCCTGTGCGCCGGCAAGCTCGGCGTCCTCGAGCGCTACGGCGTCGGCACCCAGGGGAGCGGCGGGTCGAGCGAGCCGAAGGTGCACGGCCACCCCGTCATCCCCTGGGAGCGCGTCGTCCGCGTCGGGACGCAGGTAGTCATCCGCGACTGAGAGTAGGCCGCGCGCCGGTCGCGCGCCGGTCCGGGGGAGTCTCAGGGGGTCCCGATGCCCCTCGGTGCGCTCTGCGGCCGGGACACCGCCGCCGTCGCGGCAGCCGGAATCCGATCGCCCGCATCGGATTCCGGCTTGGTAGAGCGGAGGGGAGAGGATTTGAACCTCCGATCCGCTTGCACGGATAACGGTTTTCGAGACCGCCGCATTCGACCGCTCTGCCACCCCTCCGCGGGTGCGCGCGACCGCGGCGTCGCGCTAACGGAGAAGGAGGGATTCGAACCCTCGATGGAGCCATTCAGCCCCATAACGCCTTAGCAGGGCGCCGCCTTCAGCCACTCGGCCACTTCTCCGGGACGAGACAGGCTAACCGAAGAAATTGATGGTCAAGACCATCAACACGAACATCAGGAGCGAGCCGATCACGAACACGCTGAGACCGTTCGGGCCGGGGAAGTCCGGCTTCCTGCGCGGGGCGAGGAAGGACGCGCTCAGCGCGAAGGCGATGAACACCGCCGCCACCACGATGAGCGCGACCTTGTGGCCTGTGGTCAGATCCGCGGCGAGCAGCACGCCGGGATTCTACGTGCTCGCGAGGAGCCGCCTCTCGTCCCTCCGCCGCCGTCCGCTCGTGAACCACCAGAGGAGCGCGACCAGCAGGAGGATCGGCACGGCCACGATGAGGATGTAGAGGACGATGATCGCCTCGAGCGCGAGGAAGCCGGCCGCGTTGTGCAGAAGCCGGCCGAGGCGTCCGCGCTTGTGCGGCCCCGCCACGACCGCGTGGTTGCGGCTGCTGGTCAGCGTCAGCTTGATGTCGGCGGTGCGCCCGGACGCGAGCGTGCGGTGATGTGCCTTTTTCGTCCCCGCGAGCTCGTGCTGGGCCTCCGCGAGCCGGATCTGCACCTCGACCCGCTGGGTGCCCGAAAGGGTCCCGCTTTGCAGCGCCTGCTCGTAGATCGCAATTGCGCGCCGCAGTTGGCCGGCCTGGCTGATCTGCTTCGTGGACTTCAGCTGGAGATCCTTGGTGGTAACAGTCTGGGAGATGAGCCGCCCGAGCCCGCCGAGCATCGCGATGGCGGTCTCCGCTTTGCCGATCGGAACGCGGATGTCGAGGATTGCCTGCCCGGGGCCGGTGCGCGAGGCGTCGTAGTTGACGCTCTGGGCGTAGCCGCCGAGCTGCGTGACGATCTCGGTCGCCTTGTTCGTCGCGCGCGTCAGCGCGCCGTGGCTCGGGACGGCGACCTCGAGTGAGGCGACCGCATGAACGAGCCGGTGGGTCTGGATCTTGACGGAGTCGGCGGTGCTGAAGCCGAGCCTCTTGTCACTGTGGGCTGCGCTCTTTTGAGCGTCAGCGGCTTGGAGATCTGAGCCGTTATAAACCGTCGGGCCTTCAGCGCCGGTCACGCCGCCCGTCGGGCCCTTGGCGCCGGTCGCGCCGTTCACGCCGGTCGCGCCGGTCGCGCCGGTCGGGCCTTCCGGCCCCGTCACGCCGCTTGCAGGTTGGTTCCGCACACGGTTGGAATCCACGGCCGCCGCCCTGCCCCCGGGATTAGTGCCGGAGTTGAAAGCGCCGTTAACGACCGCGGCCGCGACCGAAAGCGTCCCAGCGACCGCCACGAGGACGAAGAGCTTCCGCCCCCGCGTCATCGGAACGCGTGCGCGCTTCCCCGGTCCGAGCGCGAGCACGCGCCGGTGCAGATGGTCGGGACCGTCGAGCGTCCCGGCGCGCAGCTGCGCGATCAGCGACTCGTGACCCTGAAATTCACCTTCGGACATCTCCGACCTCCTCTTCGAGTCGCTGCAAAGCCCGGCTGAGCCGGGTCGAGCACGCCGTTTGGCTGATTCCGAGAACGCGTGCTGCGCTCGGGCCGTCGAGCTCGAGCAACACCCGCAGCGCCACGACCTCGCGTTCCGCCGGTGTCAGCCGGTGCAGCGCCTGGTCGAGCTCCGGGGAGAACCCGTCGCCGAACACCGAGTCCTCGAGCATCGCCGCATCGCGCATGTAGTTGTCCTCGCGCCGCTGCCGCCGCGCCTCGGCGCGGAACCAGTCGACGGCGACGGAATGCGCAATGCGGCAGAGCCATGTGCGAGGCGCGCCCCGTTGAGGGTCGAACCTCCGCCAGCCGCGATATGCCTTCTCGAACGTCTCTGCCGCGAGATCCTCGGCGGCCACACGGTCGCCCGTGAGGTAGACGAGGTAGCGGTAGACCGCGTCGAGATTCTCCGCGACGACATCCGCGAAGGGCTGGGCACGGCCGGGACGGGAGACGGCAATAGCCGCCGGCATCGCGTTCACGGGCTTCATACGGCGCCGAACCGTCGAAGTGTCACATGACAACCGTAGGTTTATTTCCGATGCGCCGCCTGCTCCTCCTTGTCAGCGCTCTCGTGTGGGTCGACACGATGCTCTTCGCGGCGCTCACGCCGCTCCTCCCCCACTTCGCCCAGTCGCTCCATCTGTCGAAGACGGGAGCGGGCGCGCTCGTCGGCGCGTACGCGGCCGGTGCGCTGGTCGGCGGTCTGCCGGGCGGCGCGGCGGCCGCGCGACTCGGCCCGCGCCGCGCGGTGCTCGTGGGATTGACGCTCATGGGGCTCGCGAGCCTCGGCTTCGCTTTCGCGAACGGATTCGGGGAGCTCGTGGCGGCGCGCATCCTCCAGGGCTGCGGCAGCGGCTTCACGTGGGCCGGCGCGTTCGCGTGGCTCCTCGCTGCGGCACCACGGGAGCGGCGCGGCGAGCTGATCGGGAGCGCGATGGGCGCCGCGATCTTCGGAGCGCTCTTCGGGCCGGTTGTCGGCGCGATCGCCGCGCTGCTCGGGCGTGCGGCTGTCTTCGCGGCGCTCGCTGGACTGGCCGTCGTCCTCGGCTGGTGGACATTGCAACTCGAGCCTGTCCCGCCGGAGCGGCCGTCCGCGGAAGCCGCGGCGCGCGCGCTCCGTAATCCCGTCTTCCTCGGCGGTCTTGCTCTGATGAGCCTCCCCGCGCTGCTCTTCGGCGTCGTTCAGACGCTCGGGCCGCTCCATCTCGCAGCAGCCGGTTGGGGAGCCGCGGCGATCGGCGCCGTCTTCCTCGTGAGCGCCGGAGTCGAAGGCGCCCTCTCTCCGGTGGTCGGACGCTTCGTCGACCGCCGCGGCGCTCTGCGCCCCGTGCAGCTCGCGCTCGCGCTCGGCGTCGTCTTCTCGGTCGGCCTCGCCTTCGAACTGCGCCCGCTCGGCTACGTGCCGCTGATCGTCTCCGCCGGAGCCGCGTACGGCGTCCTCTTCACGCCGGCGTTCGTGCTGATCGCGAACAGCGCCGAACGGAGCGGGCTACCGCAGGGGATGGCGTTCGGCCTCATGAACGCGGCGTGGGCGCTCGGCGCGCTGCTCGGCCCGCTGGCGGGCGGAGCGATCGCCGCCGCGTCCGGCGACATCGCTCCGTTCCTCGTCTCCGCCGCGCTCTGCGCCGGGACGCTCGCGATCGTCAGGCGCCGCGCGCCAGCGGTTCGTCCGCGGCAGGCGTCGTGACCTCGGCCGGGTCGTCGTTCAGCTCGCCGTCGCCGATCACGCCGGAGCTGTGACAGAAGGTCCGGATGCGCCGGGCTACAATCCGGCGGTCGAGGGCGCGTAGCTCAGCGGGAGAGCACTCGCTTCACACGCGAGGGGTCGCTGGTTCGATCCCAGCCGCGCCCATTAGAAAGTCCCTGCATAACGATACCTTCAAGTCTCCGGAAAATTGCAGAGTTCGCTCCTTGCTAGCGCGTGCGAGATCCGTGCGAGGTTCGGTCAAAGCGAGGGCGCCCTCAGACTGGTGAGGATTCCGGGAGGGCTCTATGTCACGCAGCCTGCGGATGTCTTGCCGCCAAACCGTGCATCGGTGCGGAAAGCGCTTCATGACCGCTCGCGCGGACCGAAGCTCGTCTGCGGCGAGTCGCGCACGGCTTGTCCACGGCGAGCCACTAGACCTCCCACCCAGGCGCGCGCCTCGCTTGTGCTAGCCGAAACGAGCAGTTAGCCTCGGGCCAATAATGCACCTGCCGCCACTGCGTGCGCCGCTCGGTCATCGTAGGCGCTTCTTCTACCTGATCACCCTGTCCGCAGTGGCGGCCATGGTCATGCCGAGGCGGTCTTGACGCCAAAGCACTCCGGGCGAGAGTCTTGTCGGATGCGAGCTCTGCAGCTATCCGCAGCGCTAATGATCGCGAGCCTGGCGCTTGTAGTGGGTTCGAGCGGACATGCCCAGGCGAACGCACAACCATCACCCGCGGTCAGCTCGGTGGCTGGGTTTATCTGGCCCGCGAGCGGCACGATCTACCAAAACGCGGCCGAGCACAAAGCCAGCTTTGAGAATCAGTACGCCGAGGACATCGGCAATGGCGGCTCCAACGTGTCTGTGATCGCTGCTTACGACGGCACCGTGAGCGCGTCGTTCTTGAACCTACCCGGCGGGACATGCACCGTCGACGGCAAGACATATCCAGCGGGCTACGGCAACGTAGTGGTCATCAGACACGACCAAGGGTCAACGACCTACTTCACCCTCTACGGGCACCTGTCTTCCCGATCGGTCTTAGTCGGCGATCAAGTTGCCCAAGGCCAACAGATCGGCGTGATGGGGTCGACAGGATGCGCGACCGGACAGCACGTGCACTTCGAAATCGGAACGGCGGTGAATGGCCAAGGTCTCATCACGCCTGCCTCAAGCCTATGGAACGCGACCGACCCCGCTGACGGGACTCACGTCACCCAAGGGACGGCAACCGGTGGGAGCTACCCCGGACTCGGCGGCGGCGGACACCCCTCGCCACAGATTGCGCTTGCCCCGGTGTCCGGGGTGCCAGGCCAGCCTATCCATCTCGACGGCAGCAGTTCGGGTGCCGGATCAGGCTCGATCACCTCTTACGCTTGGAGCTTCGGCGATGGGGCTTCGGGTTCCGGCGCAGCCGTCGACCACACGTACAACACTGCCGGGGACTTCACCGTGACGCTCACCGTCACCAACAGCTTCGGGTTCAGCGCAGGCGCTACTGCTGGTGTACGGATCGAGGATCCGCACACCGTGTCCGGCGACTTCAACCATGACGGGTACGCGGACGCGCTCGCCTTCTACGACTACGGCGGAGACGGGGTCAGAGCCTGGCTGTTCAAAGGGAAGGCATCGGGGCTGGCCGCCCCGGTCAGCGTCTGGAGCTCCGG
>Ga0265338_10002821_pt1 | contig 25372 bp, 15 predicted proteins | sample 42126metaG_FD_193579 | JGI IMG/M metagenome (GOLD analysis project Ga0265338, IMG submission 193579) | Rhizosphere microbial communities from Carex aquatilis grown in University of Washington, Seatle, WA, United States - 4-21-26 metaG | ecosystem: Host-associated > Plants > Roots > Rhizosphere... | reverse complement strand
CAGCGGATTAAAACCAGCGATCGGAGTCGCAGCAAGTTGAACCGGAACAACCGGTGTTGCCGAACCTGTAACGGTGATGGTCGCGGTTCCCGTGCGGCCTGCGAAATCCGTGGCAGTCGCGGTAACGGTATTTGCCCCGGCACTCAGCGGAACGTTCAGGGCTTCATAAGTGCTGCCATTGATGAATGCCGGCACACCGTTGACGGTGATTTGCTTGAGAGATGTTTCCGTGAAGTTGCCGAATACGTTAATCGTCGCCGTGTTCACCGAAACATTGTTCGCCGGACTGGTAATGGAAATGATCGGGTTAACGGTGTCGAGATAAAGGTTGACCTGTTGCCACGTCTGCTGCGCGTCGATTGGCAGCCCGCGCAATCCAATGTAAACGGTGTGCCAACCCTGGACAGAGCCGAGATTCACTGTGGGGGTTGAGCTGTACGCGGCCCACGTGGCCTGGGAGTGATTTGCATTGTCCACCTGAATTGCCAGTTGTGAGGGAACACCAGCAATGACGGTCAGGGTCAATTGCGGCGTGCTGGTTGCCACATACAGAGCGGGAGGCGTAATAGAGAATTGGACTTTGTTCGGATCAACCCCATGTTGGTATTCCCAGAGATTGTTGTTGCCATCGCCGTCGTAATCGCCCGTGGCTGTTTGGTTGAGATTGCCGAAATATTTCATTTCCCACCAGTCCGGCAATCCGTCCTGATCCGAATCATACACCGTCAGGGTTGCTGTGCTGCTGGTGACGCTTGCGGGGCCGTCGCTGATACGGACGTAATACCCGCCGGCATCCGTGTTCAGAACCCCAGAAATATTCAGATTTCCGGTAGTGGCACCGGTAATATGGGTACCACTGTTGTTGACCGGCTGGCCATTTGCATAAAACCACTGGTATGTCACCGAGTCGAAACTTGAAACCGCCACGGTAAACGTCGCATTGCCGCCAAGTGAAACCGTCACGTCCGCTGGTTGCGATGTAATTGTGGGTGTTTCTGGAACGATATTTCTATAGAGTGAAAGCGTGTTAGCATAAAAATTGCCGAAAGCAATATCGGGGCGACCATCTCCGTCCAAATCGACGATTGCCAATCCATTTGGGTTGCTGCCCGCCGAATAATCTACACGAGCGGCGAGCGAGCTGGTCGTGAAACTTCCTGGCGTGCTGACATTTTTGAAAACTGAAAATGAGTTGCCGATCTGGGTAATCAGCGCGATATCCACCTTTCCGTCTCCGTCCAAATCCCCAATTGCCACGCCGTTAACCCATCCTGGCGCAGCGAAATTTACTGCCGCCGCAAATGAACTACTGTTAATGACGCCACTCGTGCTGGTATTTCGATACACAGCGATTGTTTTGGAACTTGAGTTCCCTCCTACAACTAAATCCAGTTTGCCATCCTGATCAAGATCGCCAACGCAGATGGGCTGCGGCGTTGCTGGAGCTGCAAAATCAACCTTTGGAGCGAACGACCCTGATGTTATATCGCTAGTGCCAAGATTTCTGAAGATTGAAATGGTGGCTGCGCTGTAGTTCACGGCTGCAATATCCGGTTTGCCATCACCGTCGAAATCTCCCACTGCTACGGTCACAGTTCCACTACCGCTTGAAAAGTTGATACGACTCGCGAATGAGATAGTTCCCGGGGAACTATTGTTTTTATAGACTGAAACGTTGGAATCGCCGTAATTGGCAGTAATGATTTCCGGCTTGCCGTCACCATTGAGATCTTGAACCGTAACCCCTCTCATGGTGTTTCCAGCTGCTAAATCAATACGGGCAGCGAATGAAGCTGTGGTGATCGTGCCGGCCGAACTGATATTTCTAAAGATAGAAACGACATTGTGATCCGCACCGAGCGCAATAATATCGAGCTTGCCGTCGCCATCCACATCCGCAAGAGCGACCGCATAGGGAGTTGTTCCCGACGTAGTGGTTCCCATAGACAAGTTCACCGGAGCCGCGAAGGAGGCCCCCGTGAGAGAACCGACGGTGCTTATATTTCTAAACACGGAAACAGTAGCTCCCGAGGCATTGGCAACAATCAAATCCGGTTTGCCGTCTCCATCAATATCAGCCGCGACCACACATTGGGGCCCGGTGCCTGTTGCGATATCCACTCGCGAGCCTAGCGAGGACGCACTGAGCGTTCCCACACCGGGAAAAGCTGGCAGGAATTGTCGCGCAGAATAACCGGTCAAACCGCCGACGGTCACCGATATGGTGGCGAGTGAAGCGCCCGTCGGAACGGTGACTGTGAGCCCGGTCGCGCTGGCGCTGGTCACTGTGCCTCGCACCGGTCCGAAATAAACGACGTTGTTTGCAGGAATGGGACTAAAATTAATTCCACTGATTGCGACACTTAATCCCGGGCCACCCGAGAAAGGTTGGCAATCGGTTATTTGTGGAACAGGAGGAAGAACGCTGAGGGCGGCGTTCCCACTGTTTACTGAACAAGTCCGATTCGCGACGGTGACGGAATAATTGCCAGCGTCGGCGGCTTGAACGTTATTTTTGGTATAAGTAGCGGCGGTGGCACCTGAAATGGCGACACCGTTGAACTTCCATTGATAACTTAGTGAAGGAAGACCCACTGCTGATACGGTGAATGTCACATTCTGACCTGCGAAAACTGTTTGCGCCGTGGGCTGCGCAGTGATTGATAAACATGTTGGCGCAATGTTATGTTGATAGTCGTACAAAAGGGTGTTCCCAGACGCATCTACGTCACTGGATAGATAGCCAAAACCGCCAAGGTAAGTAAATTCCCACGAGTCTGGCAATCCGTTACCGTTGCGGTCGACTGCGCACGTCGTATTGCCCCAGGCACTAGTTCCATCTGGATATGGCGTAGCTACGTCACAGAAATCGCAATTGTATACGCCGAGAGCGGACCCAGTTCCATAGGCGCCCATATAACCGCAACTGAAGAACCAGCAATTATAGACGTAACACCAATTGGGGTCAATTTCTGGAGCAACCACTCCCACATAATTAAAGAATCGAAAATCGAGATTTAGGATGTAAGCGCCGTAAGAAGGCGATCCGGTTTGATCAAGTTGACTCAAATCCAATCCAACATAAGCATGGGAGCCATTGTAATGACCGACGCTACCGGAAATAGTTTCACCAACTGAATCGTCATTCATGTCTGTCAGCACCGCTTTTGGCTCACTACTCGGGCAGTCGATATGATACGTCGGCGCCAGCTCACCACCCGAATATTTAATCACCGCCCCCGACTGGATTGTGACGTAGGAGATTGATGTATAATCGCTAATAAGGTAGGTATGCCCGCTTTGAAAATTGAATGAAGAACCCGACTGCACCAGTTCATAGTCCAGCACAAAACCGGAAGGTGGCTCAGAGTGGACGGCTGCCACTTCGAGCGGCTTCGACCGCTGCACTTCGGCCAGCCGTTGGTTAAACGTATTGGTTTCAATACGCATTGGAGGCGGAAGTGCGCTCAATTGCGCAATCATCGACTCGCGCGGAACGGCGCTGCGGGCGGATGCTTCTGTTCGAGGCGAACTCGTCGATGCGGGCAGACTTTGCAATGTTTCCGCAGCTTGGTCCCAGGGTACATCTTCGGTCAAAATTTTTTGGTTCCCGACCCTCACTAACTGCTTGGTTACAGTTAGCGCATTCAGCGGGGGTGTCGCCGTCGTGGAGAATGCTTTGCCTTTTCCCATTTGCATTGTGCCGTAGTTCAAAGTTTCATCCTTCAATGGAGGCGCATCCTTCGCGTGCGCTTTCCCCCTCGTAGCTAAACCTGCTCCTTGGCGGACTTTGTGCTCAATGATCTCCGGTTCAGGCGATTGCTCAAATTGCGTCAGCATCTCCAGCCGCGCGTTCGGCCCCATACCGAAATCCGACGGTGTGACCGTGGGTTTAGTAGTCAGCGTTACATCCTGATGAAAATGTCCAACCCCGTAGGTGTAGGTGATCGAGCCTTGAATCCCGTTGGAATGAACGAAGGCATCCGCGAAAATCACTTTGTTACTGTCGATTTGTGCTGAGCAATCTTTCAATTGCGCGAGCAGAACCGTTGCGCCCGAATCCGGATCGTAAAACGCAAGACCCAGCGGATGAGAAACCATTCTTCCGCGCTTGCTGGTAGTGGAATCGGCTGGCAACTCCAAATCCACCGAACCGTAGCTGTTGAGGTTGGTTGCTAGAATGACCCGATACGACGCGCCCGTGCAAACAATGGCGTTGGGGAACTTCTGCACGACCGGGATCGACGGTATCCAAGCACCGTTCGTATCTTGATAGTTCAAACCATTGCCCACCAGCGTCACTTCGTTTCTGCCATCCGCCGCAGGAACGACTCTAAAATGCTCGCCAATTCTGGCGCTCCCGGTGGAACTTGCCGCTGTCGCGGCAAACGAGCTGAAAGAAAAAATCGCTATGGCACAGCCAATTGCGCGAGCTAGGAACACCGCCCTTTGTGTCTTCATTTCGGTTTACCTTCTTGTTAATTGCTGCCCGGTTATTCAATGAAAATGCGCGGGAAGGAACGTTATGTAGAATCGACCAGAAGAACAGCGCGAACAAACGGAGCCCGGAACAGGTCGTCGAAACAAATCAGCCCTGCGCTCAATCAGTTGCCATCCAATTCTCATAATCCGCCCGATCACGCTCAAACCTAATACCCACCGTGCCATCGCAACTTCTGAGAGGGAGATCACCTCTTTCGTGAGCGTTCTACTCTTCTAAAAGTTTTCTTGCAAGATATTTCTAGAAAAAAAGTTTACGATGAACTTGTACGTGCCAACCAAAGCACGCGAGGTGCCAATGAAAATTGAGCGCTTGGGCGGCTTCTCAGCTACGAACAACAGGGAAGCTCGCCTACATCCAACTGAACAGCGCCGAGTGGAGGCGAGCCGTTGCCGGCCCGCCCCCCTCTAAGAACCGGACTTGAAAGTTTCCCTTCATCCGGCTCAAGCCATTCCAACCCGCGCACTCTGTAACGGGCACGGGCGGCAACCCACGACGATTACGGTTTCTTCGAAGTCTTCATCACTGGTTTGGCGGTGGCCGTTTTCGGCTTCCCGCCTGTCCAGCGTGTGCGCCACACAAAACAGCGGCGTTTCTCGAAGTATTCGGTGTAGCTCGGATCGTAGGGGTTGGCCTCCCCTTTGATCTTGAGGTGGCGTTCAATTCCGGTTTTGGTCATCTGGTAGAGGGTGAGCACACGGCTCGCACCGTTCTGCCGATAGATGCGAACGCTGAACCGGCCTGGGTCTCCCGCCGCGGTGAAGTATTTACGCTTCTTCCACGCTTGGGATTTGCCGGGGTGGCGTCGAGCCATCCAGTTCCAGAGTTTATGCCAGACATAATCGTCCACTGTGGCGAAGGTCTGCCGGGCGACTCCGTTGCGGTAATAATTGGCCCAACCACGCAGCAGCGGGTTGAGTTGTCGCAGGAGTGTCTCTTGTGTGCGGCCCAAGGCAGCGTGGATCACTCGGCTGATTTTCTGCCGCAAGGTTTGCACTTTGCTCTTTGCGGGTTGAATCAGCAGTTTATCCCCATGTTTGCGCACGGTATGCCCCAGAAAGTCGAAGCCCGTTTGAATGTGGGTGATGACGGTCTTTTGCTCTGAGAGTTCCAGACCTCGTTCATGGAGGAAGGCCGTCAGGGCCGGTTTGACTTTCTGTTCGAGTAGTTCCCGGGTTGCGCCCGTCACGATAAAATCATCGGCATAGCGCGCGAAGTTGATTTTATCGCCCCGTCTGGCGGCCACCGTTTTGACGGCCTGTTCCATGCCATCCAATGCGAGATTGGCGAGCAGTGGTGAAATCAGGCCGCCTTGTGGTGTCCCGGCGGGAGTCGGAAACAGTTGGCCCTTTTCCCAGTAGCCGGCTTTGAGCCAGGCGCGCAGTATTGGCTTGTCCATTGGGACATGCCGCAGCAACCACGCATGGCTGATTTCATCGAAGCAAGCCCGGATGTCTCCTTCCAGCACCCACGGGGCGCTGTTGGTTCGTGAGAGCATCTTGAAGCACTGTTCCAGGGCATCGGCACAACGGCGGCCTTCGCGGAAGCCATAGGAGTTTCTGTCGGCCAGAGTTTCGGCTATGGGTGCGAGTGCCAGCGCGTGGAGCGCCTGCATGGCGCGGTCGTGCAAGGTGGGGATGCTCAAGGGACGCAGTTTGCCGTTGGGCTTGGGGATGTAATGTCGGCGCAGGGGTTGGGGGCTGTATCCGTGACGTTTGAGGTTGAGTGCCGCGTGGAGTTTTTGTCTGTCAGTTCGCCAGACTACGTTATCTACACCGGGCGTCTTCGCGCCCCGGTTGGTCGTGACTCGATGGACGGCCAGCAATCTGGCCGAGCGCGAGTGAGTCAGAATCCACTGCAAGGCTTGCGCCTTGCGGTGCTGTCCTGTTTGGGTCGCCTTAGCAATACGCATTTGCAGCCGTCGAACTTCCTGTCGGACCCGGGGCCAATCAATGGCTTTCCACGTCAGCGACGGCGAAGTGAGAGACGCATCAGTTGGTTGTCCAACCGTCATTTGCTTTCCTTCTTTTTCGATGGTTCTACAAGTTCTCTTGCCCGGATTGACCAGACCGACGTGGGCTTATCCAGCGCATTGCCGCTGGCCTTGGCTTCTTCGGTCATCCCAATACTGCGCTCCTGACCCGCCTTGCGGTGAGGTCTGCCCGGTCGCGAAACCGGGCGGGAGAAGCAGCGTTTCCATGTTCCGCAATTTTCACAGGATGGTTCAGGTCCGCTCTGTGCACCGGCAGTACGAGTGTTCGCGCCGGGGGACGTTTGAGACCCCGGGCCGGACTGCTTACCTTTTGGTGCAAGCCTGACAGTCTCTTTGGCTTGTAGGGCAATCACGATGCTTGCGAGCGTTCATTTAGTTTTGACCATACCATCCAATTCTAGTGCTCCCCCGGATTGAGACTCCCAGGTTTGCTCCATCGTCCGGAAGGCTTCAGACTCAAAGACGTGGCACGTCTTGCGCCTGCTTCCGTAGAATACCTGTGGCGAAACACAGGACTTAATCAGGAACTAGCCATGTTAAGCAGTGAATATTGCAGCTTCATGTCGCGACAAACGCCTTGCCCGCCTCGGAGCGCTGTCCCGGTTAACCAAGGGTACTGTAGGAGGCTTTTTCACTCTCAACACCCGGTTCGCTTTCGGTCATGGCTGCGACCGTCCAAGCTATGTCGTCGCCTGTGATAATGTCGAAACACGATTGCCTCTTGCAATCGATAAGCAGGCCGACGGGGTGGTTCGGACCGGTTGGCCCGATTGTGAAAAACCCTACACCCTACTCCAGTGTTGGATTTCCAATTTCGCCGTCAAATCGGCTAACGGCAGAATGCCGATTAACCGCTGCCATTCGGCTTGCGAGGGAACCGTCTGGTCATATTCCCAGGCGCGCAAGGTCTTGTCGGAAACCTTCATCTTTGCAGCCACTTCCGCCTGGGTCAGATCAGCTTCAAGACGCTTCACCATCAAATGATCCCCTAAAGTCTTGGGGGCGGTGGGGAACACCTTCCGAGGGCTGAATTTCTCTTTGGAAAAGCCCATTTTCACTCGTATTCTGCGCTGTGCACTTCCCAACACTTGAGCCATTGTTGGTGGTGTTAAGCAGTTATTCTCAATAGCGTTTATAGGAAACGGACCGTCTCTCATACAAATAGTCAACTCTCTCGAATAGCTTTCCTAAAACTACGGGAGGAATCGGCATGCCGCTCAGTAAGGGGGAAACACCCCACGGTCTTTTCCAGTCTAGTCCGAGAAGGAAATCCCGCCTTATGATAGAGTGTAATGAAAAATCCAGGAAGCTCACATGCTGGTGAGCTTGGGGGCAAGACACCAGCAGACCTCGAACGCTATTCATTTCCCAAGCGCATCCTAGTGGTAGATGACGACGGCGTTTTCCGTTGTCTCTATCGCGAGATTTTGGCCGGCTCTGGTTATCATGTGGATGTGGCCGCAGATGGCGCGGAGGGGCGGGCGGTACTCCGAGCCGACGGTTATGATCTTCTGATTACGGACAACAATATGCCAAAGGTTTCCGGCACGGAGTTGATCCGAGAGCTGCGCTCCAGCCATATAATGCTGCCGATCGTCATGGCATCGGGTACCCCGCCCTCTGCAGAAGTGGAAATTCACCTGGCCGCTGTGCTGGTGAAACCCTTCACGCACGAGGAATTACTTACCACCGTAAAGAAAGTGCTGGGTGAAATCGGCGACATTTCCAAATCGCCGAGATGCATGGATGCGGGATTCCCGAATAACTCCCTTTTGATTTATTCCGCGCCAATGACAATTACATGAACACCGATTCACTGAAAGAAACGGGATTGCACGATTCTTTTTCCGAACTCGGAGAGATGGAGGGAGGGCTTCAGGGGCTCAGGGCGTCGGAGCTAAGCTACCGAAGATTATTCGAAACGGCAAAAGATGGAATTCTGATTCTCGACGCGGAGACGGGCCGCATCAATGATGTGAATCCTTTTCTGGTAACATTATTAGGGTTTTCCCGCGAGAAAATGATTGGCAAAACGGTGGGTGAGTTGAGCCCATTCAAGGACATTGAGGCAAACAAGGTGATGTTGGAGCGGTTGCAAAAGGTCGGGTATGTCCGTTATGAAGATCTGCCGCTGGAAACCCACGACGGCCGTCACGTGGACGTGGAATTTGTCAGCAACGTGTACCAGGCAGGCTCCACCAGAGTCATCCAGTGCAACATCCGTGACATCACCGAACGCAAACAGGCGGCGATGGCGGTCATTCTTCTGGCCGCGATTGTGGCCTATTCCGACGACGCCATCATCGGCAAAGATATGGATGGCATCATTACCAGCTGGAACATCGGCGCGGAAAAGGTCTTCGGTTATACCTCCCAAGAGATGGTGGGGGTTTCCATCCTGAAGCTGATTCCGTCCGACCGGCAGGATGAGGAAGCTTATATCATGAGTGAGATCAAGCTTGGCCGAAGTGTGGTGCACCTTGAGACACTGCGCCAAACCAAGGACGGGCGGACCATTAATATTTCCGTGACGGAATCCCCGATAAAGGATCCCGCGGGCCACATTATCGGAGCCTCAAAAGTGGCTCGCGATATCACCGAACGCGTCGCGGCCGGGAAAACAATTCTTGAACTGAATTCGGATCTCGAGCAGCGCATCACGGAACGGACGAGAGAATTACAGGCGGCGAACGAAGAATTACAGGCATTTGGATATTCCATCTCCCACGATTTGCGTGCGCCTCTGCGCCACGTCCTGGGTTATATAAACATGCTGATCAAAGAAGCGGGGCCGCTGCTTTCCGAAAAAAGCCTCCGCCACCTGGCGACAATTTCGCTGTCCGCCGAACGAATGGGGGAATTAATCGACGATCTGCTCGCCTTCTCGCGCCTGGGGCGCGTGGAATTGGAAAAAAAGGATGTTTCCCTAGATGAATTAGTGCGGGAAACCATGGGCGATTTTAAAGCGGAGGCGAAGAACCGCCATATCGTATGGAAAATCCTACCCCTCCCCACAGTGTGGGCCGGCCGAGCCCTGCTGCGAATGGCGCTGGTTAATTTGATTTCCAATGCCATTAAATTCACCAGCCCGCGCGAAGAAGCCGTCATCGAAATCGGCTGTGCGTCTGATAAAAACGACCAAACTGCCATCTACATTCGGGACAATGGTGTGGGTTTCGATGCTGCATATGTCGACCAGCTATTTGGTGTGTTCCAACGCCTGCACACTAGGAAAGAGTTTGAGGGCACGGGCATAGGCCTGGCGAATGTCCAGCGCATCATTCATCGCCACGGCGGCGAAACCTGGGCGGAAGGCGCCGTTGATGCGGGAGCGACTTTTTACTTCTCACTTCCGAAAGAAAGCAAAACTACTCATGCCCACTAATGTTACCTCCTTAAAAAAAATTCTCCTGGTCGAGGACGACCCGGAGGACGTGGACCTCACCATGTCGACCATGGAGGAAAACAATCTTGCTAATTGTGTGTCGGTAGTCAACGACGGTGCGGAGGCGCTTGATTATCTTTTTCGTCGCGGAAAATTCAAGGAGCGCGAGGGCGGTGATCCTGTGGTCGTACTGCTGGACAACAAAATGCCGAAGGTCAGCGGGTTGGAAGTGTTGAAGGCGATGAAGGCAGATGAGCGTTTGAGAACGATTCCGGTGGTGGTGCTTACCTCTTCGCGCGAAGATCGTGATTTGATTGAGTTCTATCGAAACGGCGTCAACGCTTATGTAGTAAAGCCCGTGGATTTTTCTGAATTCGCGGAAGCGGTTAAACGTCTGGGACTCTTCTGGGCATTTGTCAACGAACCGCCCCCAGATCAAAGAAGTGAACCCGCTCCAGTTCAAAATGACGCAGCCGTATCCGGGGGAAAGGAAGAGGAAAAAAATGGAACGCCCACTGCACATCCTGCATCTGGAAGATGATCAGCAAGACGTCACTTTGATACAATCCTTGCTGGAGAGTGAGGGCATTGAATGTGAGGTCACCTGCGTGCAAAACCGAAAGGATTTTGTGGCAGCGCTGGAACTTGGCGGTATCGACCTGATACTCTCTGATTTCTCGTTGCCGGCTTTTGATGGGTTGTCGGCGTTGGCCATCGTCCGCGACCGGTGGCCGGCTATCCCTTTGATTCTCGTGTCCGGCTCGCTGGGAGAGGAAGCCGCCGTCGATGCCCTCAAGAGCGGTGCGACCGATTATGTTCTCAAGGAACGACTGTCTCGTCTCGCTCCTGCCGTGCGTCGCGCCATACAGGAAGTCAAAGAGCGCATGGAGCGGCGGCGGACGGAAGAGGCATTGAAGGAGGCGGAACAACAATTACGAACCATCTTCAGCGGGTCGGTTATGGGAATTGCTCTGGTGGGAGCGGACGGGTGTCCGGTCCTCACGAACACGGCCCTGCAAAAAATGCTTGGCTACACCGGGGATGAGTTAAACCGAATGCCTTTCGTCAAATTCACGCATCCGGACGATTGTGACAAGGATGTTAAACTGTTTCAGGAGTTAATTCACGGCACGCGAAATAGTTACCAGATCGAAAAACGCTATCTCCACAAGGGAGGCCGCGCAATCTGGACGCGTCTCTCGGTGAGTGCTTCCTATAAGACAGCGCACCGTGCGGAATTCGCAATTGCGATGGTCGAGGACATCACGGAGCGCCTGACCCTCGAGGCACAATTTATCGAGGCTCAAAAAATGGAAGTGGTGGGGCAACTCGCAAGCGGCGTAGCACATGACTTCAACAATATACTCGCGGTCATCATGGGCTATAGCGATTTGATCCAGGCGGGTCTCGAGGCGAACAATCCGCTGCGAGACTATAATGATCAGATCCGGCACGCTGCGGAGCGCGCCGTGGGAGTGACACGGCAACTGCTGGTCTTCAGTCGCAAACAAACCGTGCAAGCCGTCGTGCTCGACCTCAACAACGCGGTAAAAGAACTGGGTCAAATGCTGCGGCGGCTCATTGACGAGAACATCGAAATGACCCTTGTTCCTGGAAAACAAATTGGACGCATCAAGGCCGATTCGGGCTACGTCGGGCAGGTATTGATGAATCTGGTGGTCAACGCTCGCGATGCCATGCCCAACGGCGGCAAACTCGTCATCGCCACGAGCGACGTCACCCTCGGCGAAGACAGCGCGCGCGCTGTTCCCGGCGCCATTCCTGGCAACTATGTGATGCTGAGCGTGAGTGATACGGGCACCGGAATGACGGAACAGGTTAAAGGGCGCTTGTTTGAAGCGTTTTTCACGACGAAGGTTTTAGGGAAAGGCACTGGCCTCGGCCTGGCGACCTGCCAAACCATCGTCCAACAATCCGGTGGCTATATTGGAGTTTCCAGTGAGTTGGGCAAGGGGAGTATTTTTAAGATCTTTTTCCCGCGAGTCGAGTTGCCGTTGGACGTCACGACCGGGTCCGCGCCCACTGGGCCGATTCCGCGTGGAACGGAAACGTTGCTGATGGTGGAGGATGAACCTTCGGTGCGGCATCTCGCGTGCGGCTTTCTGAAAACACAAGGTTATGAGGTGTTGTCCGCTTCGAACGGCCAGGATGCGCTGCACGTGGCTCGCGATCATAAAGGAGCCCCGATACGTTTGGTGGTCACGGATGTTATCATGCCGTTGATGGGCGGCAAGGTGATGGCGGAGTGGCTCAAAACAACTTATCCCGACCTGAAGATTCTTTTCACTTCAGGCTATACCAACGACACCACCCTGCAGCAGGGAATGCATGAGCCAGGAATTGATTTCCTCTCCAAACCATACACTCCGGCCACCCTCGCCATCAAAGTGCGCCGGATGCTGGACGGTACCGGTGACACTTCCTTTCTCCAAAAATCCGAAGGGCTCAGGGAGCCAAACCCCGTACTGCCCAAATGAAAGGCTTAAAATTAATTCCGCCAGGCGGCGATATTCACCAGCGAGGCGGAAATTGGTGGAGTCGATCGGGAGGAAAAGCCGTCATTGCCAGTTGGCTCCTTTGCGCCGGGGCCGATGCCTGGTCAGCGGAAGCGGATTCACAGCCTTCCAATCTGGCGAATCTTTCCTTGGAGGATTTGGTCAATTTGAAGGTCACCTCGGTTTCAAAAAAGGAAGAGAAGCTTAATGAAGCGGCCGCGGCCATTTTCGTTTTGAGCAATGACGACATTCACCGTTCTGGCGCCACGACCGTGGCCGATGCGTTACGCTTGGTGCCGGGCCTGCAAGTGGCGGCGATTGATTCCGGTAACTGGGCCATCTCGACGCGCGGATTTAACTCTCAATTCGCCAACAAATTATTGGTGATGATTGACGGACGCACCGTCTATACCCCGTTGTTTTCCGGAGTCTATTGGGACGCACAACAAGTCTTCCTCGACGATGTCGATCGCATCGAAGTAATTCGCGGCCCCGGCGCCACCGTCTGGGGTGCCAACGCTGTCAACGGTGTCATCAATATTTTGAGCAAAAGTGCCCGGGATACTCAGGGAAGTCTACTCTATGCGGGCGGAGGCGACGTGAATCTCGCACAGGGCGGCGGACGCTATGGCGGCCAAATGGGCAGCAACACTTATTATCGAGTTTATGGCCTCTATCAGTTGAATGACGATTCCCGCGCCACCGGCGGCCATTCCGCCAATGACGGTTGGGATCTCGCCAAAGGAGGCTTTCGCATCGACCGCTACGTCGACGATGACGGCGGCCACTTGACCTGGCAGGGAGATGTTTACGAAGGTAATCTTGCCGATCACACCGGCGATCAAAACGGGTTGAACCTCCTCGGTCGTTGGACCCAACGGCTCTCCGAACGATCCAGTTACGAGGTGCAGGGCTACTTCGACCACAGCTACCGCAACGATTCCCTGGCTCAAGCCGCCGTGGATACCGCCGACCTGACCTGGCAGCACACCTTCGGGTTGGGTGAGCGCAACGACGTCATCTGGGGACTTGGCTATCGTTTCACCGACAGCCGCGTCACCCGGGCAAACAGTCCGCTGGTCACGATCATCGATAGGAATGTTCCCCTGAATCTCTTTAGCGGCTTTGTCCAGGACGAGTTTAAAATCATCCCCGACCGGCTCCTGTTCACTCTGGGCACCAAACTCGAGCGCAACGATTTTACCGGCATCGAAGTGCAGCCCAGCGCCCGCCTCATGTTCAAGCCCGCCGAGAATCAAACCATCTGGGCCTCCGTCTCCCGTGCGGTGCGCACACCCAACGAAGTGGAAGCCAAGAACGTCATCAACTTCACTCTGGGAGCGCCGCTCATCGGCCCGGACGGGGGGCTCTACGTGCCCACGCTGGTCAACAACTCTCGGCTCAAATCCGAAGTGCTGTTGGCCTATGAACTCGGCTATCGCATTCAACCGACCCATCGCATCAGCGTGGACGTGGCCACCTTCTACAACGATTACAGCCGCCTCACCGCTCAGTTGCCCGAGGATTTCATTCCGGGCACGCCGGTCGGAATTTTCGAGACCGAATCCTTCAATACGCTCCGCGGCCAATCCTACGGGGGTGAGGCCGTGCTGACATTCGCCCCAACCGCAGCCTGGCGTTTATCGGCGAGTTACTCGCTCTTAATCCTGCAAGTGCAGGGAGGATCCGAGAGCGCCGCGAGGGCGCTGGAACTGAATGCGCCGACCCACCAGGCCATCGTGCGGTCCTCCTACGATTTCACCCGGCGGATGAGTCTGGATGCCGACCTCCGTTACGTGGACCGTGTCAACGCCATCGCGGCCTATCTCACCGCCGACCTCCATCTGTCCTATCGCCTCACACCTAATTTGGAATTCGCCTTGGTGGGACGGAATCTCATTCAAAGCCAACATCCCGAGCAAATGAGCACCATCGGCGCGCCCCAGGTGGAGGTTCCTCGGGGATTCTATGGGACTATCAAATGGCGATTCTAGCCGCCACTTTCGCGGGTTCGGTACGATGCCGGGGTTTCTGCCTGGTGACTCACCCTGTCTGGATTGGCGCCCTCCTCTTCGCGCTGGCCCTCGGGATCGCCACGCCGCCGTCTTCCATCGCGCAATCCCCGGCCTACTCTGAATTCCAGATAAAAGCCGCCTTCCTCGTTAACTTCCCCAAATACGCCGAATGGCCGCCGGAATCCTTCCCCACCACGAACAGCCCCATTATCATTGCCGTCTTGGCTGAAACCAGGGTCGCCGACGAAATAGAAAAAGTCATCGGCGGATATACCTTCCGGGGCCGGGGATTTGTCCTGCATCGGCTCGCCTCCGGTGAAGAGCCCGGAGCTTGCCACATTCTCTTCATGTCAGCCGCCGAGCAACAACATTCCCCGACCCTCCTCGTCAAACTCAAAAACACCAGTGTCCTGACCGTGGGCGAAAGCGACGATTTTCTCGCCAGCGGCGGCATCATTAATCTGGCGCGCCAGAACCAGAAAATCGCCATGGAAGTCAACCTCATCGCGGCTGGCAATGCCCGGATCAAAATCAGTTCCAAACTCCTGAACCTCGCCAAAGTCGTGGAAGGAAAATCAAACTGACCGTGTTATGAAATTTCGCGACCTCTCACTCCGCCGCAAACAGACACTCATTATGATGCTCTCCAGCAGCGTCACACTCCTGATCGCCTGCGCCACGTTTGTCACCTACGATTCGGCCACTTTCCGCCGGGAGTTGGTTGAGAGGGTTTCCGTCCTCGCCGGCGCGATCGGCAACAACTGCGCCGCCGCCATTGATTTCAACGATCCCAAGGCCGCGTCCGATACGCTCGCCGCCTTGAGTGCCAACGGCAATATCATCGCCGCTTGCGTCTATTCCCACAAAGGCGAGGTGTTCGCGGTTTATCAGCGTGATAAGGACTCCCTCTTTATCCCCCCCGCCCGGCGCATAACCGGCCAGGAATTTATCAACCACGAATTCCACCTGTTTCGTCCGATCAATCAACAGGGCGAAGTGGTCGGCACTATTTTTGTCAACTCCGACCTCATGGATCTTTCGGCGCGCATGATGCGTTATCTGAGCATTGTCGCCTGGGTCCTGGCGGCATCATTGCTGGTCGCCCTGGCCCTATCCAGCCAGTTGCAGCGGCTGGTTTCCGAACCCATACTCCGCCTGGCGCACCTCGCCCGCTCCGTGGCACAGGAAAAAAACTATGGAGTGCGCGCGGTGAAACAAAGCCAGGACGAGCTGGGGCAGTTGGTGGATGGTTTCAATGACATGCTCGCCCAGATTCAGGCACGCGACGCCGCCCTCGAAACCGCCCGTGACAATCTGGAAAAGAGAGTCGAAGAACGCACCCAGGAACTGGAAGATACACACAAACAACTGCTGGACGCCTCCCGCCGCGGCGGCATGGCCGAAATCGCGACCAATGTCCTTCACAACGTGGGCAACGTTCTCAACAGCGTCAATGTCTCGGCGAGCCTTGTCGTGGACAGCGTGAGAAATTCCCGCATTTCCAGCCTCGCCAAAGTCGTGGTTTTGTTCGGGGAACACTCCCGCGACCTGGCACAATTCCTCACCGTTGATGCCCGGGGCAAAATGGTGCCCTCCTTTTTGGCCCAACTTTCAGAGAATCTCGCAGCCGACCAGGCCAACGTGCGCGCCGAATTGGAATCCCTGCTGCGAAACGTCGAGCACATCAAGGAAATCGTCGCCATGCAGCAAGATTACGCAACCTTCGGCGGCGTGAAGGAAATTATAAATGTGGTCGATCTCGTCGAAGACAGCTTGCGCATGAACCGCGGCGCATTGAGCCGCCATGGCGTGCAGGTGGTGCGCGAATTCGAAAAGGTGCCGGCTCTTAACGCCGAAAAACACAAAATTCTCCAGATCCTGGTGAATCTCCTGCGTAATGCCAAACACTCCTGCCAGGAATCCGACCGTGTGGACAAATGCCTGACCATTCGCGTGACCAACGGCAACGGGCGGGTCGCAGTATCGGTGGCGGATAATGGCGTCGGGATTCCCTCGGAAAACATAACGCGCATTTTTAACCACGGTTTCACCACACGCAAAGACGGCCACGGCTTTGGTCTCCACAGCGGCGCGCTCGCCGCCAAGGAATTGGGCGGCTCCTTGCTGGCTCATAGCGATGGCCCCGGTCGCGGTGCCATCTTCACACTGGAATTGCCCTGTCCGGCGCGGGAAAGTTTGCATGAATAGTATTTCAGTGGAAAAAAACCGGCGGGTGCTGATCATTGATGACAACCCCTCGATACACGAAGATTTCCGAAAAATCTTGTCACCCGCCACCGCCCGGGGCGCGGCCACGGACGCTCTTGAGGCGGCCGTGTTCGGAATCCCGACGGCCACGGTCGAGCCAACCCGCTTTGAAGTGCACTCTGCCTTTCAGGGCGAAGAAGGGGTGCTGCTCGTAAGAAAAGCCCTTGAAATCGGCCATCCTTACGCCATGGCATTTGTGGATGTGCGCATGCCTCCCGGTTTGGACGGCGTCGAGACCACCCGCCAAATATGGGAACTCGATCCGAACCTTCAGGTCGTTCTCTGCACAGCCTATTCAGATTATTCGTGGCGTGAAATATCCGACGGGCTGGGACAAAGTGACGGGTGGCTCATTCTAAAAAAGCCGTTCGATGCCGTGGAGGCTTTTCAATTGGCGCATGCATTGACCGAGAAATGGTGGTTGCACCAGGAGTCCGGCAGAAAAATGGAAGAACTGGAAGGACGGGTGGCCCGGCGCACTCGCGAAATACAACAGGCCAACCTCGCGTTACAGATGGAAGTCACGGAGCACAAGCGCGCGCAGGAGGAATTGCAATGGAAAACTGCGTTCCTTGAGGCCCAGGTAAACTCGACTACCGAAGGAATTCTAGTGGTGGACCCGCAGGGCAGGAAGATTCTTCAAAATCAGAAAATGATCGCCTTGTTTCAAATTCCCCAACCCATTGCGGACGATCCTGATGATAAGAAACAAGTCCGCTGGGTTACAGACTTGGTCAAAAACCCAGATCAATTCGTGCAGAAGGTCGTCCATCTCTATTCGCATCCGAATGAAATCAGCCGGGATGAGATCGAGCTTAAGGATGGAGCTATTCTAGACCGGTATTCCTCTCCGGTGGTGGGTCGAGAGGGAAAATATTACGGCAGAGTCTGGACCTTCCGCGATGTCACGGAGCGCAAATTGGCGGAAAACGCCTTGCGCGAGAGCAACGAAAAATTCCTCCAATTGGCGGACAACATCACGGATGCCTTCTGGATTCGTTCGCCGGATATGACTGAGGTGCAATATGTCAGTCCGGCGTTCGAGCGCATCTGGGGCCGTTCGGTGGCAAGCCTATATGCCAATCCGCATGAGTGGAGTGATTTCATTCTGCCCCAGGACCGCGAGCGCGTTTTGAGCGCCTTTGCGGCGCTTACGGGAGAAGCGCGAAGTTTGGACATTGAATATCGCATCGTGCGGCCCGATGGCCAGAACCGTTGGGTTCGCGTCCGGGGTTTTCAAGTCCGGGATGCCACCGATAAATTGATCCGCCACACCGGAATCGTGACGGACATCACGGACCGCCGGCGGCTGGAAATTCAATTATTTCAATCTCAAAAACTGGAGACCGTAGGCAAGCTCGCGGGCGGGGTCGCTCACGAGTTCAATAGTATTCTGACGGCCATCATCGGCCAGAGTGAATTGTTGCTGGCCGATCTTCCACCCGACAGCGCGCTGGCTCACAATGCGGATGAAATCAAACACGCCGCCAGCCGTGCGGCCACACTTACCCGGCAACTTCTCGCGTATGGCCGCAAACAATTTCTGCGGCCGGAAGACCTGAACCTGAACTCCGTGCTTGCGGGAATGGAAAACACTTTGCGCCATTTAATGGGACGGGCGGTGGACCTGGTCATCGTTCCCGGTGAAGGATTGAAAGCGGTGAACGCTGACGCCGGACAGGTGGAACAGGTGATCATGAACCTGGCGATGAATGCCGCCGACGCCATGCCCAATGGCGGCAAACTCGTGCTGGAGACGGCCAACGTTTCCCTGGATGCGGAGTACGCCATCCGTTTTCACGATTTGAAGGCGGGAGAATATGTGATGTTGGCCGTCACGGACACCGGCACGGGCATGAACGAGGAAATCAGGGCGCGTGTCTTCGAGCCGTTCTTTACGACAAAAGGCGTTGGTGAGGGAACCGGATTGGGCTTATCCACCTGTTACGGCATTCTCAAACAAAGCGGCGGTCATATCAGCGTCTATAGCGAACTGGCGCGAGGCGCCACCTTCAAAATTTACCTGCCGCAGGTGGAATCGAAACCCAAAGCTGTCGTCCTGCGTCCCGACCACCCGAATTTGCCGCGGGGGACAGAAACCATTTTACTGGTGGAGGACGATCCCGCCTTGCGCGAGATGGCCGCCACGCTGTTGAGACGGCTGGGTTATGTGGTCCTCGCGGCCGCCAATGGCGTTGAGGCGTTGAGCCTGAATCACCAGCGGGAATCCGAAAACATTGACTTGCTGTTCACCGACGTTGTCATGCCGCATATGAACGGCCGAGAATTGTCCGATCGAGTCCGCGCGTTGTATCCACACACCCGGATTCTTTTCACGTCCGCCTACACCGAAAACGCCATTATCCATCAAGGGGTGTTGAACAAGGGCGTGATGCTCCTGCAAAAACCATTCACGCCCTCGGCATTGGCTCTCAAAGTGAGGGAGGTGTTGGATCAGCCTGCCGCGACGCAATCGCACCTCATTCAAAAAGCATTTCAATTCCCGGAGGCGGGGAATGTTCTGGTGAAGCCCGAAAGTTGATCATGGCGAATAACACACAGAATCGAAGACTGGCCCCCTTTACGCGGATGGTGGTCCTCATCGCCATTTACTTCCTCGGAGGATTAATCGGCAAGGAGACGACATTTCTTTCCGGCAGCGTGGCGCTGGTGTGGCCGCCGGCAGGCATTGCTCTCGCCGCGATTTTGTTGTTCGGTTACCGTTTTTGGCCGGGCGTGGCTTTGGGAGCGGTTCTATTTTCCTTCATGAATGGAACGCCGTTCGGCTTTTTTACGTTGGGAACAGCCATTGGCAATACCATGGGGGCCATTGTCTGCGCCTATTTGCTTAAAAACTTCATAGCTTTTAATAACGCGATGGAGCGCACGCGTGATGTGACTGGTTATATCCTGCTGGCATGCATTCTGGGGACATCCGTCAATGCCGCTTTCAATGTTGTCAGCCTCGCCTACAGCGGCGCGGTAAAGTGGGAAGACCTATTCTCCACCACGCTGGTTTGGTGGGTGCCGAATGCGTTAGCGGGATTGGTGGTCACGCCGTTCCTCGTCACCTGGGCGACGCCATCAGCCATCCGTTGGAATGGCAGGTTAATCGCCGAGGCAGCGATCTGTGGCACAGGATTGGTGGGCGGAACGCTGATTTCTTTTAATTCCTGGTTTGTTTATGGAATCGAAAATTATCCACTGGCGTATCTGCCGTTTCCCTTTCTCGTCTGGGGGGCGCTCCGCTTTGGCCAGCGGGGTGCCACAGCAGGAACATTGCTGGTGTCAGCGCTGGCCATCTATTCGCTCGTTCGCAGGACCGGCCCATTCGTAACCCATACGGAAACGGAAAGCCTGATGCTCATTGGCAGTTATATCGGGATTTTGGCTGTCACCAATATGCTGCTGGCGGCAACGGCCGCCGAACGCCGCACTGCGGAACGCGCGATGTCGGAAAGTGAAAAACGATTTCGCGGGGTGGTGGAAGATCAGACGGATTTGATATGCCGGTTCACGCCGGACGGAGCGCTCACGTTTCTCAATGAAGCGTTCTGTCGCTTTCATGGCAAACGCAGCGATGAACTCCTCGGCACAAAATTCTTTCGGACGCTTTCCAAAGAGGACGCCGCCGTTCCGCTCAGCTACATCAACTCCCTGCCGGCGGACGAGCCGATGGTTTCATTCGACCATCGTCTCCAATCGCCGGACGGCCGCGTGGTCTGGCATCAATACCGCGTTCGGCGCCTGTTTCCGGAAAAAGGCGACACCCATGAGTTTCAGGCGGTGATTCAGGACATCACTCAACGCAAGGAATCGGAGCAGGCCTTGCGCGCGAGTGAAAATAAATATCGTTCGCTGGTAGATCACATTCCGGACGTGGTTTGGATAGCCGATTCACGCCGCGACCTAGTTTATGTCAGCAGCAACATCGTCAAGGTGCTGGGCTACAATTCGGAAGAACTCCAGGGAAATCAACAGTGGCTGGATCGAATTCATCCGGAGGATGCGGCGCGCGTTGGCCAGGCGTATCAAAAACTTTTCTCCGATGGCGAAAACTTTGATGTGGAATACCGCACTTGCCGGAAAGATGGAGAGTGGATTTGGCTGCACAATCGCGCGCTCGCCACCCGTTTCCGCGAGGGAATCATGTGTGCCGACGGCATTTTTCTGGACATAACGCAACGCCGGCAAACGGAAGGCGCCCTTCAGCAAGCCAAGGACGCCGCTGAATCCGCCAATCTCGCCAAGAGCCAGTTTCTCGCCAACATAAGCCACGAATTGCGCACGCCACTGAATGCCATCATAGGTTTTTCGGAGGTGCTGGCGGACAAAACATTTGGCGACCTGAACGAACGCCAGCTCAAATACAGCCACAATATCCTTAGCAGCGGGCGTCACCTGCTCCAGCTCATCAACGATATTCTTGACCTGGCCAAGGTCGAAGCCGGCCATGTGGAGTTGATGTGCAATACCTTCAGTGTCAGTAAGGCGTTGTCGGAGGTGCACACCATTGTCAAAGCGCTCGCTCATAAAAAGAGCATCAGTCTTGAATTCGAAGTGGTTCCGGAGTTGCCCGCCCTGTTCGCGGACGAAGGGAAGTTCAAGCAGATCATGTACAACCTGCTCAGCAACGCCATTAAGTTCACTCCGAATGGCGGCAAAGTTCTCGTGACCGCTACCAGCCAGAACCCCGCGGGCGCTGATTTGAGTCCGGCTGGTCAGTGCTTGCGAGTGGCCGTTGCTGACACGGGCATCGGAATCAAAGCAACTGACCAGCAAAGGGTTTTCAAAGAGTTTGAGCAAGTGGACTCCTCCTACGGGCGCCAACAGCAAGGTACCGGCCTCGGTTTGGCATTGACCAAAAGACTTGTCGAAATGCACGGCGGATATATCAGCGTGGAGAGCGAAGGGTTTGAGGGCAAGGGCAGCACCTTTATTTTCCTGATTCCGTTTTCCAAGGCCGAGGCGAAAGCGGTTCCGCCGGCTGAGAAATCCGAGTTGGACACCATTCGGCCATTGGTTTTAGTCGTGACGAGCAATGATTCCAGCCGGCAAACAATTGGGAATTATCTGACGGATGTGGGTTACGACGTTGCGGTGATTCCACAGATAGCCGGGATTACCGGAATGGCGAAGACCACAGGGTTTTATGCCGTGGTGATTGACCGAAGTCTGCTGAATCAGCAGGGGGAAAAAGAGTTGCTTACGTGTCATTCCAGCATTCTCCCGAGAAGGCCTTTCGTCATTTTCTCTCTGGATGATCATGGCCAACCTACGTTCAGCTGGTTCGGCAAGGAATGGGTCGCCGAGAAAGGGTTGCGTTTCCGGCTGGTGGACGCTATTCGGCATTCGGAAAAATCCGTAGGCAAGGAACTCAAAACCGTTCTGATCATTGATGACGAACTCGCCCTGTTGGAATTGCTGACCAAGACGCTTCTGCAGGAAGGTTTCAGGGTGCTTCGGGCTTCCGACGGCCGCAAGGGGGTGGAATTTGCCACGAGTTACCTCCCGGACGTGATCATTCTCGATTTTTCCATGCCCGGGTTCGACGGCGGCAAAGTGGTTGAACAATTGCGCGCGCATCCACGGACCAAAGATATCCCCATTTTGATTCAAACCGGCACGGTGCTGAATGAGAAGGAACGCCAGTTGTTGGCGCAGCATGTGCAGGGAATTACTTCCAAAACCGAGCGGGGAAGCCTGCTGGCTGAGTTGGGACGGTTGGATGCCGTCAACGCCGAAATCGTGTTAACCGAGCCGATCCCATGACCCCCCCAAAAATACTCATCATCGAAGACAACCTGCTGAACCTGGAGTTAGCCACGGATTTGTTGGAGGGGAACGGTTTCGTTATTTATTCGGCGCAGACGGCTGAAGAGGGAATGCGAATAGCGCGTGAAATTTTGCCAGACTTGGTGCTGATGGATATCAGTCTGCCCGGCATAGACGGCCTGCATGCAACCAAAGAGCTCAAAGCCAATCCCGCTACCAGTGATCTGACCGTCGTCGGTCTCACCGCCCACGCGATGAAGGGCGACGAAGCACTTGCCCTGAAGGCAGGTTGTGACGGCTATCTCACCAAACCCATCAACACTAGAACTTTCATAGCGACCGTCACGCGTTTCCTCGCCTTGAGAAACCTGCGCAAAACAATCGACCACCCTTTGGAGAAGCCAATTATGCAAAATGGAATCGGAAATATTAATCCTCTGCCTACCACCGCTCCTTCAGCGATACCGGATTCTCTCGGCTTCGTGCTGGTGGTGGATGATGAAGAACAAAATCGCACGCTCTTACGTGACGCGTTGGAAGCGAGGGGTTATCTGGTGGCAGAGGCCGAAAACGGAACGATGGCGTTGCAAAAGACCGCCGAGCACCCGCCCGACGTCGTCCTCCTTGATGTCATGATGCCTCAAATGGATGGCTTCGAGGTGTGTCGAAGGCTAAAAACCGATGGGAAGACAGCACACATTCCCATTCTGATGGTCACCGCGCTGTCGGACCGCAAGGAAAGATTGATGGGCATAGCCGTCGGCGCCAACGATTTTTTGAATAAACCGGTGGATATGCAGGATGTTGTTCTGCGAGTAGGCAACGCCGTTTACACTAAACGGCTTCACGACCAGCTTCAGGTTGAACAGGAAAAGTCCGAACTATTGTTGCTGAACATTTTTCCTCGACCCATCGCTGAACGAATGAAAAGCGGCGAAACAAATATTGCCGACAGTTATCCTGATGTGACCGTGCTGCTGGCGGATCTCGTCGGCTTTACCACGCTGGCCGCGCACGTCGGGCCGGAGCAAATTGTGCAGTTATTGAACGAAATATTCTCAGCCTTTGATCTCCTGACAGACAAACACGGCCTGGAAAAAATTAAAACCATCGGTGATGCCTATATGGTTGCCGGCGGCATGACGTTTCCTCGTCCGGACCACGCCGAAGCCAGTGCCGAACTCGCGATCGATATGCGGGAGGAAATCGAGCGGCTTAACCAACAATATGGTACTTCCGTCCGCTTGCGCATCGGCATCTGCACCGGCCCCGTGGTCGCGGGCGTCATTGGACGCAGGCGATTCGCCTACGATCTTTGGGGTGAAACCGTAAACCTTGCCTGTCGTATGGAATCCACTGGCGAAGCGGGGAAAATCCAGATCGCCCAATCGACCTATGACCAATTGAAAGGCAAATATCAGTTCAACGAGCAGCATAGTGCCGACACCAATGGACAAGCCGATCAGCCTGCTTATTGGCTGGGAGAGCGGATAGCAAACCCTGCTTCGATTGGGACGAGCGGAAAACTTGCGGCATGAATGCCCTCATTTTGCAGCGAACCATTTGGAAACCAAAAAATCCTCCCCGGAATAGCAAGCGGGGTGAGCTAGTAACGCGAACGGCCTATATGATAAAAGACATGTCCCACGGTTCATCTCCCCATGAAAATGAATTGGCGGCTCGCACACGAACCGCCCCAGTGCAAGTGCAGTGCGAGAATTTCAGGTGTTTAGCTTTTCAAGACAAGGAAGGGCGATGGTTTGATTACCACAACGGAAAAACCCTGACGGGCCGGGTCTATATCGTAGATCACAAGCTTGAATGAATCGTTTAGAACATTTTCACAAATACCGCGGACGATGGGCTGCAGTATTTTTTTCAATGCTCTAAACGATTCAACGGTGGAGCCTCCCGACACGATGATTTGCAGTGCGGTGGCGGACCGCAGCGGCGACACCGCTTTTTCCTCCCGCGAAGCGGAGAGAGCAAGCAACGGAGATGAATTTCAAATAGCGGGTGATTTCTAACGGCACGAAGGGTTTGTGAACGCCTCTCAAAGCGCCGCCGCCGCAGCGAGTAAGTGCGGAGTCTTGTCGGCATGGAGGCATTGACGAGCATGTTATTTTGAGGTTGTAAGGATGGAGATGAGGCAAGATTTTGAACACTCGATTGTCCAACAAGCGGACGCAGCGAACCGGGCGATGACCTCGCTATTCCATATCGTTCATCACCGACGCCCGGTCGCTGGTCCTTTTCGTTGGGCGACTACGCACCATGAGCACTCTAACCGGACTTCCATCGAAGCGTAGCGCTTGGCTAGCGGTTGGTGCATGGCTTTTGTTTATCGCCACGTTCCCAGCTGGGATGGGAGTCGGTTGTATGCTAGCTCGCGGACAGGATGCTGCCGGACGCGGCATCGGTATCGGACTTGGTATGCTCGGAGTTGGTTTGCTCGGTGGCATTCTGGCTTCGATCTTTGTTTCTCACTCGACTGTCCGCCTTATGCCTCATGTTGTTGGCAAGCTGCTGGCGTGCATACCGTGGATTATCTTGGCGAGTTTCTATTGGATGGCTTTGTTCACTCCGACAGGTGACCGCTTAGCTGAGTGGTTGCGAGATTTATGATAGAGTTGTTGCCCAACCAGACGCTGGAGGCAACAGCCGCTGCGCCGGTTATTATGACGGTCACTGGTAACACAACATTATCGGCTTCGGCTCTGTCGCTCGTCCGCGGCTATGCAGATGAGCCATGATTTATATGAGAACGACAAACATCGACTTATTGACGTGGCCTAACCCCTATTAAGCCCGGACGGTCAAGAGACAAAAGTTTTGCGTTAGAAAAGTTTCCTTTTCCATGTTCGTCCTCAGAACGGGAACTCCGTCTTAATTTCGCTTGGCAGCTCGGATGGGACATCC
>Ga0265338_10002820_pt1 | contig 25377 bp, 17 predicted proteins | sample 42126metaG_FD_193579 | JGI IMG/M metagenome (GOLD analysis project Ga0265338, IMG submission 193579) | Rhizosphere microbial communities from Carex aquatilis grown in University of Washington, Seatle, WA, United States - 4-21-26 metaG | ecosystem: Host-associated > Plants > Roots > Rhizosphere... | reverse complement strand
GTCTCGCGGTTCAAGCGTGGCGAGCAGGTTGAAATCGTTGATGACGGCATGCGGCGGCGCGAATGTGCCGATGAAGTTTTTTTTGCCGAACGCGTTGACGCCGTTTTTCACGCCGATGCCGGAGTCGGCCTGACTCAGCGTCGTCGTCGGGATGCGCACGAGCCGCAGGCCGCGATGCGCGGTGGCGGCGGCAAAGCCGGCGACGTCCAGCAGCGCTCCGCCGCCGACGGCAATCAGGTACGAATGGCGGTCAAGGTGGTTGCGGTCAATCTGCGCGAGGATGTCATTGACGAGCGTCAGGGAATTTTTGGCGCTTTCGCCGCCGCAAACCAGGAGTGGCGGGCGGACGAGTTGCAGGCAGTCGGCATGAGGAAAAAAATAACGCCGGATGCGGGTTTCAAGATCGGGCAACGCCTGGGCGAGCGAATCTTCGAGCACCACCAGGACTTTGCGCGGAGAGGCATCGGCCAGCACGTCTTTCAAAACCGGATTGGCCGGAATGAAGACGTCTTCGGTGAAAAAGACACGCAGTTGCCAGCCGACCTGAATTTGGCGCTGAAGCAAATCCATCGCCTCCAATCTGACGTCTGTGACGGCACTTTTCGAGTCTTATTTGGATATTCGTTGGGAATGAATGGCTGGGAGTTCCGCCTTCAGGCGGTTTTAAGGCGTTTCTCTTCCCGGGCCGCGAGAACGCGGAACTCCGCACAGGTTACCTTTGTGCGCCGAAACAAAAAACCCTCCCGGCGCGAACCGGGAGGGCGTATTGAGATTCAACGGTTATTTTTTCATCGCCTGGTCTGTGGGAATCCGCATGGCGTAGAACGAACGATAGACGAACGTCAATGCCACCAGGAAGAAGACGGCGCCGATGGCCGTTTTCAAGTGCTGGTTGTGCATCGTCACGGCGATTTCCGCGGCGAGCAGGCCGAAGAGCGTGGTGAATTTGATGATGGGATTCATCGCCACCGAGCTGGTGTCCTTGAACGGATCGCCCACGGTGTCGCCGACGACGGTTGCGGCGTGCAGTTCAGTGCCCTTTTGTTTCAAGTCCACTTCCACGATTTTCTTGGCATTGTCCCAGGCGCCGCCCGCGTTGGCCATGAAGATGGCCTGGAACAAACCGAAGAACGCGATGCCGATGAGATAGCCGACGAAGAAATAGGGATCGAAAAACGACAACGCCAGCGCCATGCAGAATACAACAATGAAAATGTTGATCATGCCTTTTTGCGCATAGACGGTGCAGATTTCAACGACCTTTTTGCTGTCAGCGATGGAAGCCTCCGCCTTGTTGAGGTTGAGGTGTTCCTTGATATAAACGACCGCGCGATAGGCGCCGGTGACGACGGCTTGCGCGCTGGCGCCGGTGAACCAATAAATCACCGCGCCGCCCATCAGCAGGCCGAGGATAACCTGGGGATGCACGAGGCTCAGCATGGAGATAATGTTGAAACTGGGGTCCGCCTGGACGCCCACTTTTTGCAGCAGCATGATGATGCCGAAGATCATCGTGGTCGCGCCGACAACGGCGGTGCCGATGAGCACGGGCTTGGCGGTGGCTTTGAACGTGTTGCCCGCGCCGTCGCCCTTTTCCAGTTCGAGCTTGGAGTTTTCGAAGTCGGGTTTGAACCCGAAATCCTTTTCAATGTCCGCGCGGACATTCGGCACGGATTCGATGCGGCTCAGTTCATAAATGGATTGGGCGTTGTCGGTAACCGGCCCGAAGCTGTCCACGGCGATTATCACCGGGGCCATGGCCAGAAAACCGAAGGCCACGAGGCCGAAGGCGAAGATGGGCGCGGCAAACTTGAATTGCTCGGGCATGAGCGCGAGCATCGCAGGGTTTTGGGAAAATATGTAGGCGCCGAACATCAGCGCGATAATCACCAGCCCCATCCAGAACGCGCAGAAATTGCCGGTAACGAAGCCGGACAGGATGTTCAATGACGCGCCGCCCTGGCCCGAGCAGGTGACGATTTCTTTCACGTGCCGGGACTGGGTGCTGACAAAGATTTTGGTGAATTCCATGATAAGCGGCCCGGCCAGCGTGCCGCAGGCGACGATGCCGGCCAACACCCACCACAGGTTTGAATACTGTGTGCCCGTTGCTGCATCCACGGTTATTACCCTGTGTAGCAGGAACCAACTGGCGATGAAGGCAACCGCGATGGAAACGATGGAGGTCATCCATACCAAATTCGTGAGCGGCTGTTCCCAATTGAAATCCTTCTTGTTGTTGTATAGCGAATTGCTGATGGCCTTGTTGACGTAAAACGAACCCAGCGACGCCAGCACCATCAGGCTTTGAATCACAAAAATCCAGACGATGAGCTGGCCGCAGACGCCCTGGGTTTCAATTGCTCCGCCAAGCGACAAGGCGAGGAACGAAATCAGCGCCACACCGGTCACGCCGTAGGTTTCAAAGCCGTCCGCTGTCGGGCCGACGCTGTCGCCGGCGTTGTCACCGGTGCAATCGGCGATGACGCCGGGATTTTTCGGATCATCTTCCGGCAGGTTGAAAACGATTTTCATCAGGTCCGACCCGATGTCGGCGATCTTGGTGAAGATGCCGCCGCCGATGCGCAGGGCGGCCGCGCCGAGCGATTCGCCAATGGCAAAGCCGATGAAGCACGGTCCGGCGAGCTCACGGGGTATGAACAGCAAAATACCAATCATGCAGACGAGCTCCACGCAGACCAGCAGCAGCCCGATGCTCATGCCCGAACGCAACGGGATCATCAGCGTCTGGAGGGAGTTGCCCCGCAGCGAGGCGAAGGCAGCGCGGCTGTTGGCGTAGGTGTTGATGCGAATGCCAAACCATGCCACACCATAGCTGCCCAAAATGCCCAGCACGGAACTGGCCAGAATCACCAGCACCGAGGCGATGGTTTTTTCCTGCAGGAAATAGAAATAATAAATGATGCACGCGGCGATCAACGCCCAGAGCAGCACGAGGAATTTTCCCTGCTGCCAGAGGTAGGTTTTGCACGTCTCCCAAATCATATTCGAAACGCTGCTCATCGCCTTGTGAACCGGCAGTCCACGGCAGCGCCCATATTCCCAGAAACCGAACAATGCGCCGATCGCGCAACAGGCCAGCCCCAGATATAAAAGGGCATGACCGCCGAGGCCGACGCCGGGAAAACTCACTTGCGTCAAGTCAGGCAGATTGATATCGGCGTCTCCCGCAATGGCGTTGGTTCCTAAGGTCATCAGCGCCAACAACATTGCGCCGCGAATAAACGATTTGGTCTTCAGCATAAGGTGGGTAAAGCTACCGGAATGGCGCACGGTGGCCAACCATTTTTTGGCAAAGACTTCGCTTGAAATTGCCCTGAAAACGCGGGTTTTAACGTTTTTTTGACCGGAAGAGCGTTTGTGCCGCCGTTTCTTTCACCTTGCCGCTGATTTTGAGTTTCCCCATGCTGGTACGCGATGGCGGAACGTCCCATCTCTACCTTGAACAAACCGGACGCCGCGTTGGAACTGACGCTGCGACCCTCCCTCTTTTCCGAATTCACTGGCCAGCCCAAGGTCAAGGAACGGCTCGAAATCGCCGTCGCCGCCGCCACCAAGCGGAAGGAAGCGCTCGACCACATTTTGTTGAGCGGCCCGCCCGGCCTCGGCAAAACCACGCTCGCCTACATTCTCGCCAAGGCCATGGGCTCGAACATCAAATCCACCAGCGGCCCGACCATTGAGAAGGCGGGCGATCTCGCGGGCCTGCTGACGAACCTCGAGGAAGGCGACGTGCTGTTCATTGACGAAATCCATCGCCTGCAAAAAACCATCGAGGAATATCTCTACCCGGCGATGGAGGACTTCAAGCTCGACATCATCATTGACCAGGGACCGAACGCCCGCAGTGTGCGGCTGAATCTCCCGCGCTTCACACTCATCGGCGCGACCACGCGCAGCGGCCTGCTCACCGCGCCATTGCTCACGCGCTTTCCCATCCGCGAACGGCTCGATTATTACATCACCGAAAATCTGGAAACCATCACCACTCGCTCGGCGCGGTTGCTGGATGTGGAAATCGAACCCGCCGGCGCGCACGAAATCGCCCGGCGCAGCCGCGGCACGCCGCGCATTGCCAACAATCTGCTCCGCCGCGTGCGCGATTATGCCCAGGTCAAACACGAAGGTCGCATCACCGCCGCCATCGCGGACAAGGCGCTGGCGATGCTGGAGATTGACGAGAACGGCCTCGACGAAATGGACAAGCGCCTGCTCGAAGCGGTCATCACAAAATTTGGCGGCGGCCCGGTCGGCATCAGTTCGCTGGCCGTGGCGGTAGGCGAAGAGCCGGACACGCTGGAAGAAGTCTATGAACCGTATCTCATCATGGAAGGCTATCTCAAACGCACGCCCCAGGGCCGCGTGGCGACGGAGTTGAGTTACAAAAAACTGGGATTGAAACCGGCGGCAGGAAACCAGGCGAAACTCTTTTAACCAACAAACTGGTTTACAATCATAAATCGTCAATCATAAATCATAAATTGCGAGATGCCCAAACGCACTGACATCCATAGCGTCCTCATCATCGGCGCCGGCCCGATCATTATCGGCCAGGCGTGCGAGTTCGATTATTCCGGCACCCAGGCCTGCAAGGCACTCAGGGAAGAAGGTTTCCGCGTCGTGCTCGTCAATTCCAACCCGGCCACCATCATGACCGACCCGGAGTTCGCCGACCGCACTTACATCGAACCCATCACGCCCGAATGCATCGAAAAAGTCATCGTGCGGGAATTGGAAGAAATGAAGCGCTTGCTGAAAGCGGAAAGCGGGAAAGCGAAACGCGGAAACAAACTCGTCTTGCTCCCGACGCTCGGCGGCCAGACGGCGCTCAACACCGCCATGGCTTTGCATCGCTCAGGCGTGCTTGAAAAATACGGCATCGAGATGATCGGCGCGAAAGCCGATGCGATTCACAAAGGCGAAGATCGGCAGGCGTTCAAAGACCTCATGCTCGCCATTGGCCTCGACGTGCCCGTCAGCGGCACCGCGCACAATCTCGAGGAAGCCCGGCTCGTGGCGGAAAAGATTGGCCAATTTCCCGTCATCATCCGGCCCGCGTTCACGCTGGGCGGCACCGGCGGCGGCATCGCTTACAACCGCGAAGAATTCGACAATTTGGCCCGGCGTGGCATGGAGCTTTCGCCCGTGTCGGAAATCCTTGTCGAAGAATCGTTGCTCGGCTGGAAGGAATTTGAGATGGAAGTGATGCGCGACAAGGCCGACAACTGCGTCGTCATTTGCTCCATTGAAAACGTCGATCCCATGGGCGTTCACACCGGCGATTCCATCACCGTCGCGCCCATTCAGACGCTGACGGACAAGGAATTTCAGATCATGCGCGACCAGAGCTTCGCCGTGATTCGCGCCGTGGGCGTGGAAACCGGCGGTTCAAATATCCAATTTGCTGTCAACCCGGACAACGGCCGCATGGTCATTATCGAGATGAATCCGCGCGTGAGCCGCAGCTCGGCGCTGGCGTCCAAGGCCACCGGCTTTCCCATCGCGAAAATCGCCGCCAAACTTGCCGTTGGTTATCTGCTCGACGAAATCCGCAACGACATCACGCGCGAGACCCCGGCGAGCTTCGAGCCGACGATTGATTACGTCGTGACAAAAATACCGCGATTCGCGTTTGAGAAATTCGCGCAAGCCGACCCGACACTGACGACGCAGATGAAAAGCGTGGGCGAAGCGATGGCGATTGGCCGCACGTTCAAGGAAAGCCTGCAAAAGTGTCTGCGCTCATTGGAGATTGGCCGGTATGGCCTGGGCGGCGACGGCAAGCCGTGGCGCATCGGCAACGAAGTTTACGGCGACCGCGACATCCTGCCGAAGGACGTCATCAGCGGCAAACTAAGCACGCCCAACGCCGAACGGATATTCTTCATCCGCCACGCCCTCCGCGCCGGCTTCACCGTGGACGAGATTTTCAACCTGACGAAGATAGACCGCTGGTTCCTGGTGCAGATCAAAGAGATTGTGGATTTCGAGGAAGAGTTGGCCAACAACAAGAACTGAATCATCTTAATTCCCTGTCCGGCTCATATTTAACGGGAGGCGGCTCTTTTGAAAACCAGAATAAAATATGGCGAAGATAAAGGGGTGGTTGCGGCGTTGGTTCCCCAGACTGTCTCGGTTGTTTGAGGGCTAGTGAATTGAATCAGTCCGACGGGTTGCATATTTTGTTTCAAATAAACAGGCAACCAATCAAACAGCAGGCGGCTGGAGTCCGGCTGGACAAGCCAAGATTTGGAAAGGGAAAAGAGCACAAGGTATTCAGGCGGGTTTTGTTCGACTTCATGGATAATATTCTTCTGCATTTCGCGGGCGTAAGGACGAGAATCCATTGTTTGGCTGGGATAGATTTGGGTAGTCGAGGAGTGCCGGTGGGAATAAAAGTAAATCTGCGGTTCATCGCCCATGATGGCGATGCGCTGGTTCTTTTGAGTGTTTTGTTCGATATAACTGGCAACATCGAGCGATTCAGGGAATGGATTCATACCATACACGGCTCTACAAGCTTGGCGGGGCGAAAGTGAAAACAAAACCGCGCGGTCGGCATACAAGCTTTGTGCGCAAGCAACTGCCGCAATCAAAAGGATGAGGTAGGAAATCCATGACAGCGAATATTTTGTTGCCAGCCAGAAACTCCATGAGATGGCAAAACCGGCCAGCAACGCAATCGCAGGCGCCAATAATAAAAAATAGTGCGCGCGAAAATAAAACCCCGGGCAGACTGCAAGGAGGGAGAAAAACAGAAACCCGGCGAGAAAAATCCGCGTTTTCAATGCCAGTCGTGTATCACACAAGTAAGCCAATCCCACCCCGGCAATAACACATAGCAACGGAGCGGAATGGAATATCTTTCCGAAACCATTCCGCGCGTCTTGCATGCCGACATCAAAAGGAATGGCGGTTACATAATCGCGTGGGTAGATTATTGTCCAGAACCAGAACTGCGGGAATACACCGGCGATTTTAAGCCAAAGGCAAACAGCGAGAAGAGGAAGCAGGCACCCGAAGGAATAAAGGCCAAGCCGCATCAGCGTCTGTCGCCACGCAATTTTTCCAGCGATGCAAAACCAAACGAGGCAGAGTCCGCCGAAAAAGCCGAAAAACATACCCGGTTGCTTCATCAGGAATGCGATGCCAAAGGAACAGCCGCTGGCGAAGTAATTGAGCAGCCCGCCATTTTTACTTACCCGCAAAAGCAGCCAGACACCCAACAGCGCCAGCAGCATGACAAAATGCGTGGCGTGCGTTGCGAGGCCGAGATAGGACGGACTCAGGGTTATTAGTGCATACGCTGCGGTGGCGTTGGCTGCTCCGAAGAAGCCAAAAAGATTCCGTGCGATCAGAAAAAACACGCCAAGCGTTGCCAGGTGAACTACGAGCAATCCAAGATGAATGCCTGCGGGGGTTTGTCCGAAGACAGCCATTATGGCCGCATAGGCGAGATAAATACCGGGCATTTTCACGTTGCAGGCAAGTTGATAGGGAGGAATGCCTTCAAGTATGAGTTGGCCCATATACGCGTATTCTCCCTCGTCGCGCTCCAGCGGAACATCAAGCAGCCGGACGCGCACACCCACAGCCACCAGCAGAGAGAGGGCAAGCAACGACAGCGCCAGCCATTGCGAGAGACTGTAGCGCGAACCGGCATGACTCTTTGTTCTCACGACCTGTGACACTTGCGCGATTCGCAGAATATCTTGAATAGCTGTGCGATTGTCGACGTTTTTCAGTTTCAAGGTTGCGTCGGCGCGCAGAAAATTTAGCGCGCCCAATGCCGGACGAATTTTCTTCATTCGCCACGCCCTCCGCGCCGGCTTCACCGTGGGACGAGATTTTTAATCTGACGAAAATCGACTGCTGGTTCCTGGTGCTGATCAAAGAGATTGTGGATTTTGAAGAAGAGTTGGCGGGGGCGAAGACTTAGTCAGGTAGGGCGCGCCACTCCGTGCGCGCCGGTGTGGCGAGCGCGTGTCCCGTCGAAGCTTTCTGCGTAGACGGATCCTCACGAGCCGTTTTGAAATGCCCAATTGGCATTTCAAGAGAACCGGTCACAATCTGTGACTGGTTGCGGCAAAAATAAACCGGAAATCGTCCGACCAATTTTCCCCAATACTCAAGGCAGCATCACGGCACGGTAGAATTTATTTCCGGCGACCGGGTTCTGGTCAATCCACAGGTAGGGACTGGAATTGAGCAGCACAATGGCCACGGTGTTCCAGGTGGTCAGATTGGGTGTGGACTGGATTTGATAGGTGCGTCCGATGGAGCCGGTGATCTGCACACCGGGATAAGTATTCAACAGCAGGTTCGCCGGGGCCACGGGTTGGCCCGGCGCGTTAAAAGTAATGTTGCGAATCCGGTTGTTGCCGCCATCGGCGACGAAAACCATGCCCTGCGAGAAACAACCCCCGGAAGCGGAGTTAAACAATGCAATATTGCCCGGGCCATCCATATAGCCCGAGGAGTAAAAACTCCCCGCCAAGGTGGTCACATTGGCTTGGGCATCCATTTTACGAACGCAACTGCCGCAAACCAGGTAGAGATTGCCCGCATGGTCAAAGAACATGGAATTGATCGTGTTAAATGTAGCATTGGTGCCAACACCGTCAGCCGAACCAAAGTAGTAATAACCGTTACCAGCAACGGTCGTCACATTCTGCAGTTGATCAACCCGGCGAATCCGTCCGTTATTCGAATCCCAAACGTAAATATTATCGGCCTGGTCGCAGGCCAGGGTTGTGGGGTTGTAAAAGGCGGTGAGAAGAATGCCCTGTCCGTCGAAGTATCCTGCAATTCCACTTCCGGCAAATGGTGAGGCGATTCCAGCACCAGGGTTGTAACGGTAAATCCGGTTTCCGCCCGAATAGTAAAGATTGTTGGCAGAATCGAAACAGATGCCGCTGCTGGAATTCAGGTTGGTCAAACCTCCATTGACGATGGATGTGTAGCCATTGGTGCCGATAGTCAGCAGATAGACCACGCCGCCATAGTAGCTGTCGGCCATTACCACCCAAATCCGGTTGGCCCGGTCCATCGCCATCGCGCTGACCTGCCCCCAGGCCAGTGAAACATTGGTGCCATAACCATCCAGGTAGGAGCCGCCGCCGACAAACGTGGTGACCGTCGCGTCGGGAGTGATCTTTCGAATCCTCTGGTTCCCGTTATCCCAGACATACAGGTTGCTGGCGGTGTCGGAAACGATTTGCGTCGGATTGTTAAAAGCCGTGAGCAGCCCCTGCCCATCGACATAGGCCGGTATGCCATAACCGGCGAATGTCGAAACCGTAACGTTGTTGGTATCGTAGATTTGGGCCTGGGTTTGCCCGGCTGACACGATCAGGGCCCAAGTGATTGAGACTGCGAAAAATTTTGCTTTCATAAAAAAAGGTTCTCTTCCAACGCTTAAATCGGATTGTAACTGATAGTGCCGCGGTTGACAATTACTTGTTTGTAACAATTTAGTTTCGCTGTGCCGCGGGCTGATAATCCTGCCACAGCCATTCCAGGGCTTCGGACAGGGTTTGTTGTTTCACGCTGCTGGCTACATGGCCGGCGTTGCGAGCGAAAACAAATTGGTAATGATATCCCTTGGCCGCCAGCACCTTTGCCATGTTCTCATTGGCAACGACCCAATCGTGCATGTTGTCGCGCATGACGTTCGGATTCAAAAGGTCCCGGTCGCCGACCTCCATCCAGATGCGGATGGGTTTGACCGGGCTGTTCGGGATGAGATGTTCATGAAATTCCCATGCGCCGTGCGGTGTCTTGGCGTTTGGCGGCCATTGCTGGTTCACATAGGTGCCTGAATAGGTCAGGACGCGGTGATAAAGATCCGGATGATACCACGCCATGATCAAGGCGCATGAACCGCCGGAACTGCCGCCCATCGTTGCCCGGCCTTCAGGATCTTTGGTCAAAGTCACGTGGCATTGTTTTTCCACGAGCGGCAGTACTTCTTGCTCGATGAACTCCGCGTAGCGTCCGGACATCGTGTCGTATTCCAATCCGCGTTCGCTGCCCTGGGCGTCACCACCACCGTTACCAATGGAGATGGCAATCATCGCCGGCACTTTGTGCTCGGCAATGAGATTATCCAAAGCCGCAAATAGAGCATGGTCGGGTCCGTCCGCTCCGAGGATGAAGGGCGCAGCCGTACCGGGGACATATTGTTTGGGAACATAAACCGACAGGCGACGGGTGTAGGGAGCGGGATGGCTGGTGCTCACCACCAGTTTGGCGGGATCAGCCGGGTCCGGCTTGCCGAACGTATGCGGCTCACGTGCGATGCCGGGATAAATCCTGCTGTTCGTCGAATTCATGGTGAAGTTATAAACGGTTCCTTGTGGCACGTTGGTCTGCACAGTCATTTCCGGCGCGTGTGTGTAAGTCGGGCCAATGATGAAATTTCCGTCGGCATCCGCCGGAGGATTTGTTCCATCGGGCAACTCTTTGGCCGCGACAAAGCCCGGCGTATGCGGATCGCGGGTGGGCGGTGGCGCAGCCATTGCGGAATTCACGTTGGCCATTAAATTCAACGTCGCGCAGAGCAACACGGCATCACGGATGATTTTGGCAATTTTCATTTTTATCCTTTCATGCGCCGAAGGAATTATTTTCAACCGGTAACAAACAGTCGCCAGCACTTAGTCCTGTAGCGGCGGTCTGTGACCGCCAAATCCCGGACGAATTCATGAAATGCTGCTACACGCGCCGCCAGAATACAAATTTCTTTCAAGGGTCATAGACCGCCGCTACAGGAAAAATAGGTGTATCACTGAACCGGAATAGCTGCGATAATGATCGGTTGGCAGCCAAGCGTGAATATTTCATCCGCCATTTTTGATTGCAGCGCGCCGGACTTGGATTCGTGTCCGGACGAGTCCCTGCCTGAATTCGCCTTCGTCGGGCGCTCGAATGTCGGCAAGTCCTCCCTGCTCAACCTGCTCTCGGGCAAACTGAACCTGGCCCGCGTCTCGCCCACCCCGGGGTTCACCAAGCTCATCAATATTTTCACGGTGAACCGGACCTGGCGGCTGGTGGATTTGCCCGGATACGGATTTGCCGCCGGGGCGCGCAAGGCCAAATTCAAGTTCAACCACGCCGTGGACGATTACCTCCAGCATCGAACGAACCTTAGTTGCGTTTTCGCGCTGCTCGACTCCGGGCTGCCACCGCAAGAAATCGATGTCAAATTCGTGGAATGGCTCACCCGCAACTCCGTCCCGTTTGTCCTCGTCTTTACCAAAACCGACAAAGTCAAACCCGCCGCAGTACAGGCAAACATCACCGCGTTCACGGCGCGTATCTCCGGATGGTTCGAGAAGCTGCCGGCAATCTTTACCTGCTCTGCTACGGCGAGACATGGCCGGGAGGAATTGCTCGGCGTAATTGATGAGACGATGACCGCGGTAGAGACTGAAACAGGGCAAGCACAGGTGGACTCGGTTGTTTCATCAGAAGATTTGGCTTTTGACGGGCAGAATGCACCGCCCCGGGTCGCTCGCAAAAATCGTCCCGACCTCAAGCGCTCCTGGTAAAAGCGAATGCCGGCGTTCCGACGCCGGCACTCGCAGATAACCTCAACCCGCTCACTCGAACTTGAATTCCCGCGTCCGCGCCTGTTCGCGCACGGTGTTGATGATGGCGCTGTCGAGTGTGTTTGTCTTGGCAACTGCTTTCATCCGGGCGGCGACAAACTTTTCGCGCTCGGCATTGAGGGCGTTGATCTTCGCCTGCAACTCGGCACGCTCCTGCGATTTCTTTTCGATAAATTCCTTCCGCTCGCCAGGCGGAAGCGTCTGCATCGCCACGGGCAGGTCTGATTCTTTCAATGCTTCCAGCTTGAAATCCTTGTCCTTTGCGGCGTCCACCAAATCCCAGTTGGCATTGTAATAATTCGCGGACGACTTTGCCACTGCGCGTGCTACCAGTGCGCCCGACGACGCCACCGTAGCGGCGTTCCGGTCTTGCATTTGCTGCCGGACGGAACTCTCGGCGCCGGTGCGACCGTATCCAAGGTAAGTTTCGTTCAGATCGCTGCTTAATTTCGCGATTTCCTTGTCCTGCGGCGCTTCGATATAGGTCGCGGCGCAGTCCTGGTTGATGATGAGAAACTTTCCGCCCGCCAGCCGGGCGCCGTCGCGCCACATCGTGTCTACGCCTTCACGTTCGTCGCCGCAAAAAATCGTGTTCACGAGGATGCCGCGCGCCGCGGCCGATTTGCACGAATCCGTGTAATCCACCGGACCTTGCGTGAATGGCTCGTTGCCCGCGATAAAGATGGCCTTGTAGGCGCACGATGAGGGACTCCATTCCAGGCGGTCAAGTGCGTCCTGGATGACCCATCCGCAATATTCCTCGCCGCCGTCGGTCCTTAGTGCGAATAGTTTTTCCGAGATAAAATCGAGGTCGGTCGTGAAATCCGACACCTTGCGGATCCAGCCCTGCTGTGCGGACAAACCATTGTTGCCGTATTCAAACAGCGCCACCTGCACCTCCGGCATTTCGCCGTCCTGCCGCGCGCGGATGAACTCGTTGACAATCTTCCATAACTGGCTTTTCGCCTGGCCAATCAGGCCGTCCATGCTGTTGCTCGTGTCGAGCAGGATGGCGACCTGCACGAGCGGCTTTTTGGTCTTGAAGCGGGGTTCTTCCTTCGCTCCGATGGACGCGACCAGCGACAACATGACGGCGAACGTTAATAATTTCCAGAAACCAACATTCATAATTGTGACCTTTTGTTAAGTTTGGTTGCAGCGAATAACGCTCCATTGGACGGAGTGCGGGCAGAAATACTCCCGGAAAAATATGAAGGTCAGGGCAACATGTTCCCACTGTTCATTCCGGGGTTATCTGATAAATTATCGCAAACATGGCGGGTGATTTGAAATTTCCGGACGGTTTTCTTTGGGGCACGGCCACGTCATCCACTCAGGTGGAAGGCCATGTCGCCAACGAATGGACGGATTACGTCGCGGCGGACGGCGGGCACTGCCGCGTCGCGTGCAATCATTATCATCGTTACGCCGAGGATGTGGATTGGATGACGCAGCTCGGTGTGAATGCCTATCGCCTGGGCATCGAATGGTCGCGTTTGCAGGCCGCGCCGTTTGCGCCGCTCAACCAGGCTGAGCTGGAGCGCTACATTGATCTGCTGGACCAGCTCAAGGCGGCGGGCATCGCGCCGATGGTCGTGTTGCATCATTTTTCCAATCCGCCCTGGATTACGGCGGCGGGCGGATGGCTGAATCCGGCCACGGTTCCCGCGTTCGTGGATTACGTGACGAAACTGGTGTCGGCCTTGAAAGAACGGGTCTGGCTTTGGAACACCTTCAACGAGCCGGACACGTACGCATCGTTGACGTATCTGCTGGGCGGGTTTCCGCCGTTTCACAAGTGGCGTTTCCGGTCATACCGCAAAGTCATCAAACACATGGCCGAGGCGCACGCGCAGGTGGGCCGCGTCATCCGGCGCGAAGGTAATGGTGGCAGGACGCCGGAAATCGGCATTGCGAAGAACTGGACGTTTTTCGGCGCATTCCAAAAATTCGCGCTCTGGGACCGCCTGGTCGCGGGAATTTCCCATCACGCGTTCAACCGGTTTGTGCTGGATGAATTTCTTGGGGGGCCACGACGAGAGGCGTCCACTTTTCTGGGCGTGAATTATTACGGGCTGGCGCGGTTCAAAAATCTTCAGCCTTTGGTTCCGGCCGGCGGCGCCTGCCCGAAACGGCTCGCCCGGCTGGGCGTGGTTTGCGATGACATGTTCGAGCGTCATCCCGGCGGGTTGGGAATCGTCCTGCGGGATTTTCACCGGCGCTACGGCCTGCCATTGTACATCACCGAGCACGGCACGGCGTCGAGCGACGAGGCGTTCCGCATCCGTGACCTGACGGAGCATCTGCGCGAATTACACGGTGCGATGAACAACGGCGTGGACGTGCGCGGATTTTTTTATTGGTCGCTGCTCGATAATTTCGAGTGGCAATTCGGCTATACCAAGCGGTTTGGTCTGGTGGCGGTGGATTTTAACGACGAAAAACTTCCGCGCAAGATGACGGGCGTGGGCGAATTTTATCGCGGAATCTGCCGAAATCGCGCGGCGACAGTTGAACTTCGAGGTTCCCGTTCTTCAATCCGGTAGCAGCATGGTTTGGGTGAGGCGAGGCTACTGACGAGCCGCCGTGACGTGCCGGGACCGGCTCGCGAGGATCAGCCTTCGCCAAGCTGCGGCGCGACTGGCGCTCACCCTACCGGGATTGCAAACGATGCCGTTCCTCAATCTGCTGGATTTGCATTCGGGAAATTGCGTGTATATTGCGCACATGCTCGCGACACCGGAATTGATTCGTGAAGCTGCTCACATCCCGCGGCTGGAAAAATTGCTTCCCCGCTGGCGGGAAGTGCCGCTCTATCGTAAGGTATTGGCCGCGGCGGGGCAATGGCCCGTCGAATCCGATGCTTTTGCAAGTTTCCGGCGCCTGCCCTTGCTGGCCAAACCGCAAATGCGCAATGGCTTTCCAAAAAATTTCCTTCCCGCCGGACAGACGCTTGAAACGCTGGTCGAGAACAAGCTGGTGGAATTGGAGCACACGTCCGGCACGTCCGAGGAACGGTTGCCGGTGGTTTTTGGCCGGGGCTGGTGGAACGCGCAGGAGGAACGGGCATTGCGGTTGAATGTCTTTGTTGCACAAGTCCTCGATGAACATCCCGAAGTCCGCCGGGCAACGCTCGTGCCGCCAGCGTGCAACGGCCTGACCTGTCCGACGGTCTGGATGTCACGAGAACAGCGCACGGCCGGCAACACTTTGTTTTTGAACCTGGCGCGCATTCCATTTCTGGTGGATGACCGGGAACTGTCGCGGATGGCGCACGAGGTTTCCGAATGGTCGCCGCAATTTCTCGACCTGGATCCGGTCCACGGGGCGCGTTTCGCGCTTTTTTGCGAGCAACACGGATTAAAATTCCCATCGCTGAAATTTATTTTGTGCAGCTATGAATTTGTCAGCGTAGTGCATCGCCGGATCCTCGAACGCGTCTTTGGCGTGCCGGTGTTCAATTTGTATGGTTCGACGGAGACCGGGCATTTGCTGATGGAAAACGAGCGCGGCGAAATGAAGCCCGGCTACGAAACAGCTTTTCTTGAAATCGTGGGCGCCGGCCCTGACGGCATTGGTGAACTGGTCGTTACGACGCTGACCAATGATTACATGCCTTTGCTCCGTTATCGTATTGGCGACCTGGCGCAACGGTGCGCGCAACCTTACGGGACGGATTTCGTAATTCAAGGCCGGGTCCGCGATATTCTTCGCGCCGACGACGGCCGGCGCGTGAGCACGTGGCAAGTGGACCGGTGTTTTTCTGGATTGTCCGGCATCCTGCATTATGAACTGCGCCAGGAAGAAAACGGCGGTTGTGTTTTGCGTTTTGTGCCGGAAGGAACAGGGCCGGCGGAAGCTGAATTGCGCCGTGCGGCTTCTCGGCTTGAAAGCCTGCTTGGTTCCAAGGCCAAAATCATCACCGAAGCCATGCCCGTCCTGTTGCCAGAACCTTCGGGTAAATTTCGCCTGACCGGTTCGGCGCGGGCGCGGGTTCCTGCGTCTATGCCGCGTCACGATTTTTCTGAAGTTTGCGTGTAACCAAAACGGTCCGGTTTGCGTCAAACAGGCGATATGAATACAAGCCATCTTAAAACAGCCGCCACCGTTGCGGTTTTGATCACCGGCCTGACCAGTGCCGTAACCCTGCGTGCCGCCGCGCCCTCCAGTCCACAAATGTTAAACGGCGACGTCACGAGTCGGAATCAGTTTCAAACCATAGCGTTCAGTGACAGCGCCGAAGCCCAAATGCTGCGGAGCGCGTATATCATTCTGGCCACCGGCGACCACGATTACAAAGGTCATCGCGTGAAAGCCATGCATCAGGTTGAGGCCGCAGCCGATTTGCTGGGGATGAATGTCCGTGGCGACGCCAAAGACAGGCAACCACAGCCCTTATCGGACGCGAAGCTGCGCGAAGCCCAGGGATTGCTTCAAAATGTGCTCGGTTCAGCCGAAGTCAAAAGTCAAAAGCGCATCAGCAAGCACATCATCGAGGCCATCAACCAAATCAACGCCGCCCTGTCCATTCGTTAAAGGACCGCCAGCGCGGCTTGAACGAACGACCGGCGGGTTTTAAAAATCTTCCAGGACCGTGTCGGCCATGAAATCCACCCAGTCCACGGAAATGGACTGGTTGAGCTCGTAGGAACGGGCGAAGTCTTCGTCGAACAGGTCGTGTTTCAAGCGCGCGGCAAAAGCCGGGTCGGAGGTGGCGATGTTCTGTTCCTGGGACACTTCGAGGCTGAGATGCGTCAGGTTGCCGGAACCGATGCAGGACCAGCCGTCAACGAGCAGCGCTTTGACGTGGGTCATGCCGGGATAGAAATAAACGCGCACGCCATGCTGGCGGAGATAATTCGCGACAATTAAATTGCTGCGGCCACCGGTCTTGAAGTCATTGACGCGCGGCATCAAGACCCGCACGTCTACTCCGCGCGCGCGCGCCCTCACCAATCCGGCAATCACGCCCTTGTCAAAGAGGTAGGGGTTTTCGAGATAAATGTAGTTTTGCGCGCGGCGCAAGGCAGTCCGCACCGCGTTGCTGAAGGGTTTCCACCCGGTCCGGGTGGGCAGGCGGCGCACCTTGATCCAGGGCTCCGGCGCGGCGGTTGCGGCGGGTCTTTTCGGCGGGGTCAACAGCGCGGCGGTGTAGGCAAAATCGCCGAGGAGACTTTCATGCGCCCAATCACGCCGGAACTCGTGTTCGAGAGAAGTCACGACCGGCCCTTCCAGCTCGAACATCAGGTCGTGCCATTCATAACGGTATTCGCGGCCGAGATTCATGCCGCCCACCCAGGCATGCGCGCCGTCCACGAGATAAACTTTCTGGTGATCGGTCGAAAACCATGGGTTCAGAAAAGGATGCACGCGAACGCGGGAACCGTTTCGGAGATAGGAGACGATCGAGGAAGGCATGACGAAGTCCTCGGGCATGGGCGTGGCGGGCGGAATCAATCCCGCGGCCAGCGTGCCCATCTGATCCGAAATCACATGAACCCTCACCCGGGATGAGACTTGCTTGAGTTTATCAGCGATGGAAACCGCCACGTCGTCGCGGTCAAAAATGTAAATGTTCATGAAGACGTGGTTGGTGGCTTCGGCGATCGCCTGCTGGAGACGCGAATAAAAACGGTCGCCGTCAATGAGCAGGCGGATTGAGCCGTCTTCCTCGCGGGTGCCGGTGTAATGATTGAGCCATCTTTCCCAGTCGCCGAGGTCCATGCCATTGGTCTGAGCGAGCGGCGGGACGTCGGTAGCGGGCTTGGGCAGCGGCAGATGGATCACTTTGACGGCGGTTTCGACCCCCAAATCCGCCAGCCGCGCCATGCTGGAAACGGGATTTTTGAGAAGAGCGAGGCCGTGACTTTCAAAAATGAATGCGCCAACGCCCCGGACGGAATTCGCAAACCCGAATCCGCGCTCGGTCGTGTCATAAAGCGCCGCGGGCGACAGCCAGACGCACTGGTGCCGCTGCCGGTCGAGCAGCAACGGCTCCGTGAACCGGCTGGCGTTCGGGGCCATGATCAGAAAAAGCGTGTCGCCCGGATGGTCCCGGACCAAATGCTCCTCGATGCGCCGGGACAGGACGTCGAGGGTTTCCTCAATCGAATAACGATGGTCAATGATCAACCCACGAGGCGGTTCGCTGTTCAACGCGAACCGCGCGACGCCTTGCGCGTCCCGGTACAGGATGCGGTCCGAGAGGAACGCCTGATAATAGGCGCCGTGTCCGGGAGATTCCGGCGTCAACGTTTCCAGCAAATTCGTGGCGAGATTGCGCCATTCCGCGCCGGCAATGACCGTGGCCTTGCGCCAGCCGTGTTTGTCGAGTTCCGGTATCCGGGAAAGATTTTGTTTCCATCGCACCAGCGCGGAATTCACGCGGTAACCCTCGGTCGGTACCCGCAAATGACTCCAATCGGCGCTAAATTCCATCTCGTTGGAACCATTGTGGAAATAGAACCGTACATTGTCGCCCTTGACGAAAACCTGCGGCGCTTCCGCCGGAGGCGAAGTGAGATCCCGCCATTCGTCGAGGGACTGTTGTTTTGACGTTGCCGCCCTTGCGCTCATGCCAGCCGCGCCGACAAAAAATCCGGCCAGAAGGACGGCAACTCCAACGCGGGTCCCCGGGAGATGCCTCAATATCATTTTACTGGCTTGAGGATGCATTTGTTGCCGGAGATACGATGCTACGCGGACGGCATTGCGTGGGCAATCTTTCGATTTCAGGACGGCATTCGCAAAATGCGCCATTGAAATGAATGCGGTCCCGGGTTCCAGTATCAGGCGTTACGGCGAGACCACGCGGTAGAAGCGCGCGCGGTAATTGGTGGCCATGCGGTCGGTGAAGGTGAGCGACGAAATGACGGGTGTGAAATTCGTCAAATCAATCCACGGAACCGGATTGGCACCCAGGTTCGTGGTGGCCTGGATACGGTAGCCAAAATTGGTTTGAAAGGTGAGGGCGAAAGCGAAGCTGTTGGTGAGCCACTGATACGACCCGGTGAATTGGGCCGATGGAATTGGCAAATTTGTGGCGATCAAATCGGCGCCAAATTCGCTGGTGTCACCGCCGGCCGAGGTTGCGGTGGCGCTAAAAGATTGGCCGGTGTAGTTGGCCGTTGTGTTGGTGAAAATAAACTTCGCGTTGCCGGAACCGTCCGTGGTCACGCTGACCGTGCCGAAATAAAACCGGCCCTGGCCGTAACCGCTGGGATCCATGGCCGGATTGCGATAGATATCAACGAAGAACGCGCCGTTGGCCAGGCTGTTGAGGTTGCCGGTCACGACGGTCGCGGTTCCCAGACCGAAAGCGTTCGTGATAACCGGATAATTCTGGAGATTGTTAGGGCCGGTATCGGCGTCACCGGTGTCGTTCAGGATGACCCCGGCGTTGCTGAGATCGATACCGAGATTGGTGTTGCCGAAAATGGAGTTGCCGCGGATGGCATCGTTGGTGGTGGCCGAATCGAACAGCAGGACGCCCTTGACACTGCTGAAAGCGATGACGTTCCCCGCACCCGGGCTGGTGCCCCCGATGAAATTGCTGGTAGCCCCCGATTGCAATTCAACGTTTGCGCCATAGAAACTTCCGGTGCCGTTGCCGAGGCCGTTGGTGCCGGTGATATCGGTCCCGATGAAATTGCCCTCGACGGTATTCCCGCTGGTGCCGGCATCGCTAAGAGATACGCCATACTGCAAATTCGCGGAGACAAAGTTGGCGGCCCCGGGAGCAGTGCCGCCAATGAAATTGTCGGTGGCCCCGCCTGACACGACAATTCCGGCAAATGTATTGGGCACGGCAGTCCGGCCATCGACTCCAATCCCAACCAGATTTCCCTGAACCACGTTTCCGCTCGTGCCCGCATTACCAATCGCGACGCCGATATAATTCCCGGAAATAACATTACGCGCGGTGAGGGTCGTGCCGCCGATGGTGTTGAAAGTTGCCCCGTTTAAAATGGTCATGCCGGCAAAACTGTTCGGGACGGCATTTGACCCGCTGGCATCGGTGCCGATGAAATTACCCTGAACCATATTGGCCATCGTGCCGGGATCGGTAAGCCGAAGCCCTTCGTCGTCGTTTCCTGAAATGACATTGCGCGCACCGGTCATGGTACCGCCGAGCATATTATTTGTGGAACCGTCGGCGCAAACCAGGCCCCAATAATTGGGCACTGCCGTCAATCCGTCCACGCCGAGACCGATATAGTTTCCCTCGACCACATTGCCGCTCGTGCCGGGGCCGGTGACGAGCACGCCGTAGTCGTAAGTAAGGATGTTTCCCGAAATGACATTACGCGCGCCGGCCACGATGCCGCCGATCAGGTTGGAGCTTGAGCCGGTATCAATCGTCACACCCGCGACCGTGTTCGGCAGCGGGTTCATTCCAGTGGCGTCCGTGCCGATGAAATTTCCCTGCACCGTGTTGTTAACCACCTGGGAGCCGCGCATCAGGATGCCGCTGCCCGGATTTCCGGAAATAACATTGCCCGCTCCGGCGTTCGTGCCCCCGATGAGGTTATGACTCGCGCTGGCCACCAGAAAAACGCCGCCCAGAACATTTGGAACCGGGTTGGATCCGTTGGCATCTGTGCCGATGTAATTGCCAAGCACAACATTGCCGATCGTGTTCGAGTCGGTGATGAGGACACCGTATTGTGAATTCCCGGAAATCACGTTCCGGCTGAGCGCGTTTGTGCCGCCGATGATATTTCCGCTCGCCCCCGCGGCGATGAGAATTCCCTGAAACGCGTTCGGCGCCGCGTTGGATCCGTTGGCATTGACGCCAATCCAGCAGCCCGAAATGGTATTGTTCGTCGCATCCGGGTAGAACAACGTGATGCCGTTCCAATTAAAGCCGGTGAAACAAATGTTCTTTACCTGATTGCTGGCAGAGTAAATCAGCAAGCCGGTGTCTGATGTGAACGTTTCCGGCAGGATCTGTGAGCCATCCACGACGATGAGCGGTTTGCCCGCAAAACCCGGTTGCGTGGAGCCGTCAATCACCATGCCGTTGGCTGCCAGTGGCGGCAGCATGCCGGTGAGATGGATATTGAAAACACCGTTGCTGTATCCAGGATCGCTGGTTGGAATGTTGAATTTGACCGGCGACCCGGGATGGTCGGTTGCATAGTAAAGCGCGGCCCGCAGGCTGTTCGAGCCAAAGTCGGCGGTGGTGGTGACCACGTTGGTCAGCGGCACCGGCGGGCCGTAGAGAAATTTCAACGCCGCGCGGTCTCCCGGACTGAGACAGTAGTTGCCCATGCGAAATTGATAGCGCGGAAAATAAGGCGGCCTCGGCTGTTGCGTGGCGGCGGTGCCCGGGTTGGTCGAATCAAAATCCCAACCCAAATGCATCACCGACTCGAAATCGTAAGGGCCGTTGGTGACACTGCCCGGATCCGGGGTGAACCAGAAAAGGTTGGTGGCGCCAGCAATGTGGTTCGTCAGCACCACGATAAAATTGGTGGCATCAGGCCGGATGTTTTCATGCGTGAACCCGAACGAATGTCCCATCTCATGGCAAACCTGCGCGCGGCTCAGGCTGGCGACGGAGACAATTTGCGGATTGGTGGAACTGGAGACGTTGTCAAAACCGTTGGTATTGTAGGTGAAGAGCACCCAATGTGTCTGGTTGGTATGCGGAACAAACTGGACCCCGGCGGCCAATTGCCATTCGCGCAGCCCATTGAGATAGGTATTGGTTTGCGCGGAGGAGAGTGAATTCGTGAAAGCGTATGGCACAATGCCGCCCGGCCAGGGGACATTCGCCGGCGAAGTGTTGGTGTAAAAATTGCCGGCCAGGACCGGACCCGCGGCCGGCAGCCAGAATCCGCAGGTCACCAATAAAGCGAACAAACTCCGCACCAGGTCTGGGGCATGACACCGGGGTTCTGCTCCTGATTGAATTACCACCTATCAGTTATAAACTGCACAAATGCTTTTTTCAAGCGGAGGTTATACTCGATTATTTTCACATCCCGAACCGGGAAATTATCCCAGTTTTTTCCTGAACTCCGCGCAGGCCCGGCTCACGTCCGGTGCATCCAGAATAGCCGACACCACGCAAATGCGCCGCGCTCCCGCCGCCAGCACGTCGCCCAGATTTTTCAGGTTGATGCCGCCGATAGCAAACCAAGGGAGGTCCACATTGGCCGCCGCCCAACGGACATACTCGATGGTCACCGGTTTTGCCGACGGTTTGGTGCCGGTCGCATAAACCGGCCCGATGGCAATGTAATCGGGTTCGGCCGCCAGCGCCCGCTTCGCCTGTTCCGGCGAATGCGTGGACAGGCCGATTTTGAGTTGAGAGTTGAGGGTTGAGAGTTGAGAGATATGAGTATGGCCGGCGTCAAAAAAATCCTCCTGGCCAAGGTGGCAAAGGTCCGTGCCGAGGTCGCGGGCGATTTCCACGTAATCATTGATGACCAGTCCGACGTTGGCGCGGTGCGTGACCGCCAGGATTTTTTCCGCCATGCTCCGGATTTCATCCGGCGTGGATTTTTTGGCCCGGAGCTGGATCAAGTCACTGCCGCCGTCACAGAGCTGTTGCGCAACGGCTTCCGGCGCGCGGCCATGCAAATAGGCCATGTCCACAAACGTGTAAAGCCGGCAATCGGCGAGTGGTTTCATTATCAACCACGAAATACACGAAACACACGAACGGGGCACTCATTTAATGATTCAAGCCGGTTTCGGCCTGACTTCGTGTAATTCGTGTGTTTCGTGGTTACATTTACCTTGTCCATTCAAATGCCGTCCGCCAGAACCATTCGCTGTGCGAGACCAAACGGATAAGGACATTTTGCAGGGAAGGCGTGAGCATCATTCGCTGCAGCCATTTTGCCCACATGAGCCGCCGTGCAAACGCGGCATCACACCGTTGGGCTGCCGTTCGACTGGCTTCCGTCCACGAAATCCCGCCGCGGCTCCACGCGGCCAGCGGTTCGATGGCCAGCTCGGCGGATTCGAATGCCATGGACATCCCGTTGCCGGTCACGGGCGGAATCATGGTGATGGCGTCGCCAACGCAACATGCATCGCGCGCGGCTGCGTGTTGCGGTCGCAACGAGATTCCGGCCACGGCGCAAAATGAATTTTCTTCAAATTCCGCCGCGGCCAGCCGTTGGTTCAACGGAGAACCGGCCTGGCCGCGCAGCCATTCGCGCCAGTTTTGCGGCGACCCGCTCATACCCGCGCGCCGGCGAAACAATCCGCAAATGTTCACCGCGCCGCCGTTAACCCGGCACAGGCCGACATAGCCCCGCGGCGAAACATGCATTTCCAGATCGGCCGTCAGCGGAACGTTGCGCGCGTGGACCTTCAGTCCAAACCAGCGCCAGCCATTCTCCGTTGGCCGCAGATGCCGGCCGGTCGCGCGCACGACGCCTTCAGGCTGGAGTTCAGGTTTTGGCCTGTCGGAACCTGTTGAAGCGTGAACTCCACCGGCAGGCCAGCGCTGGCCGGCGCACAATTCGCCACCGAGCTTTTGAAATTCGTTCGCGAACAACTGGTCCAGCGTGAACCGCGAAAGGCAAATCGCCGGAGCCGGCAAGGACCGTGGAGGGGTGGATCGCGTCGCTGAAAAAAAAGCCGCGGTGCGGGCATTTACGGCGCCGGCGCGTTCGAATAATTCCCGCAGGCCAAGCCGGGAGAGTGTTTCCTGGCCGCGGCCGCTGATGAATTCGCCGCAAACCCGATGACGGGGATAGTGCCCGGCCTCCCAGACGGTCACCGGCACACCGCGCTGCCGCAGACCGATACCGAGCGTCAACCCGGCCAATCCGCCGCCGACAATCGTGATGGGTTTTCCGGTCATGCGTTCATTGCATTCGCTGCGCGATAAACACATGGCTGAAAAATCCCGAGCGCCGTTCGGTCAATTTCCAATCGCTGCTCGCCGGCCACAATGCCGAAAGCTCCCGGCCCGAAAATCCCGCACGCACGCTCACGGTCGCGTCGTGCCGGGTCACGGAGTTGCAGCCAATCACCCAAAGCAAACGGCAACATAATAAAGGCCGGAAAGAGCGGCGCGGTTCAATCGCAACGAACAAGCGCGCGCGTTCGGCGATGGCCCGAAACAGTTCCGCCAGCCGCGCGTCGTTAAAATGGTGGAGAAACAGGTTTGCGACCACGACGTCCAATTTTGCGGTGGGCAGCCAGTCGAAAACATCTGCCACCGTCACTTCTGCCTGCCAGCCGAGCGGGGGGAACGCCGCGAGAGTTGGCGAACTTGCAACCGGGCGGTTGTCGAGCAGCGTCACATTCATATGCGGCCAACGAGACGAAAGTATTTTTGCAACGCGCACAGAAAATTGACCGTCACCCGCACCGAGATCGGTGATTTGTTGGGGCGCCAGACCGTTGGCCGCGGTTTGCAGTGCTTCCGCCATGATGACATGGTTGCGCATCCAGGCATTGATGCGGAGCAAATCGTGGCGGGAGTGGACGGCGCGCGGATCGCCAATCGGCAACGTATCAAGCAATTCAGGCTGGACGATGCGGTTCATGGCCATGATGCGTGGTGCGTGAAACGTGAATTCCTCATAGTCAGTTTTTCACGCATCACGTTTCACGTTTCACCTCACGTTTTTCCCACCTCCAGCAGCGCGCCGTGACAACTGAAGCCCGCCCCGAACGCCGACATCCACCACAGACCATCCGGCACGGCATCGTGCAGGGCGCGTTCGAGCACAAACAGCACGGTTGGACTGCTGATATTACCGAACTCGCGCAGGATCGCGGTGCTGTGGCGCACGTCCGATTCGGTCAAATCGAGCTTGTCACGCAGCGCCTGCAACACATCGCGCCCGCCGGTATGCATGATCCAGCCGGCCACCTGGTCCCGTTTCACGCCCGCTGAAGCGAGGGCGCCGACCAGAAGTTTTGCGGCTTCGTCACCGGCGATTTGCGGGACCTCCGGCAGCAGAATGTTTCGCAGCATGCCGCTCTTGTGACGGAAACGCAGTGTGTCACGTTTGTCCGGTGCGAGGCACGACGAACCGGATTTCCATTTGACGCTGCGCCGGTTCGGTTGCGGCTTGGCAGCGAGCACCGCCGCGCCAGCACCGTCGCCAAACAAACAGGCGCTCACCAGCACGCCGGGATCGTCATCGAGGTAAAACGCCGCGCTGCAAACTTCGACGCAGACGGACAGGACTTTTTTTGCGCGTTGGGCGGCGAGAATGGCCTCGGCGGCGCGCAAATTGGGCAATGCCGCGCCGCAACCTTGTCCTACCAGATCGAGCGTGAAAACATCCGCGCGCAGGCCAAGTCGTTCCCCGACATAGCTCGTCAGGCCCGGGCACAAATAACCGGTGCAGGTGCTGATGAGCACGGCGTCAATTTCAGCGGGGACACAGTTTGCGTCCTGCAGCGCGCGTTCGGCAGCTTCGACCGCAAGTGCGGGCGCATGCAGGGCAAAACGGGCCTGTAACGCGTCCGGGGTCAAATCAAACGCTTCCGTCAGCGGATTGAGCGCCAAGTGGCGCGAGGCGATTCCATTTTCGCCGCAGAGAATTTTTTTGAGGATGGCCCGGGAACGCGGGGCCAGTCGCAAGAACGGCACAGAATCCTGAAGCGCCTCCCAACATTCCCGCTGCGCATACCGGTGCGCCGGTGCAGCGGTTCCAAGTCCTATAACAAACATGCGTCACCTTAATGCGCGGTTTGCCGGTGCGCCACTTCAATGAGTGAGATGCCGGAGAAACCAGTTTGTTCCAGCCGGTGGAGCGCG
>Ga0265338_10002819_pt1 | contig 25378 bp, 20 predicted proteins | sample 42126metaG_FD_193579 | JGI IMG/M metagenome (GOLD analysis project Ga0265338, IMG submission 193579) | Rhizosphere microbial communities from Carex aquatilis grown in University of Washington, Seatle, WA, United States - 4-21-26 metaG | ecosystem: Host-associated > Plants > Roots > Rhizosphere... | reverse complement strand
CAGGATGTGGATGCTGTGCCCGGCGATGGCGCCGACGGTCACCGCATAGATACTGAGCGGCCACGCAGCGCCGACGGCAAGGTAGGCCCACAGCACCCGCGACCAGCGGCGCGATCCGGTGCGGCCGTCCGGGAACAGCAGGATAACCAGCGCGAGCGCCACGATGGCCGGGTAGGCCAGGGGGTCAAGGAACAGCGACGCCGGGCCTAGCGGCCACGTTCCGTGCCGGAGGCGGTAGTCGGCGACCGCGTAGTGCACGCTGTCGGTACTGAGCACGAAACACGCCGCGATGCCGAGGAACAGCCAGCCGAGCAGGTTGCGCGGCTGATGCCAGGCGACCACCAGGCCGACTCCCGCGCAGGCCACGGCGATCACCAGCGCCGCTGAGTCCGCCCATACCTCGCTGGCCGTGAGCTGGCGGGCGGCGGCGCACAGCGGTAGGTAGGCGGCGAGCAGCACGAGCACCAGGACGCCCAGGGTCATAGCCCTAGCCCTGGCCGGAGACTTCAGGCGGAAGCGGCGGCCCGTGACTTTCGTTGTCATCGGCCCCTGCCCGGCCGCTGGCTGCACCTCTGCCATGTGCGCCACGCTACGCCCGGACCGTTCCGGGAACGTTACCGCTTGTCGCCGAACCCTCTCAACGAGGCCGCAGATCACCAGCTGGGCGTGACGCGGCCGTTCTCACCCACGCGCCGGGTCCCTGGCAAAGTGCAGCTGCAGGCTTAGGTGAGTGCGTAGCCGCGGCGCCGGTAGTGGCAGAGCCGGGCCTGGTACTGGCGTCGCCGGCGCCAGCGGGACCAGGACCAGACGCGCCCGGGGTTGGGTGCGTTCCGCTGGATCAGGCTGTTCAGCAGGCGGCGGATTTCGGGTAACGTGTAGCCGATCATGCCGGGGTCGCTGGTTCCGGCCCCCTTTTTTTGGCTTGGGCCCGGCTGGCGGCGAGCCAGGCCAGGGCGAGCATGGACAAGGTGATGTGGGCGTACCAGGCCCGCCAGGAGCGGACCTGGTAGTGATCCAGCCCGGCCTCGCCTTTAGCTTGCTGGAAGCACTCCTCGATATGCCACCGGCTCCCGGCGGTCCAGGCCAGGTCGGCGGTGCTGGACCGGCGGGGCCCGTAGCAGGTGTAGTAGGCGATCTCGGCCGGGTCGCTGAGGGAGCGGCGGGCCAGCAGCCAGTGCCCGCGGCCGGGCCGCCAGCTGGTCCGGACCGCGATCCGGGTCCAGTCGAACTCCCGTGGGCCGTGCGCTCCGGCCCCCGTTGAGAGCCGCTGCCAGGCCCGGGCCGGCGCGGCCGGGATCAGCGCGTCGGCCCGCTGCTCACCGTCAGGCATGGTCAGCGTGTCGCTGCACCGGATGGCCATCACATAGGACACGTCCTGGCCCTCCAGCCAGGCCTGCAGGTACTTGGCCTGTCCGTAGGTCTCATCCGCGGTGAACCAGCCGAACGGCACCCCCGCCGCGATCGCCCGGCTGATCATCGCCTGCGCCTGCCGCGGCTTGGTGGTGAACTCCACGTCCTCAGGGATGCTCGCCGCCCGGCGCCGGTCCGCCTCTTCGGCCCAGGACTGCGGCAGGTACAGTTCCCGGTCGATCAGCGCGTGCCCGTGCTCCGAGGCGTAGGCCAGGAACACCCCGACCTGGCAGTTCTCCGTCCGCCCGGCGGTCCCGGAATACTGCCGTTGCACCCCCGCGGACCGGGTGCCCTTCTTCAGGAACCCGGTGTCATCAGCGATCAGCACCCCGTCCGGGTCACCCAGCCGCTCCACCACATAGCCCCGGATGTCATCGCGGACCCCGTCCACGTCCCAGTCCGCGCGGCGCAGCAGCCGCTGCATCCCATCCGGGCTGACCTCGCCGGCCCATTCCGCCAGCGTCCACCCGTTCTTCCGCTCCAAGCCCGCGACCAGCCCGGACACATACTCCCGTACCCGGGCTCGCGGCTCGGCACGCGCGAACCGGCCTGCGATCCGCTCCTGCACCTGGTCCAGCTCGGCAGCGATAAGGTCCGCCATCATGCACTCAATGATCCCTCACGGATCAGGTAAGTGCCGTTGCAGTACTAAGCGTCAGTCCACGAGGTGAGATCAATCGGCTTCTATAGTACGGGCGTGGCCGCCGAGTCGGCGGCGCGAGCAGCCCAGCGGGCACGCCTTGAGGATGTGAGGAGAGTCCTCGCGCGCCCACAGGGTCGCCACAAGATCGCCAGGCGACGCCCTCATGACCAACTGTTTAGGAGGTCTCCGACGAGACGGGTCTATCTCACGAACGGTGTTTCCGGCCGGGTTGGGTTAGTAGGTCTCGGCGGCCGGGAACCGGTCGCCGAAGGTGATGGCGAAAGCGTTGAGAGCCGGCTTCCATCGGATGGCCCACTTGGTGCGGCCGGTTCCGGTCGGGTCGAGAGACCGGGTGACCAGGTAGAGGCACTTTAGCGCCGCCTGCTCGGTGGGGAAGTGGCCGCGGGCCTTGATCGCCCGCCGGTACCGGGCGTTCAGCGACTCGATGGCGTTGGTTGAGCAGATCACCCGGCGGATCTCGATGTCGTAGTCCAGGAACGGGATGAACTCCTCCCAGGCGTTCTCCCACAGCCGGATGACCGCCGGATACCGGGTGCCCCACCGTTCGGCCAGCTCGTCCAGCGCAGCCCGGGCCGCAGCGGCGTTCACGGCGGTGTAGATGGGCTTGACGTCGCGCTTGAGGGCGTCCCAGTCGCGCCGGGAGGCGAGCCGGAAGGTGTTGCGGATCAGGTGGATGATGCAGGTCTGCACCGTAGTGAGCGGCCAGACGTTGCCCACGACCTCGGGCAGGCCTTTCAGCCCGTCGCAGACCAGGAAGAACACGTCTTTGACGCCGCGGTTGCGGATGTCGGTCAAGACAGCCATCCAGAATTTCGCGCCCTCACCGCCGGTGCCCGCCCACAGTCCGAGGATGTCTTTCTCCCCGTCGAGCGTGACGCCGATCGCGGCGTAGACCGGCCGGTTGGCGACCTGGCCGTCCCGGACCTTGACCACGATGGCATCCACGAAGATCGCCGCGTAAACGCCGTCGAGAGGCCGGTTCTGCCAGGCCTGCATCTCCTCGATCACCTTGTCAGTGATCCTCGAGATCGTCTCCTTCGATACCGAGGCCCCGTAGATCTCCGCGAAGTGCGCCGAGATCTCACCCGTGGTCAGGCCCTTGGCATACAGCGACAGCACCATCTCATCGACCCCGGTCAGCCGCCGCTGCCGCTTGCGGACGATCTGCGGCTCGAACGTCCCGGCCCGATCCCGCGGCACCTCGACGCCGACCTCACCAGTGCTCTCGGTCAGCACCGTCTTGACCCTGGTGCCGTTTCGCACGTTCCCGGCCGCGTTGCCCGCCGGCCCGTGTTTCTCATGACCCAGGTGCTCGCTCAGCTCCTGGTTCAGCGCGGTCTCCAGCACCGTCTTGGTCAGCTGCTTCAGCAACCCATCCGGCCCGGTCAGCGACAGGCCCTGCTCCCGGGCCCGGCGCACCAGGTCCTCCGCCACCCGCTCCTCAGCGGTCGGCTCCGTCTTGATCTTCTTCTTCGTCACATCGTCCAGTGTCGCGGTCATCACGGCACCTCTCCCGCCAAGCCCCAAGGCTCAGCGCGATCGGGGCCGGAAACACCGTTACGGGGACAGTCCCCGTCGGCCGACCGGTGTCCTGGCGGTCATTCGCTGCGCAGGATCTGGCCGGCGTGCAGGCGCGCGGCGCGCCGCTGGGGCCAGGCGGCCAGCGCGTTCGCAGCCAGGAGGGCAGCCGGGGCGATCAGGAGCAGGGCAAGGAGGGCCACCGGCGGGTGGTAGGCCAGGGGGGTGAAACCGGCCACCGTGCGCCAGATGGCCCGGCCGAGCGCAATGCCCAGCGGCACCCCGAAGATCAGGCCGATCAGGGCCAGCAGGCTGGCCTGGGTCGTGACCACCAGCCGCACCTGCGGCCGGGTCATCCCGAGCGCCCGGAGCACCGCCAGGTCGTGACGCCGGCGGCGGACCGCCATGGACAGGGCGTAACCGACGGCGCTGATGGCCAGCAGGGCCAGGAAGGCGCTCAGCGCGACCGGCAGCAGCTCCAGGTCCTGGATCTCCTGGACCTCGGGGATCGGATCCGGTGGCGTGAAGGTGAAGGCCTTGCCGCCCGGGATCGCCGCCGCCACCGCGTCGAGCCGGCGCGCGACGGCCTGGACGTCTGCGCCCGCCCGCAGCGACACGGTCGCGGCGTGGAACTTGAACCCGTAGTGCGCGCCGCTGAAGATGCGGTTATACCCCGCAGGAGTGAGCCAGGCCCCATCCGCGTACCCGTTGTGCGGTCCCGGGGGAACGAAGCCGATGCCGGTAACCCGGACGGCCTTCGAGATGGGGGTACCGCCGGTCAGCCGGACCACGGAGCCCGTCTTCGCGTGCATCTCCTGAGCGGTCGTCGGGGCCAGCACGATCTCGTCCGGGCTGGCGGGCATCCGCCCGGCCGTGAGCACGACCGCCGGCCGCTTGCCGCCCACGGGGGCGTAGGTGAAGCTCTCGATCGAGACCTGGCCGGACTGCGCGCCGCCGATGCGGGCGTCGTCGACCCCGGTCACGTCCCGGTCGGCGGCCACGGCGCGCAGCACCCGGCTGGCCGGCCCGAAATCCTGCCCGTTGTAGCCGAAGAACGTGGTCAGCTGCCACGTCTGCCCGAACCGGGCCGGGTGGCTGGCCGCATCGGAGACCCCGGCCGAGAAGGTGAACGCCGCCAGCACCCCCAGTACGCCGACCACGGCGCCCACCAGGGCCGACCGGACGGGCACGGTGGAGCGCCCGCGGCCGGGCTCGACCGCGAACCGGGCCCCCACCACCAGGGGAACCGGGAAGTTCATCGCGGCCAGCGTCCCCACGATGGTGGACCGGCGCTGCGGCGCCTGCCGCCGCCCCACGGCCAGCGCGACCGCCGCCGCAGCCGCCGAGCCGGCCAGCACCAGCACGGGCACCAGGACCCACCCGGGGCCGAGCACGACCCAGTCCGCTTCGATGCCGGGGTGCGGCTCGGCGATAGAAGCCAGGCCGATCGGCATCCACCGCGAAGCCACGATGGCGCCCGCCACGCCCAGCGTGCCGCCGGCCACCCCGGCCAGGGCGGGTCCGGCACAGGCGGCCGCGACGGCCTGCGTCCGGGTCATGCCCAGCGCCTGGAGTACCTGGAGATCGGCCACCGTGGCTGAGGTGTACCGGGCGATCGACTGGCCGATCAGGAACAGGGCCGCGGCCAGCGCCGCGAGCCCGAAGGCCAGCAGGCAGGCGGCCTCGTACGCCGACACCCTGTGCATGGGATCGCCGATTTGCTGCAGGTTGTCCCAGACGTCGATGTCCGACCGCCCCGTTACCCGGGCCAGGTCGGCCCGGAAGGCCGGAATCGCGGCCTGGCCGCCTTTGAGCCGGACCAGTGCGTTGATGTAGGCCTGCCCGTTCGTGCCCATCATGTTGGCCCGGTACCGGGTGAACAGGGCGGGCGTCGTGATGATGCCACCGGGCGACCCGGGCGTGTCAGCGTCCAGACCCCACGGGGTACGGCCCACGCCCACGATCCGGGCCCGGATCTTCGGGCCGAGAGGCGGCCCGGTGGATCCGTCGTACCCCTGGTTGGCCTGCTGCACGCTGGCCAGTTCCAGCACCAGCCAGTCCCCCACATGCTTGCCGGAGGTGGCGGCGAACTTGGGCGTGACGACGACCTCATCGGCGCGGCGCGGGTTGAACAGCCGTCCGGCCACCATGACGGGCCGCTCGATGGTGCGGGTCATCTGGTCGTCGGCCAGCGGGAACCCGGTGCTGGCCGCAGGATATCCCTGGGCCTCGTTCCCGAACACCACCGGGAACCTGGTCAGCGCGGCGACTTCGGGCAGGGCGGCGACCTTGGCCCAGTCGAACCCCGGCTGGTTGGGCAGCACCGTGACGGTCGCGGGCAGCGTGCGGGCCCAGAGCCGGTCGAACGCGGTCTGGCCGCGGCGCGCACCTGCAATGGAAGCCAGAACGGTCGCGGTGGCCAGCGCGATGAGCAGGGCCAGGACAGCCAGTGACCGCCAGCGTCTGAGCCCGTCCAGGCGCAACCAGGTCAGCGTGATCAGCATCTCCGGCCAAACCCGTCGGCCCACGGCCCGATGAACCCCCCGGCATCCATTCTCACGAGTAGAAGGCATGCTGGGTCCCGTCGGCAAGGATGCAGGAACGACCGGCTCATGGTGGCTACCCCCACCCAGGGCGGTGTAGTGGCCTCCCCGACGGCCACGGCCCGAGCCCTGGAGTGTGCCCATGACGGGCGAATTGCAGCCAGCCGGGGACAACGGCATAAGCCCTGTCCCCCGCGAGGAGCCGCGCGTCTTTTAAGAGATACCAGGGCTGAGCACGGCGTCATCGCCTTGGTCTGGCGCGGCTGGGCGCGCTCCGGGTGGGGCTGTAACTGGCGCTCGAACCGGTGACGCTCGGATCAGCGGGGAGTGGCTGCCCGGGCCGGAGCGGCACCGGGAAGTCTTGGCGGGCGGCGTCTCCTGGCCTCCGGGCGGCGGCCGGGGTCTGGTCGGGCCGGACTGGCCTGCACAGCGCGGTGGCGCCGGCCTTCGTCTGGCTGAGCCTGGCGTAGAGATACTCGGCTGCCTGTCTGGCCGCAGCGGCCTGCGCGGCGTGCTCCTGCGCCTGGCGCAGCTCGCCGACCGCCGTGGCCAGTCCCACGAGGTTCGCGGCCAGGGTGACCGCTAAGGGCATGGCGCCGTCGGTGTCCCGGTCGGCCATCGCCAGGAGCCTCGCCGCAGCGCGCAGCCCGTCCCCCGCACTGGTCCGCCGTGGGATCTTCCCGTAGGTCATGCGGGCGGCGCGATCATAGGTGTCGGCGGCGCGGCGCAGCGCCGGGTCCCGGATCGCTCGGGCTGCCGCGTGGAATGTGGCGGCCGCCGCCCAGGCCGTATCGGCGGCCGCGGCCGGGTCCTCTCCGGCGCTGCGCCGGATGTGCCAGGTTGCCTACGGCGTCGTGTTCGCCATCGCGGACAGCGACCTGCCGGACGGGACCCTCGGCGCCCGAGCAGCGACGATCACGAGCCTGCTGATGCTGGGAGTTCCCGAGACGCGTGCAATCGCTCTCGTGGGCGACCAGCCCTGACCCGCAGCACCCGGGCGGAGCCGCGGATCGTCCTGCTCCGGACACGACATCGCCACCGCACCCCGCCAAGAATCCGGTGAGAACAGTGTGATCGCGACGATGCCGACGGGTCTTTAGCCGAGGGTGCCTGCCGCTCAGCCCGGATCGCGCTCGCTGAGGTCAGAAAAATCGCGCGGCCTTGCGCCGTTCGCGGTATGCGCGCAGGTTGAGCGCGCTGGCACAGGCGGCGGTGTCGAACCAGGTTCGGCTGCAGGCGGTCTCGTCGTGAACGCCGTCGCTGCCTGGGTTCCCGGCCTGGGGCCGCTGGAGTCGGCAATCATGACGGTGATCTGGGGTACCGACCGGTCGCTGAGCGTCCGGGTGGTGCGCGAGCGCATGGACTACTAGTCCGCCGACGGCGAGGACCCGGCCTACACGACCGTCATGTCCGTGATGGTGATCCTCTGGCGGAAAGGATTCCTGGACCGGGCGAAATGCCCAGGGGCCGGGCACGGGAGAGCCTGGCGGTACGCGGCCCACATCAGCCGCGAAGACCACCTCGCCACCGTCATCCGTCAAGCACTTACCTGCACACCCGACCCCGCGGCCGTCCTGCGCCGAGCCACCCTGTAGACGCGGAGATGTCGCGCCCCGCACTCGCGATGCCCGGACATCGTGGCTGAGCACGCCGTCATCGCCTTGCTGTGGCGCGGCTGGGCGCGGCTAACTACGGGTGAACGTGACGTGGGTGACGCCGCTCGGGGAGCTAACCGACTCGATGGCGAACTGCTCCTCCAGGCCCTCCAGTCCGTCCCAGAGGGACTCGCCGCGGCCGAGGAGGATCGGCACGAGTGCGATGTGCATGTGGTCGATCAGGCCGGCGGCGAGGAACTGGCGGACGGTGGCCGGGCCGCCGCCGATGCGGACATCGAGGCCACCCGCGGCCTCCTTGGCCGCCGCGAGCGCCTGCGCCGGGCTGGCGTCGATGAAGTGGAAGGTGGTGCCGCCCTTCATCTCGATCGAGGGCCTGACGTGATGGGTGAGCACGAAAACGGGGGTATGGAACGGCGGCTCCTCACCCCACCAGCCCTTCCACTCCTCGTCGGTCCACGGTCCGCGCTGCGGGCCGAACTTGTTACGCCCCATGATCTCCACGCCGATGCCCGGCCCCCAGCTGCTCGCGAAGGCGTCGTCGATGCCGGTGCTCCCGCCTTGCTGGCCCTGCATGACGTGAAATGAACGGGTGCCCATGAACCATCGCACCAGCCGCTGGCCGGCATGCCCGAAGGGTGCCTCCAGACTCTGGTCAGCACCGGCGCCGAAGCCATCGAGCGAGACGGACATGTTGTGAACACGAACAAGTGACATGACGGGCAGACCTCTCTGGTCGAAGCTGAGTTCATCGGTGCTCATGGTGTGGTCGTAGCCAGGATTGCCTTCTCGACATCTGAGCACCCTAGACACCTGAGCACCGGCGAACGGGTGGTTAGCCCCGCCGGGTTCGCCCTGGGCATGGAGGACGAGCCCGGCGTCATGACCCAGGTGGCGACCTTCCGTGGCCTGAAACTCCGGATCCGCGACCGCGTGCTCCGTGAGGCCGCCGCCCTGTGAGGCGGGTCGTGACTGCTCTGGGACGGCTCACCGGCCGGGACCCGCACGCGTGGGAGCGTTAGGCGTAGGTCTTGACCTCGGAGATGGCTGCGGGGCGACGTGACCGCTGCTTTGCGGCACGAGTGGCCCAGGCTGGAGCGGGACCGGAAAATCAAGCCGGGCTGCGTCTCCGGGCTTGCGGATGGTCTGGGCCGGCCGCGCCTGGGTGGGGATGCCCAGCGCAGCGGCGCCCGCCCTCGACCGGCTGAGCGCGGCGTGCAGGCCTTCGGCCGCCTTCCTCGCTGCTGCCGCCTGCGCCGCGTGCTGCTGCGCCTGGCGCAGCTCGCTGACCGCCCCGGCCAGCCTGACGAGGCTCGCCGCCAGGTGAAGCGTGGTCGGCGTGGTGTCCGCCTCGCTGCTGCCTGCCATGGCGAGGAGCCTGGCGGCGGCGCGGAGCCGGTCTCTGTGGTCCGGTACGGGATCTTCCCGTAGGCGGCCCGCGCGGCTGCGTGCGTTATTCCTCACGGGAAAGCGGCTTCGGCTCGCGGCGGACAGGACCCTAGACAAGTCCTATCCTTGCAGGCCAAAGGCACTTTTCATGAAACAAACGCCCCGGGCTCACCCGGGCGAAGCCCGGGGCTAGACGGCGTCGACGCTTGCGGCGAAGCCGAGAATGGCCTTCGCCAGCTCGTCCGGGGCCTCCATGGCGGCGTAGTGGCCCACGCCGTCGAGTGACACCGAGCTGACTCCGGCCCCCGCGGCCCGGGACATGGTGCCGGCCGTGAAGGAGCCTCCGCCTGCGCCGACCGCGAGTACGGGCGCAGTCAACCCGGGCGTCTCCGCTAGAGCCTTGATTTCGGGGCCTTCCCGCAGCATCGACTGATAGAGGCCGGCCGCTCCGCGCCAGCCGCCGGGGCGCGAGTAGGTGCGGGCGAACTCGTCGATGTCGGCGTCGGTGATCGCTCCAGGGGTCGCGCTCATCGCCGGGAACGCGAATTGTCCCAGGAACTCGCGCTCGCGGCCGGCGAGCAGCATCTCCGGGATGCCGGGCGCGGCGAGAACGCCGATGTACCAGGTGCCCCCGTGGGTGACGTCGGCCAGCATCTCCAGACCGAACCCGGGCAGCCCCATCTCGATGGCGCTGAGACTGAGCACGTCCTGCGGATGCGTGGCCGCCAGGCGGAAGACCGCCGCCCCGCTGATGTCCTGCCCGGTGAGGTGAACCGGGCCGACATTGAGCTGCCCGATGAGAAGGTGCAGGTCTTCGGCTGACGTCGTGCTGTCATACTCGCCCGGCTCGTTGCCGGAGTCACCGAAGCCGCGCAGGTCGACGGCGAAGACGCGGTGGCTGGCCGCGAGCAGCGGGATGAGCTTCCGGAAGGCCCACCAGGTCTCGGGAAACCCGTGGACCAGCAGGACCGGAGATCCGCTGGTTCCCGCCGCGACGTAGTGCAGCCTGGTCCCGTTGACCTCCGCATAGTGGTGCGTGATCCCCGGCAGCGCGGGACCATCTGGCGTGACGTCCATGTCTTCTCCTTGCTTGGACAACCTGGGTGTCATTGACACTAGCCAACCTGGTTGTCACTGTCCAATCGCTGCCGTAGTCTTCTGCCATGTCCCGCTCTGGCGCCGACCTCGCCCTGCTCCTGCTCGGAGGCTTCCGCTCGATGGTGGACGCCGCGACAGCCGAGCTGACCCGCCGCGGCCACGAGGATGTGCGTCCCGTCCACGACTTCGCGATGCGGGCCATCGCCGCGGGCGCCGGCAACGCCTCAGAACTCGGCCGCCGCCTGTCAGTCTCCAAGCAGGCAGCGGCGAAAACTATCGTGGTGCTGCAGGAGCGCGGATACGTGACACGCGACACAGACCCCCGCCACGCCCGCCGCATGCGCCTTCAGGTCACTCCGCTCGGCTTCGAGGTGCTGCGCCAGGGTGAGGCGATCTTCGACGAGCTGCGCGATCAATGGGAGCGGCAGATCGGCCCCGCCCAGCTCGAGAACCTTGAGACGCACCTGGCAGCGCTGGTCGGCGATCAGCCCGTGCGCTTCGACACAGCCGGCTGGATGTCGCGAGACCTCGGCGAGCCGGCCTAGATGAACTGGCCCGTCCGGCTTCAGCCGTCCCGGGCGATGAAGGATCTCCATGCCCTGCCCGATCAGCGCAGGCCATCACCAGGCCGGTGAGGATCTCCCCCGGGTCATGCACCGACCGCGGGGCGCACCACCGGGCCAGCCCAGCGGACACGACCGCTCCCAGCCCGGGTGACCCGGGCGGCGTGCAGCAGGAGTAACGCCCCGGCCCGGCACGACCCCACGGCCGTCAGCGGACACGGTCCGCCGCACATGGCGCGCCCAGGTCAGGCATGATGCAGCCGGGCGTTCGTGGTGCTAGATCCGCAGGCAGCCCGGCCTGCGGCCGACTGTGACCTCCAGATTGCCCACACCGGACTGGTTCGAGGACCCGCCTCGGGCTACGCCAAACGACAGCATCACGCTGAGCGAGGAAGAACGGCAGGGAGAACGCTCGCCGAGCCGCCTGGGCGGCAGCTCGGTAGCCAAGATGACCGCCAATGCCACGCTGAACCGGGTGATCTGTGCCCGGCCGTCCGGGCTGTCCGGCAGCGGTGCATCCGGGCATTGCCGTCACCCGCGTCGTCTGGCGGGGGACCGGCTAATCTGATGGCGGTGACCGTTGAGCTGGCCCTGCTGTCGCGGGTAAGTTATGGCAGCCTGGAGATTACCGGCTCCCGGCTGCAGGGCCTGCTTGCGCTCCTGGCCGAGGACCCGCACGTGGGGTGCAGCACCTCCCGGCTGGTGGACGGGCTGTGGCCAGACGAGCAACCCGAGCACCCGTTCAAGGCCCTCCAGGTCCTTGTGTCACGGGCCCGGGCCCGGCTCGGCCCCGGGATCATCGTCAGCACGCCGGGCGGATACCGCCTCTCGCTGCGCGAGGACCAGATCGATGCCTCCGCGGTCCTGCTCAGCGCGTCCGAAAGTGAGAAGCGGTCCCGGGCCGGCGACCACCTCGCGGCGCTGCGGCACGCCGAGGCCGGACTCGCGCTGTGCGAGGGCGCGGAGGGCTGGGACTCCGGGGACGGTCACCCGCTGTCCGCGCTGCGCGCGGCACGGGTTCCGGTCTACCGGTCGCTGCTGCGGGCCCGCGCGCTGGCGCTGTCGCGGCTCGGGCGGCGGGCCGAGGCGGCCGCACCGCTCGGCGAGCTGATCCTGCGCTACCCGCGGGACGAGGAGGTCCTGGCCGAACTGCTGCGCTGCGAGGCGGCGACGGCGGGGCCCGCGGCGGCTCTCGCCAGGTACGCCGATTACCGGCAGCGGCTGCGCGACGAGCTCGGCAGCGACCCGGGCCCCGCGCTGCAAGGCGTGCACCAGGAGCTGCTGCAGGCCGACGCGCCCGTGATCCGCCGCGGCGTCCGGCACGAGCCCAACCCGCTGCTCGGCCGGGACGACGACATCGCCGCCGTGGCGGGCCTGCTGCGCACGTCCCGGGTCACGTCGATCGTCGGCACCGGCGGCCTGGGCAAGACCCGTCTCGCGCACGCAGTCAGCAGCCAGGCGGAGCAGCGCGTCGTGCACTTTGTCGAGCTCGCGGGCGCCGCCGCCGGCGACGTGACGGCCGAGGTCGCGGCCGCCCTCGGCGTCGGCGAGGAAAACAGCAACCCGATCGGCCGCCGCGGCGCCCCGCCGGGTGTGCTCGGCGGGATCGTGACCGCCCTGGGTCCCGGCCCTGCGCTGCTGGTGCTGGACAACTGCGAGCACGTCGTGCGCGGCGCCGCAGACCTGGTGCACACCCTGGTGTCGCTGAGCAAAGACCTGCGCGTGCTCACCACCAGCCGCGCCCCGCTGAGCCTGTCGTCGGAATCGGTGTACCTGCTGCCCGAGCTGGACCTGCCGACCACGGCCGAGCTGTTCGGGCAGCGGGCGCGGGCGGCCCGGCCCGACGCCGACCTGCCAGCGGAGGCCGTGCGGGAGCTGTGCGACCGCCTGGACGGGCTGCCGCTCGCCGCGGAACTGGCCGCCGCGCGAGTCCGGGTCATGTCGGTGGCCGAGATCGCCCGGCGCCTCGACGACAGGTTCGCGGTGCTGCGGGGCGGCGCGAGGGACGCGCCGCAGCGGCACCGCACGCTGCATGCCGTCATCGACTGGAGCTGGAACCTCCTCGACCCGGCCGGGCAGGCGGCCATGCGCGCCCTGTCGGTGTTCCCCGGCGGGTTCACCGCCGACGCCGCGAGGCACCTGCTCGGCGCCGACGTTCTGCCGGTCCTGGAGCAGCTCGCCGATCAGTCGCTGCTCAAGGTCACCGACACCGTACCGGGTACCCGCTACCGGATGCTGGAGACCGTCCGCGAGTTCGCCGCGGCGCGCCGGGAGGACGCCGGCGAGACCGGGCGCGTGACCGGCCGGTTCCTGGCCTGGGCCCGCGACTTCGGCGTCGCCCACCACGACTCGGTGCTCACCGGCGACGACCTCCCGGGCTTCGAGCTGGTCCGGGGCGAGCAGGACAACCTGGTCCAGGCCCTGCGCCACGGGCTCGACCGTAAGGACGCCGGAACGGTCGCCGCGGTGTCGGCCGTGCTGGGCGAGCTGTGGATGGCCGAGTCGAGTTTCGCCCGGCTGACCGCCCTGGCCGGGGACACGGTCCGGATCCTGCCGTCGTTCCGGCCGGAACCCGCCCTCGTCGAGGCCACCCGGAGCAGCCTGGTGCTCGGCGCGGTGACCGGTTTCCTGCTGCGGGGACCGAGCCCGGCGCGGTTCCTGGTGGGCCTGCGTCGGCTCCCGCCGGCTCCGCCGGACACCTTCGCCCGGGCCGCGCAGGTCGTGCTGAACGCGCTGGCCGGGCCGCCCGAGGCGGACCTCGCGGCCCTGCACGCGCTGGGCGAGAGCGATCAGCCGCTGGTCGCGGGCATGGCCGACTACATGGCCAGCTACGTCTGGGAGGAGGCCGGCGACCTGGACGGCGCGCTGGCCGCGGCGCGGCGGTCGCTCGCCGCGCTCGAGCGCCGTGGCAGCGCCTGGCTCCGCACCGCCGCGCATGCCCGGATCGGCGAACTGTGTCTCCAGGTGGACGGGGCCGGTTCGGGCGACGAGGCGCTGCGTCACCTGAGCGCGGCGCTGTCGGTGCTCGAGGCGTTCGGGGCGTGGTCCGGCGCGAACCGGGTACGCGAGGCAATCGTGGGGGCCAACGTGCAGCGGGGCGCCTACGACGAGGCGGAACGCGAGCTGAAGCTGACAGCGCCGCGCGCCGCGGATGAGCCCTGGGATATGTCGATGTTCGACTCCGCGATGCGCGCGGAGATCGCGCTCGGCCGGGGCGACGTCGATACCGGCCTGCACCTGTGGCGTACGGCCGCGGCGACGCTGCGGGACACGCAGCGCCCCGGACCCGACCTGTCCCGGCTGGATCCCTGGGCACTTCAGGTTCAGGCCGTCGCGGTGGTCGCCCACGCGGACCACGGCCGGCTCGGCCTGGTTGCGGAGATCACCGGGGCGCTGCCCGCCGCGCTGTCGGCGCTGACCGCGGACCCGGGGCCGCCGCCCGGGACGCTCGCCACCCCCTATGGCCTCACCGTCTGCGGCTCGCTGCTGCTGGCCCTGGCCATGACCGACATCGACCGGGGCCAGCGCGCGGCGGACGCCGGCTTTGCGAGGTCGGGAGCGAGGATGATCGCGCTGGCCGAGCGCTTCGGCCTCAAGAACGGATTCCAGCCGACCATGTCCGCCGCGCGCGCCCGGCGGGCCGCGCAGGACGCCGACGGGCCGGCCTACGCCGAGGCCGTGTCGTCGTACGCGGGCCTGGACCCGGACGGCCTGCGCGCCGCCGCCCGCGCCGCCCTGCGGGAACGGGCCCGGGTCAGCGGTTGATGTCCCGCCGGACCAGGGCCCGCGCCCACAGGTACCCGGCCACCACGAGGTGCTGCGGTTGTTCATCCGCAGGTCGGCGAAGTCGACGGGAGCCTGTCCGGCCGAACCCACGTTGACGATCCGTGCGGGAGCCTCGTTCTGGAGAGGCGGGATCAGCCGCCTGGTGAGTAGCGCCGGAGCGAGGTAGTTGACGGCCAGCCGCAGTTCGTGACCGTCCGCGCTGAGTTGCCTCCCGGCGATAGGGCGCTCTGCCCGCGCCGATCCCGGCGTTGTTGACTGATTGGCCTGAGGAGGCACATCGTTAGGCGATCTTGCGGTGGTAGGTGGCCATGGCGAGGGCGTACGCGACGATGAGGATGCCGAGGCACCAGGCGAGGGCGGTCCAGATGCTGGTGCTGACGGGCTGTCGTGCGAGCAGGTCGCGGATCGTGTTGATGATGGATGTCATGGGCTGGTTGTCGGCGAAGGCGCGTACCGGGCCGGGCATGGTGCGGGTGGGCACGAATGCCGAGCTGATGAACGGCAGGAAGATGAGCGGGTAGGAGAACGCGCCCGCACCGTCCGGGGTTTTCGCGGAGAGGCCGGCGATGACGGCGATCCAGGTCAATGCCACGGTGAGCAGGACGATGATTCCGGCGATGGCAAGCCAGGCCGGCGCTCCCGCGCCTGAGCGGAATCCCATGGGCAGGGCGATGAGCACGACGATCACGACCGAGATCAGGGTGGAGACCACTGAGGTCAGCACGTGCGCCCACAGCACGGACGACCGCGCGATCGGCAGGGACTGGAATCGCTCGAAGATCCCGGTTTGCATGTCCGTGAAGAGCCGGAGCGCGGTGTAGGAGATGCCCGTCGCGATCGTGATCAGCAGGATTCCGGGCAGCAGGTAGTTCACGTAATGCCCGGGCCCCTGCCCGGTGTTGATCGCGCCGCCGAACACGTACCTGAACAGCAGCATGAGGGCGATCGGCATGATCGAGACCGTGATGATGGTGTCCGGGCTGCGCGTGATGTGGCGCAGGGTCCGGCCCAGCAGGACGGTGGTGTCGCCGAAGAAGTGCGTGGTCATCGTTGTTCCTTAGTTGCCTGTGCCGGCGCTGCCAGCCGCGGTGCCGGTGCCGTCGTTGCCGGTGATGGCGAGGAAGATGTCTTCGAGGGCCGGCTGTTTCTCGACGTACTCGACTTTGGCGGGCGGGAGGAGCTGCCTCAGTTCGGCGAGGGTGCCGTTGGCGATGATCCGGCCCTGGTGCAGGATCGCGATCCGGTCGGCGAGCTGCTCGGCCTCGTCCAGATACTGCGTGGTGAGCAGCACCGTGGTGCCCTGCCCGGCGAGCTGTCTGACGCTGTTCCACACCTCGACGCGAGATTGAGGATCGAGCCCCGCGGTCGGCTCGTCCAGGAAGATCACCGGCGCATTCCCGATGAGGCTCATGGCGATGTCCAGGCGACGGCGCATGCCTCCGGAATACGTCGACGCCCGTCGGTCCGCCGCGTCGCTGAGCTGGAAGCGGGCCAGCAGGTCATCCGCGATCTGGCCGACGCCCTTCAGGTGCCGCAGCCGGGCCACCAGCACCAGGTTCTCCCGCCCGGTGAGGATTTCGTCCACGGCCGCGAACTGCCCGGTGAGGCTGATGGACTCCCGCACGTCCGCCGGCTGCGCGGCGACGTCGAAGCCATCCACGGCGGCCGTCCCCGCGTCCGGCTTGAGCAGCGTGGACAGGATCTTCACGACCGTGGTCTTACCCGCGCCGTTGGAACCGAGCAGGGCGAAGATGCTGCCCCGCGCCACGTCGAAATCCACCCCGCGCAGCACGCGCAGCTTCGCGTACGACTTCTCAAGACCCTGCACATGGATCGCCTGAACCGGCTGCGCCGTCACCGGCTGTGCCGTCACCGGGATACCCCCTCGTTTCCAGTGTCTTCGCCGGCGGCGCGCTCGATGGCGCTGGCCAGCCGTCGTAGCCCGGTCGCGGCGATCACCGGCCGGGATTGGTTAATGATCATGGTTGCCCTTCTTCTCCATTGCCCGAAGCGAGTCGGGAGGGTCTTCAGGCGCAGCGGGCCGGTTTGCTCGAGCCGGAAGTTCCCGGCCGAGGTCTTGAGCCTGCACTCCCCGAGCCGGCCGGCGCAGCGGACGTCGTCGGCCAGCGTGTCAAGGGACACCTGGGAATCGCTGGGCAGTTCGATGGACACGTCGACCGACCTGGTCTTGCGGGAGAAGTCGAAGGCGCCCGGCTTCGGACCGGTGACCCGGAGCATGCCGCCCGCGTAGTCGACGCGGACCTGCTTAGCGGCCGTGATCGCGCTATACATGCTTCTCCTTTCGCCATCACCGCGGCCCGGCAGCCGCGACTACGTCGAAGGTGCACGCAGCGGGATTCATCGCGGTTTCACGGCGGTTTCATTCGCTGGCTCGGTGCTCGGCGATCCGTACCGCACGAATAGGGCCCACGCCAGGTGCCTCATCCCTGGCGTGGCAGGCTGACGCCACCGGGCCAGCTACCCGCCGGCTTGCCGGCAGCGGCGCGGTCCGGCCGGAGGCCTTCGGCCCGGTGCGCGTGACTGCCGCGGTCGAGGATGACGCCGAACGGGTCGCACTGCAGCTCGTGGAGCGTCCTCACCCCAGACCCGTCCGGGGAGCGCGTCGCCGGCGAGCTGGACGCAGGGCATCGCCGAGTACGACGCCAAGGCGCGGTGACGCTCACGATGGCGATCGACCCGATGTGCTTCATCCCCCGTCGCACTCATCGCCGGGCCGATCCCCGGCAAGGAGCCGCATTGGAGTAAGCAACGCCCACCACGCTTGGGATCAGGACACGCAACCATGCCTCACCCCGAGGGCTGCCCGAAGCCGGCGATGTCGATCAGGCGGCCGTGGTCGAAGCGCAGCACGGAGCGGAACTTCCCGGGGCGAAGCACCTGGAACTCATCGAGGACCGCAGCTTTGAATGCGGAGTCGTCCAAGGCTCCCGGCCGCGAAGCAGGTGATCTTCGTTCCCGTCGGCGGAAGACTGCCGCGCCAAAGCTGTCAGGACCTGTGGCACTCACCAAGGACGCTGGCGGTCCGACGGCCCGGAGCCGGCGGACCGTCGCTGAGCATGGATCAGTAGGTGAATGAGTGCGCTGTTCCCGACGAGATGCCGCACGCGGAAACAAAAAGGTTGTATGTACCGTGGGGAAGGCCCGAGGGAAGGGTGAAGTCGGCGGTCTCAACCTCTCCGGGAGTGCTCGGCGCCATGGTGCTGAAGTTGTAGGAACGCGCGTAGTAGACGTTGCCGGCCGAATTCGCCAGGTAGACGATCGGGAAGCCCTGCGGGTCCTGGTAGTCATCTTCTCCGGTGGTCACAAAACCTGACAGCTGGGTGCCGGTGAGATGGTACGAGCCGTCGCTGTTCGCGGTGACTGACGTAACGGCCGGCCGCCAGGAGCCCTGCGGGCTGCCGACTGGGGTGTAGATCCAGTCCTGGTCACCCGCAGCCGCCAGCACCTGGCCGTTGGGCAGATTGATGAAGTTCACCGCTTGCCCGGAGGGATCGGGGGGCTCAGAAATCGGCGTCATAGTGTTGGCGGTCGGGTCGTATTCGACGATCTCGGGCCCGGAGGCAGAGCCGCACGCGCCGGTCACCCAGCTGCATTTGACCGTGTCGAAGATGACCTTCCCGTTCACTTCGGGGTCGGCGTAGGAATCGTCGACGAAGCTTCCCTGCGGCATCCCCGGCCCTTGCGCCCAGTTTCCTGGGGCGCTGGGCGTGGCTCCGGGAGTGTAGATGGCGGAGGTGTTGCTGCCCATGACCAGGATCTTGCCGTTGGACATGAGCGTCGTGGTGGCCGGGTCGACACCGCCATTCGCGTAGCCTGACGGCGCTGCGGGAAGGGTGATCCACGAGCCACTGCCACTGGGGTTGTAGCGGTACTGGCCACCGGTGCTCATCGAGACGACGGATCCGTCCGGCAGGGTCACCCAGCCATCTTCGCCAGCGGAGGCCGGTCGCGGGCCCGCCGCGGCCCAGGTGTTGCTGCTGGGGTTGAAGATCTGCGTCTGCGCGGCGCTGAGGTCGCTGGACACTATGCGGCCGTTGGCCAGGGTCGCGCTTCCGCTGTCCTGCAGGGCGCCGTAGAGCCCTTGCTGGCCTAGGGTCCAGGTGTTGGTCACCGGGTTGTAGAGCTGGACCGCGTCGTGATCGCCCGCTGAACTTCCGGAGGGATATTCGTAGATGAACTCACCGCCGGCCTGGTAGAAGCGCCCGTCGGGCAGGATGTGCTCCTGCGCTGCCCCCATGCCGTATGGACTGGCGGCCAGCGTCTGCCAAGTGCCGTCGGCGTAGTTGCCGCGGGAGTCGGGTACGAGCTTGACCCACTGGCTCAGGTTGGCGCCGTTGGACAGGATACTGCCGTCTGTCAGCAGCCACAGGAATGTGGCCGCTCCACCGGTGCCCGGGTTGACCGGAGCCGCGGTCCACGTGCCCGGAGCGTCCGGCGGGCCAGGCGGAGGGGTGGATGTGGCGGTGGAGGTCGGCGTCGGCGTTGGTGTGGGGGTTGACGTCGACGTTGCTGTTGGTGTGGGGGTTGGCGTTGAGGAGATGGTTCCGGTACATGCTGTGCCGTTGAAAGTCAGCTGGATGGGTGCGGCGTTGCTGCCGGAGTAGGAGCCGTTGAACCCGAAGGAAGCGCTTGCGCCAGTGGCGACTGAGCCGTTGTAGGAAAGGTTCGTGACGGTGACGGACTGACCGGACTGGGCGGCGCTGCCGTTCCAGAGCTGGGTGACCTGCTGGTTGCCCGGGAACGTCCAGCCGGCGGCCCAAGCGGTTACCGGGCTGCCCAGATTGGTGATGGACACATTGGCGGTGAAGCCGCCACTCCACTGGGAACTTATTGTGTAGGTGGCCTGGCAGCCGGTGGCGGCGGCGGCTGGGATGGCGGCGGCCGCGGCCAGTGCGCTGGCGATGAGCAGGGCCGCGCCGACCGCGATGATGCCACGCCGGGTCCGTTCGCGCGGGGTTCGGCACAGGGGGCTGAGCCTCATAGGAGATCTCCTGTCGGTGCGGCAGGCATGCGGGGATGGCCGCATGATGGGTTAGCTGGCCAGCGTGATGACGATCTGCGTGGTCCCGGACGCGGCGGTCACGGTGTGGGTGGCTGAGTTGTAGCTTCCGCCACTGACCGAGTTCACGCCGGTGGACAAGAAGACCGGCAACTGGATGTACACGGGCCCGCCGGGCGGGGTTCCGGTGATGCTCACGGTGACGACCCGCGTCGCGGCTGGCTTGGTCACCGCGATCGAGACGCCGTAGGTGCTGCGGGTGCCGGAACTGGCTGCATAGCCCGAGGTGAGATTGCTCACCGCGATGGTCTGGCCGGCGGCGATCCAGGTATCCGGGATGCCCCGGCCGATGTAGAGCGGCTCGGCATAGGTGTACGGCCCGGTGCCGGAGGCGGACAGGCCGACCGCGGCGATCGCCTGCAGCAGGCCGAGTTGCTGGCCGGAGATGGGGAAGCCGTACGGGCAGGCACCGAACTCCGGCGGCGCGTGGTTGCCGATCCACGGGTTGCTCGCGTTCGGCCCCGAGCCGTTGGCCTCCCACCAGGCGTTCGGGCCGCCGGTGGTGGTCGCGATCTGCCAGGCGTAGCTGGTGATCGGCAGGTCGCGGTAGTTGTTGCTGTACAGGCCGTCGTTGGAGTAGCTGGTGTTGTAGGCGGTCGAATACCCGGTAAACGCGCCGAACGTCGGGTACGGCAGCCCGTTCCCCGCCAGCCGGGCGAAGCCCTGCTGGTACATGGCGTCGATCTGGGCCGGGTCGCCGATGACCCCGGACAGCGCGCCGCCCATCAGCATGGTGGACCACTGGTCCTGGCCGACCCAGCCGGGCGAGGCCCAGTTGGCGTCGTTGAACGTGCCGCACCGGTTGGCCGAGTTCGGCTGGTTGATGACGCACGGCAGGTAGCTGAACCCGTTGGCCGACTCGTTGTTACCGACCAGCGTGTTGACCGCGTTGAGCAGGCTGGTGTACGCGCCGTTCGCCCAGGTCGCCTCGCTGGTCTGGCCAATCTGGCTGGCGATGTACTTGTACGCGGCCAGCCCTTCCAGCGCGGAGTAGTCGTCGAACAGCCAGCGGCCCGACGAGTCGTTGTCGAACGATGTGGCCAGCGCGCCGTCCGCGGACAGCTGCGCCAGGTAGTCGGTGTGCATCATGGTGAACAGGCTCGGCCCCCACGGGCTCGGCCCGTTCGCGTCGTCGTGGAAATACGTGCTGACGAACGTCGTGTCGCCGGTCATCCGCAGGTAGTCGGCCCAGGTGCCGAGCGTCTTCCAGACGCCGTCCCAGTACCAGTTGGCGCCCACCTCGTTGAAGTTGGACGCCTCCGAGATGCGGGCGGTGAGCAGCAGGTTCTGCGCGTCGGTGAAGTCACCGCTGTCGAACTTCGCCTGCAGTTCGCCGGGCACGTCGTGGTTGAGCAGCCAGGCGTAATTATTGGCGGCGGAGAACTCGTTCTTGCCCACCTGCATCATCAGGTCGTAGATGGTGCCGGCCTTGAAAGCGTTCGTCAGGGCCGTGCCGGGATTAGCCAGGTTGCCGGTGTTCGGCAGCGCCACGTTGGGCAGCGAGAAGCTGGCGGTCTGCGCGATACGGCTGTTCCAGTACGTGGTCATCTGGCTGAACGCCGTGGCGTAGCTGGGCGCCGCGCTGGACAGCGTGGTGCCGGTCGGCAGCGCCGCGCCGGTGCCGAAGTTGTCCACCGCCACCACGAATTGGCTGTCGTTGGTCTGGCCGGGCTGGACGGTGTTCAGCGAGGAACTGGTGAGCTGGATGAGGTTCGCCCCAGAGCCGCCCGGTGGCACCGTCACCGCGGATGAACCGTTGTTGGTCACCGCGACCTGCGCGTACACGAGCAGGAACGGGTTCCCGCCGATGGTCACCTTGTCCGCGAAGTCGGTGATGGCGATGACGACGCTGCCGACGGTGCGGGTGGTGGTCATGGCCGGCAGGTAGCCGCTCGCCTCCGTCCACTGGACGGACTGAGCGGTCGGCGCGCCGCCGTAGTCGTAGGCGCTGAATGAGTACATGGCGCCGCAGTAGCTAGTGCCGCCCTGGGTATAGGTGTTAATCACACCGCGGGCGAAGAACGAGCCGGACAGGTACTCGAACACCGGCCAGTAGTTACCGTCCCAGCCGATCGCCGTCTCGTTCGCGAAACCCTGGCCGTTCGGGTCGGACGGAACCGGGAAGTTGGTCCCGTAGGAGCGCGGCAGGCTGGTATTGCTACAGGCGTTCTGGTTGAGGCTGGGCAGGCCCTGGAAGCCGCTGCCACCCGGACTGCCGGCCGAGTAGGACGGCAGCCGCCACACGCCGATGGTGGTGGTCGTACACGGAAGCTGGACCAGGACGGCGTCATTCGCGGTGGTATCGCCGGTCGGCAGGACGCACTTGCTGGAATTGACCGACTCCAGGTTGAAGGTGTTAGTCACCCCGCTCACCGTCACCGGCTGGAGTTCCCATTGCTGGTTGGTCTGGCCGTTGCAGGTCCACTGGATGATCTGGGCGTTGTTGGCGGTCGATCGGCCGGACACGTCCACGCATAGCCCGGCGAACGAGGTGATCGTGTACGCGTTCGTGGTGCCGGACACGGGGGTGAAGGTCCAGTTCTGGTTGGACCCGGGATTGCAGGTGTACTGGATCAGCTGGACGCCGGTCGTGGTCGACGAGTTCGGGTCGTCCACGCACAGGCCGCTGCCCTGGTTGACGTTTGTCGTGGTGAAGGTGACCGGCTGGGCGTTGGCGGGACGGGAGCCCGTAATGGCCAGCAGGAGTGCGGCGGCCAGCATGGCGGCCAGGCAGCGCCCTGGGCGGCGCCTGGCCACGGGATACCTCATGGCAGCATCACCGGCCACCCGTGAACGCCAGCTGGACGAGCGCTCGGCGAGGTGGATCGCAGGCGCACCTGGTAGCACCGTCCCGGCTGAAGGTGATCAGCTGCCGGTTCTACGGCCCAGATCGCCGTGACCACTGGCCCGGGACCCTGGCCCCGTCGGAGCTGGTTCAGTGCTCGACCCCGGCGGCTTGCTGAAAGTCGCGGGACAATCGGATCACTCACGGTGCCGTACCTGTGCGTGTCCGTGCCGCATGGTGATTCAGGCGGATAGGCCATGGCGTAACCCTCATTACAGTTGCTCCGGGACCAGCGGCCCGGCTCGCCCAAGCTGTTAGCGCTAACGCTTAGAACTGTCCGGCGGGCCCGTCAACGGGCAGCCTCGCGGGGCCGGCGCACTCGCCGACGCGCGCCTCCGATTGCCGAGGTAGCGCGCCGGGTGGTTCAGCAAACGTTTTCCTTCGCATTCCGGAGTTCTCGTGAAACATTCACGCAAAGCCGGGGAACCTGTTCTTGCGTGTTGCCCGCTGATCGCGGCGGCGCAGCGGGACAGCAGCCAGCGGCGCGGGCCTCTCCCCCGGCCGCGCCTGGTCTCCAAGAATCCCGGCTCGCGTCCAGGCCCAAGCGGGCGTTGACCTGACACTGGCCCCGGTTGCTAGCGTGACGGAAAAGGTTTTCTTGATTTGCGCCACGAGCTAGCACCGAGGCCGGGCGCCTCCCTCCGCCATGGATGTCGTTGAGGACGAAGGACCCAGTCATGAGGAGTAACCGGCGCCAGTTAACGGCCATCCTCAGCGCACTCGCGGCCGCTGTCACGATGTCCTTCCCGGCGGGACCTGCACTCGGCGCCACGATCTCGCAGGCGAACGTACCGGCGGATGGGGTCAGCTTCGAGCCGCTGCCGAGCCTTCCGGTGAACTCGTGCAACGACCCGACCCTCCCGCAAAGCTTCGGGACCAACTTCCCTGTCCCGGATGACCCGCACGGCTTCGGCTTCGCCAACCAGACGGTCATCGGCTGGGAGGGCAACATCTACGCGCCGTCGGTGACGAGCTGGAGGTCGAGGTGTTGCGGACTGGCGAGCTCGGCGGGGCTGGAGGGGCCGGCGCCGGGGAAGAAGAAGTGGTTGTCGGCGGGGTAGACGCGGATGGTGACGCTGGCGCGTCCGTGGAGGCCGTTCTGCCAGCGGGTCAGGTCGTCGGTGATGGTGGCTTGGTAGTCGCGGGCGCCCTGGCAGATGAGCATCGGCTTGTCGAGCGCGGCGGCGGTGGCGACGGGGTCGTAGCTGCGCAGGTCGAGCCAGTACGGGGCGGGCATGGCGAAGGGCAGCTGCTCGTCAGGGGTGTCCGGGGACAGGTCGGGGCTGTCGACGCGTCCGGCTTGGGCGGTCATGGCGTCGATGGCGGGTTGGGCGCCGGGGGCCGTGGTGGGGTCGAGGGAGGCGAGGTAGCGGACCTCGCGTACGGCGGCCCAATGCAGCGGCTGAGCACCGCCGGCCAGGATGACCAGCCCGGCGACCGATGGGTCGGCGGTGGCGATCCGGGGGGCGATCGTTCCGCCGAGGCTGTGCCCGGCGAGAAAGACATGCTCGGCGGCGACGGCGGGGTGTGACCGCAGGAGGCGCAACGCGGCGAGGGCGTGCGGGAGGTACTCCTCGGCCACGGTGAAATCCCGGTCGGCTTTGACCTGCTCGGGGTGGGCGTAAGTGACCTTGTCAGAGCGGAGCACGGCGACGCCTCGACTGGCGAGTCCCCAGGCGAGGTCCTTGAGCGGCTTGCTCTTGGCGATGGTGCTGTCGCGATCGACCGGTCCGGAGCCACCGAGGACCACGAGGCCAGGGAGAGGTCCTGCGGTGTTGGGCAGGGTGAGCGTTCCGGGCACGGCCAGCGGTCCCTCGCCGATGGTGACCTCTTGCTCGTCGAAGCGGTCAGGGTCCGCGTAGGGCGGCGGCTCCCACGGGACCGGCGGCTGGGAGGCGTCGGCTGGCACGAGCTGAAGCCCGGCCAGCTCGCCGCTAGCGATCACCGACACGATGAGCGTCAGCTCGCCACGTCCGAAGCGCACCGGGATTTTGACCACGGAAACGTCCGCGTCTGCCGGTTCGCTGGAGGGGTCGCCGACCGAGACGACTGCGCCCAGCTGCGCCACCTCGGCATCCCAGGCAGCCTGGAGTACGGCCGCGGTGACCATCGGCCGCAGGCTCGGCGTGAAGCGGTCCCGGATGTCGGCGAACCGCCCTGCTTGCGCCAGGTCGAGGACTGCCAGTGCCACGGTTTGCGGCCCGGTGGAGGTCATGAGTGGTCCTTGTTGGTCTTCCGGGTCCGCTTCCGTTCCGGTAGCGGCCGGTCGGCTTCGTCGCCCTGAGCCTCCGGCGCAGGCAGCAGGACCGTGTAGAGCATCCGCCGCTGGCGTCCCTCTCCCGGAGCGTTCGCGAGCCGGGGCTGGGTGATCGCAGCGAGTTCGCGGAGGTAGTCGGTTAGCTCGGCGTCGGTGAGCCACATCGCGGCCACCCGATAGCCGGCGCCGTCCTGGCCGGGATCCTGCGGTTGGCTTGCGATGTAGCGGTCGAAGTCGCCCAGCAATCCGGCGACGTAGGCGAGGAACGCGTTGGTGTGGCCGTCGAGGGTCATCGCCGCGATCTCGTCCGGCTGCATCTGCGCGGCGTAAAGCCGCATGGTGTAGGTGCGCTCGGTGGTGGCGCGGACCCGCCGCTCGGCGACGACCTGAAGAACCCCGGCCTCGGTCAGGCGGCCGACGTGACGGTAGATGCTGCCCGCGGGCACGTCGGGCAGCTCGGCGGCGAGCTGCTTGGTGGTCAGCGCCCGGTCACCGAGGAATGCCTTGACGATGCGCAGCCGCACCGGGTGCAGGAGCAGGTCTGCGCTCGCCATACCCCGGAGTCTAGCCGGAACATCCCAATACTGCTAACGTTCATAACTATGAAGCGTT
>Ga0265338_10002818_pt1 | contig 25379 bp, 20 predicted proteins | sample 42126metaG_FD_193579 | JGI IMG/M metagenome (GOLD analysis project Ga0265338, IMG submission 193579) | Rhizosphere microbial communities from Carex aquatilis grown in University of Washington, Seatle, WA, United States - 4-21-26 metaG | ecosystem: Host-associated > Plants > Roots > Rhizosphere... | reverse complement strand
TCTTCTTTAATTCCGCTATTTCTTCATTTGAAAATATTGTTCTCATGTTCTTTTTGTTAATGATTAATTCTAACAAAAGAAAACATGGCACCTCCACAAAGTGTCCACTTTATGGGGTACAGATCAATGGCTGCGGGGCTTGGAATCGAACCAAGATTAGAAGCTTCAAAGGCTCCTGTCCTACCATTAGACGATCCCGCAATGGGGTTTCATAATAGCTTGAAAAATGTCGAACGGCAAGGAAAGGGCGATCTCGTAGCGGATTTATTCTTTACTTGCCGCGCCTTTTGAGTGCATACCGATACTCGCGCGAGATGAGCCAGATGACCGCGAGGTCGAATACCGTGAACGCCGACATGAAAAGCGAGTGGGTGGAAAGCACTTTCCAGCCTTCATACACGAGGAACGATCCGAAGATGACGAGGGAGACCGGGTATGCCCACATCTTCTTGCGGAGGAGCGCTATGACAAGGAGCATATTGATGACGCCGTGGCCGACCAGATAGGAAAAGAGGAACCAATTGGATTGTCCAGGCACAAAGCGCGCGGCGAGGTCGAGCACGTAATTCGCCAGGAAATCGTCGGGGTCGGCGTCGAGCTTGCCCTGGACCAGCATCTGGGTCACGCGCAGGACCTCGTTCGTCGTCAAAAAGAGCGTAGCGATGCCGGTGCCGATCTCAAAGACCGCAGCGCCGGCCTTGATGACCATGCTCGTCAAGAAGAGCTTGTCGATGGACTTCTTTTCGATGATGGGGTCGATCGGGTTCATGGTAAAAAATGGAAAATGGAAAAATCAAAATGAAAAGTTAGGCCGCTTTGCACACCTCTATCACGGCGAGCTCGAGCGGCAAAGATTCGACCGACGTCCTGCCGATCATGTTCGCGGCGCGGATAAAGGCGAGCAGCGTTTCTGAATTGACTGCACCAGGATTGCCCGCCATTTCTTTGACGGTCTTCCAGTCGTCTTCTGACAGAGACGACTCGATCTCTTTGGCCAAAGCGGGCGCCGACCGGACGAGCAAGATGGCGCGCAGGCGTTCGAGCAAGAGCTCGGAAAAAAGATTCATCGATATTCCCTCTTCAACAGCTTTCGAGATTGCGGAAAGAGCGATCGAAGCGTCTTTTGCCGCGATGCCTTTTATACAATCGTTGACGAGACGTCCTTTTGGCGCGCCCGTCAATTTTTCGACTTCCTCGACGGAAATAGCGCTGCCTTTATCGATTGCGTCCGTCGCGCCGATGATCTTTTGGAGAATGCCGAGAGCGTCGCGGAACGAGCCGTCGCCAAGGAGCGCGACGAGCTCCGAAACGCCGGCGCCGAGCTTGACCTCTTCTTCCCTTGCCACCTTTTCAATCAGATTCTTCAGGATCGCCTTCGACGGCTTCTTGAAGGCAAAAACCTGGCAGCGGGAGATGACGGTCTCTGGCACTTTGTCGAGCTCGGTCGTGGCGAGTATGAAGATGACATGGACCGGCGGCTCTTCGAGCGTCTTCAAAAGGGCGTTCCAGGCGTCCTTTGAGAGCATGTGCACCTCGTCGAGGATGTAGACTTTGTACGGCGACTCGAACGGCAAAACTGCAACGCCATCGCGAAGCTCGCGGATGTCGTCGATGCCGCGGTTCGAAGCCGCATCTATCTCGTACAGGTCGTTCGCACTGACTTTTAAGGCGCGCGAAAGGATGCGCGCGATAGAGGTCTTGCCTGTGCCGCGCGAGCCAGCGAACAGATAGGCGTGCGAGACGCGGCCGTTCTTTATCGATCCTTCGAGCGCTGCGACAACCGCTTCCTGGCCGAGGACCTCGGCGAAATCGTGCGGCCGGTATGCGCGATATAGAACGCTTTCTTTTTTGCCAGAGGTGTCTTTCTTCATAGGCATATGATACGTTTTTTTTGGGGTTCTTTCAAGGTCAGGGCAGATTTTGGAAAAGTGGAAAAAATTCCAGAATTCAAATTCGCACAAAATAAAGGGCCCCGCGTCTAACCAAACAAGACGCGAGGCCAACCAACCGTACCCAACTCAACGCAAGCTCTACGCAATCCAAAGAAGAGCCTGCCTCACTAGGTATACTACCGATCCGAAAGATCCGCAATGTAGTTATCCACAACCAGCCTGACTTCCTTCGCGTCGTTCGCTTCCATCAATTTGACCCGCAATTCCTTTGCGCCGTCCCAGCCGTTCACGTATGCCTTGTAATGCTTTTTCATGACTGCAAAGCTCTTGACGTCGCCGAGGAGCTCCATGAAGAGCTCGGTGTGCTCGACCATGACGCGCAGACTCTCAATAATCATTTTGGAGCTAAACTTGAAAGGTGCGTTATGCGATCCTTCAGATTTGAGTACCGAGTTCCTAGTACCGAGTACCGAGTTAGGATTTTCTGGGCTACGAACCAGGTGCTCGGTACTCGGTACCGTATTCTCGAACAGCCATGGGTTGCCAAAGATCGCCCGGCCGAACATAATGCCGTCACAGCCGGATTTTTTCGCTTTCTCTTCGGCGTCAGCCAACGACTCGACGTCGCCATTGCCGATGATCAAAGTTTCCGGGCTTATCTCGTCGCGCAATTTCACTATTTCCGGCATGAGCTCCCAATGCGCCGGCACATCCGACATCTCTTTGCGCGTGCGGAGGTGGATGGTGAGCACCGGCAGTTTTTGTTCAAGGAGGACACGGATCCAATCAAGGTCGACCTTGTTGTAGCCGATGCGCGTTTTGACGGAGACGGGAATGACCCGGTGCTCGGGGTCGGACTCCAAGAGTCCTTCCCCGAGCAAATCCTTAACTCCCTCTCTCGCCGCGTTGATGACTGCGATGGCATTTTCGGGATCCTTCATCATGGCAGCGCCGGCCTTCTGCTTCTCGATCGAACGGTCGGGGCAGCCCATGTTTATATCGAGCCCATCAAAGCCGCAGGCAGCCACGAGGCGCGCGGCTTTGCGCATCTTGTCGGGATGCGAAGTGAACAGCTGGGCCACGATCGGCCGCTCGTCCTCTGAAAAAGCGAGATCGCGCAAGAGGACTTCCCTGCCCGGCGAGCACAATCCGTCCGCCGAGACGAACTCGGTCCACATGACGTCCGGCCCGCCGCCCACTTTGCCCATACGGCTGTATTTGGCGATGATGCGCCGAAATGCGGCATCTGTCACGTCCGCCATAGGCGCCAATGTCAAAATCGGCCGTTTTTGTGCGGCCGTGTTTTCCTTTACCCCTTTCCAAAAGCCGAGATCGATGGATCCCTTATCCTTTTTCTTCATACAGAGTATGGTACACGAAATAGCGCTCTTTTCCAAAAAATCATTCTTTCGTGGCTGCTTTCGCCGCCTCTCCGCTCGTCGCTTTCGCCGTCTCTTTCCACTTCCATATGCAATAGACGAGCATGAGAATAACCGAGGCCGCATACGGCAGGCCGACCATCGCGTTCAGCTTGCCCTCGCGGATCTCGGTCTCTCGCAAGGAGCGCGCAGCCAGGACATAGCCGTTCTTGAATGGGACTACGACCGCCGCAAAGCGCAGACCGGACGGCGTCTGCCATGTGACGCGGTCTTCGCCGTGGGCTTTGACGAAATCAAAGACACCTGATGGCAGCGCCGGCATCTGTCCGCCGATCAAACCCGAAGATGTGACAGGCGTGCCCGTCGCGCTAAAGAGAGCGATGAACGGAGCCAGGCTTGCGCCTGCATCGATCTGGCTTGAGGCGGTCCATTGCAACGCCACGCCGTGGTTGAGGACGAGGGCTGCGTCTTCGGCAAGCTGAATTTGTGGATCATTCGCAGACTGGCGGTAATTTTGCTGTGCGACAAGATAGATCGTGCCGAATATGAGGGTGACGATGGCGAAAAGGCATATGTATTTGAAAAGGCGGATTTTTGTCATGATTGTGTGCCTGTAAAGCTCTTAAAGTCATAAAGCGAACTCAAGAATGCTCGCACCTCCTTTACGGACTTTATGGACTTTCGACTTTATGGACTACTAAGGGAACCTATTGGCGATGCACCCAGAATATGTCGTCGTGCCGTTCTCTTGCATGAACGCCGTTTCTCCTCTCGTCCAGAAAACTATGCTCTCGTTGGCATTGGCGTAACGAGCGCCGTCAGCAGAAATCGCGTGCGCTAGGATGAAATGCCGACCGTCAGAGAGGTTCACGTTGGCAAAATCGTCCTTTGGCAAGTGGAACGTAGCCGACATGTTCTTTTCGCCGTCGCATGAATAGGTGTAGGTCTGGTCACCCGACGAGTCATCGGTGGTCGAAGCGCTCGCTATATCAGTGTCGTCCATCGTGCTCGTCGATATCAAGCCACCGGTCATGTCGGATGGAGACTGCGACGGAGCGTTCGCTTCGTTGTGATAGACGCCCCAGGCGATGATTGCGATGACGACGACAGATATAGCGGTGATCGTCCAAAAGCGCCTGTCGCTCTGATCCATCTGGCCTTGGACCGCCTGGACCTGGTTCGTCTGGCTGTTGGGATTCTTGTTCTTCTGATTTTGATTCTGGCCCTGATTCTTGTTTTGATTCTGATTTTGGTTTGTTGAAGGGGAATTCATGGAAGTAGTTGATTATAAAAGCATCAAGGTTGCGGCAAAGATGGCAGTATTCTTGAGAAAAGCGATCTTTTGCGACGAACGGGCGGCCGGATCGGTTTCCATCCAAAAATCATGCATGAACATCGTTGTCGGGACCAAGAAGATGATGATAAGGAAAAGCGAGATTGTCATATGATACGCAAAGACGATGCCGAGGCCTCCCAAAAGGAGCAATGCGCCCGTCACGCATATGGCGAGCATGGGCATAGGCACCTTTTTAGAGGCGGCATAGCCGGCGAGGCCCTTGGCATTCTTGAAGTGCTCAAAGCCCGAAAAGGCGAAATAGAGCCCGAAAATGACGCGGCCTATGATATTAATGGTGTGATACATGTTGATATCTATGGGTTAAATTATAATTTCTGGGATGTAGTATAGCATAGCGGCAAAAAAATCAATGCCTTTGGATTCGGGATGGATGCAGGCGGTTTTTTACAAAATAGGAATCATTGTGGTATAATACGTCTCTATGTTGACATACATTCAGGCCATCATTTTGGGGCTCGCACAAGGCGTGAGCGAACTCTTCCCTGTCTCGTCCCTCGGCCACAGCGTCATACTGCCGGCGCTTTTTGGCTGGAACATCGACCAAGGCGCCGACTTTTTCCTGACATTTCTGGTCGCCACCCATTTCGCCACGGCCCTCGTCCTCTTTGTCTATTTCTGGAAAGATTGGAAGAGGATTATCGTCGGCCTTTTGCGCTCGATCAAGCACATCACCCTCGTCAATAACCCGGACGCGCGCCTCGGCTGGCTATTGGTCCTCGGCACGGTGCCCACAGGCCTTCTCGGGCTCATCTTTCAAAGCAAGCTGCAGTCGCTGTTCGCTTCGCCGAAATATGTCTCGATATTCCTTGTTTGTAACGGCATCGTCCTTTTTGCCGCAGAATTTTTGAGGAAAAGGAAAGAAGCGAAGACAGCAGGAGAGGCAATCGCCGGACAGGCCGCCGCGGCCAAGGGCACAGATCTCTCGGCAATGTCGTGGAGCAACAGCTTCAAGGTCGGCATAAGCCAAGCGCTCGCCATCATCCCGGGATTTTCGCGCACCGGCTCCGCATTGGGTGGCGGCCTTCTCGTCGGCCTCGACCACGAGGACGCCGCCAGGTTCGCATTTCTCCTCGCAACGCCCATCATCGGTGCTGCGGCCGCGCTCAAACTGCCTCACTTCCTTTTGCACATGCATTCTTACCCCGCTGGCCCTATCTTTGCCGGCGCGTTCGCTGCGGCCATCGGCGCATATTTCTCCGTCAAATTCCTCTTGAAATATTTTAAGACAAAGACTCTCACGCCATTCGCCATCTACTGCATCCTCGTCGGAGCGGCTAGCGCTGCATTCTTCTTTTTCAAGTAAACAAAAACGCCCTTCTGTGGGCGTCCTTGCTTAAAAATTTAAAATCTCCTGACTATTGCTGCATCGGTGCGCCGTTCTGGCCGCCCGGTCCTTGGTCATCTGGGTTCCCGCCAGCTGGTATCATCGGACCTCCTGGATTCACATTGCCTTGACCCGGATGCTGCTCGCCGCTGTACATGCCCGGGGGCATCCTGTTCATTGCGCCGCGCCCTGGCGTGGTCGAAGCATTCCGCATGCCGCCACGGAAGCTGCCCATGCTCGAAGCGCTTCCCTGCTGACCAAAGCTGCTGCCTCCGAGAGCTTCCATTGGCGACCGGCCATCGATGATGATCGTAGCCTTGATCGTATCGCCGCTTCCGATCGGTCCTTGGACAACTACATGATCGCCGACCGAAATGCTAGAAATAGTGGTAGTCGTCGTTGCGACGCCTTTTATTATCCTTGCGCTCGAGGCATCGACGCTATAGGTGGTCGTAGCGGTCGACGTCGCTTGCCGGCCGGCTACAGTAATAGTGGATCCGTTGACAGTACCGACGACTCCGATAACGGCGCTTCTCATCATAGGCATCATCCTATTCATAGGCGGCGTGGTAGAAGCTTCCCATGCCGAAGGAGGCGGGAGGATCGGATGGTTTACAGCAGCGACATTGGCATGGCCGCCACCGAACATTCCGACTAACATGGCTCCAAAGCCGGTAAAAACAGAAGCAAGAAGATTGGACATTGATTTTGATTTAAGTTAAATAATATCGCTTAAAAAGCCTTCCGGCTTTGTTATGCTTACTACGCATTAAAGCATATTTACGGTGCAAGAGATAGTCAAAAACGGGACCTTCTTGTGCAAACCTTGGCTGGATTTTACTCTTCGACATCGGGCTTTTCCAACGCCAGCATGTCGGCGCCGATGCCCGGTGCTTCGCCCGTGATGCGCAGGACGTCCTTGTCTATCTTCTTGAATTCCTTGCCCGACGCATTGTAATGATTGGTCACTGTGCCAAGAGAAACGCCCAGCTTTGTATGATATTCCTCGTATTTTTTCAAGTGGACGCCGAGCTGATTGACATGCTTGACGATGTCTTTTGCCGTCTCCTCGATCTGCATGGCCTTGAGGCCCTGCAAGACAGTCTGCAAGTAGGCAAGGAACGACGTCGGCGAGACGATGATGACTTTGTACTTGCTGGCGGCGCGCTGGATGAGATTGTCGCCGTTTTCCGCCGCACCACCGATCTTGTTGACGAGCAAATCATAATAGATGGCCTCGTGCGGTATGAACATAAAAGCGAAATCCATGGTCTTCTCGTCCGGTCGGACATATTTCGACGTTTCCTGGATGCGCAATTTGAGGTCGTTCACGAATAGTTTTTCGAGGCGCTCCTTTTCCGCCGGGTTTTTCTCGCTGACCATCTTGTTGTAATTCTCGAGAGAGAATTTCGAATCGATCGGGATCACCTTGTCCTTGACAAAGACGGCCGCGTCGACGATCTCGCCGTTCTTGAACGGATATTGCATCTGATATTGTCCCGGCGGCAGAACGTTTTTGAGGAGCGTCTCCAGATAATATTCGCCGAGGATGCCGCGCTGTTTCGGATTCTTCAGGATGTCCTCGAGCTCGCGCAATTGGTCCTGCACCGACAGCGACTGCTTGCCGATCTCCTTGACCTGGACGAGCTCGCTCGTGATGTCTTTGATGAGGCGCTGCGACTCGCTGAACTGGCGGTGGAGGGCGTTGTTGACCTCCTTTGTATTCTCGCCCAGCTTGTCGTCAAGCGTGCGGCGCAGGTCGTTGACTTGATTGAGGATAAGCTTGAGTCCTTCGCCAGCGCCAGCCTCGTCTTGTTTGTTTGCGGCTGAATCATTCTTGCGCCTGAAAAGCGCTATCGCCAATATGACATTGGCTACAATGGCGACAACAACAAGAGCGATGAGGATGGTTTGCATGGGATAATTATATCACAGGTATCTTTGCCTTATACAAAAATACTTTCTCTCACTTTTCATTTCTCACTTTTCATTGTAAACTAAACTCACTATGCACGAAAAAATTAAAACTGATATAAAAGAGGCCATGAGGGCGCGCGAAACGCTCCGCCTCGACACGCTCCGCGGCCTTTCGACTGCTTTTAATAGCGAGATGATGAAAAAGCCTGGGAGCACGTCCCTTTCCGACGACGAGACGGTCGCGGTCATCCGCCGCGCGGTCAAACAGCGTCGCGATTCGATCGAGCAATTCGAGCGTGGCGGCCGCAAAGACCTCGCCGACAAAGAAAAAGCCGAGCTTGCCATCCTGGAATCCTACTTGCCCCAATTGATGAGTCGCGAAGACATTAAAAAAATCGTCGATGCAAAAATCGCAGGTGGACTGACTTTTGACAAAGCAAAAGCCGGACAGTTCACCGGCGCCATCATGAAAGAGCTCAAGGGCAAAGCAGACGGCGCGGACGTCAAAGCCGTTATCGACGCGCTCGCGTAATCAGCGATACAAAAGACAAAAGCCGTGGCCTCCTCGGGCTACGGCTTTTATCATATCAAATGGCTTTTAATTCGCCTTCACCGGCAATTCCACATAGAACCTCGATCCCTTGCCTTCCCCATCCGATTCCGCCCAGACGCGGCCGTGATGCGCGTTGACGATCTCCCGCACGATGAACAATCCGAGGCCAGTGCCGTGGATGTTCTGCTTGTTGGCGTTGTCGGCACGGGAGAATTTCTGGAAGAGCTTGGGGATGACGGCAGGAGCGATGCCGATGCCCGTATCCGTCACGCTGAAGCGGACAGGTATCGTGCCGTCCGCATTCGGGACGCGCTCGAGAGCGATCGACATAGACCCTTGCGAAGTATACTTCACCGAATTGTCGATGAGGTTCGAGATGACCTGCTTCAGCTTGTCCTCATCGGCCGAGACTAGCCACGGTCCCTCTCCGACTGCGCGGACGGAGAACTTCAGTCCGGACATCTCTATGTTCGGCTTCAGCTCCGCGACGACGTCATTGACGAGATCCTTCATGTCGAGCGCCTCGAAGTTGTATCTCATGCTCCCGAGCTCGATGCGCGACACGTTCAGGTAGTCGTCGATGACCACAGCCATGGTCGTGGCGGAGGCGTAGACGCGGGAAGTGGCGTCCTTGACCTTTGCCGATATCTCTCCGAGGTCGCCTTCGAGGATGAGCGATATGTAGCCCTTGATGGCGGTGAGGGGCGCGCGCAACTGGTGCGTGGCGAACGATATGAATTCTGTTTTTTGTTTGTCAAGCTCGAGCAGGCGGTCGTTCGCGATTTGGAGGTCTTTGGTGAGTCTTTCGGCTTTTTCGCGAGACTCGACTTCTTTCACAACGCTCCTAATGAGAAAGATGCCCAGCAAAACCGCCAGGAGAAATATGCCAATATCGACAACTAATTCTACAGTATCGCTTGCAACAAAAATCCTTATTGCCAAGACGATCCAAATAAGAAGAGTGATGACCTGTGCCAAGATATTCTTTGAATTGAGAAACTTCTGCCAAAAAATGAGATAAAAGATACTTAGAACACAAGGAAATATCAGCACATTTGCTAAAGGTAAAATATTTATCCCAAATACAGGAAGATAAGATGAACAGCCACCAATGAATGCCACCGTGAAGATCACAAACAAATATTGAATCCTCAATCTTTCAGAGCGGTCTCGTAATGAAATATATTTTTTATATAGTAGATAAATAGAATACGCCGACACGACTATAAATAGCACGATAAAACTCGTAAATATGTCCGATTTGCCGATGTAGTAAAATGAATTAAATGAATAGACAACATTCGTCACATAAAGATTGGTACAAATATCCATATACAAATAAATGCCACTCAAAAAATAGAGCAGTGTCAAAATCACTCTTTGACGTATCTTGAGGTATTCGATAATGAAGTTAAAGAAAAATACTGGTATAAAAATAACCCCTATTTCCGCTATTTTCCACCAGAATATTGCATCAGCTTCTACCGCCGTCGTAGCTATTTTGTATATACCGAAACCCCACAAGGCGACCGCGAGAGAAAAAGCGCTCCAGATATAATGTTCGAATTTCTTGCCACTGATAAAACCGTACAGACCGAGCATCATAGAAGAGAATAATATTACAAATCCAACGAGTGCGAATAAATTCATATAGTTATATGAAAGCCATTTTCTGGAACCTTGGTTATTATATGGCCAGCACCCAATGATATCTTGGTGCCGCTTGGCAGTTCACGGCCGGGCGCAACAGTACAGCTACCACCAAGGTATACATCGTCACCAAGGCAGCATCCCAAAAACAAAGACGCGGAATCAATTTTTATCCCTTGCTTCATGAGAATGATATTCTTGTGATCAAACCTGAAATCGGTAAGAACAGCTCCCGACCCAATAAAGCACCTTTCTCCGACAAGGCTTGCGGACAAAAAATGAGTTACTGAAAAAGTTTCAGGCATGAGGACAGACTGCATAATATGCCCGTTCAATATGACGCATTTATCGCTGATGACTGACGATTCGACGGTCACCGAATTACCCAAAGTTGTGCCATTGCCGATGATAGAATGCCGTATAACAGAATGTGCACCGATTGTCACATCGTCGCCAATAAACGAACCCTCTATATATGCAGTATGATGTATGTCGCAGCGCTTGCCAAACTTGTTCACTTTGCTCAATAATTTCCATTTGTTGAGAGACATCGTGGTCACAGCAGACAAAAGCAGACCTATTTTATTGTTCTCTTCAATCTCTTTGAGACACGCCAAGATATAAATCAAGTTTGCTGACCATAGGTTTGCCCAGTGATGTATATGAACGATCATCCGTGTATCATACGGAGCCAAATATTTTCCACCAACACACATGTGTTCTGGAAACACGAGGGTCTGTGCAGACTCATCAAGATCAAAAAGCACCGGTTCTTCTTTCTCTTTTGATGACGGCCGAACGTATTTGAGGCCATACTGTAGCGAATCGCCCTTGTCGAGAACATTCTGGCTAGCGGCAATCGTCTTAGCGGTATAGTTCCCTTTTCTGACGGCACATACAGTACTTGCGGTCATGTTTTTCGAACGCTCAATGAACTCTTTTAAAAGAGTTCTTGTTACAAAAGTGTCACCGTTTAAAACAATGTGATCACGCAAATCATCGATATGCGACGGCGAATCTTTGTATTCACAATCGAGACCGAGAGATGCTATACACATAGTATAGTGATCACGAATCGAAAGATTCCCAATCAAAAGTTCTGGCACCGGCCTATTGAACGGAGCGATCTTATCGTTACATATAATAATGTAGACTTTCATCTTTTTAATAAAGCCCTTCCATTTACAAAAATTGATAACATGCTTATTGTTGGTTTTCTGCATGTCGGCTCATATCAGTATATCACTTATCCTAAATATTGTTTTTGGTCATTGATTCAATTTCAAATCTGGCCTTGAACGAGTTTACCAGAGTATATATATACCTTTTATCGAAATCAAAATAAGCCTCTATATCAGTTTTAATTGTACTTTTAATATTGCTTTGATCATACGATGCGCTCTCTAGCATATACCACTTGAAATACTTGATCTTTCTGGCGACAGACCGGAGGGGTCGTATGAAAGAGCCGCACGCAACGAATAGAGATAAGTACGGGAGTGCAAGCCATCGAGGAACTCCGATAATAGGAATCCTGATGGCAAGCGCCTGAAAAGTTTGTCGGAAGATGCTTTCAATCAAAAATGGTTTGGGATTACAGATATGGAATATTTTACAGGAAGATTTCGGACTTTTTGATATCTCAATCATCCATTCTGTTGCAATATCCACTGGCATCAGATTCAGCACAGAGTTTGCTCTATATAAAATAGGAACAGGCAGCAACAAAACCTTATTTTCAGGAAGATTGATCGATGTCCTTAATTTAATGAGACTTAATATAAATGAATAATAGCCGAAATTGTTTATCCGTTCGACATGTTGGTCAATCAATATACTCGGTCTGAATATTATCGTATCGACATCCGGAGCGGCGTGTATAACGAGTTCAGCGTTATACTTGCTTTCCTCATAAGGATTATTAAAGATGGCAGGCTTGGCTTCGATTTTCTCGAGTGCTACGCCTGCCCTACGCCCGTGGACATACGCTGTGCTCATGTAATACAGACGGCATTTAAAATGCCGCGCAAGAGCGAGCATCGATTTCGTTCCGTTGATATTTGTCGTTAAGACACGATCCCTATTTTCGATTTTAAAACTCAAATCTGCTGCCAGATGCCATATCCCATCAATTTTATTGACGCTTTGTGCAACCAACTTCACGAGACTTTCTGGATTAGCTAATATATCCATTTCAAGATACTTCACTCGCGGAGAAGCATCACCACTTAGATTTTTTGATATCCTATTTTCCAGTGATACGCCGTCTTTTGACCTGCCAAGAAAAATGATTGTGCTTCCATCTACTAGAAGTTTTTTTGAAAGATATGACCCAAGAAATCCGGTTCCACCAGTTAATAAATAAGTCTTCACTCATTAATCATACCAGATTCAAAGAGATTGGACTATGCTTACATCCTATTTATTAACTCCTAAATATATCAAATCGGGTGTATAATTTGTCGTTATGGATATATCGATATATGCCATAATCATTTGGATTACAGCCGTCATTATCGCTAGTCTCGATTTAATAATAATATTAGGAAGTAGGAATCTTTCGTCAAAAACTTTTGCTTTTCTTAGTTTTATCACCGCAATTTGGGTTGTTTCCCAAGGCTTTTTTGCGTCTACAGATTCTATTGCAATATCGAATGTGTTGATTAGGTTACAATATTTTCTGGGTTTAATAATCACTATAGGTTTTTATCATTTCTCAATAATATATCCATACGACACAAAGCCATCAAAGAAACAAGCGATCCTTTCGGTGGTTGTTGCAATCATATTTGGTTATTTATATTTCTTTTCCAACTTTTTAATTGTGAACACAACCTACATAGGCGGCATAGGAAAGTGGGCATGGGAATTCGGATCATTTCATTGGTTATTTGAAATATCGTTCTGTGCATTGTGGATAGTCGCACTTAGTAAATTGTATAAAGCGTATCGTAAATCTACTGGCAAATTGAGACCAAACCTTAAAAACATGTTTTGGGCTCTATTTCTTGGGATAATACCGCCCACTGCCGTGAACATTATCTTGCCACTTACTGGATATTACAATCTTAATTGGTTCGGTCCAATAAGCAGTATCATTTGGATATTTATTGTAGCTTACTCTATCATGCGCTATCACCAAATGGATGTGCGTGCAGTCATAACAGAAGTTTTGGCATTAGCAATGACGGTCATATTTTTCATAAACATTTTTATCGACATTTCGCCTAACGTAGTGATTCGCACCTCAGTATTTATCATATTTCTTATATTAGCGTACTATCTTATAAAAATATCTTTGCGCGAATCACGTCAAAAAGAGCAGCTCGCAGACCTCAACCTCAATCTCGCGCAAAAGGTGGCCGAGCAGACGGCGGACATACAGCGCGCGTTTGAGACAGAAAAGAAGGCGCGGCGCGATCTGGAAAAGCTCAATGACAGCAAGAACCAGTTCATCATGATCACGCAGCATCACTTGCGCACCCCCGTCACGGCCATCGACTTGGAGCTGAAAGCCGTGCTCGGGGGCGCTTGCGGCCCGGTCACGCCAGAACTGAAAACGTCCATCACAGACGCACGCACGGCTTCAAATCGGCTGTCGCATATCATCGACGACTTCTTGAAGATTGCTGAATTGAAGCCCGGCGGAAGCATACTGAACTTGTCGCGGCAGAGCCTCATGCCGGCCATCGACGACATCCTCGGTGAGCTCAAATTGGACATCGTCAGGCTGCATATCAGCGTGAACTGCTCGCGCGACGCAGCCGATTGGCCGGAGCTTTCCGTCGATTTCACCAAGATGCGCGAGATCCTCCTTATCGTCATGGAAAACGCAGTCAAATACAACCGCGACCGCGGATCGATCGATATCCTTACGAGCACGCACGACGGCACGTTCGAGATCTCGATAAAGAATTCCGGCATCGGCATCACGAGCGACGAAGCAAAGAAGATCGGCTCTGCCGTTTGCTATCGCGGCGACTCCGCACGCTCGCAGAATCCGACGGGCATGGGCATCGGCCTGTCGGTGGCGAAAGCGATCATTCGGGCGCACCATGGGACATTCTCGATCACTTCGTGCGGCAAGGGAAAAGGAGCGCTCGCGGTCATCGCGCTGCCGTTGAGACAGGCGTTTGCGGAATAGACTGGCAATCAGTATCCATGATTATCTCGACCTCTTTGACAATCGCCAATAGCGGCCACTGCCAAGATTGCTGGCCAGGCATTATATTATCCATTTTTACCTCTTTATGCTACGATGCACTTCAGACAACCAAAAACCGCATCTCTGTCTTATGACCACTCGACAATTCATCCTGTTCATTTCCGGCCTCATAGTGCCCGCGCTCTACCAACGATTGAAATTCATATACTTTCACGAATCGTTTTATAGGACCGAGCTCCGCGACATGAGCGGCCTCAACATCCATCACGGACACTGGGGAGCGCTCATGGCATTCGTTTCCATGTTGATGCTCGTCTTTGGCCTCCACAACTGGCTGTCCATCGGCCTCGCAGGATTTGGCTGGGGGCTCGTGCTCGACGAGATCGTGCCAATGCTCAAGATGCCGTCTTCGGGCGATAGAGACAAAGAGCTCGACGTCTACGCAAAATCGGAAATCGGCACCATCCTGCTCATCGGCGCAGCGGTCACTATTGCAACTCTCATGTTCCTCGTCCACCGCTGATCAAATACCGCACCTAAAAACGCCCACATCCTTCACGCGCTGTTTTGACAGCGCTTTTTTATTGCCTGCCGGCAGGCTTGCCCTGATTTTTCTTGCCACTATTTTTTGGCTTTTTTCTTGTCCTGATTCCTACTTGCCCTGCTTATTTTATATTGTACAGATCGACGATGGCGTCGTAAAAGACTTTCGTTGCGTCAGCAGGCTGCGAACCGGCAAAGATGCGTATCGGCTCGCCTATGTTCACGACCAATTCCCTGCGGAGAAAGCCTTTTTTTCCGATGTGCGTCGCGATCGGGACGACCGGAGCACCGGTGTCTGCCGCGAGCACTGCGGCGCCCGGCTTGAACGGAGCGATGGCGCCCTCGATCACGATCTTGCCCTCCGGATATATGACGATGTTCTGCTTGCGGCCGATGAGGCGCTTGGCTTCCTCGAGGTTCTTCTCTAGCCCGAGGCCGGGAGTGACGATGAACACGCCGAAGATGCTGTAGATGAAGCCGATGATGCCGATGGTCGAGAGGAAATTGAGGTGCGGCCAGTCGAACTTCTTGACCGCCATGAACCGGAGGGGCAAGTGGGGCGTGGCAAAGCCGAGGATGAGGCGGAACAAGAAGCTGTCGGCAAAGCTGAAGTGATTGACGATGATGATGAACGGCCGCGACACTTTTTTCAGGTTCTCCCTGCCGTTTATCCGGAGACGATAAAGCGAGTTGAAATATGCGAACGCTATCGGCCACGTCATAAATTGCGACAGGCGCAAAAGTATCATGATAGTTGTGTGTGCATATATAGTATGCTAAATACGGCTGAATGTATAGGGATTTCCTGTCAATAAGGCAGGCACTTGCAAAATTTAATAAACTGTGTTATATATAAGGGCAGCAAGCTCGTTCATTGACATATACGTCACAGAATCGGAGCCCAACATCAACCCCTTGTCGCGTCCTTAGATTGGATTCGGCATAACTACAAAAGAAAGGATCGTTATGAAAACGATTAGTAGACTCCTGTCCGGATTCGCGCTTGCAATGGTTTGCGGCACGACTTTGGGCATTTCGGCAAGCAACAGTGAGATACCAGCGTATCTCTATCCCCCGACCAACACGCTCGGGTCGAAAGCTCATGCGGCGGCTATGGCCACAGCAGCGAGCAGTTCGGCATCGGTGGCAAGCACGTTCGGAAGTAGCCTCGAAGCGGTGCCGGACGTAATCCTGCCACCTCCAACGACAAATTATGTGTTTCCTGCAATCGGCACCCTGCAGAAAGTCACCGATTATGCGGCTCAGAATGTAACGGTGGCAACCATATTCGCATGGGCATTTGAGACAAACGGCCAGGAAGTTGGTTACGGTACGACAGTTTGGTACAAAGGCACGAGCGTCGTGACTAACAAGTCTCAACTCGACCAACAGTACATTGTTCCAGGACTAAGCAACATTGTCCTGTACAACTTCTGTACTAATGCAAACCCTATGTACGACAAAAGCAAGGGTATGGTTATATACGTCGGCTGCGACATTCTGACCCCTAGCGGATATCAAAGTCAGGACTTGTTGTATTACGGCAACAGCAAGATTCAACTCATAAAGAATGCTGACGGGTCATGGTCAGTGCCGAATCTCTCCGCATTCTCAACAATAGTCAACGACCCGATGCCCTTCTACTTCGCAAACGTCAAATGGGTACGGACGGAAGTTGGCAACAATGGGAATTCGACTCCTTTTGCGGTGTATGATAACAGATATACGCCGGGAAGCAGCCCGCTGAATCCGGACGGATTCGTGTACCTGCCAAGCGGGGACATAACCAATTCTGCTTCTACGGGAGGCAAGTACTGGATCAAAACGGAAATGTTCGGCAGCACGAGCCTGCTCCCGTTGCAGATATTCGATGGAAACGGCAACAGCGTCGCTCAAACTCCGGCGGTGCTGAATGTGAGCACGTCCGGATATACGGTGAGTATAGAGACTCTTTCCAAAAAGACTGGGAAGCTCGTCCCGACAACGTTCTCACAGGCCACCAACCTCATCATCGCTGTGAACAACAAAGATTCGGGCACTGCGTTCTACCTGCAGTCCTCGACAAACCTGGCGGACACGAACTCATGGGTGAATTGCACCCCTGTCTCGTACGCGTCGGCGACTAACGGCGTACCGAACTTGTTCTCGATTCCAACGTCGAACAAGTATGCGTTCTTTCGCACAGCCAGGACAAACACTCCGCCACAGTAACAAGTCTATCAACACGAGTCCGCAGCATTGAAGCTGCGGACTTTTTTATTGCGCATGCCAAGAAACAGCTTCCCACCAGCTTCAGAAGAAACATCTAGAACAATCTAGCTTGACACACGAATCATTATTCTATTGTTCTTGAACAGTGGAGTTTGTAACGTCGATTTCAACAGAGTTACTATATATATTTTGGTTACCGCTTGCAAAAAGATTATGCAGAGCAGCCATTATTGGGTTTGAATTAGAATAACTTACACCACCAGATTTATTACAATAATAGTTCACAGTATAAACTCCTTGGGGCAAATTCGTAGGAAAACTGTATGAACTCGGTACTGCTGTCAGAGGAGTCCAGGAAGCAGAGTAACCACCGTTGTTAATTGAAGCGATCGAACCTGAACATAGTGACAAGGAACCCGTCGGATAGGTATAGCTGACCGTTGGGCTTGCACCGATTCGAACAGTGGACACAATAGGAACATTGGTAAGAACCATATTAGGATTAATGGAACTCGTAGCGAACGATATATTCGCCGGAGGGGTCAAGGAAGACCCGGCCCAGAGCTCTGGCATAGCCACAGGGTTTGAGGCTCCAGCAACCGTAACCGTGCCACAAGACTGCGCTATAGAAGGAGTGCCTGACGAGTCTTTGACTTGGATTATAGGGTTATAGCTCTGGAGAACCGAAGAATTATTTTGTCCATAAGATAACGTTACGGATGGCGAAGAAGAGTATCCTGACCACAACGACCCATTGCTCCAATTGTATGTATACGGACCGCCAGAGCCGCCGTAGGCGCTCGCGTTACCCGTAGGAACAGTGCCGCCCGTATACTGTAGGTTCGAAGATATGAGAGGCGTCGGACACACAGCAGTCGGGCTACCGACAGTGATTGTCGGGCACGAGCCGCTCGCGACGTCGCCTCCGCTGTCAGTCACCGTCACCGTCGGCGTGTACGTGCCGCTCGCAGGAGAATAGACATAAGGGTTCGGATGCGTGCCGTTGCCGCCGGAATTCGCCCAGGCGTAAGATATGCCCGACCCGAAGCCTACTGGCGTAGCCGTTAGCGTCACTTGCGATCCTGTCACAGAGCTAGTACATGTGACAGACGGGCCGCCCGCAATCAATGTAATAGGTATCGAAAGCGTCGTCGATTGAGGTTGGCCGCTCACAACCCATGTGGCCGATACGTTGGCATAGAAATTGTACGTGCCGTTCGGAACGCCTGTCGCGTTGATCGTCAGCGTCGAAAGGTCCGGATAGGTGGCTGCCAGATTGACCGTTGAAAGGCCGGAAGTGACTCCGGTTGGAACGGTGCCATTGTCGGCAAGGATCACTGCGGCAAGATTCGAATTCGTCGAATGATTCGGCGAGACGTTGACCGCAACCCCAGCCGGAGCGCCGGAAAGAGTCGCTGACAACGATCCTGTGAGAGGCGAGGTCGAGGAGGCCACGCCGTTCGCATATGCAGTGACAGTGACGGTAGATTGGGTGCTGCCCGTACCTGAAGTATTCGTGGTGAGGGTTACCGGATTCGGGCTTGCAGAGAGCCCAAGTCCTTGGGCCGAAGGATTCCAATTGCTCAGGCTCAGCCCGTTGAAATTGACCCAGCCGACGACGTCGCTGCCCCATGCATAGCCGGTGAACGTGCCGGACAACGGAATGAATGTCACTCCGCCAAGCCCGCCTGCGCTGCTATTCGCATGATTCGTTCCCGAGAGCTCGATCCAGCCGTCCCAGCCAGTGTTTGTGGATGAAGAGGTTGAAGTGGTAGTAGTGTCATAAACTGAAACATTATCGAGCATTGGACCAGCTGAACCAGGTAAACCTGTCGATGCTTCCGTGTAAAATTGCATCGTCGTATTGGAACTATTTGCGACAAATGACCATGTTTCCTTCACCCATCCCATGCTTGTTACTGTATGCCCAGTAGTGTCAAAGGTAAACATTTGCGATTGTCCTGCAGCAGTAACTTCCAAAGTAGATACATTCGTGTAACCCGGATTACCAGCCAAATAAAACGTTACACTGTAGGTATGACCAGGTACAGTTGCAATTGTCTGCTGGACACCGCCATAACCATTATATGGATTGCTGCCAATTAAATCCAATGAATAACTACCGTCCTCAGCAGTACCCGAGCTATTTACCCAATCTATCGATGATGACGGGTTAGGATTCGTAGGTGATTCAATCACTGTCCAATTGTTTATAGCAGTACTATTTCCCTGTTCAAACGAATAAAATCCACTACCACTAGGCCACGCACCCCAATAGTATGCTGAAGCTGTATTTGCAGCTTCGAAACTTCCATTATTAATTAGATTAGTTGTTCCTGAACCACCAGTAGTAGTAGTGATAGTCACTCCATTCGCATTCCCCGGACCGCCACCAGTGCAATTCGTTCCATTCCAAAGATCATTCTGACATCCCGCAAGTGCACGCGCCCAGCCGGTCACGAGGCCGGTCGAAAGATTGACGGCTGCATTGCCGTACGGGGTCCCGTTGGTCGGAAAATTCGAAAGGCCGCCGAACTTTATCCAGCCGATGTTCGACGACCACATATATCCGGTGAGATTTCCGGAAACATCCATGGTCACATTGTATGGTCCACCGCCTGCGCCTGAATCAGACGAGCTGGCGCTTATCCAGCCGATGTTCGAAGACCAGAGCCACCCATCGAGACCGTACGTAGCGGCTTGGGCGCGAGCGGCAAACGATGCGCCGCCTGCCACGATGACGCTCAACACAACGATAGCGAGCAGACGAGCAAGGCGACGTGAGTGTTTTTTCATGATAATTGAGTTTTTGTTAAAGAATAAGCGCTATAAAACAAGTGCTTAAATTATAACAGTAACGAGAGGTTATTACATGGAAAGTTATCAACAGGACGAAGTATTTTGCCGTGCTTGACTTATTCTGCTAAAAGTAGTATGATATGCCCGTAGTGCACAAACATTAACGAAAGGAATCTTACGAAACCTTCTTATGTCAGAACTTGTGTCGGAACCGAAGCAGGAAGCAATTGGTTCAGAAGAATGAGGGCCGCAGTCGCCGAAGCCATCCCCCCTGTCCTTCCTCATAACAGTGTAGCCGGACAAAACGGCCAATTCGATCACATCGGACACGCTTCACCCAACGAAGTCAAAGTTGGTCGGCAAGTCCTCCCGCCAAGCGATCGAGATTAAAAACCAATCAAAAAACACCGACGCAGGCCGGTGTTTTATTTTTGCGTCGGCCACTCCGAGACCATGAGTATCTGTCCCTCGCCTTTTTTCGATACGTCGCTCCAGATCTCTTCGGTGATATACGGCATGAATGGGTGGAGCGCTTTGAGGACTGTTTGCAGGGTCAAGAGGAGGAGCTGGATGCGCGACTCGCTTTCCTTTTCATCGCTTGCCCCGGCCAGGACTTTTTTGCTGTCTTCCAGTATCTTGTCGGCGAACGTGTGCCAGACGTAATGATAGAGCTTCTCCGAGACAAGATAGAATTTATATTCGTCCATCTCTTTTGTGATCTCGGCGACGAGGGCGTCGAGCTCTTTTTTGAGAGCAAGGTCAGCGGGCGACCATTTGTCAAAGCTCGGATCGAATGCGATCGGTTTTGCCTTTTGCTGATCCTTCCCTCTTTCGCCGTCTGCCGACGACAGCACAAATCGCGCGACATTCCAGAGCTTGTTCGAGAACAGCTTGTACGCCTTTATCTTTTGCTCGTCGATTTTGCTGTCGTTGCCCGGACCGACGCCGACGACGAGCGACATGCGCACCGCGTCTGCGCCGTATTTCGCGATCATGTCGAGGGGGTCGATTATATTTCCAAGCGACTTGGACATCTTTCTATTTTTGGTGTCGCGGACAAGGCCGTGCAAGTATACGGTCTTGAAAGGTATTTCGTTGACGAGATATGTGCTCATAAGAATCATGCGCGCCACCCAAAAGAAAAGGATGTCATAGCCCGTTTCGAGAATCGTGGTCGGATGATAGCGCTTGAGATCGTCAGTCTTTTCAGGCCAGCCAAGCGTCGAGAATGTCCAAAGGCCGGATGAGAACCATGTGTCGAGTGTGTCTTCGTCTTGAACCCAGCCGTCTCCCTGTGGTGCATCAAGGCCGCAGTAAATATCTTGGGAAAGTACCGAGTTCCTAGTACCGAGTACCGAGTTGTTTTTTTCTTGACTTGGAACTAAGTACTCGGAACTAGGTACTTGCTTGTACCAAACAGGAATCCTATGTCCGTACCAGATCTGGCGTGAAATGCACCATGGCCTTAGATTGTCTATCCAATTGAAATAAACCTTTGTGAACCTGTCTGGAATGATCTCGATAGGCTTTGAGCCGTTAATGCCTTTTTCGACAGCTTCTTTCATAAGACCTTTCAAAGTGACAAGATTCTTGTCATCTTTTTTATTGTGTGCAAAAGGCTTGTCCACAGCTATAAACCACTGGAGCTTTGGAAGCGGTTCGATGACGCCGCCCGTTCTCTCGGCAAGGCTAATGTTGTGCTCGATGTCTTCTTCTTTTTCCAAAAGACCTTCTGTCCGAAGCCATACCACGACAGCTTCGCGAGCCTCTGTGACTTTTTTGCCTTTGACCGCTTCGTCGCCGACAGTCATGCGCGCAAACTCGTCGATAACTTGTTTGAGAGGCAAATTGTGCTTTTGGCCCATCTCCCAGTCAATCTGACTGTGAGCCGGTGTCACGCCAAGAGCGCCGGTGCCAAAATCTTTTTCGACGGCAATGTCTGCGATGACTTTCAGATGAATCGGCTCGCCTGCAAAAACAGCGTCGAATTCCTTGCCAATGAATTTCTTGTACCGTTCATCGTCAGGATGGACTGCGATAGCCGTGTCGCCAAGCTTTGTTTCAGGTCGCGTCGTCGAGATGCTAATCGGAATATCCTTTGAGTATTTAAAGGTGTAGAGCTTTGTCTTCCTTGCCTCATAGACAATCTCGTCGTCGGAAATGGTCGTCTGGCCTTTTGGATCCCAATTGATGACGCGAAGGCCGCGATAGATGAGGCTGTCGTCATACATTTTTTTGAAAGCGGTGCGGACGGCGAGATTCCTTTTTTCATCGAGGGTGAATGCTTCGCGCGACCAATCGATGGAGGCGCCCATTTTGCGCAATTGGCCGACGATCGTGTCATGGCTCCTTTGCGCAAAGTCATCAACCCTCTTCAAAAATTCTTCTCTCGTAAAGTCCCTCCTTCGCTTGCCTTCAGATTTTTCGATGTCTTTTTCAACTTTTGATTGCGTGGCGATGGCTGCATGGTCGGTGCCAGGGAGCCAGAGCGTCTTTTTGCCTGTCATACGCGCGTAACGCACCATGATGTCTTCGATCGTGATCACAAGAGCGTGCCCGATATGCAAGGTTCCCGTCACGTTTGGCGGCGGCAGGACGATGGAAAAAGGCTCGGCTTTCTCGTATAGCGACGGCAATTTATCAGGATCGAAATAGCCGCTTTTTTCCCAGAGATCGTAGATGCGCGCTTCCGTTTCGGCCGGATCGTAGGGTTTCAGGAATTTCTCGTTCATGAAAAGATAGTAGCAGAAAAACGGCTTTAGTTCCAATGATGCGGCATACCTTACACGCGGACTTATCTTGTGTGTACAAGGTCCGACCTTGTACAAAACTTTTGCCTTTTTGTGCATAATCGTGTAATACTTACGCGACAACGCAACAACACTCTATATTATGAAGCTCATCATCGTCGAAAGCCCGTCAAAAGCAAAAACCATTTCCAAATATCTGGGAAAGGATTTTCGCGTGCTCGCATCCGTCGGCCACGTGCGCGACTTGCCAAAATCGAACAAGAAAGCCATCGACATCGAGGGCGGCTTTGTGCCGCACTATGAGGTCGTGGCAAAAAAGGAGGCCGTCATAGCAGAGATCAAGCATGAGGCGGCGAAAGCCGATCAGATATTCCTTGCGACCGACCCCGACCGCGAAGGCGAGGCCATCGCCTGGCACCTGTCGGAGCTGCTGACGAACAAAAAGCTCGGCGGCACCATATCAAAAAAGGAGATCCAGCGCATCACCTATCACGAAGTGACCAAGGAGGCCGTCCTGAAAGCGCTCGAAGAGCCGCGCCCGATCGACGAGCACCTGCGCGAGGCCCAGGAAGCGCGCCGCGTCCTCGACCGCCTCGTCGGCTACGACCTCTCCGGCCTCATCTGGAAGAAGGTCCGCTACGGCCTCTCCGCAGGCCGCGTCCAGTCGCCGGCATTGCGCATCATCATGGAGCGCGAGCGCGAGATACGCGCATTCAAGCCGGAGGACTATTGGACGATAACGGGAAAATTCAAGACCTTGGGCAACGCGGACTTGACGCTGACATGTTGCGAAGAGCCAAGAAATATAGAAGTCGTCGAACACATCCGCACGGTAGCAGAAAATAATCCGTGGAGCGTGGTCGACATCGAGGAGACCGAACAAAAGCGCCAGCCGCGCGCGCCGTTCATCACTTCGACCCTTCAACAAACGGCGAGCTCGCGCCTCGGCTTTTCCCCTTCACGCACCATGGGCATCGCCCAAAAGCTGTACGAGTCAGGCTTCATCACCTATATGCGCACCGATTCGACCAACCTGGGCAAGCAGGCCCTCGAACAGATCGGCAGCGTCGTCGAAAAAGAATATGGCAAGGAATACCTCCAGTTCCGCACGTACGCCGCAAAGAGCAAGAACGCCCAGGAGGCGCACGAGGCCATCCGCCCTTCGCATTTCGACAAGGAATCGGCAGGACACAACGACGAGCAGAAGAAATTGTACCGCCTGATCTGGCAGCGCGCCGTCGCGTCGCAAATGGCGGATGCGAAGATCGCACGGACAAAGATCATTGCGAATGTGGAAGGAAAAGTGCCGAGTACCGAGTACTCAGTTCCTAGTCAAGAAAAAGACAACTCGGTACTAGGTACTAGGAACTCGGAACTTGAGCTTGACAATAGAAATATTCCAGATTTTGTCGCCAATGGCTCGCGCGTCATATTCGACGGCTGGCTCCGCGCCGATCCGGAATCGACCGGCGAAGAAGTCAATCTGCCGAAATGCGACAAGGGCGAGAAGCTCGACCTCGTCTCCATCGATTCAGGGGCAAAGCAGACCCAGCCGCCTGCGCGCTACACCGAGGCGGGCCTCATCAAAGAGCTCGAGAAGCGCGGCATCGGCAGGCCTTCGACCTACGCCTCCATAACCAAGACGATCGAAGACCGCGGCTACGTCGAAAAGGACGGCCGCTCGCTCCGGCCGACCGATACCGGCGATGTCGTCTCCTCTTTCCTCGAAGAGAATTTCCCTACCTACATCAGCGACACGTTCACCGCTGAAATGGAGAACGAACTGGACGAGATCGCAGGCGGCGCACGCACGTACGAGAAGACTCTGTCCGATTTTTACAAACCGTTCTCAAAAGAGGTCAAGACGAAGGACAAGCTGGCAAAAGCAACGAATCTCGGCGTTGCGGATGCGAAATATAAGTGCCCGAAATGCGGCAGCAGCATGGAGATCAAACTCGGTCGCGGCGGCAAATTCCTATCGTGCTCGCGATATCCCGATTGCGACGGCGCAATGACGATCGACGGAGTGGAGTTCAAGAAGGACGAGCCGATCGGCACAGACCCTTCGACCGGCTTGCCTATTTTTGTGCTGAATGGTCGGTTCGGACCATATGTGCAGCTCGGCATCAAATTGCCGAAGGAAAAGAAGGTAAAGAAAGCAAGAAAAGCAAGAACCACAAAAAAATCGAAAGGGACTTTGAAGGATACACCCGAAAATATTTTGAAAGACAGCGATGGAAATACTTCAGCAGAAGCCTCAAGCGGAATACAAAAAGATGACAAGAATGTTGCCGACTTTTCAGGTCAAGGAAAACAAGACGCTGCACCTGACAGAGAGGCCGTGACGACAGTCAACGAAGTCGGCGTCGTACCCACGCCTATCAAACCAAGAATGGCATCTATTCCCAAGACCATGGACCCTTCCAAAGTGACGGTCGCCGACGCGCTGAAATACTTGAGCCTGCCGCGCATCCTCGGCAACGATCCTGCGACTGGAAAAGAGATCAAGGTCTCCATCGGCCGATTCGGCCCGTACATCGTGCGCGACGGCGATTTCCGCTCGATCAAAGCGCCCGAAAATCCCTACGACATCACCCTCGAAAAATCGCTCGAGATTCTGGCACAAGAGAAGAAACAGAGAGGATTCGCAAAGAAAAAGAAGGCAGAATAGAGACTGTCAAAAAGAGCTCAACAACAACCTTTTTTATCATTTCGGTAAGTTCAACAAGTAAGTGCAACACTCCATGCTTCTAATGGAGACTGCCAATTGAGCCGTTTTCTCGGTCTCGAATTGATTTCATTCTCGACAAAACGTATCGTCTCATCGGGTATCATATCG
>Ga0265338_10002817_pt1 | contig 25380 bp, 21 predicted proteins | sample 42126metaG_FD_193579 | JGI IMG/M metagenome (GOLD analysis project Ga0265338, IMG submission 193579) | Rhizosphere microbial communities from Carex aquatilis grown in University of Washington, Seatle, WA, United States - 4-21-26 metaG | ecosystem: Host-associated > Plants > Roots > Rhizosphere... | reverse complement strand
TGGTGGCTGGGGGCGGAATTGAACCGCCGACACAAGGATTTTCAGTCCTCTGCTCTACCAACTGAGCTACCCAGCCTTTGACTGCGAACACATATTCAACTTGGCTCACGCCCGCTTGGCAAGGCGAATTCAAAACGCAAATCATATGAATGTCTTTAGGTGAGAATTGACTTAAAACGGTGTGGGGCTAACCACCGCTTGCCGCAGCGACAGTTTTAAGTTAACATTATCTATACTTTGCATGCCCCGATTTTGCCGACCCGCAGAAAGTAAACGTAACGCTTTGACAGCAGAATCGTATCATCGCCAATGTCCGCGTCTTCCGTACCAGCCATGCGGCCCCCTGCCCCAATAGCCACCCACCCAAACGGCATGCGGATACGGCGGATAGCCCCAATAACCAGACCGCCAAACCCAACGACCGTTCCACACCCACTCGCCTCCAACCCACACATAGCCCGGTCCGGGGGCAAGAACCACGGTTTCCACCAGGGGTGGCGGCGGCGCTTCGGTGACGACGGTGGTGGTCTGTACGGCTGAAGCATCGCCGACCAGGCTGGGCGTGTTAATCATGAAATTAATGACGTTTTCGCTCACGCCGAAATTATGCAAATCAATGATGTCGGGCGTGCTGAGGTGATAGACCGTGTGGGAATTGCGAATCTGGCTGATAATGACGTCATCGCTCACCTTCGCTGCCGCCAACGCCTTGATGTCCGCAACGCTTAACGGTTGCCCCTGCTCCACTCGCACATAGGTTTGAGGCGCTTGGGCGCGAAGTTCCGCCGCCTGCTCCTGATCCATCGAATTCCCGATGACGCTGCCGGTCAGCGCGCCCGCCGCCGCGCCAATCAACGCGCCGGCGCCGCCGTTCCGGGGACCGCCAATTGCCGCGCCAGCAACGGCGCCCATTGCCCCGCCAATCAACGCGCCGGACGCCGTATTGTTCGGTTCACCATTGGGATACTGGCAACCTGCCAACAGCACCGCTGCCGCCGTCACCGTCAGACTTAAAGCATAAATTTTCATATTCCGGATATTCGACTAATTAGACACCCGATGACGATGCCTATTCAAGAAATTTCAACCCCGCGTCAAGCCCGTGGATGCGCCGCGTCGTAAGCCTTTTTCAGCCGCTCGGTCGTTACGTGCGTGTAAATCTGGGTCGTGACCAGATGGGCGTGGCCGAGCAATTCCTGCACGCTCCGCAAATCCGCGCCCGCGTCCAGCAGATGCGTGGCGTAACTGTGCCGCAGCTTGTGCGGCGTCAGGCCCGGATCGAGTCCGGCGATGATCAGGTATTGCTTCAAGCGCCGGGACAGTTGCAGCGGATTGAGCGGCGCGGCTTTCTTGGTCTCGGTGAAAAAAATCGGCGCCCGGCCGGACGGCGGCTGTTTCAACACACCCCAATAATTTTGAATGGCTTTCCACGCCGGCTCGCCAATCGGCACGAGCCGCTCCTTTTTGCCCTTGCCGCGCACGCGGACGATTCGTTCGCTCCAATCAATGTCCTCCGCGCGCAGGCCGCACAGTTCGCTGATGCGCAGGCCGCAGGAGTAAATCGTCTCCAATACCGCCACGTCGCGCAGGCAGACGGTCGCCGAAACAGGCCGGCCCGGCCCTTTCCGTTCCGTTTGCGTTTCGAGCAGTCTCACCGGAGCGGCGAGCAAATCTTTCATTTGCTGAATCGTCAGGAACTTCGGCAGGCGTTTTTCAATTTTCGGCAACGTCAGATTTTTGATCGGCAGGGTTTCCACGGCGCCCTGGCGCATGAGAAATTTGTAAAACGTCCGCAACGCGGAAAACCGGAGCTGCGTCGCCGCACGGCTCAAATTATGCCGCCCCAGATGCCGCAAATAGTTGCGGAAATCATCGCGCTGCAATTTTCCCCAAACCGGCACTTGCTGCCGTTCCTCCTCATGCCAGCGGACGAATTCATTCAACGCGTCGCGATAATTCCGCTGGGTGTAAACCGACGCGCCACGGTCCGTCGCCAGATGGGTGAGGAATTTGTGAATCCACCGGTCGTTGGCGGCTGGCCTGGCTGGGTTCATTTTTATTGCACCAGTACCAGCACCACGGCGTCCTGCGATGCTTGAACCACGTCCCCAAACTTGTGGCCACCGGACAGGTTTTCCGGTTTGAGCTTGAGCGGCCCTCCCGGCAAGGAATCCAGCAGCGTTTGCGCGCAGGAAATTTTAATGGCGTAATTCACATTCTGCGGCATAATCCCGGCCTTTATACCTTCATCCGACGCCCTCAATATGGCCCAAACAATGCCCACAACATTTCCTTGTTCATCAATCAGCGCACCGCCCGAATTGCCCGGCTGCGTCGGCACGCTGATCTGATATTGGTTGGTATCATCTTGAAATCCGGAAAGACTGCTGATTTCGCCACGCGTCAGTTTTGGCTGCCAGCCCTGCACTTCAGGATCGGGAAAACCAATGGTGAACACCGCTTCACCAAAAGTTACACTGTTGCTGGAAATCAAAGTCAGCGAAGAAAACGTTCCTGTTACTTTGAGCAAGGCAACATCCTTGTCGGGATCAGATTGCACCAATTCAGCGTTAAATAATCCGCGCTTTGTGCCCACCTGAATGCTGGTTGCAGGATGGTTCACCACATGAAAACAGGTGAGCAGATATCCATTGTCCGTGATAAAAAATCCCGAGCCCACCCATTTGGCCCGGGTTTCAGCGTCTGCTATTTCCTCCTCCTGACGTTTTGATTGAGCCTTCTGATCATCGGCAATCCATTTCGCCCGCCATTGCCCCTCCGCCTGCTTTTGTTCCTTATCAAACGCTGCCGCATTGGTGGGATTATATCCAAACTGCTGCTGCAAGTTGCCGGACAAATCCTTGAATTTGAGCTTCGCGATGCCCATCCCACCATCCGTCTGTGAATAGGCAATTACCAGACCGTCCGGGACAATTTTCTGCACCACCACACCTTTGTAGGCCACTCCCTCGCGGGTGATGATTTCGCCGCCGCCGATTTGCTGCGGATGGCTGATAGGGGGCGGCGCATTTGTCTGGCTTGGATTTGAGGACTGTTGAGCAAGCACAGCAGCCGGCAGCGTTGACAGGAAAAGCAAGCAAGCCAACCATTTTGCCTTCATGTCATCAGGATAAATGGTTTCAACCCGCTGGCAAGCGTTACTGTCTTTCCTCGTCGCGCGGCGGAAATTCAAACGTGACCTTGCCCTTGTCGTCCATCACCAGATACGCCGGAAAGGGCCTCCCGGCCTTGGAAATGAATTTGTCGAGCAAATCGGTTTTGCGCGCCTCCAGCAACTTCTGCACCTGTGGCGCTTCGATCGGCTGTTGCAAAATCGTTTTACCGACCTTGAATTTGCACGGCCGCTTGTCCGCCTGCGATTTTTCACAAACGTATGCCGCATCGGCCTCGAACACATTGCCGGCGCATCTCGGACATTTGCCCAGCGGTGGTTTCCCGGTGAAATCAATTTTCGGCGCCGGTTCCCGGGGTTGGTCGGATTTTTTGGGACGGGCTTCGCGCGGTAGAAATTCAAAACCGACCTTGCCGTCTTTCCCGGCCGCCAAAAAAGCCTTGAAAGTGCGGCCATTTCGCTTGGAAACAAATTTCGTCAGCAAATCGGTTTTGCCGGTGGCCAGCAACTTTTTCATCTGCTCGGGCGCAATTTCCTGCTGCAAAATGATTTTGCCGGAACGGAAGTCGCACGTTTTGTCCGCGCCCGTCGCCTTCTCGCACAGGTAATTCATTCCGGCATCAAAAACCTGCCCGCCGCACTTCGGACATTTGCCCAGCGGTTCCTTGCCGGTGAAATCCACCGGGGCGGCGGCCTCGCCGTTCGCATTTTTCTGGTCGTTGCCGAAATCAAATTCCATCTTGAACTCGCCGTTCATTTTCAGCACGGCGGCAAATGGCTTGCCCGCCTTGCTGCGGAACCCTTGCAGAGGTCCGACTTGTTTTTCGGCAATGAGCTTTTCCACCTCCTCGATTTCAAACATGCGGCCGCACAGGGTTTTCCAAATGGCGAAATCACATTTCTCGCACTGGAACTGCTTGTATTTTTCGTGAACCTCGCCGCCACACTTGGGGCAAGGCGTTTTCAGGACGCCAAAGTCGCCGGGAATCGTGTCCTCCTCGTATTTCTTGGCGCGTTCCACGATGTGCCGCGTCATGTCGGCAATTTCGGACATGAACTCGACGCGACTTTTTTGCCGACGCTGGATCTGGTGCAGCTTGAATTCCCAATCGCCGGTCAGTTCCGGCTTGGTCAATTCGGCGATGCCGAGGCCGTTAAGGAGCTCCATCAATGAAAACGCCTTGGCCGTGGCCTGCAACTCGCGCCCGTTGCGATGCACATACTGCTCGTAAATCAAGCCCTCGATGGTGGCCGCGCGCGTTGCCGGCGTGCCCAGGCCTTTCTCGTGCATGGCCTCACGGAGTTCATCGTCCTCGACCAGCTTGCCCGCACCTTCCATCGCCGAAAGCAGCGTGGCTTCCGTATAGCGCGGCGGCGGCCTGGTGACGTTTTGTTTCACCTCGATGGCGGTGGTTTTGACGGTTTCGTTCGGTTTCACCGGCGCCAGATTCGCGGCATCTTCGTCCTGCGCCTCTTTGCCATAAACCGTCAGCCAGCCGGGAGTTACCAACACCTTGCCGGTGCTCTTGAACGGCTCGCTCTCGACGCGGGTGATGCGCGTGGTCTCGAGAAATTCAGCCGCCGGATAAAAAATCGCAAGGAACCGCTTCGTCACCATGTCGTAAATCTTTTGCTCCGGCTCGGACAAACCGCGTGGCGCCTGCGTGGTCGGCGTGATGGCGAAGTGATCAGAAACCTTGGCGTTGTTGAAAATCCGTTTGTTCGGGCGTACCCAGTTATTCTCAAGAATGTTCGATGCGAGTGTCGCATAGCGGGTCACGAAGGCGGTCCCGCTGCCGGGCGTGCGGCCCGATAACATCTCCAAAGTGTTTTTTACCGTGCCGATGTAATCCTCCGGCAACGCGCGCGAATCCGTGCGCGGATACGTCAGCACTTTGTGCCTTTCGTAAAGCGCCTGCGCCACGCCCAGCGTGTTCTTGGCGCTGAACCCGAACCGCGAGTTCGCGTCACGCTGCAAACTGGTCAAATCATAAAGCAACGGCGATAGCGACGTGCTCGGCTTGCTTTCCTCGGTCACGACGCCGGGTTTGCCCAGACACTTATCGCGAATGGCCTCGGCCTGGGGTTTGTCCCAAAACCGCTCCGGTTTGAGCTCATTGTCGCCGTTTTTGTCGTCCTTTTTGGAAAATTTTTCGTCAAACCAGCGGCCTGTGTACTGCCCCGCCGCCGCGTCAAATGTGCCGATGACTTCCCAGAAATCGCGGGAAATAAATTTTTTAATCTTCTGCTCGCGCTCGACCAGGATGGCCAGCGTGGGCGTTTGCACGCGGCCCACGGTGGTCTTGTAAAAGCCGCCCGACTTCGAGTTAAAGGCCGTCATCGCGCGCGTGCCGTTGATGCCCACCAGCCAATCGGCCTCCGAACGGCTGTACGCCGCGTCCGCCAGCGGCAGCATGGCGTCATCCTCGCGCAACCGCTCGAAACCCTCACGAATCGCCGCGGGCGTCATGGATTGCAGCCAGAGACGCTTGATGGGTTGCTTGGCCTTCGTAAATTTAACGATGTTGCGGAAAATCAATTCGCCCTCGCGTCCCGCGTCACAGGCGTTGATGAGCGCGTCCACGTCGTCGCGTTTGATCAGTTTCTTCAGGACCTTCAACCGCGGCTCGCTTTTCTCAATCGGCAGCAGGTCAAAATGCGGCGGGATGACGGGCAGACATTTGAACGTCCATTTGCCGCGGGCCGCCTCGACACCCTCGGGCGGAACGATCGTGAGCAGATGGCCAACGGCCGACGAGACGACATATTTGTCGCTCTCGTAGTAATCTTCGACTTTCTTAAAGCCGCCGAGCGCCTTGGCAATGTCGCCGGCGACGGACGGTTTCTCTGCGATGATGAGTGCTTTGCCCATTTGTTGCGCCGCAAACTCGCGGAGAAAATCTCCTTTGTCAATCTCCGTGCGATGGACACCGGAACGAATTGGCAGGAAAATCACCGCTACCTTCCGCACACGAAACCCTTCAAGGCTTCATCACCGCAATTGACAGAGACAATTAGTTTTGCCAACAATGCCGGAAATCCAAACGCGATGACGATGCCAAACAAAGCCATTTCGACTGATTCGCTGCTTCAGGAAACCCGCACCTTTCCACCATCGCCGGAAATCTTGAAGCGCGCGCACCTCGACGCCGCGCAATACAACGCCCTGTACGAACGCTCGATTCGCGAGCCGGACGCATTCTGGCTGGAGCAGGCGAATACGCTGGATTGGTTCAAGCCACCCACCGTCGCGCGAAAATTCACCTGGGACACTGACGCGCGGGTCATCCGGCACACCTGGTTCGAGAACGGCCAGCTCAACGTAACCGTCAATTGTCTTGACCGCCATTTGAAAACCAAAACGCGCGATAAAATCGCCATCCTCTGGCAGGGTGAACCGGAAGAGGAAGTGAAAAAAATCACTTACGCGGAATTACACGCCGAAGTCTGTAAGTTTGCCAACGCGCTGAAATCACTGGGCGTCCAAAAAGGCGACCGCGTGGCGATTTATATGCCGATGGTCCCGGAAGCCGCCGTCGCCCTGCTCGCCTGCGCACGCATTGGCGCGATTCATTCGGTCGTCTTTGGCGGTTTCAGCGCGGATTCACTCGCCGACCGCATCAACGATTCCACCTGCAAGGTGCTCATCACTGCGAATGTCTCGTTGCGCGGCGGAAAAAGCATTCCCCTCAAAGCCATCGCCGACGAAGCCTTGAAGAAAACCTCCAGCATCGAAAAAGTGGTGGTTATCAAACGCAACGACGAGCCGTGCCATTTCGATTCCAGCCGCGACGTCTGGTATCACGAGTTAATGGCGAAGGTTTCCGCAGACTGTCCACCGGAGAAAATGGACGCGGAGGATTTTCTGTTCATCCTTTACACGTCCGGCTCGACCGGCAAACCCAAGGGCGTCGTCCATAGCACCGCCGGTTATCTGTTATGGACAGCGCTGACGCACAAATATGTGTTCGATATTCACGACGACGATATTTATTTCTGCACCGCCGACATCGGCTGGGTGACCGGCCACAGTTACGTCGTTTATGGGCCGCTCTGCAATGGCGCGACGACGTTGATGTTTGAAGGCGTGCCGACATGGCCGGACGCCGGACGTTTCTGGAAAATCGTGGAGAAGTTCAACGTTACTTCGTTTTATACGGCACCGACGGCCATCCGCGCGCTCATCCGGCTCGGCGATGAATGGCCGAACAAATACGATTTAAATTCATTGCGCGTGCTCGGCTCCGTCGGCGAACCCATCAATCCCGAAGCGTGGATGTGGTATCATCGTGTCATCGGCAAAGGCCGCCGCCCCATTATGGACACGTGGTGGCAAACCGAGACCGGCGGATTCATGATTACTCCCCTGCCCGGCGTTCACACGCTCAAGCCCGGCAGTGCGAACCGTCCGTTTCTTGGCGTTGAGCCGGTGGTGTTGCGCGATGACGGCACCGAATGCGCGCCCAATGAAGGCGGCAAGTTGTGCATTAAAAAACCCTGGCCCGGCATGATGCGCACCACCTGGGGCGATCACGAACGGTTTATCAACACCTATTTCACCACCTACAAAAACATGTATTTCACCGGTGACGGCTGCCGCATGGATGCCGACGGCGATTACTGGCTGATGGGCCGCGTGGACGACGTGGTGAACGTCTCCGGACATCGCATCGGCACGGCGGAAGTCGAGAGCGCGCTGGTCAGCCATTCGAAGGTGGCTGAAGCCGCGGTGGCGCCCATGCCGCATGACATCAAAGGCCAGGCCCTCTACGCCTTCGTGACGCTCAAGGATGGCATTGCTGAAAGTGAAGAATTAAAAAAGGAACTCGCACAACATGTCCGCAAAGAAATCGGCGCGATTGCCGTGCCGGACAAAATTCAATTCGCGCCCGGCCTCCCGAAAACGCGTTCAGGGAAAATCATGCGCCGCATCCTGCGCAAAATCGCTGAGGACCATACTGATCAAATCGGTGATATTACCACGCTGGCCGACTCAGCGGTGGTTGAGGCCTTGGTCAAAGGGAAGCAGTAATTCAAGTTGCTTGAATTAGATTTTCGGCGATAATGTTATTATGAGTGCAGCAGAGGTCATTGAACAAATCAAAGGATTGCCGCCCGCTGAACGGGCGCAAGTGGCCAAGTTCGTCGTGGAAAACGACGATTCATGGGTTCCCGATGAGTTCAAAGAAGCCATGAAAGACGCTGAGGCCGGGCGGTTTGTGGACATGGAAACCGCCTTGCATGAAACACCGCCGCCGCGATTGCAATGAAATATCGCTACCGCGCGGTTGAGCGGTTCTGGACGAGTTTCTACCGTTTGTCTCCCGCCCAAAAAGAATCCGCACGCCAGGCATGGAAAATTTTCAAGGAGGACCCTTTCGATCCGCGATTGCGGACACATAAAATTCTGCGGCTGTCAGCGAACTACGGACGCACGATTTACGCCATTGAAATTGAAAGTGATTTACGCCTGCTGTTTTACCTCGACGGCGAGACCGTCGTTTCTTTGATTATTGGCACGCATGATATTTACAAAAGGTAATGACGGCGGACTTGTCACTCCGCACTCCACACTCCAAATTCCGCACTTGCAACGGCTATTTTCCTGAATTCATTTTGGGATGGACGATTGGGGCAAAGTGCGTTTGAATTTCTAGCATGAGATCAAGCGGATACCATTTTCTTTCAATCTTGCTTCCTCTTTTCACTTCATTGCTTGCTCTGGGGCTTACTTGGTATATCGCTTGGCGACAAAGGCACGCCGACCATCTGACATTTAAGCACGATTTATATGAACGGCGCTTGGTATTTTATGATGTATTTGTGGAATTTTTGAAACACGTTTCACGCACAAAACACGCTGACATGACTGCGATTGCCGAATTCCAACAGAAAACCAGGGAAGCCTATTTTCTTTTTGGCGAGGACGTCGCCGACTATGTTGAGATAATTCGCAAAAAGGCAATAGAATTAGATACACGGCAAAAAAAGTTGGAAAATTCTTCTCCCCAGGACGTTCAAACAGCAGAAAAACAAAATGATTTGATTATTTGGTTCGGCGAGCAATTTCTAGCCGCGCGTGAAAAGTTCGCTAAGTATATGAAATTGAGTTGATAGCATGAGAGTAAAAAACATAATTCAGTTGGTATTGGTGTTTTTGCTTTTATCAGCGGGTGGAGCTATCGGGCAGTTAGTTTCTCCAAGTGGCACAAATGCGACATCAGACGTTCCCGATTGGGGAAAGGGCAGCACCACGAACAACAATCAAGCAACGATCACAATCAACACTCCGACAGTGGAGAATGGAAAACTGGTCACTAACGCCGTCACACTCACGATAGACGAACTGGTTAAGCGAGCAAAAACCGGCGACGCTAAATGGGAATATGAACTTGGAATTTATTTCTACTATTCCATTTTTGCGGACAGAGACCAGACACTTGCAATGGCGGTTAGGTGGTTTCGCAAGGCAGCCGAGCAAGGATATAAGCCAGCGCAGTCATATTTAGGCGAATGCTACGCGAGTGGTAATGGTGTCCCGCAAGATTTCGTGCAGGCTTACAAATGGTACAACTTGGCTTCGGCCCAGGCTGAAAGAGATGCTTTGGCCATAAAAATGACACGGGAGCAAATCGCCGAAGCGCAGCAATTGTCACGCGAGTTCAAACCGCGCAAGAAAAATTCAGACGATTCCGCTTTATCTGAAAGTCCGACAGTCAGCGGCACGGGCTTTTTCATCACGGACGATGGTTATTTGATTTCCAATTTTCATGTGGTCAAGGATGCGGCGAAGGTTCGTTTGCTCACGAGCGCAGGTTTGATTGACGCCAAAGTTGTTCAGGTGGATGCGGCCAATGATCTGGCTTTGTTGAAGGCGGACGGGCGGTTTGCACCGCTGCCAATTGCTGCCAGTCGCACGGTGAATCTTGGTGGCACGGTGGCGACCATCGGCTTTCCCGACATCGGTTTGCAGGGGTTCGCGCCCAAGCTGGCCAAGGGAGAAATCGCGTCGCTATCCGGCGCGGGGGATGACCCGCGCTATTTTCAAATCAGCGCGCCGCTGCAGCCGGGCAATTCGGGCGGTGCGCTGGTGGATGAACGGGGCAACGTCATCGGCATCGTGTCGGCCAAACTGGATGCGTCGGTGGCGCTGGCGGCGAGCGGGGCGTTGCCAGAGAATGTCAACTACGCGGTCAAGAGCAGTTTTCTGCTGGGTTTCCTTGAATCCGTGCCGGCCGTTTCAGCAAAACTTAAAGAGCCGGTCACGGCTGACCGGAAGTTTGAGGATGTGGTGAAGTCAGCGCAGAATGCGGCCGTCCTCGTCCTTGTTTATTGAGTAGCAGCGGACGTGAGTCCGCTCATTATTCCGGCGGGAGAAGTTAGAGCCGACTCACGTCGGCTGCTACGGTAAAGAGGCGGTCTTTGGCTCGCGGGGACGCTCGCCCCACCAAATTCAGACACCAAGTCATTGAACGGCTTGCGTAGCCGGACAAACATCTTATAATGACCGTAATGAAACTTGCTCTGGCAGTTTTGGTTTACGCGCTGATTGGCGTGGTTCTGGGCTGTGGAATTTTGCTGGCCGTCGCCGGCAAACCGTGGTTTTTGCTCATCGCGCTTGTCGTTTACGTGGTTGCGTTCGGCAAAATCGGCTGCATGACACACTGAATTGGGGTCTGGGGTCTCGGATCCAGGATCCGGGGCCGGGTTTCGCGGTTGTCTCGCAGCAGGTTTCACCTCTTTCCAGGAACCCCGATGGCAGACGCCAAACCCGACTTCACTTTTGAGGAACCGGAAAAGTGTGTTTTAGGGAGTTCTCGATTTGCAGCCAATTTTGTCCGGTAGAAGTCTTAGCGCCGGCAGCCATGCCGGTCATGTAAGCGGCTGATACCGAAGTGCCTTGAACCAACCACGGCTGGTTGCCCAGGTAAACAACGCTATTCCCCGGCGCGCCCAAATCCACAAAGCTCCCATAATTCGCATAGGATGCGATTAGTCCCCGGTCCACCGCCGTCACAGCCATGACACCGGGGTCCGCTGCCGGATAAGTGGGCGTGGCAACCGGCTGGTTGCCCGCCGCGGCAAAAAACACGATGCCGTCGCCGACCGCCTGTTGAACCATAAGGTCCAAAACCGAACTGTCGCCCGAGCCACCGAGACTTAAATTGATTACGGTCGCGCCACCGTTGATTGCCGCCTGAATCCCCAGTGCGACGTTCCAACTCGTCGTGTTTGCATTCGATCCGTAAACGTCCACGGGCAAAATTTGCGCGGACGAGCTGCCCTGCCCGGCAATTCCCATGGAGCGCAAGATGGTTTCGGCCATCGCGGTGCCGTGGGTGATATCGGTGCCGTTTGCCGACGCGTCACCGGCGACGGAAAGTTGCTTGAGCAAAAACTGGTTGAGCGAACCGTCGAGCGCCTGCACCGACGTGTCCACCAGGCCAACGATGACACGCCCGGAATTACCGGGTGGGTTAAGTTGGAGGTTCACCGGCGGCAGGGACGCGGATGCAAGCGCCTGCATCGGCGGCGGCGGATCGAAATAATAGTTGTAATCCACTTCGGACACGTCGCTGTTGTTTTGGAGCTGGTTCAGCGCGGCGTCCGCAGCGGCGGCATCGGCAAATTCCAGGCGGTAAATGCCGAGCTTGTCCAGGCGGCCGGTTATTTTTGCGCCGAACATTTTGGCAAAATCGTCGGGATTCACCCCCGGCTTGAGTTTCACGAGCAATTCATTCGGCACATGTTTGGCCGCGGTGGTTTTGGGCACGCGCACCAACCGCGTGGCGTTCTGCATTTTGGTGGTGAAAACGTACAGATATGGCGCGGCATTGGTCTGCGGCACAAGGGCGAAATTGAGGTTGCCGAACAGCATCCGCAACGCGTCTCCGGTCGGCAGATTTTTGAATTTTGCGGACGCGCTGTGCGTCGTGCCCGGCTCGACATAAACCCGCCAGCCGGTTTGGGCGGTGATTTGCTCCAGCAGCTGGGGCAGGCCCAGCGAGCGCACATCCGCGTCCACGCGATCGGTGGCCTGGTGCCAGACGGTCGAGTTCGTCCCCGCCGCGGCTGCGTTGACACAAAACGCGGCGAGCATGAGCCAGAATCCAAAATTGCGCATAACTTAATAGACGGTTTGAAACCCAACTCGGTTAACAGCCCGTTAAAAATTCATTTTCAGCAGGAGCCGGGGTAACGAGGCTCAAATCTCATTGAAAATCATCATCAGTCAGAGCCCCCCTACGTCGGCTCCTGCAATCATCAATCATAAATCGTAAATCTTCAATGGCTGGTCACGGCCTTCACCCACGCCTGGTTGTCGAGATACCACTGGATCGTCTCGCGGATGCCGCTTTCAAACTTGTGCGCAGGCGTCCAGCCAAGTTCGCGTTGAATCTTCGAGGCGTCAATAGCGTAACGGCGGTCGTGACCGAGGCGGTCGGTTACGAAAGAAATGAGCTGGCGCGAATTGCCGCCAAGTTTGGGCGCCAGCTCGTCAATAATGTCGCAAATCAGTTCCACAATGCGGAGGTTCGCCCATTCGTTGTGACCGCCGATATTGTAGGTCTCGCCGGTTTTTCCGCGCGTGAGCGCCAGCCAAAGCGCCTCGGCGTGGTCGCGCACGTAAAGCCAGTCGCGCACATTCATGCCGTCGCCATAGACCGGGACCGGCTTGCGCGCGAGCAGACTTTGGATGACAACGGGAATCAACTTTTCCGGAAATTGATACGAGCCGTAATTATTTGAACAATTCGTGATGACCGTTGGCAAACCGTAGGTGTGATGATACGCGCGCACGAGCATGTCGCTGGCGGCCTTGCTGGCGGAGTAAGGTGAATTCGGCGCATAAGGCGTCGTCTCCTCGAAGAAGCCCGTCGGGCCCAGCGACCCATAAACTTCGTCCGTGGAAACGTGGTGAAACCGGGTCTGGCGTCTGGGGTCTTGCATCTGGGGACTCAGCCAGCAATCACGGCAGGCTTCGAGCAGATTGAACGTGCCGACGACATTGGTGTGAATGAAATCATCCGGCCCGGTGATAGAGCGGTCCACGTGCGATTCCGCCGCCAGATGCATGACGTGGGTGATATGGTGTTGTTTGACAACACGCAGGACGGCGGCTTTGTCGCGCAAATCCACTTTCTCGAAAATGTACTTCGGATGGCGCGTGACTTTTTCCAGGTTTCCCAGATGCCCGGCGTAGGTCAGGCAATCCAAATTCACCAGTCGCGCGACCTCCGGCCGGTCAATGACGTGATGAACCACGTTTGACCCGATAAATCCCGCGCCGCCGGTAACGAGCAAATTCATTTTTGATTTATGATCTACGATTGACGATTAACGCGGCGATTTGACACGAAAGTGCGTCTTCAGCAGTCAAATCGTAAACCGTAAATCGTAAATCGTAAATTCTCATTCCGGTTTCCAATTTCCGAGTGAATCTTCAATGGCTTCGATGACCGGCCGGACTTTTACGCCGGTGGCCAGCAGTTTCGACACGTCGAGCACGCAATTTGACCGCGGCGTTTTGGCCGCTTGCTGGTAAAACTCCGTGTCGTCGTGCCAAAACTCAAACCGCCTGGCCGGTTTCAGAATCTTTTCCACGAAACCCACCACCTGCCGTGTCGTAACGAAGCCCGGATTGGTCACGTTGTAAATGCCGAACGGAGCATGGCGTTCCCACAGGTCCAGGCACGCCCGGGCAAAATCGCCCCGATGCGAAATCGAGTTCACATTGTCATATACCTTGGCGTAACGCTGCACTTTGCTGAGGTAGTTGCGCAGGTTGTCGAATTCATCAAACGGAATCCGCAGCCGCCAGATGTAACTTTGCCCGACGCCGGCAATGGCTTCCTCGCCCAATGCCTTGGTGCCGCTGTAAAAGCTGCACGGCAGATCGCGGAAGGTAAAATTCGGCTGGTCGGTTTCATCGAAACCGTGAATGGCCTCCGGTGACTTCTCGACCAGGGAACGAAGTTCGGGCTGGGTCAAATCCTTTTCCACGCGGCTTCGTCCATTCAGCGTCACTTTGGCCCCGGAAAAAACGCAACCGGATGAAACGTGCCCCCAAGGGATGCCGCAAACCGCGCAAGCCTGGGCGATGGTTTGCGGCAACAGCGCGTTTCCCGCCAGGGTATCGGCCTTGGCAACTTCGCACGCGTCCACGTTTGGCTTGCCGGTATAACCGGCGACATTGACGAGCAATTCGGGTTTATTCTTCCTTAAGTATTCCAAAAGCACGTCGAACCGGGTGTAATTCACTTCCTTTCGCGAAAGCGGCGTGAAGGGCCATTTACGGCGCTGAAGCTCGCGCCCAAACGCCTGGCCGATATAACCGGATGCACCGAGGAGTAAAATCATACAATTTATGATTGACGATTGATGATTGATGATTGACCGGCCAATCGGAAACAGGTTTGTGTGCGATGCGGCGCAGAAATCGAAAATCGTAAATCGTAAATCATAAATTTTTTTGCAACCGTTTAGCTTCCGCGACGACTTCGTTCAGATAGGCGCGGTATTCGCACTGGGGCATCTCGTTTACGAGTCCCTCCAGTTGGGTGAGTTTGAGGAAACCGCTGCGAAAGGCGGCCTCCTCCGGACAGCCGATTTTGATGCCGGCGCGTTTCTCAATTGCCTGCACATAAGCCGAAGCATCATGCAGGCTGCTGCTGGTGCCGGCGTCGAGCCACGCAAAGCCGCGGCTGAGCCGGTGGACATGCAGTTGCCCGCGCTTCAGATACGCGACATTCAAATCCGAGATTTCCAATTCCCCGCGCGCCGAAGGCTTCAACGATTTGGCGATGGCCACGACGTTGTTGTCGTAAAGGTAAAGACCGGGCACGGCGTAGTCGCTCCTGGGTTGCTTCGGCTTTTCCTCGATGGAAATGGCCCGGCCCTCGCCGTCAAATTCAACCACCCCATAACGTTCCGGGTCGTTGACGTGATAACCAAAAATTATCGCACCGCTCTTGAATTCGGCGATCTTGCGATAGAACACGTCGCTGCCGTAAAAAATGTTGTCGCCCAAAATCAGCGCAACGTTGTCCTTGCCGATGAACGACTCGGCAATCAGAAAGGCCTGGGCAATTCCCTGGGGTTTGGGCTGCTCGCGGTATTCAATGGCAACGCCAAACCGGCTGCCGTCACCGAGCATCTGCTTGAAACGTGGTAAATCGTGCGGGGTAGAAATGAGGCACAAGTCGCGAATGCCGCCCTCGAGCAGCGTCGTCAGCGGATAATACACCATCGGCTTGTCATAAACCGGTTGGAGCTGCTTGCTCGCCACCAATGTCAATGGATACAGTCGCGACCCGGCGCCACCGGCCAGAATGATGCCTTTCATTGGTGACAGCCTAGAAGTTTCCCGGCGGGAAGAAAAGCCGAAGTTCGCAAACAAAAAAGCTGCGTTCAAGGATGAACGCAGCGGTGAGGTAAAAACTCATGGGTCAACTCGACAGGGCGCCTTCGGCGGTGGTCGGCTGGTTGAAAACCAGTTTCCCGTCTCCCACCGTGACCAAAATCAACTCGCCTTCATGCAGGCTGCCCTTGAGAATTTCCTCGGCCAGCGGGTCTTCGAGGAAACGCTCCACCGACCGGCGCATCGGCCGCGCGCCGTATTGAGGGTCGTAGCCTTTCTCGACCAGGAAATCCTTCGCCTTTTCATCCAATTCCAGCCTGAGGTTCTTGTGACGCAACCGCGCCAGGACCTTTTCCACCTCCAGACCAAGGATCTGGATGAGGTCGGGCTTGGTGAACGAGCGGAAGACAATCACATCGTCGAGCCGGTTCAGGAACTCGGGCCGGAAGGTCTTCTTGGATTCGTCGAGGATTTTCTCGCGCATCTTCTCGTAGCTGCTCTCGTCGGTGATGGGTGAAAAGCCGAGCGTGGATTGCCGGCGAATCAATTCCGATCCGACATTGGAGGTCATCAGCACGATGGTGTTGCGGAAATTCACCACGCGGCCCACGTTGTCGGTCAATTTCCCCTCTTCGAGAATCTGCAACAGCATGTTCCACACATCCGGATGCGCCTTTTCGATTTCATCGAACAACACGACGGAATAGGGATTGCGCCGCACCTTTTCGGTGAGCTGGCCGCCTTCCTCGTAACCGACGTAACCGGGCGGCGAACCGATGAGTCGCGAGACGTTGAACTTTTCCATGTACTCGCTCATGTCGAGATGCACGAGCGACTTCGAATCGCCAAACATCTGTTCGGCCATGGTTTTGGCCAGAAGTGTCTTGCCCACGCCGGTCGGGCCGAGCAGCAAAAATGTGCCAATGGGCCGGCGCGGGTCTTTCAAATCCGCGCGTGACCGGCGCAGTGCCTTGCAAATGGCGGATACCGCTTCACGCTGGCCAATGACGACCTTCTCCATCTCATTTTCAACTGTGAGCAGGCGCTGCATCTCACCCTGTTCCATCCGTTGCAGCGGAATCCCCGTCCATTTTGAAACGACATGCAAAATATCTTCCTCATCCACCACCACGTGTTTTTCTTCGCGCGCGGCGCGCCAATCGCGCAGTTGGGCTTCCAGTTTTTCCTTGGCCTGCTTTTCCTTGTCGCGCATTTGCGCCGCGCCTTCAAAATCCTGGTTTTTGATGGCGCGTTCCTTGCGGCCCTTGATGTCCTCGATCTCGGCTTCCATCGCCTTGATTTCCGGCGGGCGCGTCATCGTGCCGATGCGCGCACGCGAACCGGCCTCGTCCATCACGTCAATCGCCTTGTCCGGCAGGAACCGGTCGGTGATGTAACGGTCGGACAATTTCACGGAAGACTCCACCGCCTTGTCCGTAAACTCGGCCTTGTGGTGCTCCTCGTATTTGTGCCGGAGACCCTTCAAAATCTGAATCGTCTCGTCCACCGAAGGCGCCTCGACCTTCACGGCCTGAAAGCGGCGTTCGAGCGCGGCGTCCTTCTCAATGTATTTGCGATATTCATTGAGCGTGGTCGCGCCGACGCATTGCATCTCGCCCCGGCTCAACGCCGGCTTGATGATGTTCGAGGCGTCCATCGTGCCTTCCGCCGAACCGGCGCCGACGATGGTGTGCAGTTCGTCAATGAACAAAATGATGTTCTTCGCGCGGCGGATTTCGTCCATCACCGCCTTGATGCGCTCCTCAAACTGGCCGCGGTATTTGGTGCCCGCGACCATGAGCGCCAGGTCGAGCGTGACGACGCGTTTGTCGCGCAAAAGATCCGGCACATTGCCCTTGGCAATTTCCTGCGCGAGCCCCTCGACGATGGCCGTCTTGCCCACGCCGGCTTCGCCGAGCAGCACCGGATTGTTTTTCGTGCGGCGGCAAAGAATTTGAATGACGCGTTCGATTTCATCTTTGCGCCCGATCACCGGATCCATGTCGCCTTTGCGCGCGATTTCCGTGAGGTCGCGTCCAAACGCCTTGAGCGCGGGCGTTTTGATTTCGCCTTTTTTCTCCGCCGGCGCCTTCTCCCCGGCCTCGGGAATGGAAGATTCCTCGCCGGTGAAATTGGGATCCAGTTCCTTCAAAATTTCCTGCCGCGTTTGTTCGATGTCCACATCGAGACTGCGCAAAATACGCGCGGCCACGCCGTCGCCTTCCCGCAGCAAGCCGAGCAAAATATGCTCCGTGCCAATATAGGTATGATTCAGATTCTTGGCCTCCCGTTTCGCCAGGTCTAAAACCTTCTTCACGCGCGGGGTGTAGGGAATATTGCCAATCATCTTCTGGTCGGGGCCGGTACCGACCTGCTTCTCGACTTCCATACGGACGGTTTCAAGGTCGAGCCCCATTTTCTGAAGGACATTCACCGCCACGCCCTGGCCCAACTTGATCAGGCCGAGCAACAGATGTTCCGTGCCGAGAAAGTTGTGGTTAAACCGGTCGGCTTCCTTCCGCGCCAGCGCGAGCACCTGTTGGGCGCGCGGCGTAAAATTGCTCATGGCTTCATCGCTCATACTCGCTTTATTGTGCTACGAATTGGCGGGTTTGTCCAATCCTGCCCCGCCCTTTTTTGCGTTTGGCCGGCTGACGTGCTTCAACCGGTCACGCAGCATATCTGCCCGCAGCAAGTCGCGTTCCTCGGCTGACAGTTTGTCGGAAAATTGTTTCTGCAAATGCGCCGGTTGCGTCAGGATAAACAGTTCATCCACGGTCGGACGCTCTTCGCCCGGAAACAGCGCCAAATCCACGCCTAACCGCATCAACGACAGCAAATTCATGGTTTCCTTGGACGAAATGCTGTGCGCGTTGGCCAGAATGCCATAGGCGCGGCCGATGTGGTTGAAAACCACCTTCGGCTTCTTCTCCAGGAGGATTTGCCGCGCATTTTCCTCGTGCTCGATGATTTGGGACAAAACCTTGTCCAAACGCTCGACAATGGTCATTTCGTTCTCACCCAGCGTCATTTGATTGGAAACCTGAAACACGTTGCCCAGCGCCTCCGTCCCCTCGCCGTAAAGTCCGCGCACGGCCAGACCGAGCTTGTTGACGGATTGAATGATGGGGTTGATTTGCTCGGCCAAAACCAGTCCGGGCAGATGCAACATCGCGCTGACCCGCACGGCCGTGCCGAGATTCGTCGGGCAGGCGGTCAAATAACCGAGGTCGTTGTTGAACGCGTAATCGAGCTTTTTCTCGAGCTCGGAATCCAGATGATCAATCGCGCTCCACGCCTGCCGTAATTGCAGGCCCGGACGCAGCGCCTGCATCCGCAAATGATCCTCCTCGTTGATCATCACGCAGAAGCTTTCCTCGCGGTTGAAAACCAAGCCGCTGCCCGAGCTTTTGGCCGCGTGCTCGCGGCTGATGAGATGGCGCTCAACCAGGATCTGCCGGTCGAGCGTGGAGAGATTGTCCATCACCTCGGAAAAGGAATCCTTCATTTCCGGCAGGCTCTCGACCGCCGGACGGATCGTTTCCAGGACCTTCAGCCGCTCCGCCTTTTTCGCCCAGCCGGGAAACGCCGCGTCTTTCAGGTTGCGCGCCAGCCGGACGCGGCTGGACATGACAATCCGGTCGTGCGGGCCGTGACGGCGCGCCGTGTCGGCGGGAGAAATAAGAAACTCGTCCAATTTCATTTATGTCGGTCTGAATCAAGTCACGCTCAAACCCGTTCCGCGCGGTGTCACTTGTTTGATTTCGTCGCGCAATTGGGCGGCCTGTTCAAAATTTTCATCCTCGATGGCCTTGGCCAGTTTCTTTTGCAGCAATTTGAGGCGGTCGGACTGCTCGCGGTCCGCGCGGAGCACCTCCGGCACCTTGCCCGCGTGCCGCGTGCCCTTGTGCATCGTCTTGAGCAACCCTTCCAGACCTTCGGCAAAAGTCTGGTAACACTCCGGACAGCCGAGCCGGCCCGATTTTTTGAAATCCGCCTGTGAAAAACCGCAGCGGGGACATTTCGTTTCCACGCCGCCGCCCGACTGCTCGATTTCCTGAGACGCGCCGAGGCCGAGCATCAAATCCGCGGGCGCAAAGGACGGGTCGTTCACGCCCTTGGCCTTGGCGCATTCCTCGCACAAATCCAGCTTCTGCGCCTTGTCACCCACGATCTGGGTAATATGCACCGTCGCCGGCTTTTCTTTGCAAACAGAGCAGAGCTTCTTTTCGTACATAGCTACCTGTATATCGGCTCGCCGGAGCTTTTCGTCAAGGCACGGTATTCCTCCTCCAGTTTGCGCGTGATCGGCCCCGGTTTGCCCGCGCCGATGACGCGACCGTCTATCTTTACCACCGGCACGATTTCGGCGCCTGTACCCGTCAAAAAACACTCGTCCGCGTTGAATAAATCGTAGCGCGTCAGGTTTGGCTCGGACACCACCAGGCCTTCTTCCTCGGCCAGTTCCATGACCACCTGGCGGGTGATGCCGTAAAGCGCGCCCGCCGACAACGGCGGCGTGAGCAGCTCGCCTTTTTTCACAATGAACAAATTGTCGCCCGTGCATTCAGCCACGAAGCCTTCCGCATTCAACATCACCGCCTCCTCGCAACCGGCGTTGTTCGCCTCAATCTTGGCGAGAATGTTGTTGAGATAATTCAGCGACTTGATCGCCGGGTTCAGTGCGCTATGCAAATTGCGCACCGTCGGCACGGTGATGATGTCGAGGCCTTTTTGGTATACCGCCGGCGGGTAAAGCTGAATTTTGTCGGCGATGATGATGACCGACGGATTTTTGCAGCGGTTCGGATTCAAGCCCAGCGTGCCCTGACCGCGCGTGACCACCAGCCGGATGTAACCGTCGCGGATCCTATTCTTCCGGCAAGTTTCAACGGTCGCGCGCATGATTTGCGCATGCGACATCGGGATGGCGAGCAGAATCGCCTTGGCCGAACAAAACAGCCGGTCAATGTGCTCGCGCAACCTGAACACACGGCCGTTATAGGCGCGAATGCCCTCAAAAATCCCGTCGCCGTACAGCAGGCCGTGGTCGAAGACCGAAATCTTCGCCGTGCGCCCGTCAAGATATTTGCCGTCAATAAAAACTTTCATGAACTCGCCGAAGTTTAGCGAAAAAAACGGGTAAAGGAAAGTGAATTTGCGTGACAGCGGGGAAACAGCGATTATAGTGGCGCGCTCGGACGACCCTATGGTCTAGCGGTTAGGACACCACCCTTTCACGGTGGTAGCCCGGGTTCGATTCCCGGTAGGGTCGCCAATTTTGACTTCTTGCCTTCAGACTTGTCCAAGAGCTTGAAAAGCGGACACGTTATGTGATGCCTATTGCGCTCACTCTTGGAGATACTGCGAATACTGAGATTTCAATTCCGCTAACTCCAAAGTGCGATTTGTCCTTTCGTAGCACTTCTGCAACAGGGGCACGGTCATAGCCAAAGTCTTTGGAACCCCAGCCTTTAGCAGGGGTTGAAAAACATCAATCGCCTTGTCGTACGCGTAAATCTTCACGTACATGTTTCCTAAAGCATGCCGAGCCATGTAGTCGTTAGGACTCACCTTCAAGGCTATCTCAAACTTTGCTGCCGCATCCCGAGCTGCATCAGGATTCCCCGAGTCCCTTAGTGTCATTCCCCATTCTCTAAAGACCTTTGCCCGATCAGCACCCTTTTTCGGTACGTAGGTCGCCGCGTATTCGTAATACCGCAGGGCTTGTCCGACACGGCTCTCTCTCCTATGCAAGCCAGCCAAACCGTATAAGGCCCGCCAGCTCTTAGGATTTCTTTGAAGCGCCTGCGTAAAGAATTTCTCCGCGTCCCCGAAGTGGCCAGTTGCAAGCATACTTTCCGCATACTCTACCAAGACGGTTTCTGGTTCTCGCGTTCCTTTCCGAATATCGCTGACAAGTTTTTGCTCCTCTGGATTTTTTACGTCCCGTGCTTCGTACCAGCTTGACAACGCTTTGCGAATTGACTGCTCTACACCAACATCCTGCCTGAGCGCTTGGTAGGCGAATCGTTGTGTGACCGGAAGCATGAAATAAATGGAGTCGTTCAACTGGCCGCTGAAGTCCTGTTGAACAAGTGCCGCATCTATTAAGTCCTGACAGGCATCGTCAGCATCTGTCAGACTTACCTCAGCACCGGCTGCTATGGCCTCTATGGGCATAGGTGATACATGTAGCGAAATTACGCGAAGCACTTTGCGAGTGCGGGGGTCCAGTTCTTTGTCAACGCGGCGAAAACAAAACTCCAGCAATTCATCCCCGACATGTCCCGACGTCTTCAGGTCATGTGCAAGATGAATCGCCTCATCTGGCGTCTTTGAATTCGCAAGGAACCATTCAATCAAAAGTGGTGCGTGACTACATGCTTCAAGTATGAGTCGTTGCTCGGCTGACGTAATTTTTTCTAAGAAGCTTTGCTCTTTTCGCTGGCAACAATATTCAAAAAACTCTGTCGCCTCCTTGTCAGTCATCGGGCCGACATCTATGGGATACAGCCCGCGACGAAGCTTTGTTTTCCTTGATGTTGCCAAAACACGCACACCGATAGGGAGGTTTTCTAAGAAAGCGAATATCCGTGCATCGTCCACAGTTTCAAGATTGTCCACATAGAGCAATATCCGCTCTCCCTTTAAGATTTCTCTGGCCACTTGAGCTTTTTCATCCGTGGGTTTCGGGCACTCCTCTGAGAAGCCCATGACGCGGAGTATTTCATCAAGTAACGAATCGAATGACGAGAGTTGAGCTTCCACACGTTGAATCCCTCCAGTTTTCAACTCACGGTCTTTTGCGGAGAGGGAAACGATAAAATCAAATTTCTTTGCTTCGTACACCTCCAGTGCTGCCCAGGTTGCAAGGGCAGTCTTGCCCAAACCACCGAACCCCAGTAATGAGGTTATAAAGGATTTTGGGTCTTCCAACGCCTCTAGAATCAGAGGACATAGCCCCTTCCTAAAAACAAACTGCCGGTAATCCGGCCGTAGGATTTTAAACCCTGGTCGGTCAACCGCAAACCGATAGTCAGCGGACGGCAAATTGTGCTCGTTAAGATACTGTTCTGCTCTGTCCTTGCGATGCACTTTGGTTTCATCTCCTTCGCGCACACACAAATCACCTGCTTCGAAATATGGTTTATCCCCAAGGTTAAGTACGCACGCATTGTTATGCGCACGAAGGATTCGAAAATTGCGTTTAGGAACTATCACAATGCCAAGATGTAGTCCTCCCTTTCCTAGATATTCCTTTGAGTAGGTTACCCAGAACGCGTCTCCCGTATATCTACGAAGTTTGTCATTAAATTTTTTGGAATCGAGATTGGTTGAAGTTCCGCAATATGAGTAGGCCGTCTCATCAATGCCAAAAAAGAGGATTCCACCTTCTTTGTTGTGAAATGCGAGAACATCAGCAGCAATTTGTGCCCACGCAGCCTCGTTCGTTCTGCCATGCCCAGGCGCGCCACTCTTGAAGTCCCAAAGGTCTGATTCGTGGAAAAACCCCGTACGAAGCTGAGGCTTTTTCCCTTCAAAGAATGTTTCAACTATTATGGCTACGTCCCGACTTCGGATAGCCTGCACCAATTTTTCATGTAAGCCGCGCTCCATACCTCAATGGGACTTTTCTCTTTCCAAAATCTTCAAACTCTCAATCTCCCGTTCGCCCACAATCTTCACGCCGACGCGACTGTGTGCGCCGAGTTTGAACAGCAACGAAACCATTGCTCCAGTCGGCCGCTTCTTGGTCGTGGTGTTTAATTTAGCCATGTGGATTTCTGATAAAGCTATGGAATAGTATTTCAAAACGCGTCACGGGCAAACAAAAATGCCAGTAGTTTCTGCGTCGGCTTGTCGGCTATCGCCCGCGTACACGCGAGCCGGATACACGTTATGAGCCGTTGCCGGAATTACGAAACGAAACCCACTGAGCAATATGATTCCAACTGGGAACCATTTAGGTCGCCACTGTTTCCGATTAAAACGGCCAGTTGACGCCGACGGAAAAATAAAGTTGTCCGCCCAAATTCAGACGCCCCACCCGGCCCCCACCACTGATGGTGGCATTGCTCATCGGCATGAATTGAACGCCGGCGAAAATATCACCGTTGTCCACCACATGACACAGCACCGTGGCGTTTACGTAACCGCCATAGACCAGATCGGTCGCCCCGATCCGCCCCGAATTGTGCGCGCTGACGCCGCCGGCGGTGATGATTTCGTCATATTTGTAATCGCCCGACACGATGCCGACGGCGGGACCGGCACCCAATGACAGGCTGAGATGATCGCTCAAATCCCAATAGAAGGTCGGCCCCAATCTCAGGGTGTAGAGCATCACGTCCAGCGTTTGCTTACCGGAAACGGTTCCATTTATGTTGGTAGTGCTCTGCGAAAATGCAGTGGCAAGGATATTACCTGTTCCGGCGGCTGAACCCTGGTAAGACGTTGTGGTTGGAAAGGCAATGCCTAAAGTCGCAGTGCTAAAGGTATAAGTGTTTTGGTTGACCGTCGCCAGCGTGGTGCTGCTCTCTGAAATGTTCACCGGCATCAAGCCAAAACCTAATTCCCAACCGACGCGCGCGTGTTTCCAATACCAGAGATTGCCGCCGTAGGCCATTTCGAATCCGGGAAATGCCCCGCCATTCTCTTTTGCACTGCTGTTTGCGGAAAATGATGTAGCGGCGGTCATGGTCAGGGTTTGCGCAGCGGAATTGTATTGCAGCGCCCGGTTGTTGTATCCCCAATAACTCGTGGAGTTGGGATCTCCGTTTTGATCCGGCCTCACATAACCATCATCGTATATTCCCTGAGCCGGATTGTTCCCTGAAATACCGAATGTCCCATTTCTGCTAAAATTGGCGCTGATATTCATCCCGACGAATGCGCCGATATGGAAATGGCGCGTCCAGTCATCCGTGTTCGAAGGGATCCAAAGGAAGGCGTTGGAGTCCGGATTCCCGCCGAAGGAGTCCGGTTGAGCCGAGACCGCCGGCGCATGGCCCAGCAAACCTGCCGACATACACCATAACAACCAAATGTGACGCGTTGCCCACTTGAAGCGTAGAGGCCGACGTAAGTCGGCTCTAACTTCCCCGCTGAACAGATGGAGCGGACTTATCCCGCATTGCGGGACTGCTACGGGATTCATGGAGGGGTGTAGCGGTTGCATCAGATCAGGGATCTTGAATCACACGATAAAAACGCGCGCTGACGTTGGTCGGTGCGCTTATTGTCGTTGGCGGGCCATAATCAATCCATTCCATATCGTTGGCCGGGGCCACGATGGAGGGCGGCGCAACCATGGCGTTTGAAAACAAAACGTTGTCGCTGTAAACCACCGTGTAAGTCCGCCCCAAAATAGATGGCCATTCAAGCAGCATATTGCCATTGGCCAGCTCGACAATGCGGCTGATGTTGATGTTCGTGCTGAAGGCGGCAACAGGCGGCGGCGTCCAGTTGGGAACCGTCACGGCAAAAGTAGATAATTGTGCATTTGTGAACGAAAAGGATCTTCTTGGAAAATATTGCAACAACAAATTCACACTCTGCCCGGCCGTTAGATTGGTGCTGTAATACACAAAAGGATTTCCATTGTTGGTGCCGACGGCGTTGAACAGGCGATTGGTTAAACCGGTCACGACAATTCGCGCGGCGGGAACAGACGACAAGCCCGCGTTGGAAACGGTAATAGTTTGTTCGAGCAGTCCGGTCACAAAATTTGTGCTTTGCCCGGAATTGGTGACAGCCACGAGCAGGCCGGGAAGGTAGTTGGTAACGGTAATATTGGTACTGGCAAAATTATTGGCGACATTGGTATCCAGCACACCAGCCACACCAACCGACGCGGAAAATGGCAGGACACCCGCGTTGGTCG
>Ga0265338_10002816_pt1 | contig 25386 bp, 25 predicted proteins | sample 42126metaG_FD_193579 | JGI IMG/M metagenome (GOLD analysis project Ga0265338, IMG submission 193579) | Rhizosphere microbial communities from Carex aquatilis grown in University of Washington, Seatle, WA, United States - 4-21-26 metaG | ecosystem: Host-associated > Plants > Roots > Rhizosphere... | reverse complement strand
GATTTCGGTCACAGTGTTTGAGAAGATTGGGATAAAATCAGCACTTTCTCATACCGCCGACGAATCCGAGACCGACATGAACCCTAACCAGTTGAAACTATGGGGGAATTGACCGGACACTAGTGTTCGACGATCACGTTGGCGGGACCACCGAACAATGTCCCGAGGCCTGCGATGACATTCCGCAGGACAGCAGAGCAGGGCAGCACGCGGCGTTCGTCGCCGGCCTCCAGTTTCCTGAACTGAAACGCCAGATCACGGGCGATGTCATGATCGAGGCGGGTGGTACGATCCAGACCGGCGGCGCCGGTCAACCGCATGAACCCCATGGCCCGATGCATCGCCTCTTCGGCCCAAAGCGGGCGCAGTGGCCTGGCATCCGTCGGCGCCGACGGAAAATACAGACGCAAGGAGTGTGCAGACCAGGTCAACGGTCTCCGGTTGCATCGTCTCCCGCAGCCGAGCCAGTGTCTCGAACCCAGATCGCCTGGGCGCGATGGCCGGCTTGAATGTTCTGTCCACGGCCCGCGGCTCATGAAACCCCTGGGAGTCCAGACCGGGCGTTTCATCGCGGCGGCTGACCGTCCTCACGTCGTGACTTCCGGTTTCGGGGTTTGGCAATCTACGAACAGGTCAGTCGGCCAGTTGAGTGTCGGGACATGCATCGTCGTCGTCTCGCATCCAATGACGAGGCGGCGGCGGCGGTAAAGCCGGTCATCGTAACCGTGCCCCTTCCGCCAGCGCCGTCCGAGGCGCTCGCGTACGACAGCCGCGTTATGTGCGCACATTGGATTTCCCCTTATGATGCCGGACGGTAAACGCCCGTTCCGGCGGCCGTCGCAATGCATGACAAACGCCGCGGCCGGCGTCTTTTTGGATCGCACATTCGCTTCCGTAAGCGCACGGCCATTGCCTCCGCGAGACCGCGACGTGCGATCCCGAAATGCCAAGGCCAATCCGAAATATCCGGTGAGCCCGCCGCGCTATCAACGATCCAGCGGCCCAGAATCTGTTGGCATCGTGGTGGATGTGGGTACGACGGTGTCCGCGCTGGGTGTTCCGCGAAGGGAAGCAATCATGTCGAAGAATTCGTCATCGTCCACCCGGCGCGCGGTACTTGCAGGCTCGGCGGCCGTGGGCGCCGCCAGCCTGTTAGCCGCGCGTCTGGCCGCGGCAGGCGACACACCGCCCAACCAGCCGTCGAACCAAGGAGCTTCATCCATGGATAACCTCGGAGACAACGCGATCCGCCCATTCAAATTCAAAGCGTCCGATGAGGCGCTAACGGACCTGCGCCGGCGAGTTACTGCGACCAAGTGGCCGTCGCGGGAGTTGGTAACCGATGCGTCGCAAGGCGTGCAGTTGGCGACGATGCGTGAACTCGCCGGCTATTGGCAGACGGATTACAACTGGCGCAGGTTCGAAACGAAGCTGAACGCCCTGCCCCAGTTCTCTACCACGATCGATGGGGTGGACATTCATTTCATCCACGTTCGTTCAAAGCATCCGAATGCTTTGCCGGTCATCGTCACGCATGGGTGGCCCGGCTCGATCATCGAGCAAATGAAGATCGTCGAACCGCTGACCAACCCAACAGTAAATGGCGGGAGCGCATCGGACGCTTTCGACGTTGTCATCCCATCATTGCCAGGTCATGGATTTTCAGGAAAGCCCACCACGATCGGCTGGGATCCTGTTCGCATCGCACGCGCGTGGATCGTGCTGATGAAGCGCCTCGGCTACACGCGATACGTGGCGCAGGGCGGCGATTGGGGCAATGCGGTCACCGAGCAGATGGCCTTGCTATCGCCCCCCGAACTGGCCGGCATTCATACCAATATGCCAGCCACCATCCCTGACGGCATCGCAACGGCACTGCAGTCCGGCGGCCCGGTACCCTCCGGCCTCTCGGCCGACGAGAGGTACGCGTACGATCAGCTCGATTTTTTCTACAAGCACGGCGTGGCGTACGCCCAGGAGATGGGCAATCGTCCACAGACGCTTTATGGGATTGAGGATTCACCGATCGGACTCGCTTCATGGATGCTTGACCACGACGCGCGGAGCTATGCGCTGATCGCCCGCGTCTTTGCTGGTCAGGCAGAGGGCCTTACGCGAGACGATATCCTCGACAACGCCACGCTCTACTGGCTGACGAACACGGGGGTTTCTTCGGCGCGGCTCTATTGGGAAAGCAAGCTGCCATTTTTTGCCCCGAAAGGGGTTGCGATACCTGTCGCCGTAAGCGCCTTTCCCGACGAGATCTATACGGCCCCGCGGAGCTGGACTGAAGCCGCGTACCCCAGGCTTATTTATTACAACCGGCTCGCCAAAGGCGGTCATTTCGCGGCGTGGGAACAGCCGGCGATCTTCGCCAAAGAAATCCGTGCCTCGTTCAGATCGTTGCGCCAGTCGCACAGCGGGTAATTTTCGCCAGAGGTGACCTCCAGTGGGTTACGAGACCGCGGACCTGCGTGTCGCCCGCGTCATACTGGATTCGATACGGGTATGATATTGTCCAAAGATTGATTGCCGCCCGCCGGCCAGCACGCTGCTCAGGCGTGCGATGCGTGATCTAGCATTGCCGGCATTGCGACAGATCGCGGAGTGCGATTCCGAAAAGACGCGGTGAAACGGAAATATCGAACGAGACCGGCAAGATAAACCGCGAGCCATGGCGCCGTGCATCCGTCCGCACCGAAGAAGACAGGGCGCGAACCTCAGACCGCCGCGCGAATCCTTCAATGAACAGAACCTGAACCGAAGCAACCAAACCCCAGCGTACGGAGAAGGCTATGAAAATCTTGATGGTCCTTACATCGCATGATCAGCTCGGTAACACTGGACGCAAGACCGGATTCTGGCTCGAGGAATTCGCCGCACCCTACTATAAATTCAAAGACGCGGGCGTCGAGATCGTCCTCGCATCGCCCAACGGCGGCCAACCTCCCCTCGATCCAAAAAGTAACGAGCCAAGCTTCCAGACCGACCTCACGCGTCGTTTCGAACGGGATCAGGCAGCCCAGATGCAACTTGCTTCGACGCTACGGCTCGACAGCGTGCGTCAGGAATATTTCGACACCGTTTTCTATCCTGGCGGCCATGGCCCGATGTGGGATCTTGCCGAGGATCCGATCTCCATCAAGCTGCTGGAATCCTTCGTTGCCGCCGGCAAAATCGTCGCGGTGGTCTGCCATTCGACCGGCGCGCTGAGACATGTAAAAGCCCCGAACGGCAAACTGCTCGTCGACGGCAAGACCGTGACCGGTTTCACCAACGGTGAGGAAACAGAAATGGAATTGACGAAGGTGGTGCCCTTCCTCGTCGAGGACGAAATGATGCGCCTCGGCGCCGTCTTTTCCAAGGTCAAGGACTGGGGCGTCCACGTCGTCGCCGATGGATTGTTGCTCACCGGCCAGAATCCCGCGTCATCGGGCCCCGCCGCCGTCGAACTCATGAAAATGGTGGCGGCGAACCAGCGCCGGACCGCTCCGCGCGCGCTCGCGAGTTAGCCGCGGGAGAAGCTGGATAAGCAGCGGCCATTCAGGGCGGTTCGTTGCGTCCTCTTCCAAAGGGTGCCCGGCGTGACAGAGCAAATCAGCGAGCAAAATTCGATCGACGCGCAAATGACCGCGAATGGAGATGTCACGCTGGGCCACGATGTGAGGTCCGCGCGGTCACCGGCGAAAGCACGAAACAGCATGCGCAAACGAAGGCTTCTGGCCGGTGTACTCGGTGCCGCCGTCCTGGCGGTTGTTCTCGTCTTCGGGATTCCGTGGGTCGAGGACTTGCTCAGCACCGCCTCCACTGACGACGCGTTCGTGAATGGACACGTGACGTTTGTCGCACCCCGCGTGCCGGGACAGATTTCCCGCGTCCTGGTGGATGACAACAACCGCGTGCGCAAGGGCGACCTCCTCGCCGAGTTGGACAAGGAGCCGTACCGGATCGCGGTCTCCGAAAAGCAGGCAGCCGTGGACACCGCGCAAGCAGACCTGCGGGCAGCGATCGCAGCGGTGCACGCGATCGAAGCCGAGGCATTGAGCCGACGCTGGAACCTGCGACACGCCGTGCAGGAGGTCGATGATCAGGTAGCGCTGCTGCGCGCACGGGTTGCCTCCATCGACAAAAGCAAAGCTGAATTCGCGCTGGCGCAGGTTCAATTCGAACGGGCGCGGCAGCTTGTCGCCAGGGCCGATGTGCCGCGCGAGGTATACGACCAGCGCCAGGCGCAGGTGATGACAGCCGGCGCCCAACTGACGCAGGCCCTGGCTCAGGCCTATCAGGTTCGCGTCTCGCTCGGGCTGCCCGCGCAACCCGAAGATGGCGGCGACCTCGGCCAGGTGCCGGCCGATCTCGATGACACCTTTTCGTCTGTCCGCGAGGCGCAGGCGGGGCTCATCCAGGGTGCTGCTCAACTCGGTGTCATGCATTCGTTCGAGCAGGGTCCAAAAGCGATGCTCGAACAGTTCGATAAACTGGGCGGCATCGACAGCACGTTCGCGCAGTACGCGGCCAACGCTCCGGCCGTCACGCAGGCCGAAGCGAAACTTGAAGCCGCCAGACGCGATCTCGCGCAGGCCGAACTCAATCTTCATTATTGCGATATCACGGCGGAGATCGACGGCGCCGTCACCCGGCGTAACGTCAATCCGGGCAACTACGTCCAGGTCGGCCAGAATCTGATGGCGATTCGCTCGCTCGACGAAATCTGGGTTGACGCCAACTTCAAGGAAACGCAATTGCGCGATCTGCGCATCGGGCAGGCCGTCGATCTACGCGTCGACATGTACAGCGGAACGCACATCTTCACGGGCCGGATCGCTGGCTTCACCATGGGAACCGGATCGACCCTGGCATTGCTGCCGCCCGAGAACGCCACGGGGAATTTCATCAAGGTGGTCCAACGATTGCCAGTCCGGATCGATCTCGTCGATTACAACCCCGCTCAGACACCTCTGTTCATCGGCACGTCCGTCACTCCTTACGTGCATATCAACAAACCGCCAACCGGGCCCGATGCGGGAAAGTTCCTACAGAGCCATATGCCGCCGTCTCCGAACCCGGGATCGGCCGCCGGTGCGTCGGGCATCAGGCAATGACCGACATCGCACTGCCGGCACTTCCGGCCTGCCAATCCCGCGCGGCGGCAAACCCTTGGTTCATTGCCGCGGTTGTCGTGGTGCCGACTTTCATGGAGGTGCTGGACACCACGATCGCGGTCGTAGCGCTGCGCTATATCGCCGGCGGGCTATCTGCCACGGTCGATGACGGCGAGTGGGTCCTCACCAGTTATCTTGCCGCCAACGCGATCATTCTGCCCATCACCGGCTGGCTGATCGCGCATCTCGGGCGGCGCAACTATTTCCTGCTGTCTATCGCCGTTTTCACCCTGGCCTCCGGACTGTGCGGCATGGCCACGGGTCTCGGCCAACTGATCCTGTTCCGCGTGCTCCAGGGTCTCGCCGGCGGCGGCCTTCAGCCGTCGAGCCAGGGTGTGCTGCTCGACGCCTTCCCGGTCGAGCGGCAAGGCATGGCCATGACGTTGTTCGGCCTGGCCGCGTTAATCGCGCCAGTCGTGGGTCCGACGCTTGGCGGGTGGATCACCGACAGCTACTCCTGGCGGTGGGTGTTTCTGATCAACGTCCCCGTTGGCCTTCTGGCCCTGGGCGCGTGTGCCATCACACTCCGGGATCCGGATTACCTCACGGCGCAGCGCGCGGAGTTGCGGAAGCGGCCGTTCAGCTTCGACGGCGTCGGCCTTTCGCTGCTGGTCATGGTCGTAGTCTGCTGGGAAGTAACCCTCAGCAAGGGCCAGCAATGGGACTGGTTGGGCGACCCGTTCTGGCGTGTGCAAACACTGCTGGTCTTGTTCGTGGTTGGCCTGGCCGGGCTGATCTTCTGGGAACTGCGCCATCCCAGCCCGGTGGTCAATTTCCGTCCGTTGCGAGAGCGGAACTTCGCCGCCTGCTGCATCATCATCTTTTGCGCCTTCGCCGTGCTGTACGGCGCCAGCACGTCGTTGCCGGCCTTGCTCCAGTCGCTGTTCGGTTATGATGCACTCAGCGCCGGACTGGTCATGTCGCCGGCCGGCTTCTTCGCCGTCGTCGCCATGCCGTTCGTGGGGCGTGCCCTCGGTCGAGGAACCGATGCACGGTGGGTGCTTGCCGCCGGTCTCTTAACCATGGCCGCGGGGAATTACTGGATGTCGCGGATGAACCTGGACATCAGTCCTGGGCAGGCGGTCTGGCCGCGGGTCGTGCTGATCATCGGGCTCGCGATGTGTTTCGCCCCCGCGAACGTCGCGGCTTACCTCTATACACCGCTTGCGCTGCGCGGGTCGGCGGTCGGTCTGTTGAGCCTGCTGCGCAACGAGGGAGGCAGTGTCGGGACCTCGCTTGCTCAGACGATGCAGCAGCGCCGAGATCAGTTTCACAGCCTGCGCCTTGGCGAATCACTCGACTCGTTCAACCCGGCGGCGCGTGCTTTCCTCGATCAGGCGTCCGGCACATTTCTGCGACAGACAGGCGATCCCGCCGCCGCACCGCAATTGGCGTTGCAGGCGCTGCAAAACCTGCGCCAGCAACAGGCATTGGCGCTCGCGTACTTCGATGTGTTCTGGGTGCTGGCCGTCGTCTTGGTCGCGCTGGTGTTCGTCGTGCTGCTGATGAAGCGCTCCGTCGCCGAGAATGGCGCCCGTATTGGATCCGAATAAGATCGGCACTAGGCTCTCCGCATCTTCCTTTAACAACACCACGAGCCGAAATGGGAGTGGCAGCATGGACGAAACCAATATTCGTGACGCACTCAATCGCCACTGGGCTGCCTCGGATGCGAACGACTTCGAGATTGAGCACGACATTTATCGCGACGACGCGGTGCTCGAATATCCGCAATCGGGTGAGCGCATCCGGGGCCGGCACAACATCCAGGCCTCACGTACCGTGCAGCCGAATGGCAAGCGCTTCACGCTGCGCCGAATTGTCGGCGGGGGCGACTTGTGGGTCAGCGAATTCATCATCGCCTATGACGGTCAGCCGTCATATTCCGTGAGCGTGATGGAGTTCCTCGATGGCAAAGTCGCTCGCGAGACCCAGTACTTCGGCGATCCGTTCGAGCCGGGACCTTCGCGTGCGCAATGGGTTGAGCGGATGAGGTGAAATCGGCGCCGTGGTTCCGGGAATAGCCCGTGCGACTTCGAAAGACGCGACGACCGCGCCGCGAGACAATGGGTTCGAAGCCGCCGCGAACACCTGGAAGACCCCTTTGGGCACCCGTCCCACCGTTCCCATCCAGGAAGTCCCATGCGTCACAAAGGATCGCCACGGCTCGACCGGAGTGAAGCCTCAGATGACCACAATCAACGACAACGGTCTCAGCGATTTGATTTTGGCGTCGCCGTCAGACGCGCAAGCCCAGTGGAGTCGTTTCGAGGGTGTGCGTGGATTTTCGTCTGAGCTCGTGGCGGGTCTGTCCGATGCCGATGCGAGCGGCCAGTCGATGCCGGACGCTTCGCCAAGCAAATGGCATCTGGCGCACACAACATGGTTTTTTGAAACGTTCGTGCTACGCGACTTCGTCCCGGGCTACCGTCTGTTCGATCCCGCGTTCGCTTTCCTCTACAACAGCTATTACGAAGCCGAAGGGGATCGCCTCGCGAGACCATTCCGCGGAATGCTCACCCGGCCGTCGCTTGACGAGGTTCTGGAGTACCGGCGGCATGTCGACATCGCGATGATGCGTGTGATCGACGATTTGCCCGCGCCGGCGCGGGACCTTCTTCTACTCGGATGCAATCACGAGGAGCAGCACCAGGAACTGCTTCTCACGGACCTGTTGCATCTGTTCGCCCAAAATCCTCTCCTTCCGCGGGCGTTCGTGCCTAACGTTGGCTTGATTGGCTGCGCAACCGATGCGTCGCGGTGGATCGAGGGGCGGCGGGGTCCGGTGGAGATCGGTCACGACGGCCGAGGCTTCGCTTTCGACTGCGAAGGGCCTCGCCACATGGTGTGGCTTGCGCCGCACGCGCTCGCGGATCGACTTGTTACCAATCGCGAATGGCGCGCCTTCATGGATGACGATGGATACCGCACCGCGCATTTGTGGCTGTCAGACGGTTGGGCCTGGGTGCGGCATAACAGGATCGAAGCGCCCATGTACTGGTGTCGCGACGAAACTGGCGACTGGTGCCGGCAATTCGGACTCGGCGGAGTCGTATCGTTGGATCCGGCGTGCCCGGTTCAACATGTCAGTTACTATGAGGCCGATGCCTTCGCGCGTTGGGCTGGCACTCGATTGCCGACTGAAGCTGAGTGGGAAAGTGCCGCCGATGGAGCCCTCGCGACCCGAGGTGTTTTTCTGGATTATCCCTGTGCCGTGCGTCCCACGCGCGCCCGCGCCGGGGATGGAGTCCGTCAGCTGTTTGGCGACCTCTGGGAGTGGACGGCGTCGCCCTTCGTGGCCTACGCCGGCTTCCGTCCGGCTCCGGGAGCGGTCGGCGAGTACAACGGCAAATTCATGTCGGGTCAGTTCGTTCTGAGAGGCGGCAGTTGCGCGACACCGCGCGGGCACGTCCGGGCGAGTTACCGCAACTTCTTCTATCCACATCAACGCTGGCAATTCACCGGCGTGCGCCTCGCGAAGGACCTCTCATGTCTGCCCATGAACACGCACTGGATTTGCGCGTCGTCGATGCCGATCCGGCATTTCGTCGCGATGTGCTGAATGGTCTCTCGGCCCGCCCGCGAACGATCCCGGCGCGCTGGTTCTACGACCGGGACGGCTCTGAACTCTTCGAGACGATCACGGAATTGCCCGAGTACTATGTGACTCGGACCGAGCTGGCGCTGCTGTCCAGCGCGGTTCACGAGATCGCCGAAATGACTGGTCCGGGCCGTATCATCGTGGAATTCGGATCCGGCTCCTCCATGAAGACGCGGATCCTCCTGCCGGCATTGCGGCCGGCCGCTTATGTCCCAATCGACATCTCAAGAGAGTTCCTTTTAGAAACGGCGACGAAGCTTTCCGAGGAATGCGGCGATCTGCCGATCTATCCGGTGGAGGGAGACTTCACCAGGCCTCTACGGCTCCCGGCGGCTGTCGCATGGACGCCACGCCTCGGCTTCTTTCCGGGATCGACGATCGGGAACTTACTGGTACCCGAAGCCGTGGACCTGCTGCGGACAATGGCGGCCACGTTGGGCCGGGCTTCAATGTTGCTTATTGGCATCGATCGCATCAAGGATCCCGGCGTTCTACTGCCCGCGTATGACGATGCACAGGGGGTAACAGCGGCATTCAACCTCAATCTGGTCCATCGAATCAACCGGGAACTACGCGGCACATTGCCGGTCGACGCGTTTCGCCACGTCGCTCGATGGAACGCCATCGAAGCGCGCATCGAAATGCATCTGGAGGCCAGTCGCGATATCCGGTTCGTCGTGGAGGGCCAGACTTTCTCAATGTCCATGGGCGAAACGATCCACACCGAGAACAGCCACAAATACGGAACGCGGGATGCTTGTGTGCTGTTGCGCGCCGGCGGTTGGACGCCGATCAGGTACTGGACCGATAGCCAAGAACACTTCTCGCTGATTCTGGCGGCCGAGGGGCCCGCCGAGACAAACCGGACGCATCACTGGAGGTTCCATGATGGGAATGATTGTTTCGGTTAATGTCGGGCTTCCTCAGGACGTAGCATGGCAGGGCAGGACTGTCCGGACGGCGGTTTGGAAAACGCCGGTGACTCGGCGGATTCTCGCCCGCCGGCTCAATCTCGATGGTGACGGTCAGGGAGACCCCCGCGGTCACGGCGGCGAGCAACGCGCGCTTATGGTTTACCAGCTCGACTCCTACCGGTACTGGGCCAGCTATCTTGGCCGAACCGACCTCGTGGCAGGGAATTTCGGTGAAAACCTCACGGTGGAGGGCCTCGCCGATGACGAGGTCTGCATCGGCGATCGCTTCAGAATCGGCGCCGCCGTCGTCGAGGTGAGTCAGCCACGCGACACCTGTTACCGGGTCGGCATCAGGCTGAACCATCCGGAGATCGCCGCGCTGCTGGTCGCGCACCACCGGCCCGGCTTTTATTTCCGCGTCATACTGGAAGGTGAGATCGGCGCCGGCGACCATGTCGAGAAGCTCTCTGACGGCCCCGAGCGGATGACGGTCGCCGAGATCGATGCCCTGCTGTATTCGGCGGAGCACCCGCCCGAGGCCTTGCGCCGCGCGATCCGAATTCCGGCACTCAGTCTGGACTGGCAAGGCTCGATGCAGGCGCTGCTTACCGCCGCCGAAGCGGGAGGCACGACGGGCAACGCCGGCCTCGGCTTAGGCGCGTCGGCACCCGTTGCGTGGCGTGGTTTCCGCCCAGTCGTGGTCGTTGCATCGCACGAGGAGAGCGCGGACGTCCGATCGTTCGAGTTCGCCGCCGAAGATCGTGCGCCGCTACCATCGGCATTACCCGGCCAACACGTCATGGTCCGCATGAGACCTGATGCGGATGCGCCCGCCGTCACGCGAAGCTTTTCGCTGTGCGGCCCGCTTGGGAGCCCCACGTATCGGATTGGCGTCAAGAACGAGCACGGCGCCGCGAGCGGCTTTCTCCACCACAGCGTGTTGGAAGGCAGTCGCCTGGAGATCAGCGCCCCTCGCGGTTCGTTCACGCTCGCCGTGGGTGCGACTCCTGTCGTCCTGATCAGCGCCGGTGTCGGCGTCACGCCGATCCTGGCGATGTTGCATAGTGCGGCGGCGACAAAAGCCAGGGCGTCGCGGCCGATTTGGTGGCTGCACTCAGCCCGCGATCGGGCGCACCATTCGTTCGCCAAGGAGGCGGACGATTTGCTCGTCGCGCTCCCTGCGTCCCATCGCTGCGTAATCTACAGCCGGCCCGCGCCGGGAGACGTGCTCGGACGAGACTTCGATCGACCAGGCCATCTTTCGCTCGAATTGTTGCACGAATTAGGAATTCCCAAAGACGCTGATTTCTATCTGTGCGGTCCCCCCGGTCTCCTGGAGGATTTCCAGAAAGGCCTGGCCGCATGGGGCATTCCCTGGCCCAGAGTCCACGTCGAAGTGTTCGGGCCCCCGGCCACTCTCACGCCGGGCATCTCGGGCGCCACCGCGGCCTTACCGCATCGCCCCGACGGTCCCGCCGGCGGCGGACCCATGGTAACGTTCTTGCGAAGTGGTCTCGCCGTGCCATGGGACTTGCGCTTCGGCAGCCTGCTCGAATTTGCGGAAGCCTGCGCTGTTCCCGTGCGATGGTCCTGCCGATCGGGCGTTTGCCACAACTGCGAGAGTGGCCTGGTCGAAGGCGAACTCGTCTACGCGCCGGAGCCGTTGGACCCACCAGCCGAAGGCAATGCGCTCATCTGCTGCTCAACGCCGAAAACCGCCGTCGGACTTGACCTTTAATGGGTGCTGCAGAGGCGCACATCGAACGGGAGGCGAACATGTCAGCCTACGATGCGATCGTCATTGGAACCGGACAGGCGGGACCGCCGCTGGCACGACGCATGGCGGGGTTAGGCATGAAAGTCGCCATCATCGAGCGCGGCCGTTTCGGCGGCACTTGCATCAACACGGGTTGCACACCGACGAAAACCCTGATCGCAAGTGCGTATGCCGCGCATGTGGCCCGGCGCGGTGCGGACTTTGGTTTCAGCACCGGTGACGTTACGATCGATATGAAGCGCGTCAAAGCGCGCAAGGACCAGGTCGTCGGGCTTTCCAATCGCAAGGTCGAGCAATCGCTCAAAAGTCTGGAGAACTGCCGGGTCCATGAGGCCCATGCGCGGTTCGTTTCGCCGCGCGAGGTACGGGTTGGCGGCGAGGTCCTGACGTCCGACCGTATTTTTCTCAATACCGGTGCTCGTGCGGCCGTGCCCGACATCCCCGGCCTTGATCAGGTCGACTACCTCACCAACAGTTCGATGATGGACATCGACGTCCTGCCGCGTCACCTGCTGTTGTTGGGCGGCAGCTACATTGGTCTGGAATTCGGTCAAATGTATCGGCGGTTCGGCAGCGAGGTCACGATTGTCGAGGGAGGGCCGCGGCTGGTGTCGCGCGAGGATCAAGACGTATCGGCGGCAATCACCGATATCCTGGTGCGAGAAGGCATCAACGTTCTCACCGGCGCGAAATGCCAGCGCATTGAGAAGCAAGGTGACGACATCGTCATGACAGTCGATCGCGGTGGTATTTCAGAGCTTCGAGGCTCCCACTTGCTGATTGGAACGGGGCGCCGTCCCAACACGGATGATCTCGATCTCGACCGCGCGGGGGTAAAGCGAGACGCGCGCGGTTATATCGTCGTGGACGATGAGCTGCGGACTTCAGTCCCCGGCATCTGGGCTCTGGGCGACTGTAACGGCAAAGGCGCGTTCACGCACACGTCGTGGAACGATTACGAAATCGTCGCCGCCAATCTGTTCGATGGCGAAAGCAGACGGGTGAGTGACCGCATTCCTGCCTATGCGCTTTACACCGATCCACCGTTGGGGCGTGCCGGCATGTCGGAGGCGGATGCTCGCAAAAGCGGCCGTACCGTAATCATGAGCAAAATCGCCATGGAGGATGTTTCCCGGGCATTCGAGAAAGGCGAGACCGACGGCTTCATGAAAATACTGGTCGATGCCGATACCAAAGAAATTCTCGGCGCATCGTTCCTGGGTACCAGCGGTGACGAGGCCATCCACTGTGTGCTCGATACCATGTATGCGAAGGCACCTTACACGCTGCTGAGGCGTGCCATGCATATTCATCCTACAATCGCGGAGTTCATTCCCACGATGCTGGAGGACCTTGTTCCGCTACCCGGCCCGGTGGCGGGGTAGATCGCGGGTTAGTGTCACAGCCAAATTATCGTTCCGTTTTAGAAGGAAGGGTGTCATGCGGCGCTGCGGTACGCTCAGGTCAGGACTCTTACTCGCGGGTGCGGCTGCGTTCGGATGGCTGGCCATGATCTACGGTTTCGCGTGATCCGGGCGCAGGGCACCGGCGTTTACGGGTCTTGAAAGCTGGATCAACACCAGCAACCCGATCACGATCGCCGAGCTTTCGGGTAAGGTCGCGCTGGTCAACTTATTGCTGCATTAACTGCCAGTGCAGGAAGAAGATCGACCTTCAGCAAGGTGGCATGAGCTGCGACCCAGGACGCCCAGGAGGTCAGACGCGTCGAGCGCCTGCCGCGCCATTCAGGTGACCTGTTGAATGAACCGGCAGACCGCCCGCGTTGATCTCACCAGTCTTCATCAAACGATCGAGAACAAATTGAAGACTAACTCGATGGCACGGCAAAGCCAAATCCCGGCGGACCCGGGATCGGGCGAGAATATGACGTTGGTCATGCCGATGATCTCGCCCAGCAGATGGAAGTTGTTTGGACGAAGGCCTGGGCCGCGATCAGCAGACCAACGGACATCAACGTGGCCGCGCATCTCGGTGGCAGGGTTTTCCCGGGAAGGATTGCCCCCATCGAGACCGCACGATCGCCTGCGAAAGTGTGTTGCTGCTCGGAATCAGGACGGGCTTCATGTCGGGTCAGGCTCAACCGCGCGTCACTCACCGGGTAGACGGTTCGCGGCCTGACAAGCACTCGTTTCAGCGAAGCCGTGGGACGGCGTGCCGCTGGCATTCCGGGATTTGGCGGGTATGGTGCTACCGCACTGTCGTCGGCTGACTTCCGAACAAGGCGGCACCAACCACATGACGGGCCGTGTCCATGCCTGACGAACACATCCGGCTGGTTCATGCCTCAGGTAAGTGCGAGATCGACCTTGCCGGCCGCGAACTCCGGGTCCTTGGCTCTGCCGTGCCGGTTGGCGGCCGGGCATTTGAGGTCATCGAAATACTTGCCCGGTCGGCCGGCAAGATTGTCACCAAAGATGAGCTGATCGATCGTATCTGGCCGGGCACGATCGTTGGGGAAAATACGCTGCATGTTCATGCGGGCGCGATCCGCAAGGCGCTTGGTCCGTACCGGAATTTGCTGAAGACCGAGTCGGGCCGCGGCTACCGCTTGCTCGGCGATTGGAGTGTCCGGCGTCTCGAGGCCGCGGAGCCGCCGGTCGGCCCGCAAAGGATGCGGGTCGACAGCGAGTCGCCGGTGACCAATTTTCCTTTACCTGTGACACGCCTCATTGGCCGAACGGCGGCGGTGGCACGGTTGCGAGACCTGATGTCCGCCTATCGTCTCGTAACCCTTACCGGACCCGGCGGCATCGGCAAAACCAGTCTCGCCCTGAAAGCCGCCCGCGGAGTCGTGGGCGAGCACGCCGGCGGCGGTTGGCTGGTCGAGTTGGCGTCGCTGTCCGATCCCGCCCTCGTATCGTCGGCGGTGGCCGTTGCGCTCAGATTGCCGACCGGGCTCACCAACGTCACGCCCGATACCATCGCGCGTTCCATCGGGGACAAAAAGCTGCTTCTGGTCCTGGACAATTGCGAACACCTCATCGAGGCGGCCGCGACCATGGCCGAAACGATTCTGGTACACTGCCCGCAAGCCACGATCATCGCGACGAGCCGAGAAACCCTCAGGATCGCGGGCGAGCAGGTCTATCGTGTTCCGCCGCTGGAAGTTCCCGCTGCCGGGCTGGACGACGCGGACCGTATTTTGACCCACGGCGCGGTCGAACTGTTCATCGCCAGAACGAAGGCATTGGACTCGGGCTTCTCGCCACGAGCTGACGAACTAGCGAGCGTCGGTGCGATCTGCCGGCATCTGGATGGGATCCCGCTGGCCATCGAATTTGCGGCGGCGCACGCCTCCACGTTTGGATTACACCGGGTGGCCGCCGGCCTACACGGTCGTTTCGCGTTATTGACGACGGGGCGCCGTACAGCATTGCCCCGGCATCGAACTTTGCGTGGCGTACTCGACTGGAGCTATGAGTTGCTGTCCGAAGCCGAGCAGCGCCTGCTACGGCACCTGGCCGTGTTCACCGGTGGCTTCACCGTCGAAGCGGCAGCCGCGGTGGTGAGTGCTGGCGTCGCCGACGTCTCCTCCATCATGGAAAACATCGCCAGGCTCGTCGCGAAGTCCCTGGTCACGCTGGATCGGGACGTGGCTTCGCGTTGGTATCTGTTGGAGACCATCCGAGCCTACGCGGCGAACAAGCTGGATGAGCATGGCGAACGCGGCGCGGCGGTGCGGCGGCACGCGGCTTATTTTCGCGATCTCTTTCCGTGGTCGTGGCTGGCTTCCAGTTCGGCCGTATCCACGGACGATCGCGCGAGCCGGATCAGGGAGATCGATAACGTTCGCGCGGCGCTCGATTGGTGCTTTTCCGCCGGAGGCGACCGGGCTCTTGGCCTCAACCTCACCGCGGGCTACGCGCGTTGGTCGCGGGTGGATGTGGGAATCCCCATGCTGGATGTCACGGATGCCGCGCGGCAACCGCTCAATCTATTGAGCAGAGCACTCGACACCGCTGAAGCCCTGGACGATCTCGATGCTCAGGCACGGGCTCTGATCGGGCTAATCACCCATCACAGCTTCAGCGCCGAGCACGACAGGACTCTGGCGGCTGCCCGGCGGCTGCTTCTTGTCACGGATCGAATTGGCGACGCGGGACTCAGTCGCGTTGCCGGCCGGCTGATGGGCAATGCCCTGGTCATGCTTGGCAGGCCGCGAGAGGCGCAAGGATTTCTGGAAAACTATCTGAACGCCTACGGTTCGACGAACGACCAACTTCGATCCTCAGAATCGCCTGTCGAGCACCGCGCTCTGGCGCACGCGTTTCTGTCGCGCGCACTTTGGCTCAGGGGCTTCATCGACCAAGCGAAGCGGGAGGCGCAGGCGAGTCTCGACGACCTGCCGACCACGGACGTTCCGTTCCCGCTCTGCCGTGTGCTGTTTTACGGCGCACGTCGCATCATGCCCACCACAGGCGATTTCGCTGCCGCCGAGCAAAGCATCGCGCGCCTGATCGCGGCCGCGACACGCATCGATGCGCCGTTCTGGCAGACCTCGGGGCAATTTCTGTCCGGAAAGTTGATGATCGAGCGGGGCGACCTCACGCGGGGCGTGGCCGTGTTGAACGATGCGTTCGATGTCTGTCACCGAACCGGATGGCGCATGTCGTACCCCGAGTTTAAGGGCGCTCTCGCGATGGGGCTCTTCGGGCTTGGCCAACTTGATGAGGCGCTGGCGGCGGTGAATGAGGGATTGGATGGCGCGGCGCAGGGCGAGCACGGTCACGACCTGTTCTTCGCCGAGTTGCTGCGCATCAAGGGCGAGATTCTGCTTCGGCGCGGAGCCGTGACGGCGGCGGAATGTTCGGTCCGCCACGCGCTCAACATCGCCCAGAAACAAGAGGCGCTGTTCTGGGAACTGCGCGCCGCCCTCAGCCTCGGGCGTATGCGTGTGAGCCAAGGTCGCGGCGATGCGGCACGACGTCTTGTGGCCCGGGTTTACGATCGCTTCAGCGAGGGTTTCGAGACCCCCGATCTACGTGTCGCGAAAGCGTTCATTGACGACCTTCCGGCGTGACCCAGGCTCATTCCGATCGGGTCGGACCCCGGCGCGCGTCACTCCGCGCGGGCGGCCGAAGGTTGTGTTCTCCAGGCTGACGAGATGGCCCGCGGGCAGGATGCTCCGTTCCGGGAGCCGCGGATCGCAGTCAACCTGGCGCGCCCGCGGACCATTCGGCGGCGCAACGACGGGGCGAAACAAATTCCGGTACCGGTTCAAGCACGTTTCACCGACGGTTACGAAACGTCCGGTGCAACGCTTGATTGTCTGCCGCCATAATATCGTTCGGGATGCTCTCACCATCGCGTTCTCAGTCGGCCGGCCTGCCGTTGACACCGTCGAACAGCGTGCGCCCACTGCCAAGTATGATACACGGGCGGGCTAGGCCGCACTGCCGCATTCACTCGCTCACACCGCGATCTATGCGGGAATGTCCCGCACTACCTCAGTCAACTTGCCAGAGCTGATTTCATAGAAGAAACCATACAGCCTGATATGCTTCGGCACCGCCGGGCTCGAACGAAGCAACGCGATGTCGTGCTTGATTGAACTCTCGAAATCCATGATGGCAAGGCTATCGTGATCGAACATCGCCGCGATATCAGCGTGATAATGATCATGGAACTCCTCGATGAGCAGCTCAGGCGTCAGAGTCGTCGTGCCGCAGAACGAGTGGTGAACCACGACGACATTCTGGACGCTGAATATGTAGTCCATGGACGCCACCGACTCCAGAGCGAAGGCGGCGCGTCCACCCGCGTTGGTCTCGGCAAATATCGTCCGCGTATGGCCAACCCGATGGCCGGATTCGTCGAGAATGTTTTCCCCCGGATAGACCTCGTCCCCCAAATACTCGGCAACGGCCTTTGGGATATCGACCGCCCGAGGGTCAAAGCAGTGGATCACAAGTGTCTTCATCGGGATGGCCTGGTTCGCGCCCTCGAAGGTGTTCATATCGAACCCGGGTTGTTTCCTGTACTCGTAAGTACTGAACTTGCCCATTTTCTTGCTCCGTTGGCGTTTAACCGGTATGAAAGTGGTGTAGGTCCGGATTCCTGCCTTATCTTCAGCTATCGGCACACGGCCTCGATTCTGGGTTTGGTTGCTTCGGTTCCGGTTCCGTCCATTGAGGCATCTGCACGACGGTTTGAAGTTTGCGCCGCTCTCGTCCAGGACGAGCCATTGCTGTTCCGGCCGTTCGAAACCACGCCCATTTGAGAGCTGTGGATTAACGAATGCGACCCGGCAAAAGAGATGGAGGCGACAAGGCCGATTTCGCATTCGTCACTTCCAGGCCATCGCGGTCGGCAAAACCTCCTGTCTTTCGCCTCGCAGACGGATGCACGGTGCCACAGGTCATGATTTATCTTGCCAGTCTCGACCGATCTTTCCATTTCGTTGCGTCTTTTCGGAATCGCACTCCGCGATCCGTCGCGACAATGGCTGAAACATACGGAGAATTCCCCGAGGGTTCGGCACGAGCAACCTGATCCCCGCTTGAGCGGCCGTACAACCAACGCCGATTTCACGTCGGCCGATATGGCGCGAAATCGGGAGTGTGATCTCGAAATGACGCGGCGAAACGGAAAGACCGGGCGAGTCTGGCGCGCTAACAGCTGATTGTCTGGGCTGCGACAGGCGTTAAGGCGTTACGATCTGGAACAAAGAACGGCGCCATGAGCGCCAATGTCGCGTCGGGATCCGCGAATCCCGCCGCATTGGACATATCGGTCTCCGATCGAGTACAGTGATCCGGTCGATCCGCCAAAGATCAACGGAACGCCCCTCTGCTTCCACAGCTCCTGGAGTTCCCTCATTCATCGCCAGTCAACACGTCAAACAGGAGCACTATCATGGGCCGACCACATCAGCCAGGCCAATCCAACTTCAAATCGATCCTCCCTGAAGAGATCGACTGGAAGCCGTTCGCTGCATTCCCACCCACCGCGCGACTGGCCGTACTCGTCGGAGATCCGGCTAAGCCCGGGCCTTACGTTGTCAGGGTGAAGCTGACCGGGGGGCGAAGCTGATGCCGCACATGCATCCGGAGGATCGTATTTATACCGTGATGTCGGACGATTGTTATATCGGCCTCGGGGACCAGTCCGATGACGAAAAGATGACGGCGCATCCGCCTGATAGCGTGGTCGTATTGCCTGGCGGCACTCCGCATTTTCATTGGGCGAAATCCGGGGAGTACGTTACGCAGGTGACGGCGATCGGCCCGCTTGGCCTTGAGTACCTGGACCGGCTGGATGATCCGAGGAACACGAATGCCTGAGTGTCGGTCCGGAGGAAAGTTCCACGACAGTGCGGCGTTTGGTCGAATGCGGAGCGGCTCGACCGTGTCGCCGCGCCGGCCTTCGGCCGGACCCGCCGGCGCGCCCGACAGCGACCGAAGCACGCCCGCCGCCAGCGACTCACAAATTCAGCGCGGCGCGTCCGTGGTCCGCACCACCCAGCCGCCCGCACCGCCTCGCCACAGACACGCCTGCATCCGATACCGGCACCGACCGTGGACACAGTCCACGAAGATACACCGCGTGGCGCAACGCCGCCTCGTCGCGTTCGCCATGCTCCACGAGCTTCTCCAGCGCATAGGCGCGGATCGTCTCCGACAGGTACCAGCGCGAAGCCACATCCTTGTCCAGGACAACCAAGGACTTCGCGACGAGACTGGCGATGTCCTCCAACACAAAGGATGTGTCGGTGAAACCATGGTTCACCACCGCGGCGGCCGCCTCGATGGTGAACCTGCCGGAGAATACGGCCAAATGACGCAGCAGACGCCGCTCTGCTTCGGGCAGCGGTTCATAGCTCCAATCGAGCACCGCCCGCAGGGTCCTGTGGCGCGGCAGTGCGGTACGGCGTCCATGGGTCAACAGCGCGAAGCGATCGTGTAAACCCGCGGCCATCGGCTTTACGCCGAACATGGAGGCATGCGCCGCCGCGAATTCGATCGCCAGCGGTATGCCATCCAGGTGCCGGCAAATCGTGCCAATGATCGGCAGGTCGCCGGCACTTGGCGAGAAGCCCGTGTCCAACGCCTTCATCCGGGCGATAAACAGTTCGACCGCGCTGTGGCTCAGAATTTCGTCCGCGTCCTCCCGCCCCGGAGCGGGAACTTCCAGCGCCGGGACACGGTAGACATGCTCGCCCTGAATCCTGAGGATTTCGCGGCTCGTCGTGATGATCGTGATGTTTGGGCAGTGTGCCAGAAGCGTTTCGGCCAGGGTCGCCGCCGCCCCTATGACGTGCTCGCAGTTGTCCAGGACCAGAAGCAGCGTCTTGTCCCCGATGCAACGCGCGATGGCCTCCGGTGTGGTGCTGTCGATCCCAGGCGGCACAAGTAGCGCGCGCGCCGCCGCCGCCGGCACGAGGGTGGGATCCGACAGCGGCGCCAACTCGACCAACCAGCCGCCGCCGGCGAGCTCACCCAGCAGGTCGCGAGCGACTTTCAGCGCAAGGCTGGTTTTGCCAATGCCGCCGGGTCCGGTCAGGGTCACCATACGCCAGGCGGACAGCAGGTCCCGCAGTTGCGCCACCGTCGCGGTTCGGCCAATCAGGCAAGTCACGCTCGCGGGAAGGTTGGTCACCTAGGATTCGTCGTCGGCCCGCATCTGCTGTGGACCGGCCGCCGGGATGGTCGTGTCATGACTCCGGGCGATCCAGTTACCCAGCAGGCGATAGCCGCGGCCCTGTTCCGTCTTCAGCAAATGCCGGTTCGGGCCCAGAGCTTTGCGGATCGCCGCCGCATGAACATGCAGTGTGTTTTCCATGACAATCGCACCGGGCCAAATACGATTCATCAGTTCGTCTTTGGTGACCAGTTCGCCCGCCGACCGGGCGAGAAGTTCGATGATCTCGAAGGCGCGCCCGCCAACCGGCACGGGAGAACCAAGGATCCGCAATTCGCGGCGTGTCAGGTCCATCTCGCATTCGCCTGAGGTGTGAACCAGTCGAATGCTGTCCTCGGGCATCACGTGGGCCTGCCGGCGGCCGCTTCCGATTGGCGGTTCGACACCTGAGATCGGGCGGCGACAGTCTTCCAATGCGGCCATCGTGTCATCGCGACCTCCCGTGGGAGTAACATGAAACTTCGACGTTCCACGCCGTCGTCCGATCAATAGGACCGCGCGCCGGAAGCCGCGTCTCACTGGGCGCCGCGCGATGTCTCAATCAGCGCCCGTCCCATCTTCATGGTCTGAACCCGCCAGCCACTTCAATCGACCGTCGGGTGGCTGGTCTTTCACTTGCGATCATTTTCAGGTTACTTGCTTGGTGGCACGGCCGTAGGGGTGGCAATGCAAGTGCGGTTTTCAACGGTCGACCTGCCGCCGCCCGACCGCGTGCGGCTTTGGTGCGACTATCTGGCGAAGCAGGCCCACAGCATCACGCCGGGCGAGGTCCCGGACCCGAACGAATTTCGTGCCGAAGTAACCGGTTCGGTCGTGGGCGAATTCGCGCTGCTGGACATCAAATGCGGGCTCAAGCGGGTCCGACGCACCGCGGCCGACCTGGCCAGAGACAAGACCGAGGCGTTTTTCATCCGCCGATTTCACCGCCCGGTGACCTGGCGGTTCGCCTCAGGCGGCAATTCGGTGGACCTCATTCACGAGTCCGGCGATTTCTGCGTCAGTTCGGGGGAATGGCGATTCGAGGCGGAATCCAAAGGCCCAGCGATGTTCGACATGCTGGTCATTCCGCGAGCCGCGCTCTCGCCGCTTTTGGCGGGGGGCCGATTGGCTCGCCCGTTTCGGTTGCCCCACAGCTCGCCGCTCAGCTCGCTCCTCGGCACCGCCATGGATGCGGCGAAGGCGCAGGCACCGCTGCTTTCCGACGAACTGAGCGAAGCCGTGCTGCGCAATCTCGTCGGCCTCGTTTCGCTGGCCTGTCGCGCCGCCGGCGAGGACACCGGGCACGAGCGTGATTCGCCGCGGTCGGCATTGCTCGCGGCGGTCAGGCACCACATCGATGTGCATCTCGCCGATCCCGATCTGTCCCCCGCCAGCGTCGCCGCCGCGCTGCTGATCTCCACGCGCCAACTGCATCGGCTGTTCCAGCCGACCGGCAGCACCTTCGCTCGCTACGTTTTGCGCCAGCGCCTGCTCCGATGCCGCGACACGATCGCCAGAGCGACGGGAACCGGCCGGTCGGTGGTCGACATCGCCTTTGGTTGGGGCTTCGGTAGTATGGCGACCTTCTATCGGGGGTTCGTCAGCGAATTCGGCAGTCCGCCCGCCCGGGCGCGGGTCGCGTCGCGCGATGACGTGTGAGCGGCTCAGCTCCGCGCAGGAGGAAGCATCGTGAATGCCGCGCACCAGCGACTTGTCCGAACGAGCTTCGCCCGGCTGGCGGTGATGCCGGAGGTGGCCGGGGCGCTGTTCTACGAGCGGTTGTTCGAGGCGAATCCCGATTTCCGGCCGCTGTTCAAAAACGACATGCGCATTCAGGGCGTCAAGTTGATGACCATGCTCGCCATGGTCGTCTACAACCTGCCGGAGCCGGGTCAGGTGATGCCCGCGATCCGTGATCTCGCCGTCCGCCATGTCGAGTACGGCGTCAAACTCGCCGACTACGACGCGCTGCGGGACGCGCTGCTCTGGACCCTCGAACAGGCACTGGGCCGAGACTTCAGGCCCTCCGTCCGGAAGGCCTGGACGGTCTGTTACGACGAACTCGCCGATGAGATGAAGGCGGCGGCCGCCGGCCGATGACGATCGTCCCCCTGGCACGGAATGAGATGTCGCCTGGCACGCGATGAGACGACCGCGCGAGCGCTTTTCTCCTAGAGCCGCCGCCCATCGAAATTCGCGAGCCAAGCAAAAGATCGTTCTCTCTCGTCGCGTGATGCGCCGTGCGCGCTCGGCGGCCCGCCCGCCGTGCCGCGGATCGCGTCGCTGGAAGACGAGTGAGCGGCCGGCGGCGCCCAGGAGGAACCATCGTGAATGCCGCGCAGCGGCGACTTGTCCGGACGAGTTTCGCCAGCCTGGCGGTGATGCCGGAGGTAGCCGGGGCGCTGTTCTACGATCGGCTGTTCGAGGTCAACCCTGATTTCCGGCCGCTGTTCAAGAACGACATGCGCATTCAGGGCGTCAAGTTGATGACCATGCTCACCATGATCGTCTACAACCTGCCGGAACCCGGTCAGTATTTGCCCGCGATCCGCGATCTCGCCGTCCGCCATGTCGAATACGGCATCAGGCCTGCTGACTACGACGCGCTGCGGGAAGCGCTGCTATGGACCCTCGAACATGCGCTCGGGAAGGACTTCAGGCCCTCCGTCCGGAAGGCGTGGGCGGTGTGCTATGACGAACTCGCAGACGAGATGAAGGCAGCGGCTGGCGGCTGACGACGATCGACCGTTGGCGGGTGATCGGACAGGGTTAATGCCAGCGGGCTTATCGATTGACCCATACGGACACCTATCCGCCTCTGGTTGTTGCTGAGAGGAGAAGATGGCCTCCACTCGCAGCCGGACCGCGCGGCGATGTCTGCTGAGCGCCCTGCTCAGATCAAAGGCAGCCGGTCCGCGCCCGGCCAGCCTCGGCCGAAACTTGCCTTGTAGCTTCGTGCCGATGCAATCAATACGAGAACGACATCATAACGGCAGCCTCTCAAGCATGCTGCGAGTGGCCTGCAGATCGGTCGTCCCGAAGCCTTCCGTGAAGCGATGATAAACCGGCTCCAGGATTTTTCTTGCCTCGCCGTCGCGGCCTTGACTCACCCGCAATCGCGCCAGACTGAGGGCGATACGCAGCTCCCAAAACAACGCACCCTGCTCGCGGGCGAGTTCGCCTGCCTGGTCGTAGCAATCTTCCGCCAGCGCGGAGCAATCCGAACCTTGCCGGAGCAACACGTCGCCCTTGATGCGGAGCAGTTCGGGGACATACCACCGCTGGCTGCCGTCGCGCCGGTCCGCGGTGGCGATAGCTTCACTCACGGCATCCAGCGCCGCCGTCAGTTGTCCAAGACCCGCGTGCGCTTCCGCGAGAGCGCCCAGTACTTCCGGATAGGATGCGGGCGACCCGGTTGCCTTGCCGGCGTCGAGTGCATCGCGCAACGCCGGGACGCTTTTCGCGAATTCGCCGCGTTCAATCATCAGCTTTGCTTCAAGGAAGTGCCCCGCGCGCAGCCAATAGGGTGCATTCGAACGGGTCGCCACCTCGATCAGCCGAGCGATCGCCAGTTCGGCGGCGGGGAGGTTCCCGGTCATGAGAGTCACTCGGCCCAGGCCAAAATCGATTATCCGACAGATCGGAGTTAACTGGCTATTGATGCCGCGCAGTTCCTCGAGGCTGGCGTCGGCTTCACGGCGGGCCTGGTCCACGAAACCGTGCAGGCAAAGTGTCCGGGCCAGCATTGCCCGTGTAATGCCTCGGTAATCGGAGTAGTACCAGTAAAAGCGCGGTTGGCTCTCCAACGGGACAGGCGACTTCAGGACGCGCTCAAAACAAATTCGGGCTTCATGTACTCTGCCGGCGCCAAGCAACATGAGACCCATCAATCTATCGGCGGCGGCAAGGATATCATGGTCACCGCTTTGGTGAGCGATCTGCGTGAGCCTCTCCGCCGCACTCCATGCCTCGCGGTATTCGCCGCGAATGTTCAGCATCGGCGCGAGCCGGAACAACGCCACCGCCTGGGTGTCAAGATCACCCAGCCGATCAGCCGCGTCTATGACCTCGGTAAGGACGGTTTTCGTCTGCGCCGCGGGTCCCATCGTCGCGACCAGGATGGCCCCGAGCAAGGCCCGTAACCGCAGCCGCAAGCGCCGCCGCCGGTTCGCTCGACCGTCACGCCCGAAATCGAGCAACGCTTGCTCACAGCGTGCACCGCACTCGGCCATCATCGACAGGCTCATCCAGATGGCGCCGTAAGCGGCAGTGAGATCGGCGCCAATCCCCGCGTCTCCGGACGGCGAAAATGACCAGTCAAGCGCCGCACGGACGTTGTCGATCTCACTCAGCCCGGTCGACAGATCCTCGCGCGATAGTCGCCATCCGGAGCCTCTCTCGGATCGTGCGAAGACGTCGCGAAAATACGCTGCCTGGCATAGTGCGGCATGTTCCGTCTCGCCGTGCCAGGCAAGCTTCTCGAGCGCGTATATCCGGATCGTTTCCAGCATGCGCCAGCGAGCGGGTACGGCTGATTGATCCAGCACGAGCAGTGACTTTGTCACGAGATTCGCAATGCCATCCAGTATGGCCAAGGCGTCCAACTTGCTCCCATCCATGATGGCGATTATCGCATCGATGGTGAAGCCGGCTGGGAAGATGGCCGACCGGCGTAACAGCAGGCGCTCCGGTTCGGTCAGCAAGTCATAACTCCAATCGAGCGCGGCACGGGGCGTCCGATGCCGCGGAATCTCGATTTCCGACCCGCTGCTTAACAGGGCAAGGCGGTCGCGCAGACCAAGGGCCACCTGCTCGACCCCAAGCGTGGCAGCGTGCGCCGCGGCAAATACAATGGCGAGCGGATGGCCCTGAAGCTGCCGGCAAATCGTGGCAATCGCCCCCAGGTCGCCGGCGTGTACCGAAAACTCCGCGTCGTGTCTTTCTGCCCGGGCGATGAAAAGCTGAACCGCGCTGTGACTCAGAATATTAGCTGCTTCCTCCTGACCATCCGCCGGGAACTCAAGCGGCGCCACGCGATGGACGTGCTCGCCGTCGATGTTCAACAATTCGCGACTTGTCGTGAGTATGACGATGCGCGGACAATGACGCAGCAGCGCCTCCGCGAGTCTCGCAGCGGCGTCGATAACATGCTCGCAACTATCGAGCACCAGAAGAAGGTGCTGTCCGCTGACGGCACGTGCAACGGTGTCCGCGCCAACATCTGATCCACCCGGGCCCAGTTGAAGCACCTGGGCCACGGCGGACGGAACAAGAGCGGTATCAGATAGCGAC
>Ga0265338_10002815_pt1 | contig 25391 bp, 16 predicted proteins | sample 42126metaG_FD_193579 | JGI IMG/M metagenome (GOLD analysis project Ga0265338, IMG submission 193579) | Rhizosphere microbial communities from Carex aquatilis grown in University of Washington, Seatle, WA, United States - 4-21-26 metaG | ecosystem: Host-associated > Plants > Roots > Rhizosphere... | reverse complement strand
TGTCGCGCCGGCGTCCTCGCCGAGCACGGCGGCCGCGGCCCCGATGCTGGCGACCGGCGACAGCCGGAGCGTGAGCCAGCCGACCCGGCCCGCCGCCTGCACCACGCTGAGCGCCACCCTGGCCACCAGCAACGAGCAGTTCAGCAGCAGCGCCGAGACGACCCCGCCCGATACGTCAAGGATCCAGTCCGCCCTGAACAGTTGCAGCGGCTCCGGCCAGGCCGTCGTACTGGCGCCGAGCGGCAGCAACAACGCCTTCCTGAGCGGCCCGCTGACCTTGCCGGCCAGCGTCACCTTGCTGATCGACGACGGCGCCACCCTGTACGCATCCCGCAACCCGGCCAACTACCAGGTGTCCGGGAAGGCGGCCTGCGGCACGGTGGCCTCCACCGGCAACGGCTGCAAGCCGTTCATCAACGTCACCGGGTCCAATGCCGGCATCATGGGAACGCAGGGCTCGGGCGGCGGCCAGGGCGCCATCAACGGCCGGGGCGACCAGGACATCCTGGGCACGAGCGGCAGCTGGTGGACCCTCTCGCAGACCGCGAAGACCGACGGCAATGACCAGAACAACCCGCGGCTGATCGAGGCGCACGGCGTCAACAGCTTCACGGCCTACGACGTGGACCTGATCAACGCCCCGTTCTTCCACCTCTACTTCGAGGGCGGCAACGGGCTCACCGTGTGGGGAATCCGGATCAAGACCCCGGCCACGGCGCGGAACACCGACGGCATCGACCCGGACAGCGCGACGAACGTCACCGTCAACAACTCCTACATCCAGGACGGCGACGACGGGATCGCGATCAAGACCAACTCGGGCGCCGCGTCGAACATGACGATCGAGAACAGCCACTTCTACGGCACGCACGGGATAGGGATCGGCAGCCAGACCCAGTACGGAGTCACGAACATCCTGGTCGCCAACAACACCGTCAGCGGGGTGGACAGCGCCGGGAACGTGAGCGGCGACAACAACGGCCTCCGCATCAAGACCACCTCCAGCGAGGGCGGCACGGTCAGTACGGTGACCTACGACAACACCTGCCTGACCGGCGTCAAGCACGCGCTGGAGTTCAACCCGTTCTACTCCACCGGCAACGGCTCGACCACGCCCTTCTTCACCAGCATCGTCGTCAACGGCCTCAAGGCGGTCAGCTCGGCGTCCAGCGCCCAGTCGGTGCTGGAGGGCTACAACTCCTCGCATCTGCTCGGGCTGACCCTGGAGAACGTCAGCCTCGACGCGACCAGCACGTCCGCTGAGTACGCCAGCATCGGCAGCTACAACAGCAACATCACCGCATCGGGCACCGACGTGACGGTCACCGCCATCAGCGGCAGCGGCAGCGTGCCGTCCTGCACCTTCCCCAGCTACCCAGGCCTGTAGGCGCAGCCCGGACCAGAGAGGCATCACCATGACTGATTCAGCTACCTCCCGGCCGCCGCTCGGCAGGCGCGAGTTCCTGACCCGGACCGCCGCGGGCGGCCTTGTCATCGGGCTGGGCGCGAGCGCCGCGGGTGCCGTGGCGGCCGCGGCCCCGGCGGGCGCGGCAACTGCCTTCGGCTATACCAACAGCGGCGGCTACTACACGGTAAGCACCGGCGCCGGCCTGACGTTCAAGATTCATCAGAGCACCGGCGGCATGACATCGCTGAACATCAACGGCACCGAGCTGCAGCCGTCCGGGACCAACGAGTCGCACGTCGAATCCGGTATACCCAGCCCCACCGTGAGCGCGCAGCAGACCGGGAATTACATCATCATCACCGTGTCCACCAGCGCTTGGTACGGCAGCGGCACACTGCGCCACTACTACGTGGCGGCCAGCGGGCAGAACAACATCTACATGGCCACCTACGTGGGCTCCGCCGGGGAAGTGCGCTGGATCCAGTACCTGAACCGCAGCATCCTGGCCAGCATCAACACGCCGTCGGATGTCAACGGCGGAACGGCGATCGAGTCCGCCGACATCGACCTGGTCAACGGCCAGACCCGGTCAAAGTACTACTCGAACCGCCAGGCCAAGAATTTGACGCCGCGCGGGGTCACCGGCAGCGGCCTCGGCGTCTACATGGCCTACGGCACCCGGGAGAGCAGCTCAGGCGGCCCCTTCTTCCGCGACATCGAGCAGCAGGGCACCAGCGCCTCGGTGGAGGTCTACAACTACATGTGGTCGGGCCACAATGACACGGAGGCCCAGCGGCTCGGCGTGCTGTACGGCCCGTACGCGCTGATGGTCGGCGGCACGTCCACGCCGGCCGCGCCGGACATGAGCTTCATGTACAACTTCGGTTTCACCGGCTCGGTCGCCGCCTCCGGGCGCGGCTACGTGGTCGGCGCGGCCTCCGGGGTGACGTCCGGAGCGGCCATCACAGTGGGCTGGGCCAATGCCGCCGCGCAGTACTGGGCGGTGCCCGGATCGAACGGTGATTTCTCCAGCCCGCTGATGAAGCCCGGCAGCTACACCCAGACCCTGTACCAGGGCGAGCTGGCGGTCGCCACCCGGACCGTGACGGTGACCGCCGGGGGAGCGACCACCGGCCAGAACATCACCTCGGCCTGGCTCACGCCAGCGTCGCCGGTATTCCGGATCGGCACCTGGGACGGCACCCCCAGCGGGTTCCTGAATTCAGCGAACCTGACGTCCATGCATCCCTCGGACACGCGGAACGCGAGCTGGGGGCCGGTCACCTACACCGTGGGCAGCAGCAGCGCGGCGCAGTTCCCCTCGTACCAGTGGAAGGCCATCAACAACCCCAGCACGGTCAGGTTCACGCTGAGTTCCAGCCAGATCGCGGCCCGGACGGTGCGGATCGGCATCACCGCCGCCTACGCCGGCGGACGGCCGCAGATCACTGTTAACAACTGGACGTCGGCCGGGCCGGCCGCGTCCACCCAGCCGAATTCCCGCAGCCTGACCATCGGCACCTACCGGGGAAACAACGCGCTCTACGCGTTCGCCGTCCCGGCCAGCGCCTTCGTCACCGGGACCAACACGATGACCATCACCGTCATCAGCGGCTCAGCCGGCCTCGGCGGATACCTGAGCCCCGGCTACAGCTACGACTGCGTCGAGATGTACTGAGGCGGCAGCGGGCGGGCCGGTCCGACCGGCCCGCCCGCAGAGCCCGCCCGTTGACCGGCAGCCGCCGCATTCGTAGCGTAAGGTCATATATGAGATGCCATACGGGATACGCACGTCAGTGAGCCAGCCCGTGCCGGCCGCGGGCCAGTTGTTCGCCGATGGCGTGTCAGGTGCCGTGCCGCCCCGGACCGTCGCGGTGCTCGACGCCATCAAGCACGCGATCCTGGCCGGTGAGCTGCAGCCCGGCCAGGCCCTGGTGGAGACGGAACTCGCGCACGCCCTGGGCGTGTCCAAGACGCCGGTCCGCGAGGCGCTGAAAACGCTGGCCGGAGCCGGCCTGGTGACCATGAGCCCGTATCGCGGCGCGGCCGTGCGCGCGATCGACAGCGAGACCGCCTCGGCCATCTACGACATGCGGCTGCTCCTCGAACCTGAGGCGGTCCGCCGCTCGGTGGACCGCGGCGGCGGCTGGGAGCAGGCCCGGCGGGCCCTGCAGCGGGCCGACGCGGCCGCCGACCGGGCGCAGCGCAGCCTGGAGAACCGGGACTTCCACCGCAGCATGTACCTGGCGTGCGGAAACCCGCTGCTCGTCAGCACCCTGGACGACTTGCGGGATCAGACCGCGCTGGTATCGGCGGCGGCGTGGCGGCAGGAGCCCTCCTGGCAGCAGGAAGCCCGCGAGCACCGGGCCATCCTGGACGCCGCGCAGGCCGGTGACTCCGGCCGGGCCGCCACCCTGCTGCGCGCGCACATCGGCGGCTTCTCCGCACGTCATTTCGCCCCGCCCCACCCGCCGACCGCAGGGACCGCCGATGCGCCTTGACCCGACTGCCGCCGACCAGATGAAGGCCGCCCTGGCCACGGTGGCGGCCATCCCGGTCACGCCGTTCGGCCCGGACGGCGCGATCGACTGGGCGACCCATGCCAGCCTGATCAGGCGCATGATCGACGGCGGCATCACGGTGATCACGCCGAACGGCAACACCGGCGAGTTCTACACGCTCACCTCCGGCGAGTGCCGGGCCGCGACCCGGTCGGCGGTGGACGCGGCGGACGGCCGGGCCGAGGTGCTGGTCGGCGTCGGCCACGACATCCCGGCCGCCATCGCCGCGGCGGAAGACGCCCGCGACGCCGGCGCCCGCATGATCATGATCCACCAGCCGGTCAGCCCGTATCTGTCGGCTGACGGCTGGGTCGATTACCACCAGGCCATCGCCGACGCGGTGGCCGACCTCGGTGTCGTGCTCTATCTCCGCGACACCCGGGTCAGCGGGCGGCACATCCGCAGGCTGGGGGAGTTGTGCCCGAACGTCGTGGCCGTCAAGTACGGGGTGCGTGACCCGGTGCAGTTCGCCTCGGCCGCCCGCGACGCCGGCCTGGACCGGTTCACCTGGCTGGCCGGGCTGGCCGAGCTGACCGCGCCCAGCTGCTGGGCCAGCGGCGCCCGCGGCTTCACGTCCGGCCTCGTCAACGTCGCGCCGCAGCTCGCGCTCGGCATGCTCGACGCCATGCGCGGCAATGACCTCGCCGCGGCCATGAAGCTGTGGGACCTGTGCCGCCCGTTCGAGGAACTGCGGGCGGCGGATTCCTCGGCTGACAACGTCAGCGTCGTCAAGGAGGCCCTGGCCCAGATCGGGCTGTGCCGCCGGGATGTGCGGCCGCCCAGCCGGACCCTGCCGGCGGCGGAGCGGGCTCAGGTCGCGGCGGTCCTCGCGAGCTGGGGCATGGCCCCGGACCAGGAAGCAGCACGCCAGGAGGCAGAGCGATGACCAGGACACCCGAGGAATTGCGCAGCAATGCGTGGTTCGGCGGCGAGGGCATGCGCGCCTTCAGCCACCGGTCACGGATGCGGCAACTGGGCCTTGGCTCGCAGGAGCATCTCGGCAAGCCGGTCATCGCGATCCTCAATACCTGGTCCGACATCAACCCCTGCCACATGCACCTGCGTGAGCGGGCCGAGCAAGTCAAGCGCGGAGTGTGGCAGGCGGGCGGCTTCCCGGTGGAGTTCGGTGTCGCCACGCTGTCGGAGACCTTCCAGAAGCCGACCCCCATGCTGTACCGCAACCTGCTGTCGATGGAGACCGAGGAGCTGCTGCGCTCCTACCCGGTGGACGGCGCGGTGCTGATGGGCGGCTGCGACAAGACGACGCCCGCGCTGGTCATGGGGGCCGCCAGCATGGGCCTGCCCGCCATCTTCGTCCCGGCCGGCCCGATGCTCCGCGGCAATTACCGTGGCACCACCCTCGGCAGCGGCACCGACTTGTGGCGGTTCTGGGACGACAAGAAGGCCGGCCTGATCGGCGAGTGCGAGCTGGCCGACCTGGAATGCGGCATCGCCCGGTCGCCCGGCCACTGCATGACCATGGGCACCGCCTCGACGATGACCTCCGCTGCGGAGGCGCTCGGCCTGACCCTGCCCGGCGCCGCCTCCATCCCCGCGGTGGACTCCGCGCACTACCGGATGGCTGCCGCGAGCGGCAGCCGGATCGTTGACATGGTCTGGGATGACCTAACGATCAGTCGGCTGCTCACCCGGGAAGCGTTCGAGGACGCGGTCGCCACCGTGCTCGCCCTCAGCGGGTCCACGAACGCGGCCATCCACCTCATCGCCATGGCCGGCCGGTGCGGGGTCACGCTCACCCTGGATGACTTCGACGCGATCTCGCGGCGCATCCCGGTGCTCGCGAACATCCGGCCCAGCGGCGCTTACCTGATGGAGGACTTCTACTACGCGGGCGGCCTGCCCGCGCTGCTCGCCCAGCTCGCCCGCGTGCCGGGTGCGCTGCACCTGGACCGGGTCATGGCGGGCGGCCAGTCACTCGGTGAGCAGCTGCGCGGCGCGATCGTGCACAACGAGGACGTGATCCGGTCCCCGGACCGGGCGCTGTCGGCCGAGGCCGGGCTGGCCGTGCTGCGCGGCAACCTCGCCCCCGACGGCGCGGTCATCAAGCACATCGCCGCGGACCCGGCGCTGCTCAAGCACACCGGCCCCGCGGTGGTCTTCGACAACTACCCGCAGATGCAGCAGCAGATCAACGATCCCGCGCTGGGCATCACCGCCGACTCCGTGCTGGTGCTGCGCAGCGCAGGCCCCCGGGGCGGGCCTGGCATGCCCGAGTACGGCATGCTGCCCATCCCCGACTACCTGCTTAGCCAGGGCGTGCGGGACATGGTCCGGATCTCCGACGCCCGGATGAGCGGCACCAGCTATGGCGCGTGCGTGCTGCACGTGGCGCCCGAGTCGTTCGTCGGCGGCCCGCTCGCCCTGGTGCGCACGGGTGACCGGATCACCCTCGATGTGCCGGAGCGGTCACTGCGCCTGGAAGTGGACGACGTCGAGATGAGCCGGCGGCGCGACGCATGGCAACCGCCGCCGCCCCGGTTCGAGCGCGGCTACGGCTCGCTGTACAGCGAGCACGTGACGCAGGCCGACCAGGGCTGCGATTTCGGGTTCCTGGCCAGGCCCGGACGCAACCCCGAGCCAGATCCCCGCTGACTGGGCAAGTTCCCTGGGCAATCTCCCGAACGCGGCCCCCGCCGCCCGACCGCAGGAGGTAGTTCCATGCCGAACGACTTCAACCGCCGCGCCATGCTGCGTTTCTCGGCCCTGGCCGGAGCAGGCGCGCTCACCGCGCCGTTATGGGCCGCAGGCCCGGCGGACGCGTCAGCCCGGGCCCGGTCCGCCGCCCAGGCCCGGTCGGCCGGCGCCGGATCCCGGGGCGGGCCGCGATCCGTGGCGGATCAGGCGGCCGACCGCATCGTCGCCGCGGTGCAGCGGCCGCGGTTCGCCCGGCGGGTCTTCCCGGTCACCCGCTTCGGCGGCGTGGGTGACGCCGCGACCGACTGCACAGCCGCGTTCGCCGCGGCCATCAGCGCGTGCCACGCCGCGGGCGGCGGCCACGTCACTGTCCCGGCCGGCACCTTCTTCACCGGCGCTATCCACCTGCTCAGCCATGTCGACCTGCATCTGGAGCAGGGCTCGACCATCCTGTTCAGCCAGGACCCCAACGCGTACCTGCCGGTCGTGTTCACCCGCTGGCAGGGCATCGAGCTGATGAACTACTCACCGCCCATCTACTGCTACGGCCAGCGGAATGTCGCGATCACCGGCCAGGGCGTGCTCGACGGCCAGGCCGACGCGAATCACTGGTGGAACTGGAAGAGCCTGGAGACGGCCGACTTCACCCTGCTGGAGACGATGGCCGACAACGCCGTCCCCGTGGCGCAGCGGGTGTTCGGCGCGGGGCACTTCCTGCCGCCGCAGATGATCCAGCCCTTCAGCAGCGAGAACGTGCTCATCCAGGGCGTCACGGTGCAGAACTCGCCGTTCTGGCACCTGAACCCGAACCTGTGCCGCAACGTCACGGTCGAGGGCATCACGGTGAACTCGTCCGGGCCGAACACGGACGGGTGCGATCCCGAGTCCTGTGATGGCGTCGTCATCGACGGGGTGACCTTCAACACCGGCGACGACTGCATCGCCATCAAGTCCGGCCGGGACACCGACGGGCGCCGGATCGGCGTGCCGTGCCAGAACGTGGTCATCCAGAACTGCGATTTCGCCAACGGGCACGGCGGCATCACGGTCGGCAGTGAGATGACCGGCGGCGTGCGGAACGTCTACGCCCGGGACCTGACCATGAACAGCGCCAACCTGGCCGCCGGTCACCGGATCAAGACGAACTCGCTGCGCGGCGGTTTCGTCGAGAACACCAACGTGTACCGGATAGACGCGGGCACCATCGGCGGCCCCGTGCTGCTGATCGACGCCAACTACAACGCGCAGACCGGCGACTTCCCGCCGGCCGTCACCGATATCAACCTCACCGGCTGGACGGTCGCCGACGCGGCGGAAGGCTGGCAGATCGCGGGCGAGCCCACCGACCCGATCGGCACCGTCACGCTCACGGACGTCACCATCGCCACCGCGACGGGCCCGAATACGGCCACGGACATCTCCGACCTCGTCCTGGATAACGTCACCATCAACGGCGTTGCGGTCACGTCGTGAACGGGGCGGCGCAGCACACGATGCACCTGCTTCGCGTCCGCGCCCGCGTCGGTGGCGTGGCCGTGGCTGTGCTGGCGATGGCCGCCCTGGCCACCCCGGCGTGGGCGTCAGCGTCCGGGGTCGCGGAATCCGGCCAGCACCGTGTCCTGGTGGTGGCGCAGGATGGCAGGCCCGGGCATTTCGCCAGCGTGCAGGCGGCCATCGACGCGGTGCCGCCGGGCGGCCGGACCCCGGTGAGCATCCTCATCGAGAAGGGAACGTACTGGGGCCAGGTGTACGTGCCGGCCTCGAAACCGGACATCACCCTGCTCGGGGCCACCGGCGACCCGCGGGACGTCACCCTCGTGGATGACATCGCGCACGGCACCATCGCGCCCAACGGCAACCAGTACGGGACCGATTGCAGTGCCACGGTGTCGGTCGCCGGCAACGGGTTCTCCGCTTACGGCATCACCTTCCAGAACTCATTCGATCCCACCGCCAACCCGCAGATCACCTCGCCTCAGGCGGTGGCGGTGAAGACCGTCGCCGACCGGGCGGTGTTCGCCCATGACCGGTTCCTCGGCATCCAGGACACCGTGTTCGCCAGCTCATACGCCGACCCCTTCACGCCGGACCAGTGCTTCGCCGCAGGCGGGCCGCCAGCCACCTCGCCGCCGGGCAGCACCGACCCGCCGCCCGCCCGGCAGTTCTACTACGACGACTACATCAGCGGAGATGTCGACTTCCTCTGCGGGTCAGGCACCGCCGTGTTCGACCGCGACACGATCGACATCCTCGGGCACCCGGGCGGGACCGTCAGCGCCCCCGATACCGGCCTGGAGCAGCCGTACGGATACCTCGTCATCGGCAGCCGCATCATCAACAGCAACGGGAGCCTGGCGGCCGGCCGTTACTACCTGGGCCGGCCCTGGCAGCACACCGGGGTCACCAGCCCGGTCGGCCAGATCACCATCAGGAACACCTGGCTGGCCGCGGCGATCAATGCCGGGCAGTGGCAGAACTGGTCCAGCCCGCCTTTCCCGTGGCAGGACGCCCGCTTCTACGAGTACCAGAACGCCGGACCGGGCGCGGCCGGCGTCGCGGCCGACGTGCCGCAACTCACCCCCGCCGAGGCCGCGCAGTACACCGTGGCCAGCTACCTCGGCGGGTGGATCCCGCGGCGATCGGGGGCGGGATGATCCGGCTGGATGGCCGGTGGCGGTGACCGCGTAGTGTCGATTGGCGTGCCGACGATCCTGATAACGGGCGGGTCCGGCCGGATCGGGTCCATGCTGCGGACCCGGCTGGCCAGGCCCGGCCGGACGCTGCGCCTGCTGGATGTGGTTCCGCCGCCCGCCGTGCCCGGCGGGCCGGCCGGAGCGGCCGAGGAGGTCGTCCTGGCCTCGGTCACCGACCTCGCCGCGGTGACCGAGGCCAGCGCCGGGACCGATGCCGTGATCCACCTCGCGGGCCTGGCGGGCGAGGCTCCGTGGGACAAGATCATGGAGATCAACATCCAGGGCGCCTATGCCGTGTTCGAGGCGGCCCGCCGCGCCGGGGTGCCCAGGGTGGTATTCGCCTCGTCCAACCACGCGGTCGGGTTCACCCCGCGGTCGGACTTCCCCGTCCCTGACTACGCTTTTCCGGCGCCCGACACCTACTACGGGGTGTCCAAGGTCGCGGCCGAGGGCCTCGCCGCGCTGTACCACCACAGGTACGGGCTGGACATGATCTGCATCAGGATCCTGAGCTGCGCCGAGCGGCCGACATCCGTCCGGGCGCTGTCCACCTGGCTGTCGCCGGACGACACCGGGCGGCTGTTCGAGGCGTGCCTGTCCGCGGACCGGCCCGGCTTCCGGGTGATCTTCGGGGTGTCGGCCAACACCCGGGGTGGCTGGGTGTCGCTGGCGGAGGCGCGGGCCCTTGGCTATCAGCCCCGCGATGACGCGGAGGCGTACGCCGCTGACGTGATTGCCGCCGCGGGCCCGGCCGACCCCGCCGACCCGGTGCTGACCCACCTCGGCGGCGAATACACGCTGCCCGGCCTCGACGCCGACCACCTGACCTGACTGGCCCGCAGCACTGGCCCGCAGCACTGGCCCGCAGCACCGGGAGGGTCAGCCGCGAGGCCAGCCTGACCTGGCGACCCGGTCTTACCGGCCGAATATGATTACTTACAGTGATATGGTGAGTGAGAAGAGTAAGGACCCATACACTCCTGTCTCCATGACGAGCAGTTCGCGACTGCACTTCTGTCGAGCTTGCTGGGTAGGTGTGGACGGTGCGGACGCTGGCCAGAGTCGCGACTAGCGCACTTGTCGCTCTCTGCTTGGGGCTGGTGCTGGTGGCCGTGGCCGTGGCCTCCATCGGCATCCTGGGAACTCGCTCGTCAACGAGGCTGGGAAATGCGATCGCGGGCGACGAGCTGACCACTTCGACCGCGACGGGCCAGCTCGCTCACGACATGGGCGTGGCCTACGCCACCGGTGAGGAGGCATTTCTCACCTCCGACCCGGCCCGACGGTCAGGGCTTCTCGGTTCTCTGTACACCAGCCTCCTGCCCGCGGCCGACGCGCAGCTCTCCTATCTCGGGCGGCTGCACGCCGTCGATCCGCCCGCCGAACGCGCCGACATCGGGCGGCTCGTCCAGCAGTGGATCGTCGTCCGTGATCTCCTCAGCCCGGCGAATGTGGCGGCTCGTCCACCTGCCACGCTCGCCGCCCGGCTAGCGGCCGCCTTTCACCCGGTCAGCGCCCACCTTGACCGCCTGTTCCGAGTAGAGCAGCGGGACGGGAACAGTGACCAGGTGGACACGTCCGCCAGCGGGGCGCGGGCCACCTGGTTCATCGTCGGTGCCGCCGTCCTCGGGGTCATGATCGGCGTTCTCCTGCTGCTGTCCGGGATCCGCCGCATCCGCCGGAACCTGCAGCCTGGCCAGGACCAGGCCGAGTTCGCGGCCACCCTGCAGCTGGCCAACGACGAGGACGAGGCCCACCAGCTCCTGCAGCGCTACTTCGAGCGCACTCTCGCGGCGACCACCGCCGTGGTGCTCAACCGGAACAACAGCGCGGACCGGCTGGAGGCGGTTACCCCGCTGCCAAGCGGTTCGCCGCTGGAGGAGACCTTGACCGGCGCGGAGCCGCGTTCGTGTCTCGCAGTCCGGTCAGGCTGGACGCACCGCGAGAATGGCGGGCGGCCGGCCCTGCTCTCGTGCTCAGTGTGCGCCCCGTGCCCCGGTGCCTCGTCGTGCGTTCCGCTCACCGTCGGCGGCGAGGTGATCGGCTCCGTCCTGCTCAGCCGGCCGGCTCCCTACGCCGAGTCCGAGGAGCAGCGGATCCGCGACTCCGTCGGTCAGGCGGCGCCCGTCCTGGCGAACCTCCGCAACCTGGCCATCGCGGAGGTCCGCGCCGCGACCGACGGCCTCACCGGGCTGCCCAACAAGCGGGCGGCCACGGACACGCTGAAGCGGATTTTCGCGCAGGCCTCGGCGACGGGGTCGCCGCTCGCGCTGCTTCTCCTGGACCTCGACCACTTCAAGCAGATCAACGACCAGCGGGGCCATCCCGTGGGGGACCAGGTCCTCGCGAATGTCGGCTTGGTGCTGCGCAGCGTGCTGCGGTCCCGGGACTTCGCCAGCCGCAATGGCGGGGAAGAGTTCGCGGTCGTGCTCCCCGACACCAAGATCCCCGCGGCGCTCGAGATCGCCGCGCGTGTCCGGGCGGCGGTCGCCGAGATCTCCCTGCCGGGCACAGAGGTGTCGGTCACGGCCTCTATCGGTGTGGCCGGCTTTCCGGACCATGCCAGCACACTGGACCGGCTCGTACGGCTCGCCGACGCGGCGCTCTACACCGCGAAGCGGGAGGGCAGGAACCGTGTCGAACTGGCCGACGCGGCCGGCGTCGACGCCACGGCCGGCCATCCCGGGCCGTTGGCGAACGGCTCCGGGTCAGTGTCCGCGCCGAGCAGCCACGGAGATGACGCCGGAGGGTAGAAAACTCGCTGGTTGCTTTGGCGTCTGGGGGTCAGCGGTGGCGGACGGGCCCGCATTACGATGGACCACGGGGGACGGCAGACCCGGAGAAATCGCACGTCAATGTACTGACAAGGATCTATGTGGACACCAGGGACGTAATCCAGGGATATGACCCGCGCACCGGCAAGCCAGCCGGGGATCCGGTCGCCGAAACCACGGACGACGCCCTCGACCGGCTCGTCCAGGCGGCCGACGAGGCCGCGGGCCCCTGGGGACACGCCAGCCCTGCGGCCCGGGCGCGCGCGCTCGGCGCGGTGGCCGACGCGCTCGATGCCCGCGCCGCCGACCTGGTCGGGGTCGCGGACACGGAGACCGCGCTCGGCGTGACCCGGCTCACCGGTGAGGTGGCGCGGACCACCGGGCAGTTGCGCCTGTTCCGCGACGTGCTGGCGGACGGCGGCTACCAGGACGTGATCATCAGCCCGCCGGCTGACGGAGTGCCTGGCCTGGCCCGGATCAAGCGCCCGGTCGGGCCGGTCGCGGTGTTCGCGGCATCCAACTTCCCGTTCGCGTTCTCGGTCGCGGGCGGCGACACCGCGTCGGCGCTTGCCGCCGGCTGCCCGGTGCTATTGAAGGCACACGAAGGCCATCCGCAGACCTCGGTGCTGACCGGGCAGATCGTCGCGGCAGCCCTGGCCGATGCGGGCGCGCCGTCCGGTGCCTTCGCCGTCGTGCAGGGCGTGCCGGCCGGGATCCGGCTGCTCAAGCATCCAGCGATCCGCGCTGCCGGGTTCACCGGTTCCACCCGGGGCGGCCTCGCGCTGGCCAGGATCTGCGCGGAGCGCCCGGTCCCGATCCCGTTCTTCGGTGAACTCGGCTCGGTGAACCCGGTTGTCATCCTGCCCGGCGCGGCGGCGGCCCGGCCGGGCACCATCGCCGCCGGGTACGCGGGGTCGCTCACCCTGGGCGCCGGGCAGTTCTGCACGAATCCGGGCTTGCTGTTCATCCCGGCCGGTCAGGGCCTGCGCACGGCCATCGCGGAGGCGGTGGGCGCCAGTGCCGGCGCTCCGATGCTTTCCGAGCGGATCCACGATTCCTACACCGAGGCGGTCGCGGACCTGGCCGGCCAGGCGTCCGTGCAGCCGCTCGCCGTCGGGCAGCCGGGTGAGGGACCCTGGGCGGCCACGCCGCAGGTGTTCCAGACCAGCCTGGCCGACTTCGCGGCCGGGCTGCCGTCACTGGCCCAGGAGCGGTTCGGGCCAGCTGGCCTGGTGATCACCTACCAGGCGCTGGATGACCTGCTGGCCGTGCTCGCCGTGCTGGGCGGAAACCTGACCGGGGTGCTGCACGCGGATGAGGGCGCTGCGGACGACATGTCGGCCGCGCGGCAGGTAGCTGACGTCTTCGCTCGTACCGCGGGGCGGGTGGTCTTCAATGGCTGGCCGACCGGGGTGGCAGTCACCTGGGCCCAGCACCATGGCGGCCCATGGCCGGCCACGACGGCGCCCGGCTACACGTCGGTGGGCGCGACGGCGATCCGCCGTTGGCTCATCCCGGTCGCCTACCAGGACTTCCCCGCTGACCTGCTCCCCGAGACACTGCGGGACCGGGGCAGCCAGGCCGCCCGGGGCGCGGATTCCTAGTGCGGCTGTCGGCGAACCTCTACCCGTGGGACGTGGACGGGGACCCGGGGGCCGCTGACCGGATAGCCGGGCTGGGGCTGAGCGAGGTTACCCTCGCGGCCGCGTACCACGCGGTGCGGGCGGTGACTCCGCACCACCCACGGCACCGGATCGTGACGCGGGACGCCGCCGTGCACTACCGGATGGACCCGGGCCGATGGCGGGCCGCGCGGCTGCGGCCGGCCCAGGCCGAATCGCCTGGATCCTTCGAGCGGGCCGCCGCGCCGCTCCGGGCGGCGGGCATCAGGGTCACCGCGTGGGCGGTGCTCACCCACAATGCGCGGCTCGGCGCGGGCGATCCGTCCTGCACGGTCGAGAACGCTTTCGGGGACAGCTATCCCTGGGCGCTGTGCGCCGGCTCGCCCGCTGTCCGTGACTACGCCGCGGCCCTGGCGGCCGAGGTCGCCTCGCTCACCGAGGCCGACGCGGTTGAACTGGAAGCCTGCGGCTGGTACGGATTCGATCATCTCAGTGCGCACGACAAGGCAGCGGGGATCGCCGGGACCGGAGCCGGATGGCTGCTGTCGGTCTGCTTCTGTGCCGCCTGCGGCCAGGCGTACCTCGCGGCGGGAGCGGACCCGGCGGAGTTGCGCGCCGCTGTCCGCTCGGCAGCGGACCATATCCTGGCCGGTCGCGGCGACCAGCCCGATGCGGGCCCCGGAGATCCCGGCCTCCTGGCCGGTGACACGGCCGCCGTGCTGCTGGCCACCCGGGCCGCGCTGGCCCGGCGGTTCCTGTCCGAGGTGATCGCGGCGGTCCGGGACGCGGCGCCCGGCAAGCCGGTCCTGGTGCACTCCCACCCCGACCCGCGGGCGACGGGAGCCAACCCCGGCTACGACCCGGCTGTGCTGCTGCGCCCCGGCGGCGCCGACGGCATCGTGCTGGCCTGCTGGGATCCCGGTACGGCCGCCGCGCACGTCGCCCGGGCCGCTGCGGCTGCCCCGCCCGGTGCCCGCATCGCGGCCTCCCTGCTCGCCGTGGCCGGCCTGGGCGGTCAGCCCGGGACACTCATCGAGCAGGCCGGAGCAGTTCACCGGGCCGGCGCCACCGAGCTACGGCTCTACCACGCCGGTCTCGCCGCCCCGTCTGACCTGGCCGCCATCGGCTCGCTGTGCCGGGCCTGGAGCTGACGAGGCGGCATCAGCTATTGCGGCTGCGCGATGTTCAGCCGGCGGTCGGTGCCGGCCCAGGCCAGGATCAGCTGGCCGTGGTGGCTGCATATCGCGGGCGCGTGGTTGCTCCGCGCCCCCTCCAGCCGGACCGGTGCGGCCGACCAGCCGCCGTCCGCGGTGAGCAGGTTGATGTGCCGGTCGCTGCCGGTCCAGGCGAGGATCAGCTGGCCGTGGTGGCTGCATATCGCGGGCGCGTGGTTGCTCTTCGCCTGCTCCAGCCGGGTGGGCATGGTGGACGGGGCGTCGTCCGCGGTGAGCAGGTTGATGTGCCGGTCGCTGCCGGTCCAGGCGAGGATCAGCTGGCCGTGGTGGCTGCATATCGCGGGCGCGTGGTTGCTCCGCGCCCCCTCCAGCCGGACCGGTGCGGCCGACCAGCCGCCGTCCGCGGTGAGCAGGTTGATGTGCCGGTCGGTGCCGGTCCAGGCCAGGACCGGGCGGCCGTGCTCGGAGATCGTGACCGATGGCGACTCGGTGCTGCGCTCCTTGAGGATGACGGGGCCGGCGGGTGACTGAGGATCGGCGGCCAGCACGTTGAGCGCCCGGTTGCTGCCGGTCCAGGCCAGGTAAAGCTGCTCGGCCGACCCGGCCAGCGACGGGGGCAATGCGACAGTCGTCGTTGTCGGCGCCTGATTCTGGCCCGACGAAGCCGTTGTCACCTGCTTATAGCTGCGCTGAGCCAGCCGTTGCTTGGCCAGGAGCGCACGTCCGTCGGCGGATGACGCCAGGTTCAGGTACATGTCAGTCCCGGTCCAGGCGACATACAGCTGATCACGCCAGCTGAGCACCGCACACGCCGCCGAGGACTTCTCATCCAGCCTCACGCCGACTGACATCGGAATGCACCGCCCGTTCTGCCCCAGTTCTGGTCACAGGCCTACCTGGCGATGGCCGGACGCAAACCCGCCGCGACCGCCAACCCTGACTGGCTGGTGGCCATCGGGCGTTCGCGTTAAGGGCTTTTAACGAGATTATTTCTGGTTTGTTTCTGCGTCAGGTCCTGGCTGTCCGCTGCCGCCAAATCTATGTTGTGCGGGAAACCATTGTTCACCGCGTCCGCGCCCGCAGCGCCGCCGGTGCAGCAGGTCTCAGGGAGGCGTCGTGCACGTGCTTCGGGCAACGTCAGGTCTGAGCAGAGCACGGATCGTCGCACTGGCGGTGGTCACCGCCGCGGCATCCCTGGTCGCCGCGGCCGGGATCGCCCGGCCGGCCGCAGCCGCCTCGGCCGCCTGCCCGTGGGTGGGCTCCAGCGCGCCCATCCCGCAGCGGGTCAGCCAGCTGCTCGCCCGGATGAGCACAACGCAGAAAGTCTCCCTGCTCACCGGGGCCAGCGGTTCCAGTTACGTCGGCTTCACGCCCGCCATCGGGTCGCTGTGCATCCCGGCGATGAACCTGGAGGACGGCCCGGCCGGGGTGGGCGACGGGATGAGCGCTGTCACCCAGCTACCCGCGCCGGTGGACGCCGCGGCGACCTGGGACACCTCCGCCGAGCAGCTGTACGGTCAGGTGATCGGCTCGGAGCAGGCCGCCAAGGGCAGCACCATCGACCTCGGGCCGACCATCAACATCGTGCGCGACCCCCGCTGGGGGCGCGCCTTCGAGTCGATCGGCGAGGACCCGTATCTCAACGGGACGCTCGGCGCCGCCGACATCCAGGGCGTCCAGTCGACCGGCGTGATGGCGCAGGTCAAGCACCTCGCGGTGTACAACCAGGAAACCAACCGCAACACGCCGTCCGACAACGCCGTCGTCAGCACCCGCGCTGAGCAGGAGATCTACCTGCCCGCGTTCCAGGACTCCACAGCGCAGGGCGCCGCATCCTCGGTGATGTGCTCCTACAGCACCATCAACGGCAGCTACGCCTGCCAGAACCCCTACCTGCTGTCCACTGTGCTCCGCCAGCAGTTCGGCTTCGGCGGGTTCGTCACCTCCGACTGGGGCGCTACCCACTCCACCGCCGCCTCGGCCAACGCGGGCCTGAACCAGGACATGCCGGGCAGTGACGGATACTACGGCACCGCCCTGGCCAGCGCGGTCTCCTCCGGGTCGGTCACGGCGGCCACGCTCAACTCGCTGGTCACCCCGGTCCTCACCGAGATGTTCGGGTTCGGTCTCTTCGACGAGCCGCCGGCTGGCTCGCCGGCCCAGGCCGCCAGCACCGCCGCGCACGTCTCGGACGCGCTGCAGCTCGCCGAGGAGGGCACCGTGCTGCTGAAGGACAGCGGCAGCGTGCTGCCCCTCGCGTCGTCAGCGAAGTCCATCGCGGTCATCGGCACGGACGCGTCGTCCAGCCCGCTGACCGCCGGGGGCGGCAGCGCCGGCGTCAACTCCAGCGGGACCGTCACCCCGCTGCAGGGCATTACCGCCCGGGCGGGCAGCGGGATCACCGTCAGCTACAACGACGGGTCATCCGCCAGCGCCGCCGCATCGCTGGCCGCCTCCTCCAGCGCCGCCGTCGTCTTCGTGGGCAACAACGAATCCGAGGGCAGCGACCTGCCTGGCATTGACCTGTCCAGCGCGCAGAACTCGCTGATCTCCGCGGTGGCCGCCGCGAACCCCCGCACGATCGTGGTGCTCAATACCGGCTCCGCGGTGACGATGCCGTGGCTGTCCTCGGTCGCCGGGGTGCTGGAGGCCTGGTATCCAGGCCAGCAGGACGGCACGGCGATCGCGGCGCTGCTGTTCGGGGACGCCAACCCGTCCGGCCACCTGCCGGTCACCTTCCCGCAGTCGCTGTCCCAGGTCCCGGCGCACACAGCCGCGCAGTGGCCGGGCAGCGGCGGAACCGTCCAGTACTCCGAGGGCATCAACGTCGGCTACCGCTGGTACAACGCGAACAGCCTCACCCCGCTGTTCCCGTTCGGTTTCGGCCTGTCCTACACCAGTTTCTCGTTCAGCAACCTGACGGTGGGCACGCTGCCGAAGGGCGGCGCGGCGACCGTCACCGCTACCGTGACCAACACCGGTTCGCGGGCCGGCGCCGACGTCGCCCAGCTCTACGTCTCCGACCCGGCCGCATCCGGCGAGCCACCCCGGCAGCTTGAGGGCTTCGCCCGGGTGAATCTGCAGCCAGGCGGCAGCCAGGCCGTCTCGTTCCCGCTGACCCAGCGCAATCTCCAGTACTGGAACGCGAGCAGTAACGCCTGGGCGGTCGCCGCGGGCAGCTACGGTGTCGCGGTCGGTGACTCCGAGACGAACCTGCCGCTGTCCGGCACGCTGCCGGTCTCCTCGGCGCAGCTAGGCCAGCCACTGACCATCACCAGCCCCGGGCCGCAGGAGGGCATCGCCGGCACCGCGGTGTCCGTCCCGGTGTCGGCCACCGACACCACGAGCGGCCAGACGCCGACCTTCACCGCGACCGGGCTGCCCGCCGGGACCTCGATCTCCAGCTCAGGGACGATCACCGGCACCCCCAGCACGGCCGGGACCAAGACGGTCACGGTCACCGCGCACGACAGCGCCGGTGCGCTCGCCACCACCTCGTTCACCTGGACGGTGGCACCGTCTGGCTCCGGCATCGCGACCACGCCGCTGGTCGGGTACCAGGGGCTGTGCCTGGACGTGGCCGGCGACAGCAACGCCAATGGCGCCAAGGTCGAGATCTACACCTGCAACGGGACCAACGGGCAGCAGTGGACGGAAGAGGCGAACGGCACCGTTCACGCGGACGGCAGCTGCCTCGACGTGACTGGCGGCGGCACGGCGAACGGGACGCTGGTGGACCTGCAGGGCTGCAACGGCAGCGGCGCGCAGGTGTGGCAGCCGCAGTCGAATGGCTCGCTGGTCAACCCGCAGTCCGGCAAGTGCCTCGACGACACCGGCCAGTCGACGGCCCCCGGCACGCAGGTGCAGATCTGGAGCTGCAGCGGAGCGGCCAACCAGTCCTGGGTCTCGCCGGCTGGCTCGAGCGGCGGCACGACCGGTGCCACCGGCGCGATCGTCGGCTACCAGGGACTGTGCCTGGATGTGCGCTCGGCCAACAGCGCCGATGGCACCCCGGTGCAGGTCTACACGTGCAACTCCACCAGCGCCCAGTCCTGGACGACGCAGTCCGACGGCACGCTGCGGGCCCTGGGCAAGTGCCTCGACGTGACCGGCGGCGGCACCGCCAACGGGACACTCACGGACCTCTATACCTGTAACGGCACCGGCGCGCAGGTGTGGCAGCCGCAGTCGAACGGCTCGCTGGTCAACCCGTCCTCCGGCAAGTGCCTGGACGACACCGGCTCCTCCACCGCCCCCGGCACCCAGACCCAGATCTGGACCTGCACTGGCGCCGCCAACCAGTCCTGGACCCGGCCGTAGCCTCAACGCAGTCCCTGCGCCGCGGGGTTACCGGGCCGCGCTGCCGCCTGCGTTCCGGCATCGGCTGATGGTGACCGCTTATGGGGCCGGGGCCAGCCACGGGCTGATCACCCGCCTCGGCGGGAACCGGCCCGGCCGCTGCGGACAATAACGGGTGTCCTAGTCAGCATCCGAAGGGTTCCGCATGATGATACAGAGCCGGGTGAGCGCTGAAACCGGCGCGGCTGATGCCGAAGTCATCCAGCTTTCCCGGCATGAGCCCGAGGCATTCGAGATCCTGTTCCGCAGGCACGCAGGCCATATTCAGCGGTACGTGGTGCGCCGCCTCGGCGCGGATGCCGCCGATGACCTGGTGGCGGAGACGTTCCTGCTCGCCTTCAGGCAGCGGGACCGTTATGACATGGCGCGCGCCGACGCACGCCCATGGCTGTACGGGATCGTTACCAACCTCATCGGCAGCCACCGCAGGGCAGAGGTCAGGCAGTACCGCGCGCTGGCCCGCACCGGTACCGACCCGGTCACCGAGCCTTTCACCGACCGGGTGGACGCGGCGGTCAGCGCCGGCGCGGCGAACAAGCAGCTGGCCGCCGCGCTCGCCGGGCTGCCCGCGGCGCACCGCGACACGCTGCTGCTCGTGGCCTGGGGTGACCTGAGTTATGAGGAGGCAGCGGCGGCGCTGGGTGTCCCCGTCGGCACCGTGCGGTCGCGCCTGAGCCGGGCTCGAAGCAGGCTGCGCCGGGCCCTGGGCGATGCCGACCCGTCATCCACCAAGGAGGAGAACCAGGCATGAACGAGATGGACCTGTTGTCCCGCATGCGGGACGAGGTGCCGCTCGGCGTCTCGCCGCGCGCAGAGCACCTGTTCCGTACCGCCCTGCTTGAAAGCGATAATCCCGAGCGGCCAGCGGTGCCTTCGCGGCACTCCGGCCGGCGCAGAGCGCGGGTGGCCTGGCGGCCCGTCCTCGCGGTGTCGCTGACGGCCGCCGTCGCGGCGGCGGTCGTCGTCACGGTGCTGCCATCGCGCGGCCAGGCGCCGGCCGGCCACCAGGCGGCATCCGGCCTGCAGGCGCGCGGCCGGGCCCCGTCTGGCCAGCCGGCGTCGCCCGTGAAGCTACTCGCCGACCGCGCGGCAGCGGCCGCTCTCTCCGGACCGGACGTGCAGCCGGGCCAGTGGGTATACCGGGAGACCGAACTCTCAGGGAAAGCCGGCAAGTCGGAGAAGAACGGCTCCCAGGAACTGTGGTCCACCGCCGACGACAACACCGAGGCGAGTTACTACAACGGCAAGCTCAGCATTTATTACCGCGGCCGGAACTATGACGGGGTTCAGGGAGGGGTCGACTTCTTCCCGGAAGCTGTCGGCTACGACTCGCTCGGCTCGTTGCCGGCTCAGCCCGGTGCCCTCGTCAAGCGCCTGGCCGAAATCGGCGCCCGCTCGAACACCGGAGAACCCGCCGGGTGCTCGCAGAGCCGGTCTTCGTGCACCGCTTTCCTGGTGATCTCGGAGCTCCTGTCGAGTTACGTGATGCCTCCCGCGCTCACCGCGGAGATGTACCAGGCCCTCGGCGATATCCCGGGCGTGTCAGTCGTCTCTAACGTCGACGTAGCGGGGCAGCCCTGCACCGGCTTCCGCATCCCGCTCACGGGCGGCTACGTGGAACTCATCATCAACTCCTCCACCTACCAGTACGTGGCGACCCAAGGGTCGTTCCCGGGCGGAGTCCAGGGCAGCATTGTGGTCGCGAGCCAGGCGCTCGTCTCCGGCCCGGGCGTACGCCCCTAGCAATCTCCAGTAACGGAGATGCCGGACGGGCGGGGGCGACACCCTCGCCCGTCCGGTCTAGCGAGCCGGATGGCTCGATTCCGTGATGAGCAGGGCGACGTGCAGCGAGGCGCGCGACTCGGCGGTCTCCAGGCTGACCCCGAGGATGCGCTCGATGTGCCGGAGCCGGTCATACAGCGTCGGCCGGGCCAGTTGGGTGCGGCTGGCGGCCTCGGCCTTGTTGCCCCCGGTGGCCAGGTACGCGGCCAGCACCCTGGTCAGGTCGGTGCCGTGGGCGGCGTCGTAGGCGAGCAGCGGGCCGAGTTCGCGGTCCACGAACGTGGCCAGCCGGGCGTCACCGGCCAGCAGGCGCAGCAGGCCGCGCAGCCGCAGGTCGGCGAGCCGGTAATAGGGCCCGCCGTCGGCACCGGGCGGGGCCTGGGCGGCGGCGTCCGCGACCTGCTGGGCTTCGAGCAGCGACCGGCGTACCTCAGCCATGGACCCGGCCGGGGATCCGACGCCGATCACCGGATCGTCCTGCGCCGCGCCGCCTGCCTGCCGCGCGCGGTGCCGGAACCGCTGCCGCGCGGCGGAGCAGACCGCGCTGAGCACCACGTCGGGATCCACGTGATGATCCACCGACAGCAGCGCGGCGGCCCGGCCCTCGTCGAGCGAGCCGACCAGCGCTGGAATGCGCTCGCTGCGGCAGGCGTCGGCCAGGGCATCGGCCACCTCCAGCACCTGGGCGTGCGCGGACAGGCCCGACCCGGTGCTGCGGAATCTGATCACCGCGGTGAGCAGCCGCCGGCCGGTGACCGGGACGCCCAGCGCCCGGGCCCGCACCGCGGACTCATCGGGGTTCGCGTGGGCCTGGCTGAGGATGGCGCTGATCAGCGTCGCGTGCGCCTGTCGTTCCAGGCTCTCGTGCTGGCGGGTCAGCAGGCGGCCGAGCGCGAGGGTGGTCGCCGCCCGTTCCATCAGCGCGGTGTCGGTGCCACCTGGCCGGGCAGCGCTGGGCCGGGTGCTGCCCGGTTCACCGCCGCCCGGTTCAGCGCCCCGTTCGGTGTCGCAGACCAGGATGACCCGGCCCCAATCCTCGCCGCGCGCACCCACCATGGTGATCAGCCAGCCGGAGCGCTCGTCGTATCCGGTTCGGGCCGGCCGGGTCACCGCCCGGGAGCGGGCCTCGAAGCCGTCCAGCAGCCGGGCCGGATCGGCCCCGGCGGGCTCGCAGGCGAGCACATGATGGGACAGGTCTTCCAGGATCACCGGGCGCCCGGCCAGCAGCGCGGCCTGCCGGAGGATCTCGCCCGGGCCTGCGCCGGCCACCGCCAGGTCGGTGAACACCTCATGCAGGCGCGCCGCGGCCCGCAGCTCCGTCAGCTGGTCCTCGATGATCATCGCGTGGACGGCCTCGGTGATCGCGATGAACGCGACCTCCCGTTCGAAGACGATCAGCGGCAGCCCGTGATCGTCCGCCGCCTGGACGAAGCTCGCCGGCAGCCCGCCCGTGTACCGGCGGCCCAACTCGACGGCCAGGGCGCTCACCCCGATCCGGGCCAGGTCGGCGACGTACGCGTCCAGCAGGGCCGGTGCCTCAGGCAGCGCGATCCCGGTGGTCAGCACCAGCTCGCCGCCGCGCAGCAGCCGCGCCGCGTCGGCCAGCTCGATCGCGTGCACCCAGCGCACCGGCGCGCCGAGCCGCCCGGCTGCCGCCACGACCCGGGGCCGCCCGCCCCGCACGGCGTCGAGCGCGAGGATCTGGGCCACTGTCGGCAGCATCACGCCTCCCACGGCAGGCACTCTTACATAGTGTCAGGATTCAGCCAGAGAAACTGCCATCATGATGGTATCTGGACCAGGCAGACTGGGACCCATGTCAGAACTGCTTGAGCGTCACCGCCGCGTCATCCCCAACTGGGTCGCCCTCTACTACGACGACCCGCTGGAACTGGTCAGCGGCAGCGGCAGCCGCGTCACCGACGCCAGCGGCCGCAGCTACCTCGACTTCTTCTGCGGCATCCTCACCAACATGCTCGGCTACGACGTGCCTGAGGTCCGCGAGGCGATCCAGCGGCAGCTCGGCACGGGCGTTGTGCACACCTCGACGCTCTACCTGATCCGCAACCAGGTCGAGCTGGCCGAGAAGCTCGCCCGGCTGTCCGGGATCGAGAACGCCAAGGTGTTCTTCACCAACTCCGGCACCGAGGCCAATGAGACCGCGCTGATGCTGGCCACCGCGGCCCGCCGGTCCAACCAGGTGCTCGCGCTGCGCAACAGCTACCACGGGCGCTCGTTCGGCGCCGTGGCCATCACCGGGAACGGGGCGTGGAAGAGTTCGCCGCTGGCCCCGTTCAGCGTGCATTACCTGCATGGCACGGACCGGTACCTGCCCGCCTTCGCCAGCCTGGATGACGCGGGCTATACCGCCGCCTGCGTCGAGGACCTGCGGCACGTGCTGAGCACCGCGACCGCCGGCGACGTGGCCTGCCTCATCGCCGAGCCGGTGCAGGGCGTCGGCGGGTTCACCATGCCGCCGGACGGGCTGCTCGGCGAGTACGCGGCCGTCCTGCGCGAGCGTGGCGCGCTGCTCATCTCCGACGAGGTGCAGACCGCGTGGGGCCGTACCGGCGAGCATTTCTGGGGGATCGGCGCGCACGGCGTGACGCCGGACATCATCACGTTCGCCAAGGGGCTCGGCAACGGGCTGGCCATCGGCGGAGTGATCGCCCGCGGTGACCTGATGGACGGGCTGCCCGGCAACGGCATCTCCACCTTCGGCGGCAACCCGCTGTCCACCGCGGCCGCGAACGCCACCCTGGACTACGTGCTCTCCCACGACCTGCAGCACAACGCCGCCCAGCTGGGCAGCATGATCATCGGCGGGCTGCGGGAGACGGCCGCGATGCTGGACTCGGTCGGCGAGGTCCGCGGCAAGGGCCTGATGTTCGCGGTGGACCTGGTCGAGCCCGGCACCGGCGCCCCGAGCCCGCGGCTGGCGGCCCGGATGCTGGAGGAGACCCGGCAGCGCGGCCTGCTCATCGGCAAGGGCGGCCTGTACGGGCACGCGCTGCGGATGGCGCCGCCGATGACCCTGTCTGAGGCTGACGCCAAGGAAGGCCTGGGCATCCTCACCGACGCCCTGCGCGCGGTAGACGCCGAGGCAGCGCGATGACGCCGGGGGGCAACGCGGCCGGCGGCGCGGAAAAGCAAGCCCTGAAGAGCGTCACGCATTGGATCGGCGGCAAGCCGTGGGACGGCACCAGCGAACGCCGCGGTGACATCTACAACCCGGCCACCGGGCAGGTCACCGGGTCGGTAGATTTCGCGTCGCCGGCCGAGGTCGATCTGGCCGTGGCCGCCGCGGCCAGTGCCTTCCCGGGCTGGCGGCAGACCTCGCTGGCCAAGCGGGCCAGCGTGCTGTTCGCGTTCCGCGAGCTGGTGCACGCCCGCCGGGGCGACCTGGCCGGGCTGGTCAGCGCCGAGCACGGCAAGGTCGCCGCCGACGCGGCTGGCGAGGTGGCCCGGGGCCTGGAGGTGGTGGACTTCGCCTGCGGCATCCCGCACCTGCTCAAGGGCGCCTTCTCGGAGAACATCTCCACCGGGGTGGACGCCTACTCGATCCGCCAGCCGCTCGGGGTGGTGGCGGGCATCACCCCGTTCAACTTCCCGGCCATGGTGCCGATGTGGATGTTCCCCATCGCCATCGCCTGCGGTAACGCGTTCGTGCTCAAGCCGTCGGAGAAGGACCCGTCAGCGTCGCTGCTGCTCGCCGAGCTATGGGCGGAGGCGGGACTGCCCGATGGCGTCTTCAGCGTGGTCCACGGCGACAAGGCTGCCGTGGACGCGCTGCTCACCCATCCGGACGTGCGCGCCGTGAGCTTCGTGGGATCGACGCCGATCGCCCGGTACGTGTTCCAGACCGCGACCGGGGCGGGCAAGCGGGTGCAGGCTCTCGGCGGAGCCAAGAACCACATGGTCGTGCTGCCCGACGCCGACCTGGACCTGGCCGCTGACGCGGCGGTCTCCGCTGGTTTCGGCTCGGCGGGGGAGCGGTGCATGGCGATCTCGGTGCTGGTTGCCGTCGGGTCGGTCGGCGACGAACTGGTCGCCAAGATCGCTGACCGGGTGGCCAAGCTCCGGGTCGGCCCCGGCAGCGACGAGCGCTCCGACATGGGTCCCCTGGTTACCGGCCCGCACCGGGACAAGGTGGCGTCCTACCTGGACTCGGGGGTGCGCGAAGGGGCGACGCTCGCCATCGACGGCCGGGTGCACCCGGTCATCGGCGGCGGTGACGGGGGCTTCTGGCTCGGTCCGAGCGTGCTCGACCACGTCGCGCCGTCGATGAGCTGCTACACCGACGAGATCTTCGGGCCGGTGCTGTCGGTGGTCCGGGTGGCCACCTATGCGGACGCGCTCCAG
>Ga0265338_10002814_pt1 | contig 25398 bp, 22 predicted proteins | sample 42126metaG_FD_193579 | JGI IMG/M metagenome (GOLD analysis project Ga0265338, IMG submission 193579) | Rhizosphere microbial communities from Carex aquatilis grown in University of Washington, Seatle, WA, United States - 4-21-26 metaG | ecosystem: Host-associated > Plants > Roots > Rhizosphere... | reverse complement strand
GCGCTGCAGGCGGTCACAGTTTCCCACCCGGTGGAGAGATGGCAGAGTGGTTTAATGCGCACGCCTGGAAAGCGTGAATAGTCCAAAAGGCTATCGGGGGTTCGAATCCCCCTCTCTCCGCCACTTTTACAAGGGAATTCTGACGATGACTCCCGAATAGACTCCCGAAATCCAATCCCTTCCTGTCCCGACCTGACACGAATTGTCACGGCTTGGGCAAAACTTCCTGCCCCACTCAAGGCAGCAGTTCTCGCCATCATCAATTCAGCGGAGGGCCAGCCATGAACTTAAATCCGGCTGACGTGCTGAATCCCGTATTCAACGCTCTGGACGCCCTGATCTCGAATTACGGCGTTTATCTCTACCTCGTGTTTGTCTGGTTGTCCCTGGGAGCGATTGCCTGGGTGTTGGGCGGCGGCTTGCGGCGGAATCGGTCACAGGGAAACTCCGCCACGGTCATTCCCGGCATTATCTTTACGACGCGACCGCCGAATCAATCACCACCGCCAATCATCATCACCGATGTTGACCTGGTGCAAAATCGTGACAACGAAATTATGGACGAACCATGATCACATTTCATTTACAGCAATCAAACTGCGCCCGGCACGTTCGCAAAAACGAAAACGCCGCCACGTTCAATTTCGCGTCACAAATTGCACCATCAATTTGCACTGTCACGTTCGCAAAACATGTCAAACACGATGCAACCATTTTCAAGTCACGGTGCAGTCGCACGGTTGTGTGCTACCGCCTTAATAGGGTGAAAGCCGAACCCCTTGTCTGGACAAGGTTTTTTCGGCTCGCCCATATCTCGCCGATGGTTGTGCGGAGTCCCGCGAGACGGTCGCACGATGGGCGCGAAACATCCGGCAAGAAATCCGGCGAAATGTCTCACATCATATCCGCGCAACGTCCCTGCAATAGCCGAACAGTGGCAACAGCAATGCCGCCGAACGTCCGTCAAGACGACTCGCAAGACAACTTACCTTGCGCCGGATTTGGACGCGCAATGTCCGCGCCGGAAACTTGCGAGACAACTCGCAACTTGGCTGCGCAACAGCCGCGCAACATCTCGTGGGAATTTCGCCGTCAGTTTTTAACCATGACATCCAAAAAATTATGAACACACCAACCACACCAACGCCCGATCTGGAATCGCTGCGGAAAGCAATTCAGGAATTCCGGCCTAATCCGCATCGCGTCCCGTTCAACAATCTGAAACCGCTCCATGACGCCATTGTGGAATTGCGGGGCAAAAATGCGTCCTATTCCATCATTGCCGAGTTGCTGATACAAAATGGGGTAAAAACCAGCCGGGCGCGGGTGGCCGAGTACGGCCGCATCGTCCTGGAAGACGGCAAAAAGCACAAACGGCGGAAACGGGCGAAAACTGCGCCAGCCGTAGCCGCAAAACCCGCGCCAGCCATACCAGCGCCGACCACTTCGCCGGCGGGCAATGTCACACCGCTACCAAAAGAAGATTCTCCATACCGTTCACGCGGACCGCACATCGCCAACGTAAAAATGATGACTCCAAGCGAACGGGAAGAATTCGAGGCCAGCCTGAAATCGAAACCGCCAGCGAGCTAACACAACACGGAAAGCCATCCGGCGATGCGCCAGCATCGCCACGCTGCCCGGCGCGGCAGCCAGAGCGCCCATAAGCAGGCCAGCGACGTTCGCCAGCCACATGCAGCCGCAAAGGTTCGGACGCCGCCCCGACAAGCCAGTAGCACCACCATAGAAGCAGGTTTTTTTCGGTTAGCAACACGGTTAGCACCGGGTTCGCAACAAGGTGGTAACACCCGAGGCAACACCCGAAGCAACAAAGTTCGCAACGCGGTTACCCGACCGGAAAAACGCCTCGATTCCTTCGTCACTGCTGCTGTGTGCATCACTGCTGGCGGCGAATTGCCAGCGACAAAAGGCGTCACATTGTGACAAGTCCGTTGCCGCCTTTTATCGCTTTTTGCCGCCCCGGTTTTGCCCCGGTTTTTTCCGCAACGATTTCGTTAGGAGATGGTGTCATCCTTCTCCATTCCATTTCTGCGTCTAGCAATACCTCATTTTTCATGGCCGCGTGAACGTATTTTGTCGGATGGCTAATGTTGAATTACGTTGAACCTGTCGACGCCCTTCAACGCAATTCCTCATGTCGCCCGGCCCATTGCCGAAATTCTACGCATAATTCGTAGGGGTGAGGCGTCCACCTTCCAGCAGACGCATAGGAGGCTTACTCGTTGTTTTAAATTGAGTCGGCATGGCTAAAATGAGCATGTTCGTTTCAACATTCAATCATGGATAGATGCTTAGAATTTTATGGCTGAGCTGTCTGCGCGAATCCAAAATTCGATTGTATGTCGCCGGTCGTCGCGTCAAGGTAAGACTCTCCGCCGCGCTGCGAGTTCCACCGTTGACCCGCCGCCCGGCTTCGAGAGTTTTACTTCTAGGATTTCGCGCAGGAGAGGATTTTCACGCCAGTTCAACTATTCACAATATAAGGCGCTGGGCAGGGCGTCTTATTGCGCCGGGATGGTGATCAGGGGCAGTTTTTCGTCAGCGCCGGTTTCCGCCATGGTGAACAAAAACATGATGGCCGTGAATGTCCGCTTCGTGTGCCAGTCGCGGTCGTCCACCCAGAACCATTGATTGCGATAATGCACCGAGGCAAACGCATCCGCCGGTTTGTTCTTGCTGCATTTGATCTCGACCGGGTTGCTGTTGCCTGCGCTGTTGGTGGCCTGCAACGACGGCGTCGCGCGCCCGTCCTTCAAATCCGATTCCGGCACGTCCGTGTAAGTAGACATGGCCTGCATGATCTGTAACATGGAGCGGCTGCCTACCGCCAGGTCGCCGCCGCCGCCCACGGGTGAATAAATCAGGTTAAACTGCTGCTGGCCCTCCGGCAGTTTGAGCAGATGCCGGATTTCACCGAGCTTGTCCACCATTTCCGGCGGCAGATTGTCACGACGAAAAAACATCACGGCGGTTGAAGTCTTGTCCTTGTTTTCTTCCACGCGCATCCCGACGGCCCCCGCCATCTGCACTTCGCGCAATAATTGCAATGCGCGCACGAAATCGGGTTCCGCCTCCCGCACGGTGCCAGCCGAGGTCGAACGATTACGCACGCCGTTCAAGGACTCGACGGTCAGACCCAGCACAAAGTCCGCCGCGTAACCGGACTGGAGCATGAAGAAAATGTTCTTGGGATCAATCGGCGTGATGAGTCCGCGCAGAAATTTCTGCCCGGTCATCGGCGTGTAGGTGATGGTCGGACGGTCGGTGTAGATGGCCGAACCGCCGATCGTCCCGAAGTTGCCCTGGATCGCGTTTTCCGAAGAGAGGGTGCCGCCGGCACTGATGCCGGTTTGCAGGGAGTAGCCGGCCACGACCGACGACACGTCCACGAACACCGGCAGGTCCTGGTAGCGCAGCTTGACGATGTTCAACAGCGTTTGCTGCTTCCACGAATCGGCGATGGCCGAGCTGTAATCGAACCGGTCCGTGACAACCGTGTGCGGGCCGATGGAATGGCAGCCCGTGCTGGTGATGACGAGCAGAAGGCTGAGATAAAGTGACAAGTGACGCGCCCTGCAAATGGGCCAAAGGAGATTGAATGGCTTGGTCATGGTGAGTTTGGTTTGGAGTTGGTATTTAGTCGGTTGACCAGAAAGTGGTAAATCAAGGCGGCTACCAGCATGACGACCACGAGCAGAACACCTTTCCAGAAGGCGTAGTCCACAATCTCTTTGCCGCTGGATTGGGCTTGCTGGACCACCGGGCCGAACTGCGCCGTGAGTTTTGCGAGGTTTGTCGAACCGAGCGTCTGGTCGAGCGTGATGAGCAATTCGGTCAACTGCCGCGCCGTGGCTTCAAGTTGCGCCGCCGTTTGCGTGTAATCCTGGATGCGGAAGGGCTCGGCATTGGTCGGCGGCGGCCCGGCGCTGTTCGTTTCACCCACCCCGAAACGCTTCATCAACGCGTCGAGAGTCGTGAGCGTCGTGTTCAGGGATGTGGACATCTGCGTTCCCGATGACAAAAGCGACGCGACATCTTTTTCCTGCGCCTGGAGCGCCTTGAGGATTTCCTCGCGCTCGGTGCTGACCTGCCCCGGCAGCTTTTCCGCGACGGCCGCGAAGCGTTCCACCGAAGCCGCAACTTGCGTGGAATTCGAGACCACCTGCTGCACCGCGGGCGTCTCCGCCGTGTTGAGGGTCAACAATTCCGTCTGCCACCGCAGCACCATCGGCATCCTCTGGACCGCAAAGAGGGCACGCTCAGCCAGAATCCGGGACTGGGCCAGCTCGCGCACGGCCGGGTCCATGCCGGCCAGCGGGTCCACCCCGAGCAGGCTGAACACACTGCCAGGGTTGGCCGCGTCGGCCTGGTCGGCCTCCGCGACCTGCGAAGCGAAACCCAGCGCGCGCGCCGCCACCACGCCTTCCGGCAGGGAATTCTTGCCGTACCAGATTTCAATCGCCCGTCGCAATTCCGTCTGCTGCTCCGGCCGGAGCACGCCGCCCGCGATCAGCCAGATTTCCGCCTCGGAACTCCGGGCACTTTCAACCAGCGGCTGTGCGGATTTGCCGAAAACCTGGGGCTGCCAATATTCCTCCAACGCCATCCGCGTGACCGTGACGAAAATCGTCATGTCGAGCAGGTTGGCGACCGCCTTCGGCCCGGTGGCGATGGAACAGGTCTCGGTGGCGAGCGTGATTTTCCACTTCAGGACTTCCGCCGGATCCAGCGCGTTGGTGCCACGCCGAAGCTTGTCGATGCCAAAAACCATGCGCGTCGTATATTCGTCGGCAAACCGCAACAGCAGTTGCTGCACTTCCACCGGGTCGGCGGCCTGCTTGTCCGTGTAGCCCGGAGTTACGGCCTGGACGGCCTGGCCCGGAACATTGGCCGCCTTTTGCAGCAAGCGGCAACCGGTGCCTGACGCGATGAGCATGAGGACCAGGCAGAATGACCAGTAATCAGTAATCAGTGACCAGTGGCGGGTGATTTTCATGACATTGGTTCGGGCACCGTCGAGGGAAGATTAAAAATTGCTATCCGCGCCGTCAAATGGTTGTTGGTCTTGCAGTCGTTCATGCCGGCAAAGGTTTTTGCATCCACGGGATATTAAAACTCGATCTGGGCCCGGGCCTGGAAAAACTGGGTGGTGCCGTCGGTTCCAAACTTGTCGAGCTGGCCGTAGCCGTAGTTGAACTCAAACCGCATGTGATCCGTGGCATACCAGCTCAGCGCCGCGCTCCAGCGATCAAACTTTCCGCCCGCAATGCCGCCGCTGTTGAGGTCCACCCACGAATAGCGTCCGGCCACCTCCCAGGCGCCCCAACCGCCATGAAACAACGGGTGCGCCGGTGAAACCCGCCCAAAATAACCCCCGTTGCGATTATAATTCCGCTGTTCGCCGGTCAGCATCCACGCGCTGGACACGTAAAACCCGTTGACGAAGGGATCGCCGTTCTGCGATGAACTGACCCAGTCGGCCAGGTATTCGGCGCTGGTCAGGACGGGCCCTTGCTGCCAGCCGGCCTCCAGACCGAGATCGACCGCGTGGTCGGCGGTGAAGTTTCCCGTGTCCAGAAACGTCGGCGCGTTGTTGTCTTCCGGATGGCTCTTGTACCGCAACTGGTCGCCCTGCGCTTCGGCGTAGCGCCCCGACACCGCTAGATGCAGGAGGGTGCTGCCATCGGGCTCAGCAATCGGCAGCCCGGTGATCCGCCCGGCCACCGTGTTGGCACTGTCGCCGAATGACGATTCGCTGCCGCCAAACCAGGTGTTGAACCAGCCGGCCGACCACGTCATGCGCTGATCCAGCATCGTGCCGGACAACTTTACGCCCGTGTCCCGGCTGGGCAGCAGCGCGTCCAGCACTGAGGGCCGCTCCATGAACGGAATCACGGTTCCGCCCATGAGCCGTTCCAGGGAAATCGGCGCCTTGATCTTGCCGACGGAAAGCTGGGCAAAACTGGCAATGGGAATGGTCAGCGACAGGTCGGTCAGCCGCCAGAATTGCGAGGAACTCGTGTCGGTGCCCTGGTCAAAACCCAGGTATTCGCCGCTGACAAAGTAGCTCCACGGGTGCGCGAATTTGATCTGGCCGCTGGTCATCAGCCGGACGGTGCGCACCTCGGCGGCGGGATTCATGGTCCCCACCTGGCTCACGTTCGCGGCGTTTTGTGAGTAGGTCGAGAAGTCTTCCAGCGCCGCCCCGTTCACCCGCAGACTGAACCAGCGGCCTTCGTAATGGTTCCAGCTGACGAGATCGCGTTTGGGCGCCTCCGCCTCCGCTTCCCCGGCCGGCAACGCGGCCTCCAGATTGGTTTCTGCTGGTGGCGGATTCGTTGTCAACAGAGACGCGGTCGCGTCCTGTGCGTGCGACGATGTCATCGCCAACAGGAACAGCACGACGGGCGCTGATGTCAAAAGCTGCCGTCGGATATGCGCGTTGGTATCCATGTTCTTTTTTTTAAATATATTTTGAATCTGACCACATCACGGAAAGGGCGCAGGTGAAGGTGTCCGAGTTGAACCCAGTTCCGACCTCGGTGCGGGTTCCAACGTAGGCGAGCTTCACGCCGACGGCGCGGCTGATTGGGAGTCCCAGGGCGAAACCCCAGCCGACATTGCACTGGTTGTTGTCACTCGAAACTCCATTCAAGGTGGTGTTGCCGCCGCCGGCATAACCGGCACTGCCGGACAACCAGAGGCCGGGGCGAAATGTGTAAATCAGGTGGGTATCGGCACCATACATCGGATCCTGCTCCAGCCGCTTGCCGTTGAAGAAATCGTTGTTGTCAGTGAAGAACCAGCCCTGACCGGTGAGTTCTGCCGTCCACTTGCCCCAGTTGTGGACGGCGCCAAGTTGCGGACGGAACGCGAACCGGTTGTTGCCCAGATTGATCAATTTATCACCGTAGTATTGGCCCGTGGGGAATTGTGTCACCAAGCCCATGCCCACAATCGTCTCGTGATCCGCCTTGGCCCGGTATTCGGCGAACTCCTTGCCTGCGAGCGGCGGCGCGCCGATCAAGTTCACCGCGAAGCGCGCGGACGTGTCCGCCAATCCGTTGCGATCCACCGTGGCGGGCGTGCCGTTTAGCGTGCCCGTCCAATGGCCGAACTGATAGGGCTGGACGAGGTCCACGCGGGCCGACTTGCCGAACAGTTCGAAGCTTCGGATATATTTGACACCGATGGTTTGGAGATCGAATTGGGCGTTCTGGATTTTAAGCACGGGATCCAGGGAGATGTCCCCCATGGTGTAGGCGTAGGCAACGCCTGCGAAGTTGGCTCCGATCGGCAGATGACTCCAGCGGCGCGGCTCAATGTCCTGCGCCTGACCGAAGCGCGCCAGCAGCAGGAAGCCGAGCACCAGGGCCAAGCAGGTAATCGCATTTAACCGCGAACCACGCGAAATACACGAACCAATCTCTCCAAATCCCTTTTCGCGTATTGGGCGTATTTCGCGGTTAGCATTTCTGGTTCGGTTTTCCATTTTTGTCTGTTCGCTGGTGAAGTCGCGGGCCGGTGGCAGCGCCACTGGCAATTGTGGCCAATCCGGCACGGACCAGCCCGCGTGTTTCACAATCGGATTTTCAGGTTGCTTAATCCGCTCAGGGCTTCAAGTCGAACTGATGGAGTTCCTTCGCCGCCGTGCCGAACGGGCCGAGCTGGTAAACGGCCGCGCCTGCGGGCGAGAAGGTGAACGACTCAAACGCTTCGGCGTCCATCTGGTTGAGATACGCGGTCTGCCCGGTGCCGGTGCTGACGTGCGGATTGAAGTGTTCCCCTGACCCGATCTGCTCGAACGTGGACACATAACCAATGATGGCCTTGTCAATGGCGGGATTGTCGTGCCCGGCGGTGAACGCACCGATGGGGCCGTCCCGCAAGTTAAACGGGCTGGCGGCGGCAATGATGTCCACCTGAAGCTTCAGAATTTCCGGCGTCGGCTTCGCGCAAATGCCGGCAACCCCCAGACCGCCACCGGTCGGGATGTAATAGCGTTTGAAGGCCTCCAGTTTCATCGCTGTGACGTTGGCGCCGGCTAACACCTTCTCTTCGGCGGCATAAACTTTGTCCAGGTCCGCCGTGCGGACGAAACACTGGAGCATCGTGATGTGCGGCGTGTGCGTCGCATCCAGCGCGAAGCCCTTCGGGTAAGCTCCGAGCAGGCGGGCGTTGTCGGCGGCGGCATGCTGGAGCATCGTCGCGTCCGGCTGCAACAGGATGTCAATGGCGGTGATCTCGGACTGCGCGGCGGGGAAGACGGTCTTCCAATCATTCTTCATGCTGACCACGGTCCAGCCGTCCTGCTTCGCCTGATCGTAGAGCGGCTGGGTGAAAGCGCCGAGCTTGACGTCCGGCAATCCGAGCGCCGGGCCGTAGGCATATTCGCGCGCCGCATCATCGTGCAACACCAGCAGTTCAAATCGCGCACCGCTGCCGCCCTGCGTGTATTCCAGCATCTCCTTGTCGCCAGTGGAATTGCCGAAGGCGGCGCTGGGCCGGCGGCCGATGTGCTGGTTGATGCCGACGGGCTTGCCGCCCTTGTCATCGTTAAAATTCAGTTCCGGCAGGCGCACGAGGACGGGCTTGCCGTCGCGCATTTCAAACTTCGTCTTGATGCTGCTGCCGACGACCTGTTCCGGCGGGATGCCGTAAATCGATTCCGCCCACGGGCGCATGAACTCGATGCCGCCGCCGGAGACGATGAAGTTCTTGAACCCGTTCGCGCGCAGGTAGGCGAGCACTTCAAGCATCGGCTGATAGGTCATGTCGGTGAAAAGTTTGCCGGTCTGGGGATGTTTCGCGGTGGCGATCCAATCCTTCACAATCTTTTCAAACTCCTCGGTGGTCATGCCGGTGTGCGTGGCCATGACGAGTTCGAGGAGCGCGTGGTCGCCGCCGGCAAGCGCGGTTTTCAGATCGCCCTTGAGCAGCGAGGCGAACGGTTCCTTGGTCTTCCACTCGGGATGCGACGGCGCGAGCGTCTTCACGCGGTCGATCGCAAAGTAAAGCTGGACGGGAATCGGCTGCTCGCACCAGAGCGTGCCGTCGTTGTCAAAGGTGGCGATGCGTTCCGGCACCGGCACAAAGTCCGGCGAACCGGGCGTCGTGACCTTGGTGACAAAGGCGATGATGGATTGTTTGGCCGGGCCGTCGTTCCACGAGGGCAACGGGTCGGCGGCGCGGGCGGCGGTGGTGAAAGCCAGCGCAACGAGGAGCGCGATGGCGATGAGGTTTAGTTTGCGTGTGAATGGCTTCATGGATTATGAGTTTATGAACGTTTGAGGAGGATGACAATCCCGGCCAGACCGATGGCCAGAACTGCCAGGACAGCGGCAAGGAGTTGCGCCGCCCGCCAGAAAGCATGATCCACCACCTTCAGGCTTATCAGCTCGATGTCCTGCGTCAGCGCCTTGCGCTCCACCGCCATCGCTTCGTGCAATTCCATCAAAGACGCCACGCGTTCGGCATGCAGGGCCAGGATGGTGGCTTCGCGCTCGGAGGCGATACATTTCGGCGCATTTTCCGCCGCGAGCACGGCGCGTTCGACCATCGGTCCCAGGCGGTCAACGGTCGCCGCAACCTGTTCGGCGGAGGTTACGGCCCGCCCGGCGAGAGGCATGGCCTGGCCCAACGGCAGGTCGGTCAGAAGATCCGACCTGAACAGTTCCGCCTCCCAGCGCGCCTGCCGGACCATCTGGTCGCTGTAAACCTCCAGCCGCCGGTTGAGATCATCCAGGGTGGTCGTAATCCCGGCGACCGCCTCGCCGGTGGAAAGCGATCCGGCGGCATCCTGCTCCAGCACGCGGCTGAGTGTGGTTTCGCGGTCGGAGATGGAATGGCGAATCGGATGTTCCCGCGCCCAATTCTTCGCGAAGGTCCGCGCTTTGGAGACATCGCCCGAAATGCTTACCGAGGCTGCGACCCGGCTGATTTCCTCCTCCAGGCGGCCACAGGCGGCCACGGCGATAGGACTGGCATCACCCAGCGCCGCGCTGCCAGGTCCAGCCTCGAAGTAGTCCGCCATTTGATCGCAGAGCACCCAGGCATCAAACACGGCGGTAAAAGGGTTGGGCTGGAACAACGCCGCCCGCATCGACGGCACAGCTTCGATCTTCCAAACCAAGGCGCCGCGCTGCACGACGGGATTCGTGGTGCCGGCAATGATTTGATCGGCGGCCTGCTCGATCCCGCCGCACATGGGTCCCACGAGGGAACGCACCCGGAGCCGAACCTGGTCCTGGGTCACCCCGATATCGTTCTGCTCGTGAATCCGCGACTCCATCTTTTGCTGCGGCATGGCAATCCGACAGCCGCACGCCACGACCGCCAGCAGCAGCGCAACGACCGGAACACGAGCCAGCTCTAGGAGCCCAGTGGCGATGGTGTTTTTCGTTTTCATGTTTGTTTTCATGTTTGAGTCATCGCTGGTGAAGTCGCGGGCCGGTGGCAGCGCCACTGGCAATGGTGGCCAGTCCGGCACGAACCAGCCTGCGTGTTTCAGCATCGAATCATTTCACTTTGGCTGTTGAGTGGTTAATCAATTTCAAAAAGCGGCGATGCGTTGGATGACCCAGAACATCGCCACGCTGCCGATGGCATACGGTGGAATGCGCCAGGCCCATGCCGGCGGTGTCACCCCAGTGCGCCGTGCGCCTTGCCGCACTAAAGCAATGACCGTGAAAACGGCTGCGATGAAGAGGAGTTGTCCGACCTCCACGCCGACGTTGAAGAAGAGCAGAGCGACGGGTATCGCGGATTGCGGCAGGCCGACTTCGTTCAACGCGCTGGCGAAGCCGAAGCCGTGCAGCAGACCGAAGGTGAATGCGACTATCCAAGGTAATTTTTCCGTCAGTCCCGTCCTGCCCTCCCGGCTGTGAATAATTTCCGCCGCCACGAACACGATGCTCAACGCAATAGCTGCCTCGACGGGCCGCCCCGGCACATGCACGAAGCCGAGCGTTGCGCCCGCGAGGGTCAGGCTGTGGGCGAGGGTGAATGCGGTGACCGTCGCAATGAGGCGGCGCGTGCCCTTCACCAGAATCAACAGCGCCAGGACAAACAGAAGATGGTCAATGCCCCCTAAAATGTGCTCGATGCCCAGCACGAGGTAAGTGCGGGCCACCGCCAGCGCGCGCGGCGCGGCTTCGACGACGAACGACGGCGCGGACGGCGTGAGCCGCGTGACTTGCGTGGTGCCGTCGAGCCGTTCCAGACGCACGAGCACGTCGGTCATCGTGGACGAAAGACCGGCGATGTGGATCGTGCCGCCGGTCAATCCGCCCGCACACTTCACGGTCCAGCGTTCGGTGTAGGCGTTGTTGATCATCGTCGCGTGCGGCTCAGTGACGTTGGTGCAGCCCGCCGGAAGTTCCACGTAAAGTCCGAGGCGCAGATTCTCGCCAAGTCCCGGCACCTTCCAGAGCGCGGCGTAAGTGTCCGGGGCGGTCTGGCGCAGTTCGAGATATGCGGGGCGAACTTCGTGGGCTAAGGCGGTAACCGAATTGAACAGGAGGAAACAGAGGAAACAGAGGGAAGCAGCGGGAAGGTTGGTAATCAGTGATCGGTGGCCAGTCATCGGTGATTCGTGGCGAGTGGCAAGTGGCAAGTGGCGGGACAATTGAGCGGAGAGAATGAGCCTCCTCACGTCGGCTGCTACACAAATTAGGATGGAGATCGCGCGTCTCATTTTGCCTCCGCCAGTTTCTTCGGCCCCTTCGCCGGCTCCGGGCTCTCGATGGTCACTGTGTAGCGCTTCAATAGTTCCGCGTAAAACTTGGCATTCGCTTCCAGCCGCCGGGCGTTCGCCCACTCGCGCCGCACGGCCTCGCGCACGTCCGCCAACTTGGGCAGGCGGCCTTCTGTGCGTTCGCTGACCAGCACCAGATGCACGCCGTAGCCGGACTCAATCGGTCCCGACCATTGGCCGGGTTTGACTCCACCCAACCCCGCCGCGAAATCTGCGCCGAACTGTTTCGCGACTTCGTCCGCCGGCACTGCCGTGAATTGGCTCTCCAGCATAAGTGAATCGCCCAGCGCCGCACCATCGGCCTGGCCGCCGGCCGACTGCAACTGCGCCAGCAGTTGGGCGGTGTCGCGGACAAGGTTGGTGCCGTGCTTGGCGGGGTCGAGATACACCTGGCTGAACGTGAACCGGGGCTCGACGTGAAACGAATCGGGGTGCGCCTGCAAATAGGCGTTTAACTCGGCGTCGGTCGGCTCGGCTTGCGCGGCGATGTCATCGGACACGAACTCCAGTTTTTGCCGCAAGCGGCGGCGGATGACCGTGTCGTCCTTGTCCAACCCCATCGCGATGGCTTCGCGCGTCGCGATTTCCTCGCGCACCCAATCATCCACCAGGCCCTTGAGTTCCGCGTCGGTGGGCGGACGCTGCCACGTCTTCGCGAAGCCCGCCGCCAGATGCTCGACCTGCCCCACGGTCACGACAATCTTCCCCGGCGCACTGCTACCGCCGGGTTTGGAAATCAGGCTGTAGGCGAGGAAGAGCCCCGCCCCCAGCAGGAGGAAGTGGAACAACGGTTCTTTCAGGATTCGTTTCATGGGATTTGAACAGGAGGCAACGGAGGGAACAGAGCGGGAATGGTAGGGCGCGTCACTCCGTGCGCGCCGCTGCACGAACTGTCAACGAGCGGCGCGCACGGAGTGACGCGCCCTACCTCGGATAGTTGTTGAAACCAGTTTTTCATTTCAGTTTGTTTTCGCTGGTGAAGTCGCGGGCCGGCCATCGGACCAGCCCGCGTGTTTCACAATCGAATCACTTCCCCGGGTTATACCAGATGGGTGAAGTGTAGGCGCGCTCGGTCACAGTCATGGGGACCTCCTTTGGCATCGTGATGCCGTAATACTTCGCGTCGTAGGCGGTCCAGCGCGGCGTCGGGATCTCGATGACGCGACCGTAGTAGAAGGCACTCTGCGTCGGATCGAAGTCCGGGTCCTTCCAAACGGTGATCAACTCCGGTGCGCCGATGGTGTTGCTCCACGTCGCATTCGGCACGTCCACGGTGCTGCCGACACTCGGCAGCTTGCCGTCCGCCCCCGGCTTGCGGTCGCCCGACCACACGGCATCGTAAACCTTCTCATGCACTTCGCCTTTCGCGTCCACCCAACCTTTGATGATCTGGTAACGGTCGAGGTTCGCGCCGATCGGGTCTTTCATCGCGGCGATGAGGAACGTCGGCGCTTTGCCGGCGGGTGCTTTGCTCAAGTCGCCACCCATCGGGACGCCTTTGGTGTAGCCGATCTGCGCGGGCATCCGGTTGTTCGCATCCGCCGCCTCGAAATCGAAGCCGCCGAAGAATCGCACGACCATGCGCGGGCCGGTAGTGGCGTAGGTTTCGCGGCGCTCCATCGCGTCGAAGATGGACTCGCGCGTGTTCTCCTTCGCCCAGACTGCGGCGTAACCGGACGCGCTCGTCTCCCAGGTATTGAAGGTGGCGAACTTGGTTTTAATGAAGGGATGCATGGCGCGGCTCGCGCTGGGTTCAGCCGAGGTGGTCTTGCCGAAGAAATTATCCTCTTCGACGGCGGCGAGGGCGGTGTGGGAGTCCGTCGAGCCGACGAGGCCGAACTTGTAGGGATTGATGCCGAGTTCCTTTTCGAGCTTGAGGCCATTCTTGAGCGCGGACCGGGCATACTCGAATTCCAGCATCTCCGGCTTCTTGACGGCGGTCAGATCCAGGTTGCCCTTGTCCCAGCGTTCGAAATTGGCGAACTCATCGTTCGGCGAAAGGTAGGGATGCGTCTCGCCGTCGCCCTTGATCTGCGTGGCTTCGTAGAGGTGCTCCCACTTGGCGCTCTGCTCGGCATACTCGCGGTCAATCTTCTTCCCCGTGGATGGTTCGATGATCGGGAACATGCGGCCATTGCTCAGGTTGCCGTTGTGCGCGAGCGCGAGCACATGACCGCCGGTCTTCTCTTCGTATGCGGTCATCCACTTCCAGAGATCGCGCGGGTTGTCGCTGCCGAGCGGCTTCTGCGTGGTGTAAGGCTCGGTGAGCAGGGCCTTGTCCGCGTTGTCGCGAAAGATGACGTTACGGTGCAGGTTGTTTCCGGCGGTGACCGAAGTCCACTCGAAGCCGATGAAGGACGTGAAGCGGCCCGGCTCGTTCGCGTTTTCCGCCGCCTTGATGGTGTCCTCCCAGACCGAGCGATAAACGGGCGTGCCGGGCAGAGGCATGATGGAAGCCGGGATCGTCCCCGCGCCAAAGGACGTGATGATGTCCACGGCGGCATCCGCGCCTTTGCCAGTCTGAATCTCGTTATACCACTTCCTGCCCTTCTCGGTGGCCAGCACTTTGGGGTCGCCGTTAAAGATCAAAGGGAACAAGCCCATCGCATCGGAGTGATCCGCCACGACGAGGAAATCGAGCGGACGGGACAGCTTGACCGGCTGGCCGCTGGAAGAAGTGATCTCCTCGCCCTTCGCAAAACGATACGCGTCCGCCGGCTGCAGCCGGCAGCCGAAGAGGCCGGCATCCACCGAGACCCCCGTGTGCAAATGCGTGTCGCCAAAGAGCGGGCGCGTGGGGAAGTTGCGGCCGGCATAGGGCGAATAAGGCGGCTTGGCGGGAAACACCGTTGCGGCGGTTTCATGATCGAGCGTGCCGACGTCCGTGACAGTGCCCTCCTCGGCGAACGCCGGGAGCGAGTAACCCGCCAGGCCCAGCGCCAGGCTGAGGGCGATGATTTTTTGTTTGTTTTTCATTTTCATAGTTTTGTTCTTTCTTTGGTTGATTGTTTCGCTGGTGAAGTCGCGGGCCGGCCACTTGGCCAGCCCGCGTGTTTCACAATCGAATCTCTCGTTTACTTGTCGCCGCTGCTTTCCTGGAGTTTCTCCAACACTTGGTCCAAGCCGAAGGTGCCGGCTTTTTGGCGGGGCGGGAATTCCTTGTAGGTGGCCAGATGCTGGCCCACGTAGCCCGCGAACGGCAGGAGCGCGTAGGCATGGTCAATGCGCCAACGGCTATATCCGATAGCCTCGTGGTCGGTGCGTTCAAACGGATCGGCGCGCAGGTCGAACAGCTTCGGCACGCGCAGGGTCACCATGGGCTCCTGCCACACGTCAAAGCCATGGGCGCGTTGTTCCTGGAAGACAACCTTCCAGCGGTCGTAGCGCAGGCCAACGATGCTGCCTTCGTCGTTCCAGTAGAAGAATTCCTTGCGCGGCCAGTCGCCCTGCCCTTGGAGTGCCGGCAGGAGGTTGTAACCGTCGAGATGCACCTTGTAAGTCTGGTCGCCGGCCTTGAAGCCGGTCAGCAGCTTCGTCTTGATTTCCGGGTCGCCCGCCGCTGCCATCAAGGTGGGCACAAAGTCCTCGAGCGAGGTGATGTCGTTGATCACCGTGCCGGGCTTGATGACGCCGGGCCAGCGGAGCATGGCCGGGACGCGATAGGCGCCCTCCCAGTTGGAGTTCTTCTCGTTGCGGAACGGGGTCATGCCGCCATCGGGCCAGCCAAAGACTTCGGCACCGTTGTCAGTGGTATAGAGGACGATGGTGTTGTCTTCGAGGCCGAGTTCCTTGAGCTTATTGAGCACCTCACCGACCTGGCCATCGTGTTCGGTCATGGCATCGGCGACGATGCCGAGGCCGGTCTTGCCATCCGACCCGGGTTTCAAATGCGTCCATTCGTGGATGCGGGTGGAGTTAAACCAGCAGAAGAAGGGCTTGCCGGACTGCTTGGCGCGCGTCAGGAAGTCGAGCGTCTTGGCGGTGACTTCCTCGTCCACCGTCTCCATGCGCTTCTTGGTCAGCGGGCCGGTGTCCTTGATCGTCTGTTTGCCGATCCGGCCATTGCGCCCGTCTTCGGTCGGATCATCCTTGTCCGAGGCGTAGCTCTCGATGACGCCGCGCGGGGCGAATGTCGCCTTGAACTTGGGATCCTTCGGATAGTCGGCGTTTTCCGGCTCTTCCTCCGCGTTCAAGTGGTAGAGGTTGCCGTAGAACTCATCGAAGCCGTGGACCGTGGGCAGGAACTCGTTGCGGTCGCCAAGATGGTTCTTGCCAAACTGGCCAGTCATGTAGCCGAGCGGCTTGAGCAATTGCGCCAGCGTCGGATCCTTCGGTGACAGACCTTCCTTGCCGCCGGGCATGCCGATCTTCAACAGGCCGGTGCGGAAGCCGCTCTGGCCCGTGATGAACGCCGCCCGTCCGGCGGTGCAGCTCTGCTGCGCATAGAAATCCGTGAACAGCGCGCCTTGCTTGGCGATGCTGTCAATGTTGGGCGTATGAAAGCCCATCATGCCCTGGTTGTAGGCGCTGACGTTCCAATAGCCGATGTCGTCACCCATGATGATGAGGATGTTGGGTTTCTTGGCATCTGCCGCGTGAACGGGGGAAGTGACGCCGTAAAGCGTCGCGCCCGCGGTCAGCAGTGACAAGCCGTAGTGCTGCATTTTTTTTGTTTTCATGTTTGTTTGTTTTTTCTTTGGTTGATTGGTTGGTTCACTTCACCTGCACCACCGCTGGTGGCGTCCAGGTGCCGTCGAGGACGGACGGCTCCGGCCAGTAGGCGCGCAGGAACAACGAGAACTTCCCCTTGGGCGCGGGCAGCCAGTTGCTTTCCTTGTCCTTGCCGGGAGACTTCGCGCCGGCATACAGCGTCAGCGAGCCGTCCGCGTTGTATTGCAAATCCGTGCTCTTGGTGCCGAGCGAGAAGCGGTTCAGCGCGTTCGCCTCGAACAGGTGATACTCGTTGTAGAGCGTGACCGACCAGAAGCCCTTGACCGGCGGCACCTGGCCTTTCGGGAAGGTGATCGAATATAGATTCTTGCCGGTGAGGTCTTCGTTGACCGTGTAGTAGTATTTGGTTTCTTCCGGCCGGTTGCCATACATGCTCGATTTGGCCATCTCCGCGCGGTTGAGATAGTCGTTGCCCCACACCGCAGCATTGACCTGGGCATTCCAGCCGTTGCCAGCCGGGCCGCCGTTGTTGCGCCAATCGAAGAGCGGTGTAATCAACTCTTTCTCGGCGGCGACGGCGGCGTCCGTAAGCGCTTGTTGGATAGCCGGGTCTTTGGCGGCGGCGTCCAGCACGCTGTTGATCTGGGCATACAACGCTTCCTCACCGGGCAGCGGCGGCACCCGTTTCAGGATGGCCGGCAGTTCGGCAAAGAAGGTTTCCGGACTCACCCATTTGGTTTCGCCCTTGCCCGCCGACGCCGGCGCCGGGAAATGGGGTGTCTTGGTCCAATCCTTGATCTTCATCTTCCCGTCGAACTGCGCGAGCGGATAGAAAACGATCTGGCTCAGCACCGGCTGAATGGCCGCCTTATCCTCCGCCGAGTCGTTCTGGAAAATGCGCGGGGCCGTCGCGACCAGAGGCGTGGATGAGTGAATTACCGCCGTGATGCCCTCGGGCTTCTCGCCATTCCAGTTCGGGCCGACCAGCAGATAGAAGCCGGGCTTGGTGCCGTAGGCCTTGCCGATCTGCGAAAATTCATCGGTGCGCTGGTCATAGAGCGCATAGACCCAGAAGCGGTCGCCGAAATCCGGGATTTGCAGAACGAGGGGGCTTTGGTCCAGGTCCGAGAAACCGAAGCCGTAAACGACATCCTGGTTCGGGCAGGTGACGAAGCGCTGTCCGGGGCTGATGTAGTCGGTCAGCACCGAGACGGAGTTGTGAGCGAGCGGGAGAATGCCGCCCATCAAGCCCGGTTCCGGGGCTTGGGACATCGCAGCGTTGCGGTGGGCCGCGTTGACCAGCGGCCACGCGAACAGGTAGGCCGTGCGTCCGACCGACTGGACATATTCCTTGGTCATGACGCTCCCGGCGGCGGGGCCGGGAACCTCGGCGGCGGTTTTGGGCAGCGGGAATTGCTGCGCTTGTGTCGTTGTGGTTGCCAGCGCGCCAACGAGCGCGGCGGCGAGGAGTTGGGAACATTTCATTTTCATAGTTGTTATTGTTTGGTTCGCGGTTGAAGTCGCGGGCCGATCCGGTGGCCAATGGGTAGTGGCGCTGCCACCGGCCCGGATCAACCCGCGTGTTTCACGGGCGAATCTTCATTTCGCGGGAGCCGGGGCGACAGCAGACATGGCGAGGCCGAGTGATTTAAAATCAGCCGTCAGTTTGTCCACGGAGGTCTTGAGCGTGGCGCCGGTGGTGTTGGCCTTGGCCGCGACGTCCTTCATGGAAGCGACGCCGGCCGGGGTCAGATCGGTGCCGAGATATTTCTGGATGTCCCGCAGGTCGGACATGAACGGCTTAAAGGCGATTTCGGTCTCGGCATAACTCCGTTTCACGTCCATGAGCGCATCGCTGACTTCTTTCTGGCGAGCGGCGCTGCGGTTGCGAATGTCTTCATTCTGAATGCCGGCCAGTTCCTTGCTCCATTGGTCGAAGAATTCCTTGCCGTTCTCGCGCATCGCAGTCACCGAGTCCTTGACATTCTTGGCGAGCGACCCGAGGTCGTCCACGTTGTCGGAGAATTGCTTATACTGCGGGCGCAAGTCGGCTTGCGGGCGCTCCACCAGGTTGTTCAAGGAGGCCAGCGTGGCGTTCAGTTGTCCGTCGGCGGCCGAGATCTTGTCGGCGGACTCTTTCAATCCGGCGGCGGTGGCCGTACCCTTGTCATAGTTATGCGAGGCGCAGCCGGCCAGGACGGCCACGGCCACGGTGAGGGCGAGGTTCGATGCGAGCAATGTCAGTTTGGATGTTTTCATATTTGGTTTGTTGTTTTTTTACAGTTCTCGACAGGTAAATCTTGGATAAATGGATTGGTGGATTAATGGATGGTTTGTGGTCATTTTTTCGGGAAGAGGAAGGTAATAGTGAAGCGCAGGCCCCAGTCGGGTCCATCGGCGGGACGCTGGGCGTAGTACCGGTAGCCGAGTTGCAAGGCAATGGGTTGTTTGCCGATCTTCACCAGCTGCTGAACCATGACGTTCAATGGCACCGTCCATTGGTGGGCTTGCCAGTCGTAGGTGGATTCGGTGTTCACGGTGAAGGTGGTAAAGGTCTTGGTGGTGTAGCCAGCGAACGGCTGCAGAAAGCAGGTGTTGACGTTCTGTCGGTCATCCTGACCGGCGAAGGACCAAATGTGGTTGAAGAGAAAACCGTAGGTGAAGCCGTTCTTTTGTTGCAGCGCTACGACGGTCGGACCGGCGCCCCACTTGCCAGCGCCCAATTCACTTTCAGTGGCCGTGGGATAATAGCCCACCGGGCCGGCACCCAGAATCCAGTCGTCCACGGGTTCCTTGGGCGAGAAGAAGAAACTTTGCGTGGTATCCCCCAGACCGGAATGCGATGAGCCGCCATTGACCGGCGATTCCGCGTAGATGACCGGCAGTATGGTGCGGACGATAAGGTTCATATCCTTGCTGATGGAGAGCGGAACGACCGGCTGGATGTTGGCCGTGTATCTCATCGCGTTGGCCGGGCCGATACCGAAATCCCAGTTGTTCTGGATCGGCACGCTGATGAGCGCGGCGACGGGGTTTTGGAGTTTCTCGGCCAGTTCGGCTTCCTGCGCCGCTTTGTCATCGGCCGCACCACCTCCACCGGGGGAAGCCGCGTCGTTGGCCGCGAGGGTGAACGAGCTGTCAAAAGCCGAATTGTTTTGTGCCTGAGCCGTGGTCGCCGCGAGGGCGCAAGCGAGGGCGAGGAGTTTCAGTTTCGGGATTTTTGTTCTCATAATTGTGTTTTCTGCTTTTTTGATCACTGGTTTCTCGTCGCGGTCACTGAATGGGCTGGCTCAATCTCTCGCCGGAGTGCATCGCCTTCGCGATGGCTTCCAACAGGGAATGTTCATTGACCGGTTTGAGCAAATAATCCACAGCGCCCAGCGCCCGCACCCGTTCGGCGTTTCCCGGTTGGTCGTGGCCGGTGATGGCGATCACCGGCATCGGCACGTGTTGCGCGGCGAGGCGTTCGAGCACCTCGAAACCGTTGATGTCCGGCATGTGCAGGTCCAGCAACAGGCAGTCAGGCAACCGAGACGCACAGGCCGCGAGCAGGTCCGCGCCCAGTGCAAACGTCACAACATCGAAGCCCCGGGTCTTGAGCAGACGGCTAAGTGCCTTGCACATCTGAAGTTCGTCGTCCAGCACGGCAATGAGAGGCCGGGATTGGGGCATGGGGCTGACCATGACAGAACGGCGGAGCGCCGCATATTATACCTTAGTTAAATATCAGCGCCGGGGCGAGGGGCCCGTGGTGAGGCCACATAAATGGCTGTGCCTCACGCGGTGGAGAACATCGAACATTCAACATTCAACGCTGAACATCGAATTGGAGCGTGGCGAGCAGCTCAGAGCCGTTGTCCGGAACTGATTACAGAAAACTGATTACTGATTACTTTCCCCCCACGCCAAGCCGTTCGGCGGCACGCACCAGGTCGGCCAGCGATTCGACGCCCATCTTTTCCATCACCCGGGCGCGATGCATTTTGATGTTCTGCTCGCCGGTGCCGAGGTCGGCGGCGACCTGCTTGTTCAACTGGCCGGCGACGACATGTTCCATCACTTCGCGCTCGCGCGGCGTGAGTAGGGAATAGCGCTGCTGAAGCGAGGCCGCCTCTGAAATCAAGTCGCGCTGGTCGGCGGCGCGCTTCAATGCGGCTCGCACGGCGCGCAGGAGGTCGTCATCTTTGACCGGCTTGGTGAGGAAATCCACTGCGCCAGCCTTGATGGCCTGCACACTCATCGGGATGTCGCCGTGCCCGGTGAGAAACACGATTGGCAGCAGGACACCCATATGCGTGAGTCGTTGCTGGAGTTCCAGACCATTGAGTTCCGGCATCGCGACATCGAGCACCAGACAACTGAGTTCTTCCGCGCGATAGGATTCGAGGAATGTTTTCGCATCGGTGAAACCGCGCACGGTGAAGCCTTCCGCCTTGAGCAGCCGCGTGAGCGCCTTGAGCATCCCCGGTTCGTCGTCCAGCAGGAAAACGGTGGCGAGTGGCGAGTGGCCTGTGGCGGGTGGCGTCATAGGTGGTCAGTGGTCTATTCTCGCCGCTGGCAGTTCAAAGTGGAACGTTGCGCCGCGGCCTGCGGTCGTCGCGGCCTGTGGAATACCAGCCGTCACACTCGCTTCCGCCCACAACCGGCCCTTGTGCGCCGTGATGATGGAGCGGCAAATGGACAGACCCAGACCCAGACCCTGTTTCTTGGTGGTGTAGAACGACTCAAAAACGCGTTCCAGGTCCGGCGGCAGACCGCTGCCGTTGTCAGAAACGGAAACCCGCACCCTGTCGTCGTGATGCGTTGTGGTCAGCGCCAGTTGCCGGCCCGCAGGCGGATTGGCGGCCATCGCGTCGCAGGCATTGAGGATCAGATTGAGCAGCACTTGCTGGAGCTGGATGCGATCCCCAAAAACCTGAGGCAGGTTCACGGCGAACGCGCGTTGGAGCGTGATGCCGCGCCCGATGAGATCACTGCGCGTGAGCCGGAGCACTTCCTCAATCACTTCATTAATGGAAAGCGGTTGCAGGCTGGTTTCCCCATGCTTGAGCAGGGATCGCAATCGCCGGATGACCTCGCCCGCCCGCTGGTCTTCCATCACGATGTCGGCGAGAATGTCGCGCGCCTCGGTGAGATCGGGCGGCTCTTGCACGAGGAGACGTTGCGCCGCCTGGGCATTGGTGAGAATGATGGCCAGCGGTTGGTTCAACTCGTGCGCGAGCGAGCCGGACAGTTCGCTCAGCGTAGTGACGCGCGAAAGGTGGGCCAGTTCCTCGCGCTGCCGCAGCGCCTCGGCCTCCGCCTGCCGGCGCGGCGTGATGTCGGCGGAGATGCCGCGCGCGCGCACCGGTTTGCCACCGCCATTAAATTCGACGCGGCCGTGCGAGGCGATCCAGCGTACCTTTCCGTCTGGCAGCACCACGCGGAAATCCGCTTCGTAGTGGTCGTCTTCGCTCGTCGCTTTTGCCACTGCCTGTCGAAAAATTTCACGATCGTCGGGATGCAACCGTTGCATGACCTTTTCAAGATCCAGCCGCTCTGCTGGCGCGAAGCCAAACAGGGAGCGCCATTTATTGCTCGCCCAGATTTCGTTCCGCACCAGGTCCCGCCGCCAGACTCCGAGATTCGCGGCCTCGGCGGCCAGGGACATATGCTGTTCGCTCTCCTGCAACTGCCGCCCCAGTTGCGCGGCGCGGAGCACATCGCGGCTCAACTCGTAGCTCATGGCCAGCAACACGGCGAGGAAGGGAAAACTCACGACGATAGGCATCCGCAGCACACCCTGCACCACCAATCCAGCCTGCGCCGACGCGAAGAGGATGAAGAAGGCTAACGTTCCACCTACAAGCACCGCGCGCCGGTGCGATTCACTCGCGCCGGTGCGCCACAGCCGTAGGGAGGCATCCACCACATAAACAAACTGTGCGAGCGCCGCGAACTGCCCGAGCCGCACCCACGGATTTGGCGTCCACACGCCGAGCATGGACACCGGCTCACCGAGGAAGTTCACCTGCTGCAGGCTTTGGATGGCGCGGATGTGCAGGTTGAGTCCCGTGCTGAAGTTCACCACCATCGCCAGCAGCCGCAAACCGAGCGCCGCCCCGAGCAGCCACCACTTCCCGGTGCCAAAGTAGAAATGTATAAACCCCAGGCTGCCCACGGCGATAAACCCATACGCAAAATGCCCCCACCGGATCGCCGCTCCGTATTCTGCCGGCGACTTCGCATACATGGCACCGAACTCGCCTCCTGACATCCCGATCACGCCCACCGCCAGGACGAAGAAACACAGATAAGCCCACGAACGTCGCTCCCGAAACCATATCAGCAAATAGATCGTCGCCAGTGTGAAGCTCACAGAGGCAATCATGGACCAGATGATGGTGACCCAGCTCATGCTGGGGCAAAGTTAGCAATCCGCCTTCAGTAATGCCAGTCCGGTGTGGTAGCAAGCTCGTGTGTGTCAGCGAAATAGAAAGACCCAATCGCGGGGAAACCGGTAGTTTGATGGCGTGGACAATCGGCATAATAAACGGCGATGCGCGAGGGTCGTGTATTGATTTAGACTTTGCCGGTCTAAGAAATAATTCACCCGCCGATTTATGGTTGACAACTGTATCTTATGAAATACCATGTAATAAATATGGGATTCATTGAGTTTCCGTTTATCGAGGTGCCGAAAGATTTACGCAAGATTGTCGGCGAGCCGACGCCCGGGACGCGCGCCTACCGCCTGGAGGGGACGCACGCGGAATGCGGGCAGTGGATTGAAGACCTCGGCTTGTATTACAAGGGCGATGTGGGCATCTCACCCGCCGGAGTCACCATGTTCGTGCCCGTCCAGCGGGCGGCCGTCCACAAACGCATCAAGGAAGGCAAGCTGACCGCGTTCTTTTTTTACATCACCCACATTGAAAGCACGTTTTTGGGTATCAAACGCAAAGTCAAACTGCGCCCCTACATCATGTTGTCTATGAGCGAATGCAAAGCGTGGGCGGCGGAAATGAAACGCCGGATGGGTTATGTAGATGAGCCGGACGAGAGCTTGATGGAACAGCGAAAAAAGCTCAAGCCCGCAGCAGCGGCGGACGAACCCAAAACCCGGAAGGAAGCGTTGGAAGCCCTGAACTTTGCGGAGACAGACCCGAAGGACAAGGGGAACCGGAAAGTCCGGTATGAGGAGCCATTGAGCACGGAGAACCGGCAACAGGATATGTTTTTGCTGCTGGCAGAAGCCATGGCCGCGATGGCGTCCGGCAAGAAAGCCGAGTTGTATCGCAAGCGGCTGGAACAGGGCATGGAGTGGGACAAGAAGAACAAAGCCTGGAAATGGAAGGATGAAGATGAACCCGGAAAATGAATTTAATGATCGGCTGATCCGTCTGCCCGAGCTGGAACGGATTTTCGGCGTGTGCCAGCGGACGGTAAGACGGAAGGCGGAAAATCGCGAGTTGCCACCCTTGCGACGGATTGGCCGTGCGGTGGGAATGCTGGAAAGCCAGGTCAAAGCGTATTTTCAAACATTGAGTCAACCAAGTTGATCAAAAGGAGTATCAAAAATATGGAAGCGAGAATTTACAAACCCAAACGGCATCGCAACGGTAAGCGGACAACGGGCCGGTTATACCGGGCGCGCGTGAAACTCACCGGCGACAACAAGGTGCGCGACATTTCACTCGGTGTTTCGGACAAGCAAGTCGCCCAACAAAAATTGAACAAGCTGATTCAGGAACTGGAACATGAATCGGCGGGATTGATTCCGGCAAAAGCAGAACGGGAGGCGGCGCAAAGTCCGCTGCTTGATCTGATTTCAGAATACGTCAATGAATTGACCGTTTTGGGACGATGTGCAGATCACCTGCGCCATGTAAGCACGCGTCTGCGCCGGCTCGTGCGGGAATGTCGTTGGACACGGCTGGCGGACGTGACGCCCGCCTCGTTCCAAACGTGGCGCAAGGAGCAGGCCAGCAAAGCGCCCAAGACCCTGAATGAATATCTGGCCACGCTCTCGGCCTTTTGGACGTGGATGCGCAAACAAAGCCGCGTCACATTAAATCCCTTTGAACTGGTCGAGCGGACGGACACACGCGGTAAGGAACGAGTTCAGCGGCGGGCTTTGTCAGATGCACAGGCCATCCAGTTGTTGCAAGTTGCGGGCAAGAATCAACTGGCCTATATGCTGCCCCTGTATGCGGGACTGCGGCGGAATGAGGCAAAGACGCTGCATTGGTCTGATCTGGTGCTGGGCGAGACCGGCGGGTTGCTGCGCCTCCATGCCGCCGTGAACAAGAACCGGAAGGAACAATCGTTGCCGTTGCATCAGGAACTGGCCAAGGCATTGCAACAGCAGAAACCGGCGAACTGCAAAGCGGACGACTTGGTGCTGGTCAACGGCGTCCCGAAAATGAAAGAATTCCGGCAGGACTTGAAAAAGGCGGGCATACCGTTTCTGGACGAACGCGGACATCGTATGGATTATCACGCACTGCGGACAACTTTCATCACGCGGCTTTCAACCATGAAGGTGCATCCCCGGCTGGCGATGGAACTGGCACGACACAGCGATATGCGTCTGACGATGAAAACTTACACGGATGCCGGGCAGTTGCCGTTACGCGAAGTGATGGACACGTTACCATCATTTGGCGGTGACTCCCGAATAGACTCCCGAAATTTAGGCCCGACGGGTCAAACGGTGTCACGGCCTGTCACTGAAACGAGAGAGATAAGAACTGAAAAAATCATTGCAAACAAAGGCGGAAGTCACGACTTGACTGCGGCTGTCGCAACCTGTCACTCTGAACAGCAAAGTGGTGTTGAGGGCGTTCGAATCCCCCTCTCTCCGCCACTTTCATTTTAGACCTATAAACAAAGGATGAAATGAATTTGAGGCAAGGCCAAAGCCCTTAAACTATATGTACAATATATGCGGCAAGAGACAATCGTTCACT
>Ga0265338_10002813_pt1 | contig 25403 bp, 23 predicted proteins | sample 42126metaG_FD_193579 | JGI IMG/M metagenome (GOLD analysis project Ga0265338, IMG submission 193579) | Rhizosphere microbial communities from Carex aquatilis grown in University of Washington, Seatle, WA, United States - 4-21-26 metaG | ecosystem: Host-associated > Plants > Roots > Rhizosphere... | reverse complement strand
GTCGTTCATGGGGATCGCGTGAAGAGCGAGTTCGACGTCGTCGTCGTCGGGTCGGGCGCCGGCGGGGGCGTCGTGGCCGGCGAGCTCGCGCAGCGCGGCCGCGACGTGCTCCTGCTCGAGCTGGGCGGCCACCACACCGCTGCGAGCTTCACCCGCTGGGAGGCGAAGGCGAATCACGACCTCTTCTGGCCGCTGCGGTTCGCGCACCTGCCGGACGGAGACGTGGTCACGTTTCTCGGCGGGCGCTGCGTCGGCGGCACGACCACGATCAACACGAAGGTCGCCCTGCGCGCGCACGACCGCGACGTCGCCAAGTGGCACGCCGCCGGCGGCCTCACGAACGCCGCCGGCGAGCCGTTCACGGCCGCCGATCTCGGCCCGCACTACGACCGCGTCGAGCGGATCCTGGGCGTGCGCGAGCGGACCGACTGGCCGAAGAGCGTGCGCACGGTCGAGCCGGCGTTCCGCGCGCTCGGCGCTCCGCTCGAGGCGGTTCACGCGTACACGGACGCCAACTGCCAGAAGTGCGGCTCGTGCATGCAGGGCTGCGCCACGAACGCCGGCAAGTCGACGATGAACACGTACATCGCGGATGCGCTCGCGCGCGGGCTCCTCGAGCTGCGGGCGAACGCCGCAGTCGAACGTGTCCTCGTCGAAGACTCCCCGGACGGCCCGAGGGCGACAGGTGTCGAGTACGTCGACGAGAACGGCGACCGGCACACCGTGCGCGCGGGGGTCGTCGTCGTCGCCGCCGGTGCGCTCAACACGCCGCAGGTGCTCCTCCGCTCGGGCCTCGACAACCCCGCGATCGGACGTCATCTCGGCGTGCATCCCGTGCGTCTCGTCTACGGCCTCTTCGACGAGCCGCAGGATGCACACATGGTCTATCCCATCACCGCGCACTCGATGGCGCACCAGCACGACGAGGACGGCGGCTTCGTGATCGAGGCGACGACGATTCAGGACCCGATCGCATTCGCGACGACGCTTCGCGACGAGCGCGGCCCGCTCTGGGGGCAGCGGCTCGTCGACGCCGTGCGCTCGTTCCGCCACTGGTCCGGCGTGCTCGCAATGGTCAACGACGACAACAACGGATCCGTCGTCGTCGACGAGAACGGCGGAGAGCGGTTCGAGGTCGACTTCCAGCCGGTCGAGCACGAGCGGCTCGACGCCGCGCTCGACTTCAGCCGGAAAGTGCTGGAGGCGGCGGGCGCGACCCGCGTGTGCTGGACCGGGCTCGCGTCGACGCACGTCCAGGGAAGCTGCCGGATGGGCGACGATCCCGCGCGCTCGGCGGTCGACCGCAACGGCGAGTCGCACGAGGTACGGCGGCTCTTCGTCGGCGACGCATCGCTCGTCCCGCGGACGCTGTCGGTGAACCCGTCGCTCACGATCATGGCGCTCGCCACGCGCCTGGCCGAGCACCTCGACGAAGACGCGAGCGGCTACCTCGCCGCACGACCGGCCGCCGGCGCAGCTGCATGAAGGCGGCGCTGCTCGGCTCGTACCACCGGCCGCTCGAACTGGTGGAACGGCCCGTACCCGAGCCGCACGGCTGGCGCGACGTCGTCGTCCGGATCGGCGGCGCGGGAGTCTGCGCGACCGACCTGCACGCCATCGACGGCCTCATGGAGCCGGCCGGCCTCGTGCCGCCGGTCGTGCTCGGGCACGAAAACGCGGGCTGGGTCCACGCGGTCGGCGACGGCGTCACAGCCGCTGCGGTGGGCGACGCCGTGCTCGTCTACCCGCCGTATACCTGCGGGCTCTGCGTTGCGTGCCGCCGCGGCAACGACATGCACTGCGTCCGGCACGGCTTCACCGGCCTGACCCGGGACGGAGGCTTCGCCGAGTACGTGCTCGTCGACGAGCGCTCGCTGCTGGCGCTGCCGGCGGGCGTGACGCCGGCGGAGGTCGCTCCGCACGCCGACGCGGGCGTCACCGCCTACCACGCCGTCAAGAAGCTCGTCCCGCTGCTCACCCCGGGGACGACCGCCGCCGTCATCGGCGTCGGCGGCGTCGGTCACATCGCGCTCCAGCTTCTCCGCGTCCTCGGCGCGGGCACCGTGATCGCAATCGACACGGACGATCGCCGGCGGCGGCTCGCGCGCGAGCTCGGTGCGCACGAGGTGCTGGGAGAGCAGGGTGACGTCGCCGGCGCCGTCCGTGAAGCGACGAACGGCGCCGGCGCGGACGTCGTGCTCGACGTCGTCGGCACGCAGGCGACGCACGAGCTCGGCCTGGCGATGCTCGCGCGTCACGGTGTGCTCTCTCTCGTCGGCTACGGCGGCACGATCACCGTTCCGTCGGTCGTGCTCGTGACGAACGAGCGGCAGGTCGCCGGCAACCTCGTCGGCAGCTGGATCGACCTGTGGGAGATCCTCCAGCTGCACGCCCGCGGGGACGTGACGCTGCGCACGGAGATCCATCCGCTCGAGGAGGTGAACGACGTGCTCGCAAGCCTGCGCGCGGGAGAGGTCACCGGCCGGGCCGTCCTCGTGCCGTGACCCTGATGGAGGGCAAGGCCGGTCTCGTCACCGGCGCGGCGAGCGGGATCGGCCGCGCCTGCGCGATCCGGCTCGCACAGGAGGGCGGCGCCGTCGTCGTCTCCGACCTCGAGAGCGCACGCGCCGGCGGCGAGGAGACCGTGGCGACCATCGCCGGCGAGGGCGGCACGGCGGAGTTCTTCCCGTGCGATGTCGTCGTCGAGGAGCAGCACGAGGCTCTGGTCGCGCGCGTCGTCGAGCAACACGGCAGGCTCGACTTCGCCGTGAACAACGCGGGCATCGGCGTCCATGGGCTCTTTGCAGACACCTCCACCGAGGACTTCGACCGCGTGATCGCCGTCAATCTGCGCGGGACGTTCCTCGGCATGAAGCACCAGATCCGGCAGATGCTGGCGAACGGGGGCGGCGCGATCGTGAACACGGCCTCGAACGCAGGCGTGCAGGCGGTCAAGTACCTGACCGCGTACACGGCGAGCAAGCACGGCATCGTCGGCCTGACGAAGAACGCGGCCGTCGAGTACGCGAACGACGGGATCCGCGTCAACGCCGTCTGCCCCGCCGCCATCGAGACCGCGCTTGCGCAGGGGATCTCCGAGGAGCGGCGGCAGCAGATCATGTTCCCCCAGGCGTTGAAGCGCTTCGGCCGGCCGGAGGAGGTCGCTGCGGCGGTGGCCTGGCTCTGCTCCGACGAGGCGTCGTTCGTGACGGGCGTGCCGATGCCCGTCGACGCCGGTTCCCTCGCCTGGCTCGCGACGATCGGCTAGGTCTAGGGAGAGACCATGACCTTGATCGTCGCATCCTTGTCGCACTGGAGCGCGAACGCGTCCGGCAGGTCGGCGAGCGCAGCGCGGTGCGTGACGAGCGACTCGCCCACCGCCTTGCCCGAACGCAGCAGCGCGAGCGAATCCGCGAAGTCCTCGGGCGTTACCATCGCGCCCGCGACGACATGGGCCTCCTTGTGAACGAGCACCATCGGGTCGATCGTCGCCTTCTGGTCGTACAGCGCAACGATCGTGACCGTCCCCCGGGGCCGGACCAGGTCGATCGAGCCCTGGATCAGCGCCGGCACGCCGGTGCACTCGAAGACGTGGTCGAGCTCGCGGCCGCCAAGGGCCTCGCCGAGCTTCTCGACGCTGCCGAGCGCGACGACGCCGAGCTCGCGCGCCTTGCGGCGGCGGAGCTCCGCGAGATCGATCCCGATCACCGGGTCGACGCCCTTCGCGAGCAGCACCTGGGCGACGTGGAGGCCGATGGTGCCGAGCCCGAAGACGAACGCGGTCTGCCCCGCGCGCGCACCCGAGCGACGGACACAGTGCACCGCGACCGCGAGCGGCTCGACGGACGCGCCGTCCTCGAAGGACAGCTCCTCGGGCAGCAGGTGCGTGTTCACGCCGACGGTCGCGTTCGGGATGCGGACGCGGTCGGCGAACGCGCCCGGGATGCCGAACCCGATTCCGGTCTCGTGCATATGCTCGCAGAGATGACCGAGACCCTCGCGGCAGCGGCGGCACGCGCCGCAGGGCTGGATCGGGATGCCCGTGACGCGGTCGCCGACGGCGATGCCCGTCACGCCGTCGCCGACGGTCACGACCTCGCCGGCGAACTCGTGCCCGAGCACCTGGCCGACCTCGACGAGCGCGCCCTCGAGGTACGTGTGCAGGTCCGACCCGCAGATGCCGCACGCCTTCACCTCGAGCACGATGTCGCGCGCGCCCGCGACCGGCTCGGGGGCCTCCTCCACCGCGATCCGTTCGATACCGCGATACACGCCGACGCGCACGCCGCGAGCTTACGAGATGACCATCCGGCGGGCTAGCACCGGCGACGTGATGTGGACGCCGCCCGCGGATGCGCGCGAGCGATCCAACCTCGGCCGCTACATGACGTGGCTCGAGGCCGAGCGCGGGCTCGTCTTCGACGACTACGAGTCGCTGCACCGCTGGTCGGTCTCCGACCTCGAGGGGTTCTGGGGATCGATATGGGAGTTCTTCGAGATCCACGCCGACACGCCGTACGAGCGCGTGCTCGCGTCCGACCGGATGCCGGGCGCAGAGTGGTTCCCCGGCGCGCGCCTCAACTACGCGGCGCACATGATCGGCAGGGACGAGGACGTCGACTCCGTCGCGGTCGTCGCGTACTCGCAATCGCGTGAGCCGCGCGAGCTGACCTTCGGCGAGCTCCGCGACCAGGTCGCGCGCGCGCGGGCCGGCCTCCAGCGTCTCGGCGTCGGACCGGGAGACCGGGTCGTCGCGTACCTGCCGAACATCCCGGAGGCGCTCGTCGCGTTCCTCGCGGCCGCGAGCCTCGGCGCCGTGTGGGCGATCTCCCCGCCCGAGTTCGGCGAGCGCAGCGTCCTCGACCGCCTGGGCCAGCTCGCGCCGACCGTCCTCCTCGCCGTCTCCGGCTACCGCTACGGCGACAAGCTCGTCGACCGCCACGCCCAGGTCGCGGCCATCCGTGCCGGGCTGCCGTCGCTGCGAGCGGTCGTCGACGTCCCCTACGTCGGCGAGGCGCTTCCCGACACGGTCCCGTGGGCCGACCTCGTCGCCGAGCCGGGGCCGCTCGCGTTCGACCCGGTGCCGTTCGCGCACCCGTTGTGCGTCCTCTTCTCGTCCGGCACGACCGGCCTACCGAAGCCGATCCTCCACGGGCACGGCGGCATCCTCGTCGAGCATCTGAAGAACCACGGGCTGAGCTGGGATCTCGGGCCGGGCGACCGCCTGTTCTGGTTCACGACGACCGCGTGGATGATGTGGAACGCGCTCGTCTCGACGCTGCTCCTGCGCGCGTCGATCGTGATGATCGACGGCAACCCGGCGTACCCCGACCTCTCCTTCCAGTGGCGGCTCGCCGAGGAGACGCGTCCGACCTTCTTCGGCCTCAGCCCCGCGTTCACGATGGCCTGCCGGAAGGACTTGCCCGACCCGGGCCGGCGCTTCGACCTCTCCTCCGTCCGCACCGTCTGCGAGGCCGGCTCGCCGTTGCCGACGGAGGGGTACGAGTGGCTCTACGAGCAATTCGGCAGCGAGCTGTTCCTCAACGTCGGCAGCGGCGGCACCGACGTGTGCACCGGCATGGTGCAGGGCTACCCGCTGCTGCCCGTCTACGCGGGGGAGATGTCCGGACGCTGCCTCGGCGTCGACACGGCGGCGTTCGACCTCGACGGCCGCCCGGTCGTCGGCGAACTCGGCGAGCTCGTCATCCGGCGGCCGATGCCGTCGATGCCCGTGGGCTTCTGGAACGACGCGGACGGCTCCCGCTACCACGCCGCGTACTTCGAGCACTACCCCGGCGTGTGGCGACACGGAGACTGGATCCTCTTCACCGAGCGCGGCAGCTCGGTCATCACCGGACGCTCTGACGCGACGCTCAATCGCGGCGGCGTGCGCATGGGCACGAGTGAGCTGTACGGCGTCATCGAGGAGTTCGACGAGGTGCTCGACAGCCTCGTCGTCCACCTGGAGGCGTCGGACGAGCTCCTGCTCTTCGTCGTCCTGCGCGACGGGGTCGATCTGGACGACGGCCTCCGCACCCGGCTCTCCGACGCTCTCCGCAACGGGCTGTCGCCCCGGCACCGGCCGGACGAGATCGTCGCCGTCGCGGCCATCCCGCGGACGATGACCGGCAAGAAGCTCGAGCTCCCGGTCAAGCGGATCCTCACCGGCACGCCGGTGGAGGACGTCGTCAGCCGCGACGCCCTCGTCGACCCCACTGCGATCGAGCCCTTCGCCGCGTATGCGCTCGCGCGCGCGACCACCAAGACCAAGGAGAACGACCATGGCTGACAGACCCGTTGTCGTCTACGGCGCGAGCGGCTTCTCCGGCCGTCTCATCGTCGAGTTCCTCCGCGAGTACGGTGTCCCGTTCGTCGCCGCGGGGCGCGACAAGGCGCGGCTCGAGGAGGTGCTCGACCACGTCCCGGGCATCTCCACCGCGAACTACGACATCGTGGAGGTCGGCCACTCCGTCGACGAGCTGACGAAGCTGCTGAAGGGGTCGAAGGTCGTCTGCAACACCGTCGGCCCGTGCATCTACTACGGCGACACCGTCGTCGAGGCCGCGCTCGCCGCGGGCTGCCACTACATCGACACGGGCGGCGAGACGCCGTGGGTGAAGCACGCGAAGGAGACGTGGCATGAGAGGTTCGCGGCGGCAGGCCTGCTCGTCGCGCCCGCGACCGCGTACATGTCGGCGACGGCGGAGGCGGCGGTACGCGTCGCCCAGGAGCACGCGCCCGGCATCGACACCATCGAGGTGCTCTCGATGTTCATGGGCATGCCGACGTACGCCTCCACGCAGACGATCTTCGGGCAGCTCCAGTGGGAGTCGATCTACCTGCACGAGAACGAGTACGTCGAGTGGCCGCCCGTGACGACGATCGAGGCGCTCATCCCGGGCGAGTTCCGCACGCGGCTCGCGCTGCCGTGGGGCGGCTTCCCGCACCCGGTCTGGTTCAAGGACGACCCGCGCATCAACAACGTGATGGCGTTCGGCGGGCTGCTCGACCGCTCGCTCATGGAGAACGTCGTCGCCGGCCAGCGCGACTACCAGGAGAAGATCCGGCCGCTGCCGGCCGAGCAGCAGAAGCAGATCCTCGCCGAGATCGCGGACTCGCTGCAGGCGGGGACACCGCCGCGCGAGAACCGCAGGCACCAGCGCACGATCGACGTCGTCTCGGCGCGTGGCAGCCTCGAGTCGATCCAGGTCGTGGTGCACGGCCAGGGCGCGTATCTGCAGACCGGGCTCATCCAGGCCTTCGCGGCGCACCACCTCGCGTTCCAGCCGCCGCGCGCAGTCGGCTTCGCGTCGCCGTGCTCCGCGTTCGGACACCGCGAGCTGCTCGCGGCGCTCGAGGCGTACGGCTTCGCCCGGTTGAAGATCGTCGGCTGATGGAGCAGCTGCACCACGCGCTCGTCCTCACCGACGACATCGAGGGGACGCGGGCGTTCTACGTCGACGCGCTCGGCTTCACCGAGGACGTGGACCGGCCGCCGCTCCCGTTCAGCGGCTTCTGGCTCACGCTCGGCGGCGATGCCTGCATCCACGTCGCAGATCGCAACGAGTACGACGCCCACATCGCCACGATCGGCCTGCGCCCGGCCGAGAGCAGCGTCGACCACCTCGCGTTCCGCCGCGTCGACCACGACGGCCTCGCCGCGCGGCTCGAGGCGGCGGGCGTCGAGGCCGTCCGGAACGAGGTCCCCGGCGTGTTCCGCCAGCTCTTCGTGACCGACCCGAACGGCGTCCGGATCGAGCTGAACGTCGAAGTGTGCACGGATGGTTAACGGCCTCGTGCCGACTGTTCGCTGATTGCGAAGAGCGCCCGCTGCGCCCGCGGGAAGATCCGGCCGTGGGTCGCCAGGGCTTGTTCTGCGACGGACCGTCGTCGGTGCCGCGGGCGGCTTGCGGGCTCGGATCTTCCTGCTCACGTGAGATCTGAAGGAAGGAGGCTGGAACGCCCATGAGGCCCTCAAAGCGCAGGCCGCTCGGTCGCCTCGCGATCGCCCTGGTCCTGATGGCGGCCCTCGCCACCGTCCTCGTCCCGGGTGCCCTGGGACGAGGCTCGGCCGGCGGCGGTTCCGTCACGAACTACCAGGCGTACGTCGGCGGCAAGGCCGGCAAGGCCAACCGCAAGCTGTCGCCGGTCGTCATCGGCGCCATCAACACCCAGGGCGGCCAGGTGCTGGTCGGCCCGAACTGGACGAAGGGCGCGGAGCTCGCCGTCAAGTACGTGAACACGTATCTCGGCGGCGTCCAAGGGCATCCGGTCGTCCTCAGCGAGTGCTTCACGACCTCCGCGGAGGAGGACGGGACGAAGTGCGGCCAGAAGTTCGCGAACGACAAGCGGGTCTCGATGGTGGTGTTCGGCGCGGTCGCGGTCGGCAACCAGTCGTTCTACGCGGCGCTCGGCGGTAAGAAGCCGGTCGTCAGCGGCGTCGCGCTGCTGCCCGTCGACGCGACACAGAAGAACGAGTTCGCGCTGTTCGGGACGAACGACTCGGTTCTCGGCCCGTGGGGCACGTTCGCGAAGACCCAACTCCACGCGAAGACCGCTGCGGTCATCTACCCGCAGATTCCCGGCATCGACGTCGGTGCGAAGGTGGAGAAGACGAGCCTCGAGGACGCAGGCATCACCACGAAGCTCGTCGGATTCGACCCGAGCTCGACCGACTTGACCGGCCCGTTGACGGCGGCCGGCGCGCAGACCGCGGACATCGTCGTGCCGCAGGCCGACGCGGCGGACTGCGTCAACGTCGCGAAGACGCTCCAGACGCTCGGCGTGCCCGGCTCGAAGATCGTCTCGAACCCGCTCTGCCTGAGCGGCGTCGTGGCGCAGGGCCTCGGCGGCGACCTGGCGCCGTGGGTGTACGGCATCGCGTCGACGCTCGCCGGCGACAAGACCGACCCCGGCGCGGTCCCGTACAACAAGGCGATGGCCAAGCTCGGCCAGACCGCACTCGCGCAGGACGCGTGGGTGATCGTGTCCTGGGGCCAGATCCTCACGACCGTCAAGATGATGAACCAGGTCGGCGTCGCGAACCTCACGTCGGCGAAGCTGACGGCGGCGTTCCGCGGCTTCAAAGGCCCGCAGGCGCTCGGGGCTCCGAGCCTCCACTGCGGGAAGTACAAGACCGAGCCCGCGGCCTGCAACGACCAGACGCAGTTCTTCCAGTACGAAGGCAAGGGCGTCTTCAAGCGGCTGACCGGCTGGCTGCGTCCGCCGAGCAACTTCACGCCCGAGGGCTAATCGCCCGGATTCCCTCCCAGCGGGGCGGAGCGTAAGCTCCGCCCCGCCCGACGCATGGACTGGCATCAGATCTTGCTCTTCGCGATTCTCGGCCTCGGGGCCGGATCGCTCATCTCCGGCATCGCCATCGGCGTCGTCCTCACGTACCGGGGCTCGGGCATCATCAATCTCGCCACGGGTGCGGTGGCGATGCTCGGCGGCTACTCGTACTGGTCGCTGAAGACCGGCGAGTACCACGGCTGGCACGCACCGACAGCGGTCGCGCTCCTCCTCACGCTCGTCGTGCTCGTGGTCGTCGGCGTCCTGATGGAGTTCGTCGTCTTCCGGCCGCTGCGAACGGCGTCTCCGCTCGCGAAGCTCGCTGCGTCGCTCGGCCTCCTCCTCGTCGCCCAGGCGTCGGTCTCGCTCGCGTTCGGTATCCAGACCGAGACGCAGCCGACGGTCCTCCCGCGTGGCACGGTGCACGTCTTCGGGTCCGTGGTGCCGATCGACCGCTTCATCCTCCCGGCGATCGTCCTGTTCGCGACGCTCGCCCTCTCGATCTTCTTCAAGCTGAGCCGCTTCGGGCTCGCGACGCGGGCGGCCTCCGAGAACGAGGTCGGCGCGATGCTCATCGGCCTCTCGCCGAACCAGCTGGCGCTCGTGAACACACTGCTCGCGACCATCGTCGCGGGCGGCCTCGGCGTGCTCGCGGCGTCGATCACCGAGCTCGACCCGACCGCGCTCCCGCTCCAGGTCGTGCCCGCTCTGACGGCCGCGCTCTTCGCGCGCTTCACCTCGTTCTGGGTCGCGGTGCTCGTCGGCCTCGGGATCGGGATGCTCGAGAACATCCTCTACTACCTCCAGACCTTCAGCTGGTTCCCGACCGACCACGGCGTCGCGATGCCCGGGATCCAGCCGCTCCTCGTCTTCGTCCTCATGATCGTCGCAATGTTCGTGCGCGGCACGAACCTGCCGACGCGCGGCGAGCTGGTCGACCGCCGCCTCCCGCTCGCGCCGCGCGCAGAGCATCTGCTGCGCACGAGCGTCGTCGGCGTCGCCGCCGCAGTCGTCGCGCTGATCGTGCTCCCGTACGACTTCCGCCAGGCGCTGATCACGTCGCTCCTCGCCGCGATCATGTGCCTCTCGCTCGTCGTCATCACGGGCTTCGTCGGCCAGATCTCGATCGTCCAGCTCGCGCTCGCCGGCATCTCGGGCTTCCTCATCTCGCACCTCGCCGTCGACCACGGCGTCGGCTTCCCGTGGGGGATGCTCATCGGCGCCTGCGGCGCGACGGTGTTCGGCCTGGGCATCGCCGTCTCCGCGCTGCGCGTGCGCGGCGTCAGCCTCGCCGTCGTCACGCTGGCCGGCGCCGTCGCGATCGAGCAGTTCGTCTTCCTCAGCACGACCTGGGGCGGAGGCAGCTCGAGCTCGCCGGTGCCCGAGCCGAAGATCTTCGGCCTCGACCTCGGCCCATACGGCCCGTTCAAGGGCGTCGACGGAAAGGTACCGAGCCCCGTCTTCGGCTTCTTCGTCCTCGCGATGCTCGTGCTCCTCGGACTGTTCGTCGCGAACGCGCGCCGCTCGACGCTCGGGCAGCGCATGCTCGCCGTCCGCTCGAACGAGCGGGCCGCCGCCGCCGTGGGCGTCAACGTTCGCAACGTCAAGCTCGCCGCGTTCGGCATCAGCGCGTTCATCGCGGGAATCGCGGGCGCGTTGTACGGCTACAACTTCAGCTCGGTCACGGTGACGCGCTTCTCGGCGCTGACCGCCCTCAGCCTCATCGCGTTCGCGTACGTCGGCGGGATCACGATGGTCGCCGGGACGCTCTTCGCCGGCCTCATCTCGGTCGAGGGCCTCTTCCCGTACGCGCTCGAGAAGTGGTTCGGGATCTCGGGCAACTGGGCGCTCCTCTTCGGCGGCGTCGCGCTGATCGCGACGCTCATCCAGAACCCCGACGGAGTCGCCGGCGCGATGGTCAGGAAGCGGCACGCGCGAAAGGAGCGGCGGGGGCCGCGCCGGCGCGTCGTCCTCCTCGGCGGGCGGGAATCGTGAGCAACGGCACTCCGCGTCCACCGGCTTTACAGAGGATGAGCCCGCGCCTGCTTGACACCGGCGCCCGGGCCGCCGTAGCGTTCCACCCCTGTTGCACGGCGTTTCGCGTCCGAGATGACGCTGCTGATCGACACGGCTACGGTGCCGGCCGCCGAGCGGCTGGACTTCTGGCTGGAATCATCCGTCGACGCGTACCTCCCGGTGCAGGTCCGCACGAAGGAGGAGTTCGAGGCGCGCATGTGGGGCTACGACCTCGAGGACTCGCTCAGCCTCTTCCGGATCGCCGCCGAGGCGAACACGATGATCCGGACCTCGAGGGCGATCGCGTCGAGCGATCCGGAGTGCGTCCATCTCTCCGTCGTCCTGCGCGGGCAGCTGAACGCGGCGCAGGAGGGCCGGACGGGTGTCGCGCGCGCCGGGGACGTCATCAGCTACGAGACGTCGCACCCGGTCATCTTTCGCGCGGAGCAGGCGTTCGAGTCGCTCATCGTGCGCGTGCCGCGGAAGATGCTCGGCAAGGACGCGGAGCACATCGCCAACTCGACCGCGCTCGGGATCTCCGGCAATGACGGATTCCCGCGTGCAGCCGTCGCGTTCTTCCGCTCGCTCGCAGGCGGCCTCGAGGACGGCACCATCAGCGCGGGCGACGCGGCGAACTCGGTCGACGCCGTGCTCGACCTCGTGCGCGGCCTCTATTCCGGCCGGCACGGGAGGCCCCATCCCAAGCCGCTGCACTCGCGCCCCGAGATCCTGCTCAACGTGCAGTCGTACATCGAGGCCAACCTCGGCGACCCCGACCTCGACCCCGAGCGGATCGCGCGCGCGAGCTTCATCTCCACCCGCTACCTGCACAAGCTGTTCGAGACCGAGGGCACGAGCGTATGCGCCTGGATCCGCACGTCGCGCCTCGAGCGCTGCCGGCGCGACCTGCTCGATCCCGCGCTGGAGCACCAGTCGATCATCTCGATCGCGACCCGGTGGGGCGTCCGCGGCCCGCAGCATTTCAGCCGCCTGTTCCGGTCGGCATACGGATGCTCGCCGAGCGAGCTCCGGCGCACCGCGGCCGGCAACTGACATCCCCGCGGGAGCGGCGTCGTGAGCGCGGTGCTGCGCGCCTCCGGCACGTCGGTCAGCTTCGGCGGCGTCCACGCCGTCATCGACGTCGACCTCGAGGTCGGCGCGGGCCGCCTCGTCGGGCTCATCGGCCCGAACGGAGCGGGCAAGACGACGTTCATCGACGCGGTCACGGGGTTCGTCCGCTCGAGCGGGCGCGTCGAGCTCGACGGCACGGACCTCACCGGGCTCGCCCCCCACCGGCGCGCGCAGCTCGGGCTCGCGCGCACGTGGCAGTCGATCGACCTCTTCGACGACCTCACCGTGCGCGAGAACCTCCTCGTCGCCTCGCACCGGCCGACCGTCTGGCGGCTCATCCGCGAGACGGTGTCGCCGCCGAACAGCGGCGAGGGTGAGATAGCCGCCGCGCTCGAGCTGCTCGGGCTCGAGCCGGTTGCGGACGAGCTGCCGCACGCGCTCTCGCAGGGCGAGCGCAAGCTCGTCGGCATCGCGCGCGCGCTCGTCGCGAAGCCGCGCGTCGTGTGCCTCGACGAGCCTGCGGCGGGGCTCGACACGAACGAGAGCGAGGAGCTCGGCCGCCGGCTCCGGCGCCTCGTGGACGGCGGCCAGTCGATGCTGCTCGTCGACCACGACATGGGCCTCGTGCTCGGGATCTGCGACGAGATCGTCGTGCTCGAGTTCGGCAAGGTCATCGCGCGCGGCGAGGCGGACGTCGTCCGCCGCGACCCCGACGTCATCGCCGCGTACCTCGGCAGCGCAGCGTCGCAGCTGACGGAGGCGGAGCATGGCTGACGTCCTCGCGCTCGAGGGGCTCACCGCCGGCTACGACGAGGCGCCCGTGATCCGGGACCTCGGCGTCACCGTCGCCGCGGGCGAGGTCGTCGCGCTGCTCGGGCCGAACGGTGCAGGGAAGTCGACGACGCTGCGCGCGATCTCCGGGATCGTGAAGCCGATGGCGGGCCGCGTCCTCTTCGACGGCGAGGACCTCGCGCGCACGTCGCCGAGCGCGCGAGCCCGGCTCGGGATCGCCCACGTGCCCGAGGGGCGCGGCCTCTTCTACGGCCTCACCGTCGCCGAGCACTTCCGCCTCGGCCACCGCACCGAGCGGATCGACGAGGCGCTCGCGTACGAGTACTTCCCGAAGCTGCGCGACCTCCACGGGCGGCGCGCCGGTCTCCTCTCGGGCGGCGAGCAGCAGATGCTCGCGGTCGCGCGCTCGCTCGCGCGGCGGCCGCGCCTCCTGCTCCTCGACGAGCTGAGCCTCGGGCTCGCGCCGGTGATCGTCGAGTGGCTGCTGCCCGTCGTGCGCCAGTTCGCGCAGGAGCGCGACTGCGCCGTCCTGCTCGTCGAGCAGCACGTGCACCTCGCGCTCGAGGTCGCCGACCGCGGCTATGTGCTCTCGCACGGCGAGATCGTCCTGCACGACGGCGCGACGAAGCTGCGCGCGGACCGGCAGCTCCTCGTCGCGAGCTACCTCGGTGAACGAGCCCAGATCGAAAGCGAACCGGACAAGGGAGGATGAAGGTGAGCCATCGGAGTCTCGAGGACGTGCTCGGGGCGGCGGAAAGCCCGGTCGAGCTTCTGCGGAACTCGCAAGCGGGCCCGAACGTCTATCCCGGAGTGCCGGCGGAGTTCACGAACTGGCGCGACGAGATGCAGGCGTGGCAGCGGACCTGCGTCCTCTTCAACCAGTCGTACCACATGGCCGACCTCGCGGTCGAAGGCCCCGACGCGGTGAAGCTGCTGTCGCATCTCGCGGTGAACACGTTCGACGGCTTCGGCGTCGACATGGCGAAGCACTTCGTCCCGTGCACGCCGGAGGGGTACGTCATCGGCGACGTCATCCTCTTCGCGCTCGGGGAGAGCTCGTTCAACCTCGTCGGCCGCGCGCCGGCGCTGAACTGGATCACGTACCACGCGGAGACGGGCGGCTACGACGTGAAGGTCGAGCTCGACCAGCGGACCGCGCTCCGCACCGACGGGCGCCGCAAGTCGTATCGCTTCCAGGTGCAGGGCCCGGAGGCGATGAACGTCATCGCGAAGGCGCTCGGCTCCACGCCGCCGGAGCTGAAGTTCTTCCGGATGACGACGGTGACGATCGCGGGGAAGACCGTGCGCGCGCTCCGCCACGGCATGGCCGGCCAGCCGGGCTGGGAGCTCTTCGGCCCGTGGGACGACGAGGCAGCCGTGCGCGAAGCGCTCCTGAACGCCGGCGAGGAGTTCGGGATGCGGCAGGTCGGCGGGCGCGCGTACTCGGCGAACACGCTCGAGTCGGGCTGGATCCCATCTCCGCTCCCGGCGGTGTACTCGGGCGACAGCTTGCAGGCGTACCGCGAATGGCTCCCCGCGGCCGGCTACGAGGCGCGCGCGTCGATCGGGGGCAGCTTCCTCTCGGACGAGATCGAGGACTACTACTTCACGCCCTGGGATCTCGGCTACGGGAACTACGTGAAGTTCGACCACGACTTCGTCGGGCGCGACGCGCTCGAGCGGATGGCGGGCGGCGACCACAGGAAGAAGGTCACGCTCGCGCTCGACGACGAGGACGTCACGCACGTCATCGGGACGATGTTCCGCAAGACGGGCCGGGCGAAGTTCGTCGACTGGCCGTCAGCCGTCTACTCCATGCACCCGTTCGACCGCGTCACCTCCGGCGGCGAGACCGTCGGCGTCTCCACGTGGGTCGGGTACAGCGCGAACGAGGGGAAGATGCTCACGCTCGCGGTGCTCGATCCGGCGTACGCCGAGCCCGGAACCGAGGTGACGTTCGTCTGGGGCGAGGAGGACGGCGGCACGCGGAAACCCACGGTCGAGGAGCACGAGCAGGTCGAGCTCCGCGCGATCGTCAGCCCGGTGCCGTACGTCGAGACGGTCCGGCGCGACTACGCGCCCGGCGGCTGGCGGGCGGTGAGGGCATGACCGCGTTCCCCGACTCCCACCGCGACCTGCTCGACGCGCAGGTCGCGACGCTCGCGACGATCGACCGCGACGGCCTCCCGCAGCTGACGGAGGTGTGGTTCCTCCATGACGAGGGCGAGATCAGGCTCTCGCTCAACACGTCGCGGCGCAAGACGCGGAACCTCGTGGTGCGGCCGGAGTGCAGCCTCCTCATCCTCGACCTCGAGGGGCCGCACCGATACCTCGAGGTGCGCGGCCGGGCGCGGATCGAGCCGGACGACGACTACGCGTTCGCGGACAAGCTCGGCGCGAAGTACGGCGGCGCCGACCTGCGCGCGCACGACCGGCCCGGGGAATCGCGCGTGGTCGTCACCGTCGAGCCGGTGAAGGTCCACGCGGTGGATATGTCCGCGGGCTAGAGCTGCGCGGCCGCGAGCGGCGCCTTGCCGACGATCATGTCCGAAGCCTTCTCGGCGATCATCATCGTCGGCGCATGCGTGTTCGCACGCGTGATCGTCGGCATGACGGACGCGTCGACGACGCGCAGGCCCTCGATCCCGTACACGCGGAGCTCGGGGTCGACCACCTCGCCGATCGCGCACGTCGACGTCGGGTGGTAGACGGGCTGCCCGTTCTTCCGGCCCCACGCGAGGATGTCCTCGTCGGAGTCGGAGGCCGGCACGCTGAACGGCTCCTTCAGGACCTCCTGCAGCGCCCGCTGGCCTGCCACCTCGAGCGCGAGGCGCGTGCCCGCGATGAAGGTCGCGCGGTCCTCCTCAGTCGTGAGGAAGTTGCAGAGCACACGCGGCTTCGAGTCCGCCATCGGCGTGCGGAGCATGACGCGGCCGCGCGCGGCCGGTTTCACGAGCACCGGCCCGAACACGTAGCCGTGGTCGTGCGGCGCCGTGAGGCCCTCGTCGTAGAAGAGCGACGGGGAGAAGTGGAACTCGAGGTCCGGCGCCGGCAGGTCGGGCCGCGTGCGGAAGAAGCCGCCGGCCTCCGGGAGGTTCGAGGTCAGCGGGCCGCGGCCCTCGGTGTGCAGCAGCTCGAAGTTCTCGGGCGTGTAGATGCCGAAGAGCGCAGGCACCTTGCTGATGTAGTTCAGGTTCGCCATCGCGTGATCCTGGAGGTTGTGGCCCACCGGGAGCTGCTGGCGCACGGGGATGCCGAACGGCGCGAGGTCCTCCTCCATGCCGATGCCCGAGTGCATGAGGATGACCGGCGTCTGATACGCGCCCGCGGAGAGGATGACCTCGCGCTCGGCGAGCACGGTCTCGCGCACGCCGCGGTTCACGAGCTCGACGCCGACGACCCGGTCGCCGTCGAAGACGAGGCGCTCCACGTAGACGCCGTCGCGCACCTCGAGGTTCGGGCGCTCCAGCGCCGGCTTCAAGTACGCGTCCGCCGTGCTGAAGCGGAAGCCGCCGCGCTGTGTGAGCTGGAAGCGGCCGACGCCGTCCTGCACCGCGCCGTTCAGGTCGGGGTTCGCCGTGTGGCCGGCCTGGACCGCGGCCTCGAGCATGACGTCGACGAGCGGGTGCATCGAGCGGCTGTCGGAAACGGCCTGCGGGCCGCCGACCCCGTGGTAGGCGTCCTCGCCGCGCTCGTTGTCCTCGCCGCGCTTGAAGTACGGGAGCACCTCCTCGTAGCTCCAGCCGTCCGCGCCGCCGGCGGCCCAGTCGTCGTAGTCGAGCCGGTTCCCGCGGAGGTAGATCATCGCGTTGATCGAGCTGCAGCCGCCGATCATGCGGCCGCGCGGCAGGTACAGCCGGCGGTTCGAGAGGCCCGGCTCCTCGTCGCCCGTCAGGTCCCAGTCGAGGCCGGACTTGAACATGATCGGGAACATCGCCGGCACGTGGACCTCCGGCGCCGTGTCGGGACCGCCCGCCTCCAGCACGAGGACGTCGACGTCGGGATCCTCGCTCAGCCGCGCGGCGAGCACCGAGCCCGCGGATCCGGATCCGACGATGATGTAGTCAGCCGCCATCTCTGCACCTCCGTCGAGTTGCATGCAGCCTACTCGGGCGATGCCCGCATTTCCATGGGTCTTCCGACTCCCCTGGCGCGAAATGCATGCAAGCGTTAGGTTCTCCTGACCGATGGCGGCCCACGAAGACGTGATCGGCCTGTACTGGACCATCTCCGGCCCGGTGGAGGTCCATGTCGGGCGCGAGTGGAGCCTCTTCGACCTGCGCGACCGCTGCGCGCACGCCGCCCGGGTGGGACTCGCCGGCATCGGGATCTGGCACGCCGATCTCGAGCACATGCTCGAGACGCGCTCCCTCGCCGAGATCGCCGCCGTCATCGACGAGTACGGCATGCGCAACCTCGAGCTCGAGTTCCTCGGCGACTGGTTCCTCGATCCGGGCGACGACCGCCGCCGGGCCGCCGACAGGACGCGCGAGATGGTGTTCGCGGCCGCGGAGGTGCTCCCCGCGCACCACATCAAGGTGGGCAACCTCGCCGGCACGCCTTGCGAGCTTCCGCGGCTCGTCGAGGCATACGGCGAGCTCTGCGCAGACGCGGCGACGCACACCGACGCGAAGGTCGTCTACGAGTTCATGCCGTACGACGTCGTCGTGAACACGCTCGACACCGCGCTCGAGGTGATGGAGGGCGCGAACGCGCCGAACGGCGGGCTCGCGATCGACAGCTGGCACCTCGGCAAGCTGAACCTCGAGCCCGACGACCTGCGCCGGATCCCGTCGCGGTGGATCTCGTGGGTCGAGCTGAGCGACGGCCCGTACGGCATCGCCGAGGAGTGGCTCGACGAGGTGATCAACCGCCGGAAGCTGCCGGGCGAGGGCGACTTCCCCATCCGCGACTACATCCGCGTCTTCCGGGAGCTCGGCTACCACGGGCCGTGGGGCGTCGAGGTCCTCTCCGAGGAGCTCCGCAACCTCCCGATCGACGAGATCTTCGACCGAGCCTACGAGGCGACGAGCGCGCAGCTCGCCGTCGACTGAAAGGAGCACGCGTGTCCGAGCACGGCTTGAGCAACGAGCGCCTGATCTGGATGCTCACGCAGATGACGCGCATCCGCGAGTTCGAGGAGCGCGTGAAGGGGACGTTCGAGGCGCACCCCGGCGTGATCCGCGGGCATACGCATCTCGCCGACGGCGCCGAGGCGTCGATCGTCGGCGCGCTCGCCGCGTTGAGGCCCGACGACCAGCTGCTCGCGACGTACCGCTGCCACGGCTACCCGATCGCGCTCGGCACCGACACGAAGGCGATGATGGCCGAGATCTACGGACGGAAGGACGGGCTCTGCGGCGGCTACGGCGGCTCGATGCACCTCGCCGACGTGTCGCGCGGCTTCCTCGGCACGTCGGGCATCGTCGGCCAGGGCATCCCGCACGCGACCGGCGCCGGCTACGCCGCGCAGATCCGGCACAAGGGCCAGGTCGTCCTCAGCTTCTTCGGCGACGGCGCAGCGAAGCAGGGCGCGTTCCACGAGTCGCTCAACATCGCGTCCCTGTGGAAGCTCCCGGTCGTCTACGTCATGGAGAACAACAACTACAACGTCGTCACGCGCGTCGAGCAGGAGGACGCGAACGCCGCGGCGGGCGAGCCGCTCGCGGTTAAGGCGAAGGGCTATTCGATGCCCGGCGTCACCGTCGACGGCGGCGATCCGGTGGCGGTCTACGAGGTCGTCTCGGAGGCGGTCGAGCGCGCACGCTCCGGCGGCGGCCCGACGCTCGTCGAGTCGCTCGTCTACCGGCTGAGCGCGCACGGCAACATCATCGCGCCGCCCGGCGTGCCTCTCCACTACCCCGAGCACGAGGCGATCACCGTGTTCGGGGACAAGGAGGAGTACGAGGCGGCGCTGCGCGGCGATCCCGTGCCGCGCTTCCGCGCGCGGCTCGTCACGGACGGGGTCGTCTCGTCGGAGCAGGCCGACGCGATCGCGGAGGCGGCACGCGCCGAGATGGAGGCGGCAGTCGAGTTCGGGCTCGCGAGCCCGTTCCCGGCAGCCGAGGAAGCCGTCAAGTACGTCTACGCCTAGGAGGACCGACATGGCACACGAGCTTCCCTACATCGCCGCGATCGGAGAGGCCATCGCCGAGGAGATGGCGCGCGACGAATCGGTCCTCTACTTCGGGCAGAACATCGCGACGCACGAGGACGACCCGTTCCTCAAGCAGTTCGGCGCCGACCGCGTGCGCGTGACGCCGATCTCGGAGACGGCGGAGATCGGCATGGCCGTCGGCACGGCGATCGCCGGCTACCGGCCGGTCGTCGAGCTGTACATGGCCGAGTTCATGCTCGTCGCCATGGACCAGGTGGTGAACGAGGCGAACCGCTTCCACTACATGAGCAAGGGCCAGGTCAAGGTGCCGCTCGTCCTCAAGGCCGGCTACGGCTTCACGTGCGGCTGGGCGGGCCAGCACACCGGGACGATCTACTCGATGTTCATGGGCGTCCCCGGCCTCAAGGTCGTCGTGCCGTCCACCGCCGCCGACGCGAAGGGCTTGATGACGACGGCGATCCGGGACGACAACCCGGTCTGCTACTTCCACCACTACCTGCTCACGCTCGAGCACGGGGAGGTGCCCGACGGCGAGTACGCCGTCCCGTTCGGCAAGGCCGACGTGCGGCGCGCGGGCGGCGACGTCACGGTCGTCGCCATCGGCTGGTGCGTCGACCGCGCTCTGAACGCGGCCGAGCAGCTCGCGGCGAGCGGGATCGAGGCCGAGGTGATCGACCCGCGCACGCTCGCGCCGCTCGACATGGACACGATCCTGAAGTCGGTGGCGAAGACCGGCCGGCTCGTCGTCGTCGACCAGTCGACGCGCCACGGCTCCGCCGCCGCCGTCATCGCGGCGGAGGTCGCGTCGGAGGGCTTCGGCTCGCTGAAGGCGCCGGTGAAGCTCGTGACCGCGCTCGACGCAACCGTCCCCTACAGCGCGCCGATGGAGGAGTACCTCCTGCCCAACGAGACGAAGGTCGTCGAAGCGGTGCAGCAGGTGCTCGGCAACGCGCCAGTAGCGGCCTAATGCCGACGGAGGAGGAGCTCGGCCTCCTCCGCGCGATGTGGCGCATCCGCGTGTTCGAAGAGCGCGTGGGTGCGCTCACGCGCACGAACGAGGTGCACGGGCTCGTGCACCTCAGCGTCGGGCAGGAGGGTGTGGCCGTCGGCGTATGCGGCGCGCTGCGCGACGACGACGCGGTGTACGGCAACCATCGCGCGCACGGGCACGCGATCGCGAAGGGCGCGCCGCTCGCGAGCGTCATGGCCGAGCTGATGGGGCGCGAGGGCGGCCTGTGCCGAGGCATGGGCGGCTCGATGCATCTCGTCGACGTCGCGCACGGCTTCCTCGGCGCAACCGGCGTCGTCGGCGGCAACGTCCCGCTCGCGCTCGGCAGCGCGCTCGCGCTGAGCCTCCAGGGCGGCGATCAGGTCGCCGTCGTCTTCTTCGGCGACGGGGCCGTCCAGAGCGGCATCTTCGTCGAGTCGGTCAATCTCGCGACGCTCTGGAAGCTGCCGGTGATCCTCGTGTGCGAGAACAACGGCTTCGCGGAGTTCACGCCGCGTTCCGCGCACACGAACGTCGAGCGCGTGAGCGACGTCGTCTCGCCGTACGGCATCGAGCGCGAGACGGTGGACGGCAACGACGTCGTCGCCGTGCGCACGACGTTCGAGCGCTTCCTCGCGAAGGCGCGCGCGGGCGGCGGGCCGTTCCTGCTCGAGTGCCTCACGCATCGCCTGCGCGGCCACTACGAGGGCGACCCGCAGCACTACCGGCAGGCGCTCGCCGACGAGGAGTGGCAGCAGCTCGACCCGATCCTGCGGCTGCAGCGGCGTCTCGGGGTCGAGGGCGAGAAGCTCGAGGCGGAGGCGCGAGCCGAGGTCGACGCGGCAGAGCGGGCCGCGCGCGAGAGTCCGTTCCCGCCGCCGTCGCTCACAGCCGAGCTCGTCTACGCGCGATGACGACGTATCTCGAGGCGATCACGTCGACGCTCGCCGAGGCGATGCGAGACGACCCGCGCGTCCTCGTCATCGGCGAGGACGTCGCCGAGGGCGGGCCGTGGGGCGCGACCGCCGGGCTCGCCGAGGAGTTCGGCGCCGAGCGCGTGCGCAACACGCCGATCAGCGAGGCGGCGATCGCCGGGATCGCCGTCGGCGCGGCGCAGTCGGGGCTGCGGCCGGTGATCGAGATCATGTTCGTCGACTTCGTCACGCTCGCCCTCGACCAGCTCGTGAACCAGGCGGCGAAGGCGCACTTCATGTCGGGCGGGCAGCTCACGGTCCCGCTCGTCCTCCGCACGCAGGGGGGCGCCGGCCAGCGCGGGGCCGCGCAGCACTCGCAGAGCCTCGAGGCCTGGCTCACGCACGTGCCGGGCCTGAAGGTCGCGATGCCGAGCACGGCGGCCGACGTGGCGGGCCTCCTCGCAAGCGCGATCGCCGACCCGAACCCGGTGGTCGTCGTCGAGAACAAGACGCTCTACTTCCGCCGCGAGGAGCTGCCGGCGAAACGCGAGCCGGTGCCGCTCGGCCGCGCGCGCGTGGCGAAGGCGGGCCGCGACGTGACCGTGGTCGCGCTCTCCCGGCTCGTACCCGAAGCGCTCGCCGCCGCGGAGGAGCTCGCCGCGGACGGGATCGACGTCGAGGTGATCGACCCGCGCACGCTCGTCCCACTCGACCTCGACACGATCCTCGCCTCGGTGGCACGCACGCATCGGCTCGTCGTCGCCCACGAGGCCGTCACGCACGGCGGCTTCGGCGCGGAGATCGCCGCGCAGGTGCAGGCCGCCGCGTTCGACGAGCTCGACGCGCCGGTCGCGCGGGTGGGCGCGCCGTTCGCGCCGGTGCCGTTCAGCCCGCCGCTCGAGGACGCCTACCTCCCGGGCCGCGCCGAGGTCGCCGCAGCCGTGCGGTCGGTGCTTTAGTGCTAGATGAGCGCTTCGAGCGCCGCGAGGAGGGGCTCGTAATCGGGCTCGTGCGTGATCTCGGCCACGACCTGCGCGTACGTGACGACGTCGCTCGCGTCGACGACGAAGACCGCACGCGCGAGCAGCTGCGTCTCCTCCACGAGCAGCCCCCAGCTGTTGCCGAACGAGCGCGACTTGTAGTCGGAGAGCGAGTGCATGTTGTCGACGCCCTCGGCGCCGCACCAACGCGCCTGTGCGAACGGCAGGTCGACGCTGATCGTGTACGCAGCGACGGCATCTCCCAGCTCGCCGATGCGCTCGTTGAGCGTCTTCGTCTCGCGCGAGCACACGGGCGTGTCCAGCGACGGGACCGAGCTGACGAGCCGCGGCTTCAGGGGCAGGTCGGGCCACGTCACCGGAAACATGCCGCGATCGGACGCGTAGCCGTGCACGAGGAAGTCGCGTGCATGCTCGCCGGGGGCCGGCGGCTCGCCGACGAGGTGGAGGGTGTTGCCGAGGAACGAGACCGTCGCCATGGCGGGGGAGTCTAGTGAAGACGTTCGCGGTGCTCGGGCTGGGTGAGGCGGGCGCGAGGATCGCGGCCGACCTCGAGGCGGCGGGCGTCGACGTGCGCGGCTACGACCCTGCGGTCGCGAACGGCGTCGCCGATGCGTTCGACGCCGTGTACGACCGCGACGTCGTGCTCTCGTTCACGTCGGCTGCGGCGGCCGCGGCAGCGCTGTCGAGCGCGCTGCCGGCGCTGCGCGCGGACGCCGTGTACGCCGACGTGAACACGGCGGGGCCGGCGCTCAAGCGCGAGCTGGCCACGCTCGCCGGAGCGCGCTTCGCCGACGTCGCGCTTCTCGGCCCCGTGCCCGCGCGCGGCCTCGGCACTCCGGCGGTCGCGTCGGGCTCCTCGGCGCAGGCGTTCGCGGACGCGCTCGCCCCGCTCGGGATGCCGGTGCAGGTCATCTCGAGCCGGCCCGGAGACGCCGCTGCGCTCAAGCTCGTGCGCTCGGTGTTCATGAAGGGGCTCGCCGCCGCCGTCCTCGAGAGCGCGGACGCGGCGGAGGCGCTCGGCGAGCGCGCGTGGCTCGAGGACCAGGTCGCCGGCGTGATCGGCGGGCCGCTCCTCGAGCGCCTCGTCGCCGGGAGCCGCACGCATGCGGTGCGACGCGTCGAGGAGATGGACGCGGCCTGCGAGCTGCTCGTCGAGCTCGGCGTCGAGCCGCGCGTCGCAACCGCGAGCCGCGAACTCTTGGCGGATCTAGAGTAAGCCGGTGGAGAGCTACGACGCACCGAGCAAGAAGGCGCGCGCGCTCGTCCGCGGAGCGTACGACCTGCACGTGCACATCGGGCCCGACGTCCCGAAGCGCGTCATCGACGACCTCTCGCTCGCGGTCCGCTGCAGGGAGCTCGGCCTGGCAGGGTTCGCGCTGAAGTCGCACTACACGTCGACGGCAGAGCGCGCGCGCGTCGTCTCCGCCGTGCATCCCCACGTGCGGGTCGTCGGCACACTGACGCTGAACCGGGCCGTCGGCGGCATGAACCCCGTGGCGGTCGAGATCGCCGCGCGCGAGGGCGCCCGCATCGTGTGGATGCCGACGTTCGACTCGGCCGCCGAGACGGCGGGCCGCGTGGAGCCGAAGCCGGGCCAGCACGTCCCCATCTGGGCGAAGCTCCAGCACGAGCTGCGCGCGCTCGGTATCGGCGTCGAGCCCGTGCTCGTCAGGGACGAGAACGGGATCCTGCCCGAGACCCGCCAGGTGCTCGAGGCGATCGCGCGGCACGGCCTCGTGCTCGCGACGGGCCATCTCGGCCGCGACGACGCGTTCGCGGTCGTCGACGCTGCGTTCGACGCGGGCGTCGAGACCGTCGTCGTCACGCATCCGGAGTTCCCGAGCCAGAGCTTCTCGATCGAGGAGCAGGTCGCCCTCGTCGAGCGCGGGTGCATCGTCGAGCGCTGCCTCAGCACGCCGCTCAGCGGGAAGACGACGTGGGAGCACGTCTTCGAGGGCATCCGCGCCGTCGGCCTCGAGAACAACTTCTTCTCGAGCGACTTCGGCAACCCGGACTACCCGGCAGTCGAGGACGGCCTCGCGATGTGGGCCGACGCGCTCCTCGGCGCGGGCTTCGGCGACGACGAGATCAGGGGGATGATCGTGGACGGATCGACGAAGGTGGCCGGATGAGCAGGCGCATGCTCGTCATCGGCGCGCACTCGGCCGACTTCGTGTGGCGCGCCGGCGGCGCGATCGCGGTGACGACGTCGAACGGCGGCGTCGCCCGCGTCGTCGCGCTCTCGTACGGGGAGCGCGGGGAGTCGGGCGAGCTGTGGAAGGAGGAGGGGCAGACGATCGAGCGCGTGAAGGAGATCCGGCACGGCGAGGCCGAGCGGGCCGCGCAGCACCTCGGCGCGGACTTCGTCGCGCTCGACCTCGGCGACTATCCGCTGGAGATCGACAGGGACGCGCTCATGCGCATCGCCGACCTCATCCGCGAGTTCAAGCCCGACGTCGTGCTCACGCACACGGACCGGGACCCGTTCAACCCCGACCACGCGCAGGCGTTCTTCGCCGTCGACCGGGCGCGCTCGCTCGCTGCCGGCGCCGGAGTGGCGAGCGCGTTCGAGATCGTCGAGCCGCCGGAGATGCTCCTCTTCGAGCCGCACCAGCCGGAGCTGTGCAACTTCACGCCGACGACGTTCGTAGACATCACGCCCGTCATCGAGAAGAAGAACGCCGCGATGGCGGAGATGAAGGCGCAGGCGTACCTCCAGACGTACTACGGCCAGCGTGCGGAGCAACGCGGGAACCACGCCCGGCGCTCGTCGGGCAACAACGCGATCAAGTACGCCGAGGCGTTCCAGCGCGTCACACCACAAGTGGTCTCCGCGCTGTGAGCGTCTACGACGAGCTGGCGGAGCTCGGCAGCGCGACCGTGCACGAGGCGGCGGCGCGCTCCGACGTCGTCGACCTCGACCTCGTGCAGGTGATCCCGGGGTCGCGCGCGGCGGGACCGGCGCGCACCGTGCGCTGCGGCGAGCGCGACAACCTGATGGTGCACGCCGCCATCGCCGAGGCGGAGCCCGGCGAGGTGCTCGTGCTCACGCTCCCCGAGCCGAAGCCGCATGCGCTCATCGGCGAGCTGCTCGCGACGCAGGCGAAGGGGCGCGGCGTAGCGGCGCTGCTCGTCGACGCCGCCGTCCGCGACGTCGACGAGCTGCGCGAGCTCGGCCTGCCGGTCTGGGCCCGCTGGGTCCGCGTCACCGG
>Ga0265338_10002812_pt1 | contig 25407 bp, 27 predicted proteins | sample 42126metaG_FD_193579 | JGI IMG/M metagenome (GOLD analysis project Ga0265338, IMG submission 193579) | Rhizosphere microbial communities from Carex aquatilis grown in University of Washington, Seatle, WA, United States - 4-21-26 metaG | ecosystem: Host-associated > Plants > Roots > Rhizosphere... | reverse complement strand
AACGCCAGTTAACCATCGACGTGCCGGTACCAGCAGGCGCGCAGGCGGCGATCGGCAATATACCGGACGAGGCGGCGATGGCTGCCGGCACCTTTGCACCCGGCTCGCCTTGGGCGATCTGCATTTCGCCGGGGCCGAACCCGGTGCTCTATAGCGCAGACGCGTTCCCCGGGCGCATCTACAAGCTGTCGCTCGAAGGCGAGGTTCTCGGCGTGCTCGGCCAATCCGGCAAGCAACCGAAGCAGTTCGGCTGGATTCATCAAATGGCCTGTCCGTCGGAAAACGTGCTCTTCGTTGCCGAACTGCTGAACTGGCGTGTGCAGAAGCTGGTGCTGCATGCCTAGGCATGAACGTGGCCGAAGCGCTGATGTCGACGGCGAGACGATAGCGCATCTGGCTTGACGAAGTTGCGGGGCAGCCCGGTGTGCTGCCGATTCCACACACCGGTCGGCCTCGCGGCTGACCGGTGTGTGGCTGCGGCTGTTGTGGAGGCCTTACCGTTTTCCTGTTTCCCGCTACGCCAAGTTGGTCGATGCCGTGCATCTGCTGACCCGCATCGCTAAAGTATCAGATCAATATGCCGTTAGAAATACTTGAGTCGTCTCTCCAGCACATTCCCGGCTATGCCGCGGCGCTACTCAAAGACCTTCTGCAAAACTAACGGAGTCACTTCTAATGCCGCAAACCAAACTCACCATCAAGGCGCGACTCGCGTCGGCCATGGTGATTCTGTCCATGTTGTTGATTGCGATTGGCGTCATAGGCTTACTCGGTATCTCGACCGTCGTAGATACCAACCGCGAGCTGTATCAGGAACGCATGCCAAAAATGTCGGCCGCGGACAATATGCTGCTTTGGATGGGTCGCCAGCGCACCTCGCTGGATCAAGCCTCCGTTACCACTGATTCTGCATGGGCCGAGCAAATGTACCGCACTGCCGCCGACGTCGGAAAACAGGCATTGGACTGGTGGGCCAAATATCAGGCGCTGCCGCAAACCGAGCACGGCAAGCAGCTGGCGCAGGATGTCACCGATGGCCTCACTCAGACAGAACAGGCCATGGACAATTTCCGTACCGCCATCAAGAGCGGCGATCGTCAGGCGATTTCGGATGCTGCCCGCAAGGTGGGCACGGTCTATACGGCCATGCAAAAGAGCGGAACGACACTGAACGAATACGAGTCCGCACAGGCGCGTATGAGTTATGAAGACTCCGAACGCCGTTACCGAACTTTCCGTCTGATCTCCGCGTTGGCGATTTTTCTGGGGTTGGTGGTCGCCGCGTACAGTTGGTTCTCGCTGCGCCGCGCGATTTCCGGCCCGATCAATCACGCGCTCGAGCACTTTGACAACATCGCCGCGGGTGACCTCACCCACACGGTACAGGTTCGTTCCACAGACGAGATGGGGCAGCTATTAACCGGCTTGGGGAAGATGCAAGACAATCTCGTGAAGACGGTGGGCACTGTGCGTCATGGCAGCGAAGCGATTGCTTCAGCGACCCAGCAGATTGCTGCGGGGAATCTGAATTTGTCCGCCCGTACCGAGCAACAGGCAGCCGCTCTGGAGGAAACCGCCGCGAGCATGGAAGAGCTGACCAGCACCGTCAAGCATAACGCCGACAACGCTCGTCAGGCGACTGTGCTGGCAGGCAACGCGTCGGATATAGCCGGTCAAGGTAACGAGGTGGTTAGTCGCGTTGTCCATACGATGGACGAGATCAAGGAAAGCTCGGCCAAGATTACCGAGATCGTGGGCATCATCGACAGCATCGCATTCCAAACCAATATTCTCGCGCTCAACGCCGCCGTGGAAGCGGCTCGAGCCGGCGAGCAGGGGCGTGGTTTCGCGGTGGTGGCCAGCGAGGTCCGCACACTGGCGCAACGCTCGTCCAGCGCTGCCAAGGAGATCAAGACCTTGATCATGCACTCCGTGGATCGCGTGCAGTCGGGTTCGGTGCTGGTGCACCAAGCGGGCGAGACCATGAGTGAAATCATCGGCGCGGTGAAACGCGTGACCGACATCATGGGAGAAATTTCCGCGGCTTCGAGCGAGCAAAGCTCCGGGATCGACCAGGTATCGCGTGCCGTCACGCAGATGGACGAGGCGACCCAACAAAATGCCGCACTCGTCGAGCAGGCCAGCGCTGCGGCACAGTCGCTGGAGCTCCAGGCCTTGTCGTTGAAAGACGCGGTCGCGGTTTTCAAGATCGCCGGTGAACGCAGCGATACCGCCAGACCGGCTGCCGTGCGGGGCAAAGCCACGATGACTAACACTGTCTCCGCGCATGCAGCTCCCGCGCGTGCAACCGCGTCGCGCCGTCCAACCCAACACAAGAAAATCGGCAGCGAAGTAAAAGCGAATGCACAAGCAGTTGCCCCACCCGCACGCGTGGCCAACAACGCCGACGAATGGGAAACGTTCTAAGGCGGGTTGTGCGGATCCCGCAGCGGCGCGCACCGCGCGTCGCCTGTGCTTGGTTCGCCAACAACGCGCCGGTGCTGCATACTGCGCATGGGGCCGGATCAAAATAACCGATTAATCGCCATGCCTAGAATTCATCAGGCCTCCAACTCGTTAATTCGAGCGCGCTGATGCGAGTTCACGAGCTTCGAATTCGTCAACATTCCTCGCCCACATTTCAGGAGATATAGATGAGCCAAGACTCTTCCGATACCCATAACCGGCGCAACTTTCTGCGCAAGGTCATTACCGTTGCAGGCGCCGCTCCGCTGTCGCCCCAGCTGATGGCTGGCGCGGGCGCTGCGACCGTAGCCGCCGTAGCCGCCGACTCGGCAATGGCTGCGGGCGCGCAGGCGGCCACACCGATCCTGGTCGGTTACGAAAGTTTCAGCGCGGACGAAGCGGCATTTGTCGAGAACATGGTCAACGTGATGTGCCCCGCCGATCAATACACGCCCAACGGCGTCGATTGCGGCCTGGCGATTTTCATCGATCGTCAACTCGCCGGTGCCTACGGGCAAGGTGCCGGCCGCTATTTGGCCGGTCCCTGGGTTCCTGGCAAACCGCAAATGGGCGTGCAGTTGCCTTACACTCCCGAGCAATTTTTTCGGGCTGGCGTGGCTGCGGCCAATCGTCAATGCCAAGCTCAATTCGGCAAGACGTTCGATCAACTGCAGCCGGCGGACGCCGACAATTTTCTGAAAGATATCGGCCACGGCAAGATCAAGGACGACGATATTGCGCTGGCATCCTGGTTCAACGAATTGATGTATCCGTTGTTCGAACAGGCGTGCTTCGCCGATCCGTTGTACGGCGGCAATAACGACAAAGTGTTCTGGAAGATGGTCGGTTATCCGGGCTTGCCGGCCACGCATACGCTGGACATGATCGAGTTTCGCGGTAAGCCCTATCCAGGCGCTAAAGATCCCAAATCCATTGTCGACTTCAGCTAAAGAGTGACGCATATGATAAAAAAATTACCAAAGCGCACAGTCGTGATCATCGGTGGCGGCCTGACTGCGGGTTTGATTTCTCGTCAATTGACGTCGCAAGGCGTGGACGTGGTGGTGCTGGAGCGCGGCGGCGAGCACGCCCAAGGTGCGGAAGCCAAACTACCGACGCAGCGCGATGAAATGCGTTGGGACGTGCGCCAGGGGTTGGTGCAGCGCTGGAACGTGCAGACCTATACCTTGCGGCACAATCGGCAGGATGCCTCGTCGCCGATACGCTGGATGGAAGCGTTTCTGCCCGGCGAAGGCGTGGGCGGCGCGGCCAATCACTGGAATGGTCATACGTGGCGCTGGTCCGAGTACGAACCGACGCTGCGCACGCATTACATCAATCGCTACGGCAAGAACGCGATCCCCAAGGATGTGCCGTTGCAGGATTGGGGCATCACCTACCGTGAAATGGAACCGTACCACGAGCTGTTTGAAAAGCTGTTCGGCATTTCCGGCAAGGCCGGTAACATCAACGGCAAAATACAGCCCGGCGGCAATCCGTTCGAAGCGCCGCGTCGCGGCGAATACGCGCAAAAGCCGTTGATCACGACGCAAGCCGGCTTGCAGTTCACGGCGGCGGCACAGAAGATGGGCTATCACCCGTTTCCCTATCCCGTTGCCAATTCATCAGGCACCTACACGAATCCCGATGGACAAAAACTGGGCCAATGCCAATATTGCGGGCACTGCGAACGTTTCATCTGCGAAGCGCAGGCCAAGGGTACGCCGGATGTCTTGTTGTACCCGATGCTTAAGCAGCGCAAAGGCTTTGAGCTACGTACGCAATCCCACGTGCTGGGTATCAACTACGATCGCGATGCGCGACGCGTGACGGGCGTGCGTTACCTCGATTTGCGGTCGGGCCAGGAGTACGAACAACCGGCGGACGTCGTGGTGCTGGCGGCTTTTACGATGTCGAACGCCAAGCTGCTGTTGCAGGATGGCATCGGCAAGCCATACGATCCGGTAACAGGGCAGGGCGTGGTCGGCAAGAACTTCTGCTACCAGACCAATTCCGGCGTGAACCTGTTCATGAAAGATAGCTGGATGAATCCGTTTCTTGCCACGGGCGGCACAGCAATGGCTATCGATGATTTCAATAACGATAACTTCGATCATACCGGCCTGGACTTCCTCGGCGGCGGCGGCATCAGCGCGAGCATGTACAGCGGCCGTCCGATCAAGAATCGTCGCTTGCCGCCGGGCACGCCGCAGTGGGGCACCGCGTGGAAAAAGGCGAGTGCCGATTGGTACGCGCACTCCATGGGCTTGAGCATTCAGGGCAGTTGTTATCCGAACACGGAAAACTTCCTGGATCTCGATCCGGTCTACAAAGACGCGTACGGGCAACCGCTGGTGCGCATGACGTTCGACTGGCGTTCGAACGAAGAAAAAATGTCGGCGTTTGTGACCAAGAAGATGGAAGACATCGCAAGAACGATGGGCGCCGACATCGTCGGACCTGCGGCACCGCGCAAGAGTCCGTTCGATACGCGCATCTATCAAACCACGCACATCACCGGTGGCACGATCATGGGCGCCGATCCGCAGACCAGCGTGGTTTCGCCGCGCCTGCAACATTGGGACGCGCAAAATTTGTTCGTGGTCGGTGCCTCGGTATTCGTGCACAACGCAGGTTACAACCCGACAGGCCCGTTAGCCGCCATGGCCTTGCGTCTCGGTGACGATCTGGCGGACTACGTCAAGCGTCCGCGCGAGCTGGCCTGACGAGTTGGCTTAATGCTGGCGATTGTTGAGTCGCTCGCGTCATTGTTCGTCATAATTGTTTGCATTGTTCTTTTCTAACGTGACGCCGGGCCGGAGGTCCGGAGTCATTCACCAGAGGGATTCTTGAGATGTCTATGAAAAAAGTCGCAGTCGCTGCAGTTCTGGCCGTGTCGGCATTAGGGGCTTCCAGCGCGATGGCGCAAAGCATCGGCGCCGGCAAGCAAGTGTATGCGCAATGTATCGCCTGCCATGCCACCAACGCCACCAACGGCGTGGGTCCTGGCTTGCTGGGCATTGTTGGTCGTGCATCCGCATCGGAACCCGGGTTTCGTTATAGCCCGGCAATGAAGCGTGTAAAACTGACATGGGACGCCAAGACGCTGGATGCGTATTTGCAAAATCCGCAGACGGTGGTTCCCGGTAACCTGATGCCGTTTTCAGGTTTGGCCGATGCGAAGCAGCGGGCCGATCTGATTGCTTACCTGGCGACGCTCAAGTAAGTCGTTGCAATGGCCTGGCGGCTTGTTGGGTTGTTGGGAACCGCGTGTATCGTGATCGATTAGGTACACGGGTTCAGCTATGTGAAATCAGGCCTGGCTTCTGCATCGCGAAGCCAGCGCCAACGCATCCTCCAGGCGGTCGTTACCCCAGAACATCTCGTCGCCGGCAAAAAACATCGGAGCGCCGAACACGCCGCGTTGCAGGGCCTCCTGGGTTTGCGCGTGCAGATGACGTTTATTGTCTTCGGATTGTGCCTGGTCCATCACTTCCTTTGCCGGCAACCCGAGCGAGGTCAAGACTTCTCCGATCACGCCAGGCGTATCGATGTCTTGATCTTGCGCGAAGTTCAGGTGCATGATCCGTTTGCAAAATGCACCGATCCAGATCTGTTGCGCTCCGACCAGGGCAACTCGCGTCGGTAGCAGCGCGCGGCGTGGGAAGCTCGACGGGTGCGTCCACGGCAAATGGTACTTTTCGCACTGGCGAGCCATGTCCCGCCACATGTAGTTGCCTTTCGCCTTTTGCAGCAGGAAGGGTGAGGTCGCCCAGCCAAACGACTTGAAAATTGGACCCAGCAGAAAAGGCTTCCATACGATAGCCACGGCGTGTTGTTCGGCTAACGCTTCAATTCGCATCATCGCCAAATAACTATAATTGCTCCCGAAATCGAACCAGAATTCGAGCGAAGCGGGCGTGTGGGCATCAGAGGTTGTCATGATGGGGAACCGGGTATTCCGTTAGTTAGGCGCTGCTTCGCAGTCACTCCGATGCCGCTGATCTAGTTACGAACAGTATCCGTAGAGACGGCCAACTCCGTTATTCGTCGGCGTCGAGGAGCTGATGACCGACGTGATAGATGCATATCATACGGCCCTCCAGATAGATCTGTGGGTTGCCCTTTCCCCACTTCACTCTTTCAAGGTTGAGGCAATATTGTCCACCGGGGTTTTAGTGGCTGAGGTCTGGGTTTTGCTCAGTCGCGCATGCCCGCAATGACGCGGCGATAGCAGGCTTTTTGAGCTTGTCGAAAATATCGGCCATCTGCGCCTGTGCAACCGGATCACCTTCGCGTGCGGCGCGCCAGCGCAGCGACTGGATCATGCCGAGCGTGCCGTTGTTGGTCGTTTTCGCCGTCATAGCCCGACCTTGCCGCCAGTATGTCTGCGAGCTTGTTGTATCCGGCCGGGACATGATGCACGAGCAGCCATGCGACGATCGGCACCGCGCCTTCCCAGTACTCGTCCTCAAGGGTACTGTTCACGAGCCGTGCCGCCGCCCGCCAGTACCCGAGGGAAGCCGCTTTCGCGTATGCCTTGTCCGCGTCGGGGCCCCGCGTCGCGGATGCCTCGTTGAACGCGGCAAGTACGGCTGAGGAGGGCGGAGCAAGCTCAAGCTTCGTACAGCGGAACGTGTCGGGCCCGTTTTCTGGAAGGTTGGCCCAGTGTTCCTGGGCCTTTAGCGCGCGGTCGAGCGTCGGTGCGACGTCGCTCTCTTTCAACGATCCAAACACCCAGTCGGTACGGACATGCTGGTTCTTCCACCAGTCGTCGTCATCGGCGCAAGCATTCTGTGCAACGACAATCATCGGTATCGCAGCGAGACAGCAGATTAGGCGATTAATGGATGACGCGGTAACACGCGGCTTTTTGATAATTTTTTCGATCATTGATATTAGTGGCTTCGGGATTCGGACGAACGTTGGATAACTGCACTGCACAATCAACGCCGATTAATGTGCTACATATTCGCCGTCCTTAGTCGACCAACGAAATGTCTGATGCCACTTGCCGCCCCGCTCATGCAGCTGTAGATCCCTAAAGCCATTCGTCGATGTCGCGAGCACAGTCAGTATGTCGCTGCCATCCGTCACGTCGTGATCTCGTGTGCCGTTGGGGTGCCAAGCACCGGCGATGTCGTGGTAGAACATTTAGGTCGTTGTGGCCACGGCTTGGCGCCAACCAGAACGGCTCGTGCCGGGTCCTGTCCCGGAGCAAGCTGTGCGACGAGAGCCTGCTTGCTGAAGCCGGCCGGGAGATGTGTACCAAAGCGGTTTGCTTCAGACGTGCCACCCATCTCCCGGAGATAGGCCGCACGCGCGTCGGGAGAGTCGAGCTTGGCGGGCACCTGATTGAGCGAATGGGCAGTCCCTTCCGCGTACGCGGAGCTACCGGCGAATGCGGCAGCCGCAATCACCAGGTATGTAAATCGGATTGTCATGGAGCGAATTGCGGTTAGGCGAGCGAACAAGGAGCGCGTGAGAGGCCAACCAGCTCGACTGACGAGTGACGGTCCTTTCGACGACTGCGAATTGATGTCGATCAGTCGGAGAATACGTACCGACCGCGGACTTTCATCGCGCCCATAAAGGCCAAGTCTGGGAACAACCGTTGGCGGACAAAACAGACGTACGCGATTAACCCAATACCTATTGCGAGTCCCGCGGACGTCATCACGGGATCCTCCGAAAATCCCCGGAATTGCCGCGGAAATTGGCTTAGCGAGAGAAAGAGAAACGCGTTGTACGCGCCCGCCTTGTTTTTCGAGAATCCCCACACGAACAGCACGGCGAACAAGAGCGCAAGCGCTCCAACCAGCAGCCCTACCGTTACCGACTGATCAACCGCGATATAGAGGCCCGTGAGAATGGCGGCCACCACCTGGAAGTAGGCAATAGCAATTACGATTCTACGGTGTGTCCTGTTTTCTGCGCAGCGTCGCGGATCAATATGTGACGCGATAAAATACGCAAGAACTCGATCCTTGACGCCTTTCCCAGATAACGCGGCAAAGACGACCTGCTTCTTTTCGCCAGCGGAAAGCATCTCAGTTACCTTCGCTCGCACTTCCTTTTTGTTCATCTCTAGAGTCTCTTACGCCGTTTTCAAGTGTACTAACCTGTACTAGATTGATGATGCCTCGCCGCGATACTTCGGTATCGCCGTTCATCGCATAATCAGACTAAGGGAGTCTGCGAGGTAGGTCATTGGCAGCGTCGCGGGCGTGAGTGCCGGCACGATCGTCTCAGGTTATTCGCCCACCTTCGCTCAGCCGCGACCCATCGTCGCTCCGGAAAATAGCCTGGGCAAGAGCAACTAAGTTCGCGTATCGTTGCCTCATGGGCAACAGTATTCGCTAGAAGAGGTTATCGATGCGCGAAATCAATCAGCAACGGCTACGTTATTTTCACGAAGTCTTCGTTCACGGCTCGATACGCGGTGCCGCGGACAACATCAATACGTCGCCTTCGGTTATCACCCGACAAATCAAACTGCTGGAGGAAGAACTCGGCGCGACGCTATTCGAGCGCGAAGCGCGCGGCGTCAAGCCCACCGAAGCGGCGCATCATCTTTTGGAGTTTTGGCGGGGATATCGCTCGCACCAGGAGCAACTCGAAGACCATCTTGCCGCGCTTCTCGGATTGCAGGAAGGCCACATTCAACTGGCAATCAGCGAGGGCTATGTTGACGCGCTGGTCGACGAAGTGCTGGCCCGCTTCTGCGCGCAGTATCCCAGACTGACCGTCGGGATGGATGCGCTTCCGGTTGACGACGTATTGACGGAAGTCGCCGAAGGCCGTGCGCACATCGGGCTCGCCTATAATCCGCCCCCGCATCCGCGCATCGAATATCGCGCCAGTTCCTCACAGCCTGTGGTGCTGCTCGTGAGCGCGTCGCATCCGCTGGCCAAAATCGGAAGGGCGGTCTCGGTTGCCGAGATGGTGGCATATCCGCTAGCGTTGATGCCATCGACATATGGAATCGGTCAGGCGGTACAAATGGTCGCGCTTGCGGAGAATATCGAGATCCGCCCCGCGTTGACGTCGAACTCGTTGATCGCGCTGAAGCGGCTAGTCGAGTCCGGAAAGTTCGTTACGCTAGTCGGCGAATTTGCGGCCTATCGCGAGCTGGCTGCCGGCAATCTCGCTGTCGTGCCGATCGACCATGGGTTGTTCAAAGGGGCGAAGGCTAGACTGCTGGTCAAATCGGGTAGGCCTTTGGTTGTTGCGGCGCAAGAACTCCTGACCTGGATACTCACGGATATGGAAATGTTCAGGCAGGACAGGGCTTCTGCGCTCGCGTCGTGACGCGAGCGTGACGTGCAAGCGTGCAGCGCCTGCTGCCGCTATCCGAACGTGAATGCGTAAGCCGTTGCGCCGGGATCGAGAAATTCGATGGTGAAGGTCCGGTCTCGTACCGGTCCGATTTGTCGCACCAATTGATACAGACGCACGCCGTCGATCGTGCCACTGCCATCGGCCGCCACGTCGGTGCCGCGCGACGACCCAGGCGCGGCCCCGTCGATGCTCACGCGGAATCGAATCGGCTTGCCATTCGTAGCCGGTCCGAGCACCAGATGCAGATCACGCGCGTGAAATCGATAGACGATTTTTCCGGGAGCGCTCGCGAGTCGCGCCTGTTCGGCGCCGATGTTCCATGGCCCTTCGAGGCCCCAGTTATTGAGCGAGATGTCGGCGGGCGTGGCGTAAGTCCGCGTTTCATCGGGCGCAACCTTCTCGGAAGACGCAAAACCTTCGGATTTTGCATAACCGACATAGGTTTCGTCGGAAAGCATATCTGCCGCGTCCGGCGCCACCTGTGTACCGCTCGCCTTCGCGCTGATGGTTGTCGAAGGCACGTTGGGACGACCGGCTTCCCTCAGTAGCTGCTGGATGACCTGTTCCGATTTGGCGTACTCGCCTTCTCCGAATTGATGATAGCGAATGCGACCCTGAGCATCGACGGCATAGAAAGCCGGCCAATATTGGTTGCCGAACGCGCGCCAAATTGCGTAGTCGTTGTCGATGGCGACGGGGTAGTCCACATCCAAATCGTGCGTAGCCCGCTTCACGTTCGCGACGTTGCGCTCAAATGCAAATTCCGGCGCGTGTACGCCAATCACCACCAATCCTTGGTCCTGGTATTTCTTTGCCCACGCTTTTACATACGGCAGGGTCCGCAGACAATTGATGCACGAGTATGTCCAAAAATTGACGATAACCACCTTGCCGCGCAGTTCGTCGGCGCTCAAGGGCGGAGAATTCAGCCATTCGACCGCGCCCGATAGCGACGGTATCTCGCCTTCTACCGGTAACGGTGCTTGCGTCGGTGCGCTTTTTGCCTTGGCTGCTGTCTGGACAAGCTCGTCAGCGGGCTGTCGGGCCGCCGGCCCCGCCACGGCGTCAGCCACGGGGTTAACCGCTGTCTCGGCCAACTTAATCGTCGCCGTCGCGTTAGCAGACAGCCGGTCAACCAGTTTCTGCTCGAGACCGGTCGTTGAGACTACCGATACCTGAGCCAGCGCGGTTGTATCGAGCCCCGTCGCAATCGCGACAACACCGAATAGGATCGCTGCACCAATTCCGCGGCGGATGCGCTCGCCCGCTCCAAGCGAGCGCTTCATCGCGGCGAACATACGCCCCCCGATCAGCAAGGCCACCGCCAGTGAGGTCGCAGCACCCGCCGCATAACTGAGAAGCAGCAACGCGGTACCCGCGCTCGCCCCGTGCAACGCTGCCCCTGTCAGAACCAAGCCCAGGATCGGACCCGCGCATGGCGCCCAGAGCAAGCCGGTTGCAACGCCCAGGATGAGCGAAGACACGATGCGCGGATTCGCTTCATCGTCCTTGGCGAAATCCACGAGACGGCTGCCCGCGCCGGCAAGGGGACGCATGAGCCGCTCGGCGAACGCCGGAAAAAGCAGCGCGAAGCCGAAAATGCCGAACAGCACCAGCGCAACCCAGCGGCCGTATTGATTAGCCTGCGTGATCCACGCCCCGCCTACGGTCGCGACGCTGGCGACTGCCGCAAAAGTGAGCGCCATGCCAATCAAAAGCGGCAGGCCGCTGCGAACGAAGGGCTGGCTTGCTCGGGAGAACACCAGCGGCAGCATCGGCAGGATGCAGGGACTCAGGATGGTCAGCACGCCACCCAGATAGGCGAGGACGATAAATAACATACGATGTTTTCCTTTCAAATCCAGTGATTCGACGCCAGTCGAATAACAATCGGCCGCGGCCGTCTGGTGTCTACTCGGCGGGACGCAAACCACAAGGACAATCGGCCGTTGATGCATTAGAACGCGCGGAAGTATCTGGCTTGTGTCGGAAAAACACGGGGAACGCAACGTTGTGTATCAACGAGCCGTACTGATACATTGCGACACAAATCGACGTTTGTGTGCGCGACGTGGCAGGCTCGTACGAGAGTCGGTCAAAATCCAATAAGCTACCCGACGAGACAGGGGCAGATCGACGCAGTCAGTCTCAGCGACGCGATCGTGGTCAACTGGTCTCGACGCTGGCAGCTAGCGAGCCGTCGAATAGGATTGAACGTCCAGGCTTACATGCTGGCGTTTTCGACGACGCGGCCTTCTGCACGCCAGCGGAGCATCCCGCCGGCGAGGTTCGCAACCACATCGAACCCCGCCTGGCGCAGTATGACCGTGGCTTGCGCTGAACGCCCGCCGGCCCGGCACACGGTGACGATCGGGCGTTCCGGCGCGAGTTCGCGGGCGCGGCCGGCCAGTTCGCCGAGCGAAATGAGTCTGGCCTCGGGAATGCGCCCGAGCGGCCCATCGAACTCGTCGGGCTCGCGCACGTCGACGATCTGGACCGAACGGAGATTGTCCTCGAGCCACTGGGGACTGGTTTCCCAGATGCCTGCAAACGTGTACGTCAGCGGCGCCCAATCGGGTTGGGCCATCTGCGCGACATCGCTTGGCGGGATGCCACATTTCAGGTTCGCCGGCACTGCCATGTCGATCTGCTTCGGATGCGGCAGGAGCAGGTTCGCCATATATCCGGTGAAATCGTCTTCGCACAGTTCGCCGCCAAGGCGCGGATTGAAGCGCCGCTCCTCGCCCACGCTCGTAACCGTCAAACCGCGGTAATCGTGGGCCGGGTAAAGCAGGCATGTTTCAGACAGAGAGAAAATCTGCTTGTGAACCGAGCGGAACATCGCGCGCGGGTCGCCATGCTGGAAATCCGTGCGGCCGGTGCCCCTGATCAACAGGCAATCGCCGGTGAACGCCATGGTCCCGTCGTCGAGCACAAGGCTGATGCATCCATTCGTATGACCCGGTGTCGCGCGCACTACGAGGTACCGCGTGCCGAACTCACACCGGTCGCCATGACTCAGATAGCGGTGGGCGCCTTCGGCACCGCTTGCGGCCGATATCGCAATCCGGCTACCCGTGCGGCGCGCCAGCATCCACGCGCCGGTCACATGGTCGGCGTGGACGTGGGTGTCTATGGTGAAAAGCAGGCGTAATCCTAGCTCTTCTATCAGTGCTGTATCCCGGCGCACCTGTTCAAATACCGGATCGATCAACACAGCCTCTCGCGTAGTGCTATCCGCAAGAAGATACGTGTAGGTGGACGACTGCTGGTCGAATAGCTGCCGAAAGATCAACACGGTTTTCCTTTCGCCCGCATCTGCGAGCGCTTGATCATGGCGTGACGCAAGGCTGGGCAAAACCGCGCTGCGGGCAGCGGAATCGACGGTGCGAGCGCGCGGGTCCGGGCACGTGGACGCACCCGGCCTCACCTCAAGCGCTGGGCCAAAACCGCACGGCGCGCGCCGCTGCACCGAACGAGAGCATTACCTCGGTTGTGCCACGTACCGCAGGTAAGGTTTCACGGTTTTGAAACCCTGCGGATATTTCCGCATCGCGTCATCGTTCGACACGGACGTTGGAATGATAACGTCTTCGCCCGGTTTCCAGTTCACTGGCGTGGCCACCGTGTATTTCGCGTTGAGCTGCAGTGAATCGAGCAGACGCAACACTTCGTCGAAATTGCGGCCCGCGCTCATCGGATACATGAGCATCGCTTTGACCTTCTTGTCAGGCCCGATGAGAAACACCGAGCGTATCGTCGCATTGTCCACCGCGGTGCGCGGGCCACCGCTGGCGTTCGGGTGAATCATGTCGTACAGCTTGGCGACGGTCAGGTCGGCGTCACCGATCAGCGGATAGTTGATCGCGTGTCCCTGCGTTTCCTCGATATCCTTCATCCACTTCTGGTGGTCGCTGACGGGATCGACGCTCAGGCCGATAATCTTGGTGTTGCGCCTGTCGAATTCCGGCTTGAGGCCGGCCAGGTATCCGAGTTCGGTTGTGCAAACGGGTGTGAAATCCTTCGGGTGCGAAAAAAGGATCGCCCAATGGTCGCCGATCCATTCGTGAAAATGGACCGTCCCTTCGGTGGTTTGGGCAGTGAAATCCGGCGCTTCTTCTCCTATTCGAATCGACATCATCATCCTCCATGGGGCGGGTGCGCCAGGGTGCTGGCGCCGCTGTCGCAGCGAAGGCCCCGGTTGCCTAGGTTTTGGTCAGGCGATGGGTTGGGCTAACGATCAAGCTCTGGCTCGTTGGACTATATTGCGCCGCAAGCCCATCTGCGCGCGCAGCGGATTCGCAGGCCCTCTCCAAAGCCGTGATGCGAGACAACCATCGGGATGCGCTGCGGGTCGCGTATACAGTGTAGGACAAAAAAGGACGTCTACTGCGACCCCTCATACCGGGCAAATCCGCCGAGCTGGCCGCTCGTCCTGGAACTTGCCTTGGTCCGGGCCGATCGGCATGGCGCGCGTTGCTGCCGCGGCGCACACACGGATTGGACATATTCACGCCATCTCGATCGCGTAAAATATCTGCAACATTGCCCCGCCAGGGGCGGCATGCCGTTGCCGCTCGTATGCGCATAACCCCAAGGTGAATACGATGCTGATCAATTGCGCCGCGTATCAAGACGGTCGGAAGTTGGCCGATATCGAAATCGACGACATCAACGCCTATGTGTCGCGGCCCGAATGCTTCGTCTGGGTCGCGCTGAAGGACACGGGACCGGGTGAGCTCGCGCACATGCAGCAGCAGTTCAACTTGCACCAACTCGCCATCGAAGATGCGCAGTGCGGGCATCAGCGACCGAAGATCGAGGAATATGGCGAGTCGCTCTTTGCCGTGCTGCACACGATCGAAATGGATAGCGCGGGCGAACTGCAGATCGGCGAAGTGGATGCCTTCGTCGGCCGAAACTACGTGTTATCCGTGCGCAGCCGCACGACGCAGGGCTTCCAGGCCGTGCGGGCGCGTTGCGAAGGCGAGCCGCATCTGTTGAAACAGGGGGCGGCATTTGTGCTTTACGCGCTGATCGACAATGTCGTAGATCGGTATTTGCCTATCCTCGAAGCGCTGCGCGAGGAACTGGAGGCGGTCGAGGACCGCATCTTCGGCAAGGCGAACCTGGCCGGTGCGCGCGCGATCATCGAAGACCTGTATTCGCTGAAGCGCCGGCTTGTAATCATGCATCACCATGTTGCGCCGCTGCTCGAGCCACTGGGCAAGCTGGCCGGCAGCGGACGCATACCGTCAATCTGTGAAGGTATGCAGCCGTACTTCCGCGACGTGTACGATCATCTGCTGCGCATCGTGAGGACGATCGAAGGGCAGCGCGACATGATCGTCACGGCGATTCAAGTCAATCTCGGCATGATCTCGCTTGCGGAAAGCGAAGTGACCAAACGCCTCGGTTCATTCGCCGCGCTGTTCGCGGTGCCGACCATGATCGCGGGTATCTACGGCATGAATTTCCAGAGTATTCCCGAGTTGCACTGGCAATATGGCTACCCGGCGTGCCTGAGCGTGATGCTGGCCGTGGATCTGATCTTGTGGTGGCGGTTCAAGCTGGCGGGGTGGCTCTGATAGGGGGCCGGGGCCCGCCGCCAAAAGGCCATGACCGGCGAGCGCGACACATCCGCCGACGAACCTGACGAATGTAACGAACCCAACGATTTCCTAGCGTGGCGCGTCGGGCGAGCGGACGTGTTCGGGCCGCACGCCGATGCCTATCATCCTGGCGGTCAAACCGCGCAGCCACGCCACGTGGTTGAGCAGCAATACGGGCCACGGCGCCTGCAACGGTCGATCGTTCTGGGCAATCGTGGGCATCAGCACGCGCTTGTGAACGACCATCTGTGCAGCCTGCACCATGCGGGCCGGAAACAGGCGGCGTTGCCTGACCGAGTCGAGTTCGGCCAGGGTCGGCGTGCGCGTTTTCAGTATCGCGCACAGCAGGTTGGCGGTGGCAACGGCATCCTGGATGGCGAGGTTGATCCCTACGCCCCCCACCGGCGACATGGCATGCGCCGCATCGCCGATGCATAGCAAGCCCGCCCTGGACCATCGATTCAAGCGATTGACCTCGACGCTCAACAGGTTGACGTGGTCGAGGCTTTCGATCTCGCTCACCCGGTCGGCGAGAAAAGGCGCGCCGGCGGCAACTTCGCGCTGGAAGGCGGCCAGGCCTTTGGTCTGCAAGACCGCCATGCCGCCCTTGGGGATCACGAACGCGCATTGCCAATAGTCGCCGCGATCGAGCGTGACGATCATTTTGCCGCGGTCGAGATGACCGAGTACTTGCCCTGGATCGTTCGCATGCTTGGACAGGCGGAACCACAGCACGTCGATCGGCGCGCCGAGATTCTCGACTGCCAGGCCGGCGCATTCGCGCACGCGCGAGCCACGCCCGTCGCATCCTATGGTCAGATCGGCGTGAACGCGCAGCGCGCCGTTCGGCGTCTGGACGAGGACGCCGGCGATGGCGTTCTTTTCCTCGATCAAGTCGGTGGCTTCGGCTTGCATGATGACTTTCAAGTGAGGGTAGCGGCGTCCCTTCTCGAGCAGGAAATTCAGGAAGTCCCATTGCGGCATGAACGCGAGAAACTTCGCGACGGTAGGCAGGCGAGAAAAATCGCCGACCTTGATCGTCTTGCGGCCGATCTCGACCTCGATCTCGGTGATTTTGGTGTGGGGGAGGGTCAGGAATTCATCGAGCAGCCCGAGCTCGTGCATGATTTGCAGCGTCGACGGATGCACGGTGTCGCCGCGGAAATCTCGCAGAAAGTCGACGTGTTTCTCGAGCACGATCGTGTCGATTCCGGCGCGTGCCATCAGGTAGCCCAGCATCATCCCGGCGGGACCGCCGCCGACGATGCAACAGCGGGTGCGGATCGTTTGAGTGTCCATACGCTGGCCCCTTATATTTCTTATCAAAAAATCACGCGTGGCTCTTGAAAACGTTGAGATCGGTTCCTATCTTTTTCTTGCCTTCATCAAGGAGATAGACCATGACTAACGTGTACTTCGGAACGGACCTCGCCAGCGAGTTCGACCGTCTGCACCAGCAGATGGCGAGCTTGTTCGAAGGTTTTCCATCCAGCATCCGCTCAAGCCGCATCTCGGCTTTTCCGCAAATCAACATCGGCAGCACCGACGATTCGATAGAGATTGTCGCATTCGCGCCCGGCGTCAACCCGGCAGAGTTCGAGATATCGATCGAAAAGGGCTTGCTGACGATCGGCGGCGAGCGCAAGCCGTCTCAACCAGAAGCCAAGGAGGACGCGCGCACCTATGCGCAAGAGCGGTTCGCCGGCAAGTTCCGCCGCGTCATCGAATTGCCGTCCCAAGCCGACCCCGATCAAGTCCAGGCGCGCTATGCCAACGGCTGCCTGATTATTAGCGTGCGCAAGCATGAATCGTCCAAACCGCGAGTAGTCACGGTGCAATGAATTGAGGAGCCTATTATGAACAGCACAACTCAATTAACCGAACACGGCCAGGGTACAGTGTCGCAGCGTGCGGGCGAACAAGCAACACGCCACTTGACGGTCGTGCCGGCGGTCGATGTGATCGAAAACAGCCAAGGAATCACGCTATGGGCTGACTTGCCCTGGGTCGCGAAGGAGCAACTCGAGATCAAGGTTCACGATGGCAGGCTTTCTATCGAAGCCCAAGCGGTAGTGCAAACGCCGGCGGGCCTGAGGTTGCAGCATGCCGAGATTCGTGCGCCGCACTTCGAGCGCGCGTTTACCTTGGGTGCGGAATTCGACACGTCGAAGATCGATGCCAATCTGCAAGACGGCGTTTTGGTACTGAAAATCCCGCGTCGCGACGAAGCGCGGCCACGGCGCATCGACGTTCAAGTGGGTTAGGGCTCTCGGCTGCGCTTACGGTTCGCGACTCAGGTAACGGTACGTAAATATCGCGCCTTATCTCGTAACGAAAACGCTCGCGTCTCGAATTAAGCTTGTCACGGGCTCCGGTATCGCTGGATGATCGTTCGCGCCAAGGCGAATGCAGATCGCCGCTGCCCGCCAGGGGGATCCCGGCGGGCAGCGGCAGCCCTGCCCATTCGGACAATTACAGCGCCATGCGAGTCGTTCATCTTTCCAGTACTCCTGTTGCAGGAAGCCCCGGCACTATCGTCTCGGCGCTCAATCGCTTAACCGATATCGGCGCGCGCCATGTGGTCTTCAACTCGACCGCCTATGGCGCCCGGACCTTTGCCGCCGACATCGACTGGTCGACCGGGCAGCAGCAAGCGCTTGACGCCATTGCCGAAGCCGACATCATTCACATCCATCAGTTCTTCTCGCTGGAGGACACATTCGGCCCGGGCTTCGCGCAACGCTTCGGCAACAAGAAAATCATCAGGCAGTATCATTCAGCACCGCATCTTTGGGCCAAGCGCAATCCTCAACTGATGGAGCGGATCGTTCGCGAGGACATCCCGCAGCTCGTCATCGCGCAGGGCCCGCAGCGCTACTACCCATACGCCAGGATCGTGCCGAATCTGATTCCGTTGCACGATGCGCGCTACCTGCCCAAACCGGCAGCGGACGGCCTGCCGATCGTCGCTTTTTCGCCTAGCGGCAAGACTTCGGCGTGGCACACACGCTGGGAAACCAAAGGTGCTCCGCAGACATTGAGATTGCTGCGTAAGCTGGAACGACGCGGTTTGTGTCGCGTTCAGTTGATCACGGACATGCCGCACGACGCATGCCTGCGTGCCAAGCAGCAAGCCGCCATCGTGATCGATGAGTGCGTGACGGGAAATTATCATTTGAGCGGCCTGGAGGCACTGTCGCAAGGCAAGCCCACGTTCGGCTATTTGGACGCGCGAGCGCAATTTCAGATCAGAAAGCTCACGGGCGCAGTGGAGCTGCCCTGGGTAGACGTGCGCCTTGAAGAAGCTGAGGGGCCGCTGCGGGAACTATTGGCGGACGCGGCGTTGCGTAGCGAAATCGGCGCCGCGTCGCGGTTATGGATGGAACGCTACTACTCGGACAGCGCCATGATCGAGCACTATCGCGAGGCCTATCTCGATCTCTACAACGCCCCGGAGCGCTTCGGCGTATCGCGCTTTTCCGGGCGGCGCGATGCCTGGTTTGCCCGAGCGCTGCCCGATCATGTCTGGGCGCAGCGTAAGGACGCGAGCAGCTTCTGGCGACGCATCGCGGGCGGCTTGCGGCGAATAGGTCCATAGGGTTGTGGGCGACGGCTGCATGTTTGCCCTGGTCCAGCATGGTCTGTTCGCCGCACGAGAGGCTCTTGCGGCTCGATCTGGCAACTCAAGACCGGGACCGCACGCCGAAGAGGGTCTGCCATAAGTCCTGGAATACACTCGCGGGGTGCTGGCCCGATTCCGGTTTCGACGCTGCGTTTGCGTGTTGTGGGCTTTCTCGATCCTCGCGCGAGGCGGGCGGTTCGGGGAAATTTGCTGACTCAGTCGGGTTTGGCGCAGCGGCGGGCGGCGTAGCCGCTTCCGCTTGCCGCGACGTGTGCAACGCACACACGCTGTCAGCAACGCGGTTCGCGAGTTGAACCTCGCATGGTCGTGCGAGCAACACGCCAAACACGACATCGCGGTTATAACCTTCGGTCGCGAACCGCATTGCCAACGTAACGATCTCGGCATACTCGGCGTCAGCGGCGGCCTGGGCTGCTGCCTCACGTTCGGCACGCAATTGTTCTTCCTGCTCTCGGTGATGCCCCCAATCGCGCATCTGCTGCGCGAAGACCTCGTCGTAGACTTTGCGCTGCGCGGGGTCGGAGAGAATCGCGTACGCGTCCTTGATTTCCTGAAACGCGGCTCGCGCTACATCCTCGGGACCGCCGTTGCGGTCCGGATGCCACTGCATGGCGGCTTTCCTGTACGCCCGCTTGAGTTCATCGTCGGTGGCGTCGGCGCGCACGCCGAGCGTGTCATATAAGGTTGTCATGTTCAGCCAGATCGGGAATCGTGTCGCTGCATCCTAGCACGGGAAAACCCTTATCGATGCAGCCTTTCATTACACCTCGATCACATCCGTCGATTTCGAGTCTTTATTGTGGATTGTCGACTAAGTTGTTGATTCGAGGTGGTTATTGAAACACGACGGAATACTTTTTTCTTGCGTAAGCCGTCAAAGAAATATTAGTATGACCACTCTAGAGGGATGCGAATTAAATAAGCAATGCTAAGCATCTGCTGAGCGCGCTTGTGTCTGTCGACGGCTGTGTCGTTGGTACAACGGCGGCGAATTTTTTGCCCGCTAAGTGGGTGCTTGTCATTAAGGAGACACAAATGTTGAGTCCCCATGAACTGGCCACCTTGATATTAGTCAAAAATGCCCCTGACCAAATCGAATTGGACCGCATGGAGCTTGGCATCCTGCTGATGCTTCAACTGGTTGTGCTGAAAGAATTGGGATCAAAACAGTATCCTCACGTCACCCGCTACGGCGAATATATTCTTAAAGCCGTCGACCAGTTCCGCAAAAACTATCTCGCGCGTGACGATTAGTAGAGAGGTTTTTAATGCCAGCAGCTGTTCGAGTCGCGCGGTCCCGCCGCAAAGAGAAGAGTTCTAGCGCATAGTGACGGTTCCGCAGCCGTCACCACGACACGGAAATCGGCGATCACTTCCTCTTGATATTCGAGCGTAGCGAAATGACAAAACAAGTGGCCTTGGTCACGGGTGGGATGGGCGGACTCGGTGAAGCGATGAGCACCAGATTGTATGATGCCGGCTACACGGTGGTGGTCACCTTCTCGCCGTGGAACACCGGTGCGCCTGAATGGTTGGCGGCTATGGAGGCCGGGGGACGGCGATTCCGTGCGTATCAGGTTGACGTCGCCGACTACGACTCGTGCCAACGCTGCGCGGCGCAGGTCAAGGCCGACGTCGGCCCCGTCGACATCCTGATCAATAACGCCGGCATCACGCGCGACGCGAGCTTCAAAAAGCTCGATAAAGTCAATTGGGACGCGGTGATACGCACTGATCTCGATTCGGTATTCAATATGACAAAGCCGCTGTGCGACAGCATGGTCGAGCGGGGGTGGGGCCGCATTATCAATGTGTCGTCCATCATCGGTTGCAAGGGCGGTTTCGGCCAAAGCAACTATGCGGCGGCCAAAGCGGGGATGCACGGCTTCACGAAATCGCTGGCGCTGGAGGTGGCGAGGAAAGGGGTGACCGTCAATTCGATTTCGCCCGGGTATATCGCCACCAAGATGGTCACGGCGGTGCCGCAGGAAATCCTGGACACCAAGATCATTTCTCAGATTCCCGTCGGCCGCCTCGGGCAACCCGAGGAGGTGGCGGCACTGGTGCTCTACCTGTGCTCGCGCGACGCCGCTTTTGTGACGGGAGCGAACATCGCGATCAACGGCGGCCAACATCTGCAGTGACTAAAGAATTTCGCAAAGTTGCCGATCTATCGGAAGACGGCGGCGATCGGCTGCCTATGCAAAACACTTTCCTATGAAAAATACGCTCCGTTTGGCCGGTTGCGCGCTTACTGCGGCGATAACCCTATCCGCATGTGGTCTGGCGCCGACCAAGTCGGACAACAAGATGATAGGCGTCGTGACGACGAGCGCCATCGCGAACGACGACGCCCCCCAGGGCGTTTCATATCCTCGGCGGGCCACGTTCGCGCTGGCTGACGGCGACAAAGCGACGTCATCGCTGGATCTGTACGAAGCCATTCGCCGGTGCGATCCGGGTAGAAACGTTTGTCATAGCGGCGTGGCGAAGCTGACGTCGAGCGTGTTTATTGCGTCGATATCCCCTAATTCGGCGCTCGTCGACGTCTCGGCGACATTCGACGTCGGCCCCCGCGAGGGCGTTTCCGCGGCCGGGTTGCGCCAGGCGGATTCCATCGCCCAAGCGGCACTCAAGGCGCACAAGGATTTTCGAGCGGCGATGGCCCTGGAGTACGGGAAGCCGAAAACGATCACGTTCGACTACGGCGCGACCTTGACGGTTTGTCTAAGTCGTCTGGACCGGTTTCAGATGCCCTTGGACAAGACATGCAACCCGCTGGTAGAGGCGGCCCACTGACCTCCGGCAGGCAGACGGCGTTCGCGGCCGGCGGTACCCGCACACACACCGCTGGAACTGCCACCTGATCTCGCTTTTATATATCATGTCGTGATATACAATTGAGATTGATGCCGGGGCTAAAGGCTGGAAAACAGGGGGCGCGTCATGGTTATCAATGACTTCGAGATCACCTATCTGCTGCTTGTTTTTGCGCTGCTGGGCGTCATTCTGATCGGCGACCTGCTGTCAGCGCTGCACTTGCAGAAGCTGCATCCCACTCTGATCGGTGCCGCGCTGGGCGCATTGCTCGGTTTTGCGCTGATCGAAGCGATGCCGCTTGTCACGTAGGCGCCGGGCGCCATCGCGGGAGCCTCGCGTACTGGAGGGCCGCATCATGTCTACGTTCAACCGTATCCTGTTGTGTTACGACACCACGCGCGAAGGCAGGCGAGCGCTGCGCGACGGCGCCGAGTTGGCGCGGCTGTTCAAGGCCGAAACGCACCTGCTTGCGGTGCTCGACAATTCGCGCTGGTTACGTGGGTTCGATGTCGTGTCGGATGTGCCATTCGACGTGGAAGAGCAGACTGCCAAAGAAATCCTCGAAGAAGGCGTGCAGAAGCTCGAAGCGTTAGGGATCGGTGCGATCGGGCATTTCGCGATTGGCAATCCGATGGATCGCATTCCGTTCTTTGCCGATGCGCTGCGCGTTGACCTGGTGGTACTGGGCCAGCATCGTAGCGGCACGCTGGCACGCTGGTGGAGCGGTCTGGACGACGGACGCCTGCTGGACCGTGTTTCATGCAGCATGCTGATCGTCAATGCGACGGAGCGTGCGGGCGCCCGCGAACACGACGTTCCCGAAACGGCGGAGGAAAAACGCAGCAAGCAGGCCGATATCGGAGCGCCGTAACATCGAGAGGCCGAGTCGGGTCGCTGTATTTGCCGCCGGACATGCCAACTCATAGGCGCACTCAAACGCCCTCATAGGCCCATGAGCAGGCCTGCTCAAATGCCCCAAAGGATATCGGCGTCCTGCTCACGCGCCTGACGCAGCATGTCGAGAAACGGGAAGGCCCGCTGTGATAGGCCGCCCGACGTCTCTCCCGGACCGGCAGTATGCAACTGGCGACTCGCTTGGTACTCGGCACGTAGCTCCTGGTCTGCATAGATCGCGCTCTCCAGCCGTTCGATGGCTCTGGGGAGTTCCCCGCACGCAAGCACACCGCGCTCGCCGAGGCGCTTGCCGACAAGTCCCAGCAGATACTGCGCGAGGTCCGAGAGCATCCGAACATCGGGTGCCGCCGGCGATTTGAACGTAATCAACATGGTGCCTCCTTGCCCGACATGGAGAATGCGGGCTTTTCTGCATTATATATCACGGTGTGATATATTTACAAGCTTGGAAATTGTTCGATTAATCGCTAGGAGTTGACGTGCACGGGAACGCATCACGAGGGGATTTCGCTGCCAACAACCGGCTATTGATGATCGCCGGGATTGCCGTCGTGGTCGGTGCCTTGAGCACCGTCACGGCTTTTGTGCTTTTGCATCTGATCCATTTCTTCACCAATCTGTTTTTCTTTCAAGCCGTGTCCTGGGTACAACGTTCGCCCGCGACGAACCATCTCGGCCTATGGATCATTCCAATACCGGTGATCGGCGGTTTGATCATCGGGTTGATCGCACGTTACGGATCCGAGGCGATTCGAGGTCACGGCATTCCCGAGGCGATTGAAGCGATTTTGTTCGGCAAGAGCAAAATGTCGCCCAAGATCGCGGTGCTCAAGCCGCTGTCGTCGGCGATTGCGATCGGCAGCGGCGGCCCGTTCGGCGCGGAAGGCCCGATCATCATGACAGGCGGTGCAATCGGTTCCTTGATCGCACAGCATTTCCATTTGACTGCCGGAGAGCGCAAGACCTTGCTCGTCGCGGGCGCTGTTGCCGGCATGACCGCGGTATTCGGCACGCCGATCGCCGCGGTGCTGCTTGCCGTGGAACTGCTGTTATTCGAATTGCGGCCACGCAGCCTTTTGCCCGTTGCGATCGCGTGCGCGGTGGCCGGCTTCGCGCGGCCGCTGTTGCTCGGGGCCGGTCCGCTGTTTGCGTTGCAGACCGCCGCGATGGGTTCGCTCGGCCTGGTGTCCTGTGCCATTGCGGGCGTGTTGACCGGTGCGTTGTCGTGGGGGCTGTCCACGTCGTTGTATAAGGTTGAGGATTTGTTCGGCAAGCTGCCCATTCACTGGATGTGGTGGCCGGCGCTCGGCGGCGTGGCGGTCGGCATCGGCGGTTATTTCGAACCGCGCGCGCTGGGCGTGGGCTATGACGTGATCGGAGACCTGCTCGCGAATCGTCTTGCGATCAGCATCGTCGTGGCGCTGGTGCTGACCAAAGCGGTCATCTGGGTGATCGCACTGGGTTCCGGAACGTCGGGTGGCGTGTTGGCGCCGCTGCTGATGATGGGTGCGGGACTGGGCGCGGTGCTCGCGCCCATCATGCCCGGTGGCGACCCCGCGGTGTGGCCGCTGATTTTCATGGCCGCGGTGCTGGGTGGCATGATGCGCGCACCGATCATGTCGGTGCTGTTCGCCTTCGAGCTCACGCGCGATGCGAATGCGTTATTGCCGCTGCTGACCGCATCGGCCGTTTCCTACGGATTCACGGTGTTGATGATGCGACGCTCCATCCTGACCGAGAAGATCGCACGCCGCGGCTATCACATCTACCGCGAATACGGGATCGATCCGCTGGAACGCCATTTTGTCGAAGAAGTGATGACGCGCGAGGTCGCGACGATTGATGTCGACGCGTTGATTTCCGACGTGCTGCTCAGCCACTTCGGCGAGCGGCAAACGCAACGGGCCTACGCGGTGGTACGCGGTGAAACGCTGGTGGGCATGCTCGATCGCGCCACGCTGCTGGCCAAGCAGGAGAGTCGCGCGGCCGTGAAGGTCGGCGACCTGTATGGCGCGAATGCGCCGCTCGTGGCACTCCCGGGAGAGACCTGCAGGACGATCTCAAACCGGCTGGCCGTCCACGCACTCGAACGTCTGCCTGTGGTCGCGGACGCGCGGTCTCACCGGCTTGTCGGTATCGTCAGTCGCAGCGACCTGGTCAAACCGTCCTCTGTGTCTTCCGACGAAGAGGATCGCCGCGAAGTGTTCCAACGCTTGCCGTTCGCGCGCTGACGCGCGGCGCGATCCCCAGTTCATAACCCAAGCCGCCGACGCTGAGGCTGTATGCTTTTGCGGCGGTGTGCCTCAGTTCTTTTTTCCTGTCAGATCAGGCCCCATTTGGCGGGGCTCGGTCTCTGGGATGCAGGCTCATCGAGCGCCAGCCGCGCGCTTAGGGGCGACGCGCAAACAATCGTTCGTGGAAAAACAGGCAAGCCTCAAGAGACAGGCGATAATGCGCGAACGGCCAAGGCGACGTTCGATCATTCGCCTGTGCCAATCGGCGCCGGCTACCTCAAGATATTCTCGAACCAACAGCTTCCATGACGCCCGCAGCGGATCCCCGTAAAACACTGAGCCCGGTCACCCGGCTCATACTCACCGGCATCATGCT
>Ga0265338_10002811_pt1 | contig 25411 bp, 24 predicted proteins | sample 42126metaG_FD_193579 | JGI IMG/M metagenome (GOLD analysis project Ga0265338, IMG submission 193579) | Rhizosphere microbial communities from Carex aquatilis grown in University of Washington, Seatle, WA, United States - 4-21-26 metaG | ecosystem: Host-associated > Plants > Roots > Rhizosphere... | reverse complement strand
CGGCTCCTACGTAAGCGCCTTCTCCTTGATCCATGCCAGCGGTATCCCGGTTACCGACATCGGGCGCTGGTGGTGGAATTACGATCCCAATGCGTCTCCCGCCGTGCGGCGGTTCTGGGACTTCGCCTATGCCCGGCGCTTGCTGCGCTACCGGCAGGGCCCGAACATCGAGCCGTGGGCGGGCCGGATCATGTCCGGCGTGCAGGCAATTCGCACGCTGCGCCGTAACGAGGTGGTGACCGTGGAGCCCGACGTCGCCCCCCAGCAAGGTGAGGAGTCCCGCGCGGTCAAGGTGCCCTTCCTCGGCGGGGAAGCGACGCTCGTGCCGGGAGTCATCCACCTGGCCCGGTCGTCCGGCGCTCCCGTCCTCATGGTCAGCGTGTACCGCTTGGCGGACTACCGTCACCAGGTGGTGGAGATCTCCCCGCCGATATCCCTGGAAGGCGAGGTGGAGGAGGCGTTCGCGCGGTGCGTGGCCGCGATGGACGCCACGATCAGAACCAATCCTGCCCTGTGGATTCCCTGGGACGAAGACCGTGGCCTGGCCGATCTCGGGCTAGCCCCCCTCCCGTCTCCCCGGAGCACTGCCGTCGCATAGCAGCTAACCGAACCCTGCCCGGGTTCCTCGGCCGGGTTGCCTCAGCACTTTCGTTATTGGAGGTCAGCTCAATGGAAACGGTTGAGCTAGCGACAGCGGCGACACCACGGCCGTCGCTGCTGACCCGGCTAGAGATTCTCGTCTTCTGGGCGGTGGTTGCGCCGTCGGCGGCAGTGCTGCCTGCCAGGCTGGCCTACTGGGTTGGCTGCCGGAGGGGCGACTGGCTGTTCCGGCACCGGCCCGAGGGCCCTGCCTTGGTCAAGCGCAACCTGCTTCAGGTCTTCGGGGACACGCTTAGCCCGGCGGAGGCTGAGCGTCTGGCCCGGGAATTCAGCCGGGCTGGGTCTTGTGAGGTCATTGACATTATGAGGCTGCGGAACGGGGCGCGGCCGCTGCGGAAGCTCGTCGAGTTCCGCGGGCGTGAGCACCTGGAGGCGGCGATGGCCGCGGGCAAGGGGGCGATCCTGTACTCTGCGCACTTCGGCTCCTTCGAAAGTGCCTTCTCCCTGATCCATGCCAGCGGTATCCCGGTTACCAGCATCGGACACTGGTGGTGGAATTTCGATCCCAATGCGTCTCCCGCCGTGCGGTGGTTCTGGGAATTCGCCTATGCCCGGCGTCTGCTGCGCTACCGGCAGGGCCCGAACATCGAGCCGTGGGCGGGCCGGATCATGTCCGGCGTGCAGGCAGTTCGCACGCTTCGCCGTAACGAGGTGGTGACCATTTTGCCCGACGCCATCCCGCAGGAGCATGATGAGTCCCGCGTTGTCAAAGTTCCCTTCCTCGGCGGGAAAGCGACGTTCCTGCCGGGAGTCGTCCACCTGGCCCGGTCGGCCGACGCTCCCTGCCTCAAGGTTAGCGTGTACCGCTTGGCGGACTACCGCCACCAGGTGGTGGAGATCTCCCCGCCGCTATCCCTGGAAGGCGAGCGGCAGGAGGCGTTCGCGCGGTGCGCGGCCGCGATGGAGGCCACGATCAGAGCCAATCCTGCCCTGTGGACCACCTGGAATGAAGACCTTGCCGATATCGGGCTAGCGCCCGCGCGTCGTCGCCCCGGAGCACTGCTGTCGCATAGCAGATGACCGAACCCGGCCCGGGTTCCTCGGCCCGGTTGCACCAGCACTTTCGCTATTGGAGGTCAGTTAAATGGAAACGGTTGAGCTAGCGACAGCGGTGGCACCACGGTCGTCGCTGCTGGATCGGCTGAAGCCTGTCGTTGCCGTCCTCGGGCTGGTGGTTGCGTCGCTGACGGCACTGCTGCCTGCCCGGCTGGCCTACTGGGTTGCCTGCCGGAGGGGCGACTGGTCGTTTCGGCACCAGTCCGCGCGCTTTGTCATTGTCAAGCGCAGCCTGCTCGAGCTCTTCGGGGAGACGCTCAGTCCGGCGGAGGCTGAGCGCCTGGCCCGGGAATTCAGCCGGGCTGAAGCGTGTGAGGCCATTGACGTCATGAGGCTGCGGAACGGGGCGCGGCCGCTGCGGAAGCTCGTGGAGTTCCGCGGGCGTGAGCACCTGGAGGCGGCGATGGCCGCGGGCAAGGGGGCGATCCTGTGCTCGGCCCACTACGGCTCCTACGCAAGCGCCTTCTCCCTGATCCATGCCAGCGGTATCCCGGTTACCAGCATCGGGCGCTGGTGGTGGAATTACGATCCCAATACGTCTCCCGCCGTCCGGCGGTTCTGGGACTTCGCCTATGCCCGGCGCCTGCTGCGCTACCGGCAGGGCCCGAACATCGAGCCGTGGACGGGCCGGCTTGCGTCCGGCGTGCAGGCAGTCCGCACGCTGCGCCGTAACGAGGTGGTGACCATTTTGTCCGACGCCCCCCCGCTGGTAAGTGACGAGTCTCGTGTGGTCAAAGTTCCCTTCCTCGGCAGGGAAGCGACGTTCCTGCCGGGAGTCGTCCACCTGGCCCGGTCGTCCGGCGCTCCCGTGCTCATGGTTACCGTGCACCGCTCGGCGGACTACCGCCACCAGGTGGTGGAGATCTCCCCGCCGCTATCCCTGGAAGGCGAGCTGCAGGAAGCGCTCGCGCGGTGCGCGGCCGTGATGGATGCCGCTATCAGAACCAATCCTGCCCTGTGGCTCCACTGGGCCGAAACCGACTTCCTTGCCGATCTCGGGCTAATCCCCCGCGCGTCGTCACCCCGGAGCGCTATCGTCGCGTAGAAGCTGACCGAACCCTGCCCGGGTTCCCCTGCCGTGTTGCCTCAGCACTTTCGTTATTGGAGGTCAGTTAAGTGGAAACGGTTGATCTAACGACAGCGGCGGCAGTACGCCGGCCGCTGCTGGATCGGCTAGAGATTCTCGTCTTCTGGCTGGTGGTAGCGCCGCTGGCGGCACTGCTGCCTGCCAGGCTGGCCTACTGGGTTGCCTGCCGGAGGGGCGACCGGGTCTTTCGGCGCTGGCCCGAGGGGGCTGCCATTGTCAAGCGCAACCTGCTCCAGGTCTTCGGGGACACGCTCAGTCCGGCGGAGGCTGAGCGCCTGGCCACGGAATTCAGCCGGGCTGAATCTTGTGAGGCCATCGACATCATGAGGCTGCGGAACGGGGCGCGGCCGCTGCGGAAGCTCGTGGAGTTCCGCGGGCGTGAGCACCTGGAGGCGGCGATGGCCGCGGGCAAGGGGGCGATCCTGTGCTCGGCCCACTTCGGCTCCTACCGGAGCGCCTTCTCCTTGATCCATGCCAGCGGTATCCCGGTTACCAGCATCGGGCTCTGGTGGTGGAATTACGATCCCTATGCGTCTCCCGCGGTGCGGCGGTTCTGGGACTTCGCCTATGCCCGGCGCACGCTGCGCCACCGGCAGGGCCCGAGCATCGAGTCGTGGGAGTGCGTTGCCAGCGGGCACAGCGCGCAGGCAGTCAGCACGCTGCGCCGTAACGAGGTGGTGACCATTTTGTCCGACTCTGCCCCGCAGGTCAGTGACGAGTCCCGTGTGGTCAAGGTGCCCTTCCTCGGCAGGGAAGCGACGTTCCTGCCGGGAGTCGTCCACCTGGCCCGGTCGTCCGGCGCTCCCGTGCTCGTGGTCAGCGTGCACCGCTCGGCGGACTACCGCCACCAGGTGGTGGAGATCTCCCCGCCGCTATCCCTGGAAGGCGAGCTGCAGGAGGCGCTCGCGCGGTGCGCGGCCGTGATGGATGCCGCTATCAGAACCAATCCTGCCCAGTGGGGCGACTGGTCCGACACTGGGGCTCTTGCCAGTCTCGGGCTAATCCCCGCGACGGCCTCACCCCGGAACGCTGTCGTCGCGTAGCGGCTTAGCAAGGCCCCGGATCCGTTGGAATCATCGGGTACAGAGGGGGCATTAACTTACGGCGAGACGCGGTAAGTGAAGTTAGCATTACTAAAGGAGCAGTACCAATGCAACCGCTGCGACGACTGAAGAATGTCATTCTCCCTGACGGGTACTCGACGAGCTACATGATGCGACTTTACCTTAAGTCCGCAATCTGTACCGTCCGATTTCGCATGGGCGGAGTCCAGTCTCCGGTTGTGTCATGTGAGGGACACCTTCCGGTGCTGTACCCGGACGGAGATGTCAAGATTGGCAAGAGGTTTTCCATGCGCGGCCCCCTGTTGGGTTGCGAGCTGGGCGCACAGCCAGGGGCTAGCCTTGAGATTGGCGACCGGGTCTTCATTAATCAAGGCGCCACCGTGGTAGCATTCGAGCGCATAGAAATTGGGAATGATACCCTGATCGGCGAGTTTTCGGCGATATACGATTCTAACCACCACGGCTTGGACCCTGATCATCCTACCCGGTCTGCGCCCATCGTCATTGGAAACAATGTCTGGCTAAGCCGCGGAGTAATAGTCCTGCCGGGCAGTAAAATTGGAGATCATACCGTAGTAGCCGCCAATTCGGTCGTTAAGGGCGAACTTCCGCCCTGCGTGCTCGCCGCCGGGAATCCTGCGCAGGTAGTTCGCAAGCTTGACATCCCCGAAGGCTACAGCCGGCACGAGACTATGTTTTCGTTCTTAGCTGCTTACGCTCTCGGTCACTTCCGTAGCAGCGGTTGGCCCGAGACCGGCTACCACTGCCCCCAGCACGGCCAGCGTTCGCTCGACCTGGCGGGGCCACGTATATTCGCGGGCCACCAGGTGCCGGCCAGCCTCGCCGAGTGCCAGCAGCTGGGACGGATGGTCGAGGGTCCCCCGCAAGGCCTGCGCGAGTGCGCTGGCGTTGTTGGGGGCCACCAGGAGGCCGGTTACGCCATCGTCCACCAATGACGGCAGCGCCCCACTCGCGGCCGCGATCACCGCCACCCCCTGTGCCCACGCCTCGAGCATCACGGTGGGGAAGGCATCGTTGGCCGTCGTTGGATACAGCACCACGGCCGCCGCCTTCCGCACGAGCGCATCACGATCCCAGCCGACCAATTTCCCTGCGAAGTACACCTGTTCGCTCAGGCCAAGTTCCTGTACGCGCTGTTCGTAGCGCGGCCGGTCGGCACCATCGCCTATCACCGTCAAGCTCACAGCCAACCCGTCCCGCTTCAAGATCGCGAGCGCGTCAAGTACCAGATCCAGGCCCTTCCAGCGGTGGGTCGGCTCCAAGTTACTGACGAAAGCGAGACCCGACCCCGGCGCATCGCGGGCGTCACCGACCGCGGTGACCGCATTGGGCACTACCGTGGTCTTGCCTTGCCACCGGGGCAGGCGCTCGCGCACATACTGCGACACCGCGATAATGGCTCGTGCTCGGGCCAGCGTCAGCAACTGCAGCGCCAGATAGCCGCGGGTCACTAGCCACATCAAGGCACTGCCTGGCTTAAGCAGCGTAGCGGCGTGGTAGGTGACTACTACTGGCAGCCGGCCTGCCGCCCAAGTCACTACGTCAACCATGAACGGCACCGGTGTGTGAGCGTTGATGACGTCAGGCCGCTCCGTGCGGATGATCCGCCTCAGTTGACGCCACCAGGCAAGGTTCACCGGCGTATTCGACACCACCCGCCACACCGGCAGTCGCCACACCGGGTACCCGTCGACCTCGTCCAGGGCTGGCTCCCGCACCGCTCGGTCGCCGCACACTACTACCACTTCACAGCCTGCTTCGGAGAGCCCCCGCGCCAAGAACCGGGCGTAATTCTCCATGCCGCCGACTTGTGGCCAGAAATAGGGCGTCGCGATCAGGACTTTCACTCTTGTGTACCTCGGGTAACTTTCAACCGGACAACGCGCCGGCTATGGCAGAGTACGCAGGCTTTTGCGAACCATCACTATTTAGGATGCCGAATCCGTCGCCGCCGCCTGAATCTTCCCAGGAATAGATGTAAAGGGATCCGATCCATCCGAGCTGTTTAGCCTGAGCTATCGTGTCAACGATTTCGGTGCTCTGTTCGTCAGCGCTGACGTTGTTAGTTGTGCCGCTGGTCGGAGCGCCGTACTCGGTGATCCAGATTTTCTTGGCGCCGTCGCCGTGGGCGATCATGAGGCTGCGCAGCGACGGGCTTGTCTGATCCATCTCAGACCAAGCGGATCCGAGGATCACGCTGTCCGGTGTGTTGGGATAGGTGTACGGGTGGTCGCCGAGTGCGTCGAAGTAGCCCGCGGCGCCGTCTGCGTACATGTCCTGGACGAAACTGACGGTATCCATGGTGTTTCCGTTGTTCGCAGCGGGAGCGAGGCCAGCCGTTATCACCATGGCCGACGGTGCGACCGCCTTGATGGCCGTGTAGGCGGCTTTGAGGTCCGCGGTATAAGCGGCGGGATCCGGCCCGGGTGACCAGAATTCCGAGATATTCGGCTCGTTCCAGATCTCGAAGTAATTAGCGCCCTTACCGTAGTATCTCTGCACCACCGCGGCGGCAAAGCCGGCGAATGTAGAAGCGGAAGCTGGCTGGGCAAAATTCCCCGATGCGCCAGACGCGGCGGCCCAAGGCGGACATTGATCAATGATCAGGTCTGCCGTAAGACCAGCACTTCGAATGGCCGAGACCGTGGTGTCCAACGGCGCCCAGTTATAACTACCCGGCCCATTGAACTCTGTGTTGTACCAGCTGGCATCCACTCTAACCGAGGTGAGCCCCATGGCCTTAATTGCGTCAAGTTCCTGGGCCTGTCCAGACGCTGACAAACTGGGGATTGAGCCATCGGCAATCCCAAAGACGACCCCACTTGAACTGGCAGTGGAGACGGGACGATGCGTGGTAGACGCCGCCTTAGGCTTCGCGGTCTTAGGCTTGGTTGTCGCCGGCATGGAAGCAATCGCCAGAGGCCCGGCTGCGACTGGAGCGCCAAGCGGGCTCGCGGTATGTGGGACGGTCGCCAGGGTGGGACCGACGCCCTCGGCGGGCGCGCCCACACCGCAGGCCGTGAGCATGATCACACCTAGGGTAAGTAGGCCAAATTTCGAAAGTAGCAACCCCCGGGAGGGACGACGAAACATTCGATTGACCTGACCTTAGCGAGGGTGATCAATGTGGGGCGCGCCGTTGCAGGGGTGACTTCTCGTACACGACTGGTCGCGTGATGTGTCGCACTGCAAATTCAGGCGTCCTGTGGAACAGCAGTGTCACAGTACCAGTGTTGCTGCCGAGGTGGCGGCACGTTTAGCTCATGGTAAGAAACTGCTCAGCGCCCGTTACGGTCCGCGTCGTCGCGCGCACCGCCCGTTCCTACCGGCGGTTGGCGTCCACGAACGCGGCCAGCGAACCGAGGGTCTCGAACACCTCGGCCGTGAAGTCGGTGTCGTCGACTTGGAAATGGAACTTGTCCTCGATCCCCGCCGCAATTTCAACCACCGCCAGCGAGTCTAGCTCGGGCATTTCGCCCAGCAGCGGAGTCGAAGAATCCATCGATCCGATCCGGTCCTCAATACCTAGCGTCTTTGCCACGAGGTCCTTGACCTCGTCAAGCGTGGCCTGTGCCTGCTTCATAAGCTGATTCTCCCTAGACCTAACTGATTCGATATCGGAGTGACGCGCCGCAGGGCGGTCTGGTTTACCTGCCCGCCCTACACCACTACCTCGGGAGGTTCCGGATGGCTCAGGAACGCGGTCGGACTGGCCGTGCGGCCATAGGCGCCTGCCTGGAAGACTACTACCAGGTCGCCTATCTCGGCAGCGGGCAGTTCAACGCGGTCCCCCAGCAGGTCGAGTGGTGTGCAGAGCTTACCCACCACGCTCGCCGTCTCGCTCGGCACCTCGTCCATTCGGTTGCCGATCGCGACTGGGTAATTACGTCGGATTACCTGCCCGAAGTTCCCCGAAGCCGCGAGTTGATGATGAAGGCCTCCGTCCACCACCAGATAGATCCGGCCGCGCGATTCTTTGCGGTCAATAATGCGAGTAACGTAAACCCCGCATTCCCCGACTATATATCGTCCGAACTCTAGGACGACTTGCGCTGCGGGCAGCTGAGGACCAATCTTGGTGGCCAGTAGATCGGCAAGATTCTGCCCGATCGCGGAGAGGTCTAGGGGTACGTCCTTTTCGAAGTATGGTATTCCGAATCCGCCGCCAAGATTCAGGTAACGGACTGGCCAGGACACAGAGCCGGCCAGTCGAAGAACAAGCTCGACCGTGTCGCGCTGCGCCTGGGCAATAATGTCGGGATGCAGGTTCTGTGAGCCTGCGAAGACATGGAATCCTAGAACATCCAGGTCATCATCGGAAAATTGCTTAAACAGCTCCGGCACTTTCTCGGCGTCGATACCAAATTGCTGCGGGCCGCCCCCCATGCGCATGCCTGAGCCTTTGATCTCGAAATCAGGATTAACCCGGATAGCGACCCGCGGACGTATGCCCAGCTGCTGTCCGATGTCCACGACCCGCCGCGCCTCGGTACCGGACTCCAGCTCGACCGTCGCCCCAGCCGCCACCGCTTGACGGAGTTCGGCAATCCCCTTGCCCGGACCGGCGAAGTGGATCCGTTGTGGCGGCAACGTGGTGTTGAGTGCCGTCCGGAGCTCCAGCGCGGATGCGACATCGAAGGAATCAACTAGTCCGCTGAGGTGGTGTACGACCGCGGGCATCGGATTCGCTTTGATCGCGTAGCTGAGGTTGATGGCCGGGGGCAGCGCGGCGCGCAACTGGGCCACGCGAGCCGTGAGGAGACCGCGGTCGTAGGCAAAGAACGGTGTCTCGCCGACGCGTTCGGCGAGCATGTCCAGCGGTACGCCGCCTACGCAGAGCGAACCGGATTTTACCGTGAACCTCGCCACCGTACTGTGCTGAGTCATGCCTTCAATTTCTCCTTGCCACCGTGCTGTGCTGAGTCATGCCTTCAGTTCCTCGCGCAGCAGCCCACGGTCGAACTTGCCGTTCGGGGACCGGGGAATCTCCGGCTTGACCTCGACCCGCTTGGGGAGCATATAAGCAGGGAGCGACTTCCGCAGCTGGGACAGCAGCGCGTCGACATCGACTTCCGCTTCGCCGACCGGGCTGACAACGAGCGCTATGTGCTGCCCCAGCGTCGGGTCCTCTACGCCGAGCGCCACCACGTCGCGGACCAGGCCAGTGTCGTAGACCGCTTCTTCGATCTCGCTCGGGCTGACCCGGTATCCGGACGTCTTGATCATGTCGTCCTTGCGACCGACGAAATACAGGAAGCCTTCCTCGTCTTGGACCACCGCGTCGCCTGACCACACGGCCATCTCGTCCGTGCAGATGCCGGTTTCCCGCTGTGGCGCGGGGCGGAAGCGCTCGGCCGTCCGCTCCGGGTTGTTCCAGTAGCCGAGGGAGACGAGGGCGCCGCGGTGCACCAGTTCGCCCTCCTCGCCAGGAGCGCACAGCGAGCCGTCCGGACGGACAACCAGGATCTCCGCATTGGGAATGGCCTTGCCGATGGAGTCAGGCCTCCTGTCCACCTCCGCGGGGTCAAGATAGGTGGACCGGAACGCCTCGGTGAGACCGTACATGAGGTAGGGAGCTGCTGAGGGGAAGAGGGACCGCAGGCTGTCCAGGGTCGCCTTCGGCATCTTCCCGCCGGTGTTGGCGAAATAGCGCAGGCGCTCGGCCGCCTCGGCCGGCCACGCCTGGCTGGCGATCTGAATCCACAGCGGCGGGACGCACGTCAAGCCGGTTACCCGGTGCTTGGCGCACAGCCGGACCAAGTCTCCCGGGATCAGGTAGTTCATCAGCACGACGTGGGCACCGACGTTGAACGCCGTTGTGAGCTGGCTGAACCCGGCGTCGAAGCTCAACGGCAGAGCCGAGAGAATGACGTCATCTGGGCGGTTGCCGAGATATGAGCTGACGCTTTCCGCACCGACGATGAGGTTGCGGTGGCTGAGCACCACGCCCTTCGGGCGCCCGGTGCTGCCCGAGGTGTAAAAGATCGCCGCCATGTCCAGGTCGATGCCTTCGACGGCGCTCCCTGGTGCACCTTGGAGATCTCGCGGCCAGGAGCTTACGGCGTACCTGGAGCCCGCCCCCGAAGCGGTTCCCTCGTCCGTGCCAGTGAGGATCACGTGGTCAAGTGCCTTGCACTGCTCGAGCTCTTCGCGCAGTACGGCGTATCGGTCGGGTGACGTCACCAGCACCCGTACATCGCAGTCCTGCATGATGTATCCGACCTGCTTCGGCTTCAGCAGGGGGTTTACCGGGACGAAGACCGCGCCAGCCGCTGACGCGCCGAAGATGGCGGTGACCGTCTCAATACGCTTGTCGAGGTAGACCGCTACCCGGTCACGGCGGCCCAGCCCCAGCCCCCGTAGCGCGTCACCAAAACCGCTGACCTCGCGCCACAACTGCGCATACGTAACAGTAACGTCCTTGGAGGTGAGCGCCGGAGCTTCGCCCCGCTCCCTCGCAGAGGTCAACAGCAGGTGGTGCATCTGGGTGCGCATAGTTCTTCATACCCCTTGGAAAGGTGAACACAATGACGGCTTACTGCGGCGCAGGTAAAAGCCCGCGATGGAGGTCATCGATCTAGGCCGCCTCAAACGTGGCGCGCTTATGCTTGCTCAACTGTGGAGCAGACAGTCTAAACGACGGCGGCGGCACGATGATCCGCAGTTCTGGCCGGTTCGCCACGGCCGCACCGGCGCGATCCCGGTGCGACTCCAACTCAGGGCTCGCGAGCGTGGCCTCGATGACCTGCGAGGCGAGGTTGCCCCGGACTCGCCAGCGGCTGAGGTTGACATGCGAGAAGTCAGCGACGGGTGATAGGTCCGCGTCGCTGATCGGCCTCAGGTGGAGGTTCATGCCAGCGCTCCTGAACGGCCTGGTACGGAAACCCTCGTTAGGACAAACATGGAGATAGACTAAACGAATTCTTCTTCTTTTGAGATTGCGGTCGGCGCCACGGGCTCAATAAACCCGGGCCGGTAGATGTTCACGATACGATCCACCATCTTCTCCCAGCCGTACTCTTCTATCCAAGAATCAGCAGAGAGTGAGCGGCTGGCATCGGGCTGGCTGAGAATGTCCGCCGTTGCGTCAACGATCTCGGCTGTATGCGTGCCGCAGACGAAGCCCGAGGAGTACCTCGTGGCCAGGTACTGGGCGAGGTTATCTGGCGCCGTGGTCGTCAGCACCGGGACGCCGCACGCGATGGCCTCAAGCACCGCGATCCCGAATCCTTCGCGCGTTGACAGGGAGATGAACATCCGGGACGCCTTGATAAGCGAGTACAGTTCCTTCTGTTCTGCTATGTCGTGGCAGAAATCCACCGCTGAATCGATGCCGAGCGCTTTAGCCTGCTTCTGGAGAGCCTCGCGATCCGGTCCGTCCCCGATGACCCGGGCGGTCACGTAAATGCCTCGCGCGTGCAGGGAAGCAATAACGTCCAGCAGCACGTGAACGCGCTTGTGCTCAATCAGTCGACCGACCGTAACGATATCGACCTTGTGCGGGCTGGCCGGCACTTCCGCGATAGCTGCTACATCAATTCCATTGGGAATCGTGGTTATCGAGGCTTCCTCACCGACGAACTCGTGCAAGCGCTCGGTCGTCTGAGCGGAGGCCGAGATGATGTGGTCCGGCAGGCGGATGCAGGTTATCTCCACGAACCACCCCAGCCAGCCGAGCCACTTGAGGTAATCGCGCCAAGCTCCCGGGCCCCAGACCTCATGCCACGTCGCGACAAGTGGTTTCCGGCGGATCGTAGCGATCAGCCGGAGCGGGAAGACATGGAAGTACGGAATTTGATCGACGTCGAGGACGTCGAAAGGACGGGTTAGCAGACGCAAGCAGAAAAGTGCGAAAATAATCCCCTGTATAATCGACCTGCGGCCGTCCTTCGTATACATTGGCAGGAGCGGGCAGATCGCGTGGAACGTAACCCCGTTTTCGGTGTAGACGTTAGGGCCCTTCCACCAGCGCATGGTGTAGACGTGAATGTCAACATGCTCGGCAAGACGGGGAAGGATCGCTTGGTAGCGGAACTCCCGGCCGCCGTAGCTGTGTGGATACATGGCATCGCATACAAGTGCAACAACAGGCTTATCCGTCAACGTTTTATCCCCTAACCGGTAGGCTGCCGCCCCGAAGGTTTAAGATTCTGAGTCCAGCAACTCAGGCAAGTTAGTGATCGATGTGAACGTGCATTGGTGCTGTATAACAAAAACCCGATAAATCGATAAACCCGATACCCATGGTCTCCCGAAATTCAGTCAAATCAAAACCACGGGCAATAAAGCCGGCGCCGGCATTCCCTTGTCCGTGTCGCGGCCGGCGCCAATGCCGCTCCACGGACCGGATGGCCTCCGTTACCCTGCGCCGAGGCGGTGACGGACGGATTCCGACAACACGTTCGAGCACTAGGTCACGTTCCCTCGCAGAAGGGGAGGTAGAGGTACTTTGCGGACTTCATGTTAGGGGAGATGCGCGCGGTCTGCCGAGATTTTTATGGTTTACATTGATCTGGCTGTGACATGTCCGGCCCCTGGGTAACTATCGGTATATGTGCCGTTCCGATGAGTCATGAGGGGACCGGGCAGGCTGCGCAGCAGGCACAGGCCGCAGCACCGGGGGAGATGGCTAACTCATAGCCGCAGGGTGCCAGGGCCTAGAGCCGGTTCGCCCCGCACTGTTGCGGGGTTAGCACGGTTCCGTCGCTAGGTGACCCCGTAATGGACCGACTGCCTTAAGCCCGGTACGCGGTACCTTGGTCGGGTGGAACAGATCAGGTTGATCGCCATCAGGGACACCGCGCTGTCCGTGGACGAGGTGCGCAGCGCGATCGCGGACCCCGCGGCCGGCGGCGAGGTGCTGTTCGTCGGCACTGTGCGGGACAACGATGACGAGAGGGACGTGACCGGGCTGTCCTACTCGGCGCACCCGTCGGCGGAGAAGGAACTGCGCAGGGTCGCCGAGGAGATCGCGGTCAAGTACCCCGACGCGATCGGCATCGCCGCGGTCCACCGCATCGGCGACCTGGCCATCGGCGACCTGGCGGTCGTGGTCGGCGTGTCCTGCGCGCACCGCGCCGAGGCCTTCCACGCGTGCCACGCGCTGATCGACGAGCTCAAGGCGACGGTGCCGATCTGGAAGCATCAGCGGTTCACGGACGGACGCGATGAGTGGGTCGGCAGCGCGTAGTCTTCCAGCATGTCCCGCCGCTCACTGACGCTGGTCATCGCGACCCTGGCGACGGTGGCCGCGATCGCGGTCACGGTGCTCGTTCCTGTGCCTTACGTGATCCTCACGCCCGGGCCAACGCTGAACACGCTCGGCACGGACTCCTCGGGGAAGCCCCTGATCTCGATCACCGGGCACGTCACGTATAAGGCGACCGGGAACCTGAACATGGTGACGGTCAGCTTCGAGGGCGGCCCTGGCAAGGTGCTGAACATCTACAACGCGCTGCGCGGGTGGCTGAACCCGGCGGAGGCGGTGGTCCCGGAGAGCGAACTGTTCCCGCCGGGGCAGACCGCACAGCAGACGCAGGCGCAGGACCTGGAGCAGATGGCCTCTTCGCAGGAGCTCGCGACCGCCGCCGCGCTGACCGAACTGCACATCCCGTACCAGACGCTGGTGGTGGTCGCCTCCACCCTGCCGGGTTACCCCGCGAGCAAGTCGCTCAAGAAGGGGGACGTCATCACCGCGGTGAACGGCCAGCCGGTGACCGGGGAGACGTCGCTGACCGCGATGATCACCTCCCACCCGGTGGGCACGGTCCTCCAGGTCGAGGTGCAGCGGTCGGGGACGACCATGACGGTGCCGGTCAAGAGCGTGTCATCGAACGGCACGCCGGTGATCGGCATCAGCGTTGACCAGCAGTACAAGTTCCCGTTCACCGTTGATATCACCGTGGGCAACATCGGCGGGCCAAGCGCCGGCATGATGTTCGCGCTCGGCATCATCGACAAGCTGACGAAGGACAACCTGACCGGCGGGAAGTTCATCGCCGGAACGGGTGAGATCACCGCGGCCGGCCAGGTGGGGGCGATCGGCGGCATTCAGCAGAAGATGGTGGCCGCTAGGTCAGCCGGCGCGACCATCTTCCTCACCCCCGCGGCCAACTGCGTCAACACCGCGGGCGCGGTGCCGGCCGGGCTGCGGCTCGTGAAGGTGGCCACCCTCTCCCAGGCCGTCGACGACCTGGAGGCGATCAAGGCGGGCAAGTCCGCCCCGTCCTGCTAGGTAGATCACCAGCAGCCAGCACGTGCGTGTGTAGCAACCGCACCGCCCGTCGGCGCCGCTCCGGCTGCTGGCCGCGCCGCCGGGGGCCGCCGTAAGGAGGCCGTGCTTATGCGGTTCACTTACGGAGGCGTAGGCTTCGGCTAGATGAGACCGTCGAAGGGAGCAGGTGGGCTGTGGCACTTCGGGTTCTGGTCGACGCGACAGACGTGCCGACTGACCGAGGCGCGCTTGGCCGCTACGTTGACGGGCTGATCGGCGCTCTGGCGGGCACTGAGGTTGGGCTGGCCGTGAGCTGCCAGCTCTCTGACGCGGAGCGGTACAGCCGGCTGGCGCCTGGTGCCTCGATCGTCGCCGGGCCGATCGGGCTCGGGCACCGGGCCGACCGGCTCGCCTGGGAACAGAGCGGCCTGCCGGTGGTGGCGGAGCAGGTCGGCGCGGACGTCATCCACATGCCGAACTACACGATGCCGATGCACCCAGGGCTTCCGACCGTGGTGACCATCCACGACCTCTCGTTCTACACCGACCCCGACCGCTACACGGCGATCAGCGGGATGTCGCTCAAGTCGGCAACCAAGACCACGGCCAGGCAGGCGACCCGGCTGATCGTGCCGTCCAACGCCACCAGGGACGAGCTGATCCGGGTGCTCGGCATCGACCCGGGGAAGATCGATGTCGCCTATCACGGCGTCGATCACCGGCTCTTCCACCGGCCGGCCGCGGTGCAGGTCAGCCATGTCACCGCGCGCCTCGGGCTGCACGGCCGGTCGTACGTCGCGTTCCTCGGCTCGCTGACGCCGAGAAAGAACGCCCCCGCCCTGGTCAGCGGGTGGGCCGCGGCGGTCGCGGACATGCCGGCCCCGCCCGCGCTCGTGCTTGCCGGCGGGGGCGGCTGGAGCCAGGAGCTCGATGACGCCGTCGCCCGCGTGCCGTCCCACCTTCGGCTTATCCGGCCCGGCTACCTCCCGTTCGCGGACCTGACCGGCTTTCTCGGCGGCGCCCTCGTGGTGGCGGCGCCGTCCCGTGGCGAGGGGTTCGGCCTGCCCGTGCTCGAAGCGATGGCCTGCGGCGCTCCGGTGCTCACCACCTATCGGACCGCGCTGCCCGAGGTTGGCGGCGACGCGGTGGCGTACACCGAGCCGGACGCGGAATCGATCGCCATGGCGCTCCGCGCCCTGCTCGACGACCCGGAGCGCCGCGCCGCGCTCGGCGCGGCCGGATACGCCAGGGCGCAGGAGTTCACGTGGGCGGCGTCGGCGACGGCCCACGTGGCGAGCTACAAGCGGGCCGCCGAGCAGGAGGCAGCGCACCCGCGTGCCTGACAATGTGCCCGGAAGCTCCCGTTTGGCGATGAACGCTGGCGAATAGGTAACGCCACTGCCGCGATTCCCCAGTGCCAAGGGGTATTACCTAGGGGCGGTGAGTATGCTGCCTAGGTTGCCGCGGGCAGCCTGCGGCGCCCGCTGTCCATAGACCCCACTGCGCAAAGGCGAACGACCACATGCCTCGTGAACCACTTGAAGCGATCATGCTCGTCGGTGGAAAGGGCACCCGGTTGCGGCCGCTCACCTTGTCCGCGCCTAAGCCGCTGCTGCCCACGGCCGGGGTGCCGTTCCTGGCGCACCAGCTGGCCCGCGCGGCGGAGTCCGGCATCACGCACGTGGTGCTCGCGACCTCCTACCGGGCGGAGATGTTCATCGAGGCCTTCGGGTCGGGTGAGCAGTTCGGGCTCTCGATCGACTACGTTCACGAGACCGAGCCGCTCGGCACCGCCGGCGGGATCCGCAACGCGGCCAGGATGCTGCGCGGCGGCCCCGAGGAGCCGGTCGTCGTGCTGAACGGTGACGTGCTGTCCGGGCATGACCTTCCCGCCCAGGTCGACCTGCACAGGAAGACGGACGCGGCGGTGACGCTGCACCTGGTCCCGGTGGACGACCCCAGCCGGTACGGCTGCGTGCCCACCGACAAGGCGGGGCGGGTCACCGCGTTCCTCGAGAAGACCCCGAACCCGGCCACCAACCAGATCAACGCCGGCTGCTACGTCTTCCGCCGGTCGGTGATCGACGCCATCCCGGCCGGACCGGTGGTGTCCGTGGAACGCGAGACGTTCCCCGGCCTCATCCAGGCCGACGCCGTCGTCATGGGCTACGCCGAGGACGCGTACTGGCTGGACGTCGGCACTCCGGAGGCGTTCGTCCGCGGCTCGTGCGACGTCGTGCTCGGCACGCTGCCATCGCCAGCCCGGCCCGGCCCGCCTGGCGAGTTCCTCGTGCTGAGCCAGGCGAGCGTGGCCGCGGATGCGCTGCTGTCCGATGGGACGACCGTGGGCCACGCCGCCGTCATCGAGGTCGGCGCGGTCGTCTCTGGCAGCGTGATCTTCGACGGCGCCGCCATCGGTCCTTACGCCACCGTCCGTGACAGCATCGTCGGCAAGGGTGCGGTCATCGCAGGCGGCGCGGTGCTCAACGGCGTGGTCATCGGCGACAGTGCCCACGTCGGGCCGGGCAACGAGCTCGCCAAGGGGCTGCGGCTGTGGCCGGGGACCCGCTTGGAGGGCACCTCGGTGCGGTTCTCTTCGGACGCGTAGTCATGCCCGTCTTGCCCGGGCGGGGTCGTCCAGCAGGACCTGCCCGGCCAAGTCGGCGTTCACCGTGCGTCTTCGGCATCGGGCGAGCCCTCGTGTCCGGGGTCACCAGCCGAAGTCGCAGTCACCAGGGCAGTCGCGGTCGCGTATTCGTCGCAGTGTGACAGAGACACGCTGATCTCCCTGGTCCCTGCCCTGGTCGCCGCGGCGAGCAGCGCGCCGTGCAGGCGGACTGAGGGTGCGCCGCGCGGCCGGCTGACGATCTCGATCGACCGCCAGGGCAGCGGTCCGTCCCACTCCACTGGCAGCGCCTTGAGCACCGCCTCCTTGGCCGCGAACCGGGCGGCGAAGTGCCTGCTCGGCACTGCCTTGCCAGCGCAGTAATCGATTTCACCGGCGGTGAACCACCGGTTGAGGAACGATGCTCCGCCGTCGCGGATCAGCGTCTCGATCCGCGGCACCGCCACGATGTCAGTCCCCACTGCCTGGTGCATGCCGGCTACTTCCCGTCATCGGGCTGCGCGTGGGACCGCCATCTCGCGCAGCTCCCTCTTGGCGATCTTGCCGTTCGCCGTTACTGGCATCGCCTCGAGGATGACCACCGAATGGGGCACCATGTGCTTCGGCAGGTGCTGGCGGCAGACAGCGAGGACGGCGGCTGGCGTGATCTCGGCCCCGGGCGCAGGCGTGACGAAGAGCGCCAGCGTCTCGCCCGCCGCGTCATCGGGCACGCCCACGACCGCCACGGAGACCAGCTGCGGCATCCGGAGCGCAGCCGCCTCTACCTCCTGGCTGGAGATGCGGTGCCCCCATGACTTGATGAAGTCGTCGCGGCGGTCGACGATGTAGATGTAGCCGTCGTCGTCGACGACGGCCAGGTCCCCGGTCCGCAGGCCGTGGGGTGTGAACTTCGCCGTGGATTCGGCCGGGTCACCGTAGTAGCCCGGGGAGATGTTCGCGCCGGCCGCGTAGATCTCGCCGCGCTGGCCAGGCGGGACCGGCTGCCCGGCCTCGTCGAGCACCCGCAGCGTCACGCCCGGTATGCCCTTGCCGATGGAGCCAGGCTTCTCGATGAGCTTGTCGGGGGGGATGCATGATAGCCGCGCCGTTGCCTCCGTTTGCCCGTACATAACGAACAGCTGGGCCGCGGGCGCGGCCGTCAAGAGCTCTTCGATGAGAACCGGGGACAGTTTCCCGCCCGCCTGCTGGATGAGCCGGAGCGACGGCAAGGCCCGCTGCGCGAACGTACTCGCCCGCAACAGCAGCTGGAACGAGGATGGCACGCCGGCGAAGACGGTGCACTCCTCCCGCTCAAGCAGGTCGAGGGCCGTCTCGGGGAAGACAAAGGAGTTACACAGGACCACGCGCCCACCGAGACGCAGGGCCGTGTGCAGCAGGGATGCGCCGTAGCAGTAGAAGAACGGGAGGATGACCAGGATCCGGTCGTCACCGCGCAGTCCGAGGCTCTCAATGATGGAATCAGTATTAGCCTGCATGTTGCCGTGGGTCACCCGGACCGCCTTCGGGCTGGCGGTCGTTCCCGACGTGAACATCAAGGCGGCGTCGGCACCCGGGTCGACCGGGGCCGGATCTGGCCAGTAGGGTTCACGGGCTGACTCGAGACTCTCCTCCGTGAGAACTGCGGAGAGGCCGTCGAACGCCGCGGCGAACCTGCGCGCGACGCTGCGGTCCGCGAACATCACCCGGCAGCCGACCACGCCGACGTTGCGGCGGATACCGTCCGCTGTGAGCTTGTCGGAGAATGGGACGACGACGTGGCCGAGCTTCATCACGGCCAGGTAGGCAGCCACCCAGAAGAGCGAGTTAGGGCCGAGGATCCCGACCCGGGAACCCGGCGGCAGCTCGAGCGCCGCGAGTTCGGCGGCCAGCGTGCTGGCGGCGGCTCGCAGCTCACCGTAGGTGCACTGCCCGCCGGGCGTAACGAGGGCCACGTCGCCTGGCGCTCCCCGGACCAGCAGGTAGTCGCTGGTGTTCGGGCAGTCCGTCACGGGTGTCCCGCCGTCGTCACCGCCATGCCGCGGGACGCTTGTCACTGCCGCCTCAGGGCCTTGAGCCCGGACTCGTGAACACCACGCTTACCCGCGACAAACCGAGTGAGCGCGGAAACGCTGCCAAGGTTCGCCGGCACGGTCTCGGCGTCAGTGACCTCAATTCCGAAATGCGACTCAAGGAACTCGATAAGCTCGAGCACGCTGGTGGAGTCGATGATGCCCGCCTCGATCAGGTCCTCATCATCGAGCGGCGTGCGCTTGACGTCCCCGAAGAGATAGCTGGTGACAATGAATTCGGTCAGCTCCGACTGGATCGTCGAATCGACAGCCACTTCGTTACTCCTGTCTTCCCGTGCGCTGCGTGAGCCTTGGCCTTAGGGCCTCATCGACGGTCGGCAGCCCTCTGGTTGTGCCCAGTCGACCATGGGCGTCCGGCGCAGCTCACTCCTCGAAACCGCCCACGATACGTTAGGTATCTATCACAATCTCTGCATCGCTTTGCGGCCACATGACGGTATTGACGTCTGCTGTAACTCTACGTCCAGTCTATGAGAGCCATGCGGTCCAAGACATGCAGCGCGTCAGTAACCGAGCGCGGTACCTGGGCACTACCCCGGTACGCCAACTTCCGTGGGACAAACGGCTGGCGGTCTAGCATGAGTGAGTGCCGATGGCTGAGCCGATGCTGGAGCGGGAGTGGGTCGCGCCGTTCCTCGTCGACGTCCGGCTCACGCTCGCGGTGCAGGGCCGGGGCCGGGGCGACCCGACGTTCCAGGCCGACGAGGCAGGCGCGATCTGGCGGACGTCGCTGACCCCGGACGGGCCGGCCACGATCCGCGTGCTCCCGTGCCGTGCGCCCGTCCAGGTCGCCGACCTCTCCCATCCGCCAGGCCGCCCGCCCGCCCAGGCCGGCGACCTCACGGAACCGCCCGCGGCGGTCACCCGGGTACGTGCGCAAGCGTGGGGCCCGGGCGCGGAGTGGCTGCTCGGCGCGCTACCCGGCGCTCTCGGCAGTGACGACGACGCCTCCGGATTCGCCGCCGACGCGCACCCGGTGATCCGTGACGCCGCGCTGCGGCACCCGGGGCTGCGGATCGGCCGTTCCGGCCGCCTGATGGAGGCACTCGTCCCCGCGGTACTCGAGCAGAAGGTCGTCGTGCTCGAAGCCCACCGCGCCTGGCGGATCCTGCTGTCGAAGTACGGCACGCCGCCCCCGGGACCCGCACCGCGCGGCATGCGCGTGTTCCCCGGCCCGGGAACGTGGCGCCGCATTCCGTCATGGGACTGGCACCGGGCTGGCGTGGAGGGCGTCCGCGCCGAGACCATCATTCGGGCCGCGAGCGTGGCCGACAGCCTGGAGCGGCTACTCACGCTGACCCACGAGGAGGCCGACTGGAAACTGCGGACCATCCCAGGGATCGGCGTGTGGACCTCGGCGGAGGCCAGGCAGCGGGCCGCGGGCGACCCGGACGCGGTCTCCGTCGGCGACTATCACCTCAAGAACGTGGTCGGCTGGGCGCTGGCCGGGCGCGACCGGAGCACCGACGAGGAGATGCTGGCGCTCCTCGAGCCGTTCAAGGGTCACCGGCACCGCACCACCAGGCTCATCGGCCTCAGCCGGGGGACCAGGGCGACCAGGGCCGCCGGCTCCGGCGTCGGCATAGCCCGCTACGGCACGGGCGGCCCGCCTCGTCGCGGCCCCCGCATGTCCATCCGCGATTACCGCAGCTTCTAACCGCCGAGCCCACGTCCTGGCCACCGGAAACTTAGGGTAGCCTAACCAAAGTCAGCCACCAGGGGAGGAGCGGCGAGGGCGTGTTCGCTTGTATCTGCCGTGCCGTGACCAGCGATGAGGTAAGCGCGGCGATCGACAAGGGCGCGGCCACCCTCGCGCAGGTAGCCAAGGCCACTGGCGCCTGCACCAGCTGCGGGACGTGCAAGGACCGCATCAGGGGCATGCTGGGCGAGCGCGGCGCGTGCCCGCTCGCGGCGCTGCGCGCTGCCGCCGCGGCCTGACGCATGACTGCGTGTTAGCCGCTTCCGTCGCAGGCCGGCCCGCTACCTTATGTAAATGCATGGTGACGATCGGGTAATTGAGTTCCTCAACGAGCAGCTCACCGCCGAGCTGACGGCGATCAACCAGTACTTCCTGCACGGCAAGATGCAGGAGAACTTCGGCTGGGTGAAGATCGCCAAGCACACCCGGGCGGAATCGCTGGACGAGATGCGGCACGCTGAGCTGCTCACCGACCGGATCCTGTTCCTCGACGGGCTGCCGAACTACCAGCGCTTGTCCGCGTTGCGCATTGGCCAGACGATCAGCCAGATGCTCCAGTCGGACATGGCCGTCGAGGTGGAGGCGGTTGACCGGCTCCGGCGGGGCATCGAGTACATGCGCAGCATCGGCGACGTCACGAGCGCGAACATCTTCGAGGACATCCTCAGCGACGAGGAAGAGCACATCGACTACCTGGAGACTCAGCAGGGGCTGATCAGCCAGCTCGGCGAGCAGCTCTACCTGGCGCAGCTCGTCGAGCAGCCCGACGACTGACGAGTCGCCGCGGGCCGCCGAGCACTCTGCTGACGCCGGTGGCTGATGGGCAGCGCATGCCCCGAAGTTCAGTCCGGGACGTGCCGTATGGTTCAAAGTATGAGCGCTTCGAGCATCGGCCAGGGTGAAAACAACGGGGTCAATGAGGCGGGGATGCGCAGAGCGCTCGCCCGGGCCAGGGACGGCAAGGCGCTCGACCAAACCGAGGCGGAGATCCTGCTCCACGCGCGCGGCGACGACCTCAGGACGCTGCTCGGCCACGCGTCCCGGACCAGGGACGCGGGGCTCGCCGCGGCGGGCAGGCCGGGGATCATCACCTACTCGAAGAAGGTGTTCATTCCGCTGACCCGGCTCTGCCGGGACCGGTGCGGCTACTGCACGTTCGCGACCGTGCCGGGGAAGCTGGACAGCCCCTTCCTCAGCCCGGACGAGGTGCTCGAGATCGCCAGGCAAGGGGCCGCGCTCGGCTGCAAGGAAGCGCTCTTCACGCTGGGAGACCGGCCCGAGGCCCGGTGGAAGCAGGCGCGCGAGTGGCTTGACGCGCACGGCTACGACGACACGCTCTCCTACGTCCGGGCGATGGCCATTCGCGTCCTTGAGGAGACCGGGCTGCTGCCGCACCTCAACCCGGGCGTCATGACCTGGCAGGACTTCCAGCGCCTCAAGCCGGTCGCCCCGTCCATGGGCATGATGCTCGAGACGACAGCGGAGCGCTTGTTCACCGAGAAGGGCGCTCCGCACTTCGGTTCCCCCGACAAGGACCCCAAGGTCCGCCTCCGGGTCCTGGAGGACGCGGGCCGCAGCAACGTCCCGTTCACCACCGGCATCCTTATCGGCATCGGCGAGACGTCAGCGGAGCGCGTCGATTCGATCTTCGCGCTGCGTAAGGTGTCCCGGGAGTACAACGGCATCCAGGAAGTCATCGTGCAGAACTTCCGCGCCAAGCCGGACACCAAGATGCGCGCCACCCCCGACGCGGAGCTCGCCGACCTCGCCGCCACGATCGCGGTCACCCGCCTCGTCCTCGGCCCCAAGGCCCGTATCCAGGCGCCGCCGAACCTCATCGGCGACGAGTACCAGCTCATCCTCGACGCCGGCATCGACGACTGGGGCGGCGTCTCACCGCTGACCCCGGACCACGTGAACCCCGAGCGCCCCTGGCCGCAGATCGACGAGCTCGCCGCGATCACCGCCGCCGCGGGCTTCACGCTGCGGGAACGGCTCACCATCTACCCGCCCTACATCCGCGAGCCGTGGCTCGACCCGCGCGTCGCCGCGCACGTCGCCGCCCTCGCCGACCCGGCCACCGGCCTCGCGGATGAGTCCGCGCTCCCGCAGGGCCGCCCCTGGCAGGAGCCGGACGGCGGCTGGGGCGCGTCCTCCGGCCGCACCGACCTGCACGTGTCGATCGACACGATCGGCCGCACCGCCGACCGCCGCGACGACTTCGCCGAGGTCTACGGAGACTGGAATGAGGTGGAGGGCAGGGTCGTCGTCGCCCAGGCGCCCGCCGTCGCTCGTCCCGGTGAGATCGCGGCCGCCCTGCGCCAGGCCGAGCGTGACCCCGCCGCCCTCACCGACGCGGAAGCGATCGCGCTGCTCGCCGCGGACGGCGACGACCTGGACGCCCTGGCCGCGGTCGCCGACGGCTTGCGCCGCGAGGTAAACGGCGACGACGTGACGTTCGTCGTCACGCGGAACATCAACTTCACCAACGTGTGCTACACCGGCTGCCGGTTCTGCGCGTTCGCGCAGCGCCGCACCGACGCGGACGCCTACACGCTGTCCCTGGACCAGATCGGGGAGCGCGCGGAGGAGGCGTGGGCGGCGGGCGCGACCGAGGTTTGCATGCAGGGCGGCATCCATCCCGACCTGCCGGGCACGGCGTACTTCGACATCGCGGCCGAGGTGAAGCGCCGCACCCCGGAGATGCACGTTCACGCGTTCTCCCCGATGGAGGTGATGAACGGCGTCGCCCGCACCGGCCTGCCGCTGCGCGAGTGGCTGCTGCGCGCGAGGGAGGCCGGCGTGGGCTCGCTGCCCGGTACCGCGGCCGAGATCCTCGACGATGACGTGCGCTGGGTGCTGACCAAGGGCAAGCTGCCGGCCAGGGACTGGACCGAGGTCATCACGACCGCGCACCAGCTAGGCATACGGACGACCGCCACGATGATGTACGGGCACGTGGACGCCCCGCATCACTGGGTCGGCCACCTGCGGGTGATCAGGGGCATCCAGCAGCAGACCGGCGGGTTCACCGAGTTCGTGCTGCTCCCGTTCGTGCACACCAGCTCGCCGATCTACCTGGCCGGCCTGGCCAGGCCTGGCGTCACCCGGCGGGAGAACCGGGCGGTGCACGCGCTGTCCCGCATCATGCTGCACGGGGCGATCGACTCGATCCAGTGCTCGTGGGTCAAGCTGGGGGACGACCTGTGCCGCGACGTGCTCACCGGCGGCGTCAACGACCTGGGCGGCACCCTCATGGAGGAGACGATCAGCCGGATGGCCGGCGCCGACAACGGCTCCTACAAGACGATCACCGACCTGCGCGGCATCGTCGCACCGCTCGGCCGTCCCCTTCGCCAGCGCACCACCCTGTACGGCACGCCGGGCGCGGACCGCATCGCCGCCGCGGAGGCAAGCGACGGCGTCTGCACCTCCGTCCGGCAAGGACTGCCTATTCTCGCCCGCTAGCGGACAATACGCGCCGCTGTTTTCCCGCCGATTTTCATCAGCGCCAGTTAAGTAGCCTGCCGGCGATCAGCCGCTGCCGCCCGCCGAAAGCAAGGTCACATTGCGTGGGTCAGGGTGGCGGCGTAGACAGGCTGGTGTGAGCGAGTCGAGCATCGTTTCCGCGGGGAAGGGCAAGATCGTCACCGCGCGCGGGAGTGTCATGGCGTTCAAGGCCATCGCGGCGCAGACGGGCGGTGATTTTTCCCTGATGGAGCGGACCGTTCCGCCGCGCGGCCGCCGTCCGCTGCCGCACCGGCACGTGAACTGCTCCGAGGCCTTCTGGGTGCTCGACGGGACGATCACGTTCGTGTTCGACGGCGTGGAGCAGCGCGGCGGCGCTGATGACTTCCTGCTGGTGCCGCGCGGCGCGGGGCACACCTTCGGCAACGACGGCGACGAGCCCGCGCGGCTCCTCGTGCTGCACGCCCCGGCCATGGACGGCTACTTCGCCGAGCTTGAGACGCTGTGGTCGCGGGAGGATCCGCCGGCCCCGGAGGAGGAGCGCGCCCTGATGGCCCGATACGGCATGGAACCGGCCTGACCTAGCGGCGGCTTTCCACGCTCGGACGAAAACCCGAATTAACACGTAAGTTTCGCTTATCACGTAAATAAAGCACCGGAGTTTGCGGCCGCCTGACGCAGGTGGCGGCTGGCTGAGGTCGTCTTGGTCGGCTGGCCGACGTTCGTGGGGGGACGTCCGCCCGTCTCTGCGACCTGTTCGGACTTACCGTCCGCGGCGCCGAGCGATACGCGCGCCCCGCCGGACCGGGCCGGCAGGGCTACCCCGTCGCACGTAGTCCTCGGCACTGGCAGACTGTCCTCGTGAATGCGGAAGAACGGCTCTTCACCGCCCGCCAGCCAGGCCAGGACCCGGTTCGCATCCAGGTCAGCATCTCCGGCTCCAGCCTGCCCGGCCGCAACATCGGCCCCGGCGGCAATTTTCCCGGCGCGCGCAACATCCACGTCGGTGTGCAGGGGGTGTACCGGAAAGACCGGCCCGTCGAGCTGCTCGGCCTGACGCCAGGCGACGCGCCATCCGCCCACTGGGACTTCGAGGCCACAGCCACCTCCGCCGGAGCCGGCTTCGACATCAAGGGCACGTATATCCAGGGCCGTCCCGGCGCCCGGTTCATCTACCTGGCCTGGGGCGCCATCGACGACGGCGCGTTCAACATGTTCCGCCGGGCGAAGCTCCAGCTCGACGCCATCGCCCCCGCCACCCTCGATGCCGCCTGCCGACACGGATCGCTCATCGCGCACCTGGAACTCACCGACGCCAAGGGCCACCCGCTGTGCGCCTCCGTCCGGCCACCCCTCATCCGCTGGTCGACAGCACCCGCCGGCTGATCCGCAGCACTCGCCTCAGGCTCCCCGCCGCTTCCGCGAGGAAGGGTCTGTCTCGCCAAAGG